>Ga0315314_1000055_pt1 | contig 158034 bp, 178 predicted proteins | sample TDP9_MG_FD_203631 | JGI IMG/M metagenome (GOLD analysis project Ga0315314, IMG submission 203631) | Freshwater sediment microbial communities from Lake Towuti, South Sulawesi, Indonesia - TDP9 | ecosystem: Environmental > Aquatic > Freshwater > Lake > Sediment | place: Indonesia: South... | reverse complement strand
AGGGGAATTCACTGCTTATAGGGCAAAATCCGTGGTGCTGGCCACAGGAGGATCACAAAGCGTATGGCCAAGGCTCTCCACCGGCAAGGAGATGACGGGAGACGGCCAAGCCATGGCCTACAGGGCAAGAGCCGAACTCATAGATCCACAATTCGTACAGCTCATGAGTGACTTCCTATTATGGAGGCCGAGACTCAGCCCAGAGTTCGAAAGTTTAGAGGCAGATCCTACTATACGGTTAGTGATACGAATGCAAACAAGTGGTCTTGCATATTATCTTAATAAGCAAGGTAAACGCTTCATGCAAAGATGGGATCCTCAATTAATGGAGCAAAGGGACAGAGACGTTAGAAGTGTAGCCGTGGGATATGAATTGGCTAAAGGCAGGGGCAGTGCCCATGGAGGATATTATGTGTCAATCAAACACTTGCCATATAACCTACTACAGCATTTTGGGACAAAATGGGGCTCTGTTCCGGAGGCAGATTGGCGAAACGGTCAAGAGCTGTTAGATATGATGTGTAATAAGGGCGTCGCTCTTGAATTTGGTGTCATGGCTCATTTTAATTTGGGTGGGATTAAGATAAATGAGAAGTGTGAAACAAATCTCCGCGGGTTGTATGCGGCCGGTGAGTGCACGGGCGCAACGCAAGGAGCCAACAGGGTGTCGGGGACAGCGCTTTCTCAATGCCTAGTTCAGGGGGCCAGAGCAGGAAAGTTTGCGGGAGAGTACGCACAAAAGGCCCATGCCCTCGAGGTCGATACAAATCAATTGGAAAAGTTGCGAGATCGAGTGTTTCAGCCCCTACACCGGAAAGAAGGCGCAAAACCAATCGAGTTAGAAAGAAGGATCCGAGAACTTGCTGAGAGAGCCGTATCTCCGGTTAGGAATGGACCAGACCTTGAAAGGGCAATCGCTGAAATAGAAAGGATGAAAATGAAGGACGTCCCAACACTATACACGGAGGCTAAAGATCGAGTATACAATTTGGAATGGGTCGAGGCTATACAGGCTGTTAACCTCCTGCAGGTGTTAGAAATCATCGCAAGGTCAGCCCTCTTCAGGACCGAGTCGCGTGGTTCCCACTATCGAATGGACTACCCATCCGTCGACAACGACAACTGGCTCAAAAACGTCATCGTCAAGAAAATAGGTGAAGAAATGCAAATTACAGCACAGCCCATAGTGATAACACGAATAACGCCGCCGAAGGGTGTGATGCCATACCCCGGCGAATTCCATATCCCAGTACCGGTTGGATAAACCATGTCTAAAGGAACCCTCCTTGATCACATCTTCCAAAACATAGATCCAACGTTAGCCTATTACTGCTCGTGCCGACGAGGCGAATGCAGCGCTTGCGGGGTGGTAGTTAACGGTAAGACTAATCAAAAACCAATTTTTTGTCGGTCATGCACGCGCATTTTTCGTGCAAAATCTTTAAATTCCTTAGAAAGCTTTTCGGTTGATGGGTTAGTGATATGACTCTAATCTTAGATGAAAAAGAAATAGAGTCCATCCTCGAGATAAAAATCGCCATAAAAGCTGTGGAGGAGGCTTTCAGAGAGATGGGAGAGGGAAAAGCTGAGATGCCCCCAAGGGTCCCCATATTCCTCGAGGAATACGACGGCGCGATTGGTTTCATGCCTGCGTATTTAAAAAAGACTAAGATTTTAGGTATAAAGGTGATGTCCCATTACGAGAAAAATCCAGAGAAGTTTAACCTTCCAATCCTTCTGGGGTTGATTATTCTTAATGACCCAGAAACTGGTTTTCCCTTTGCAATCATGGATGCTGCTTTCATCACAACCATGAGAACGGGAGCATCTGGTGCTGTCGGCGCAAAATATCTTTCAAGGGAGAATTCAGAAGTCGTTGGGTTAATCGGTACGGGGAAGCAAGGAACATCGCAGGTCCTTGCTTTAAATGAGGTTAGGAAGGTAAAAAAGGTGAAAGCATACGACATAAGCAAAAAATCCCAGCTGAACTTCTTAGGAGCCGTGCGAGATAAAATCGATGCTGAGATAGAGCTTGTCGATGGCCCAAAAGACGCAGTCAGAGGCGTCGACATTCTGATCACATGCACCCCCTCGACCCAGCCGATCGTGAGAGAGAACTGGCTTGATGAAGGAATGCACATCACAGCGATCGGAGCAGATATGCCCAAGAAACGCGAACTCCATCCTGAAGCCTTCAGGAAGATAAATAAGATCATCGTTGACTCGATAGAACAAGCAATTATCGTCGGGGAGCTCAGAATACCTCTATCTAAGGGGATAATAAGGAGAGATAGCATTTACGCAGAAATTGGCGAGATAGTTGCTGGAAGAAAATCGGGTAGGGAGAACGACAAGGAGATAACGCTGTTTAAGTCGACCGGGCTGGCAATACAAGACATCTCGACCGCCTACGAAGTTTACAAGATGGCGAAGGAAAGGCATATGGGCATCGAAGTAAGCATCACATTTTGATTAGAACCGCCACAATTATTCACGGTTTCATCTGGAGTCGATCGAAAATAACAAAGAAGCTACTTTAAATAATGTTCCGATCTATCGCCGATAATTTTTTTGAGTCTATCTATGAAGAAATCTATATCTTCTTTAGTATTGTAGAAGTGGGGTGACACCCTCAACTGTCCTCCACGCCAATCTCTCGCAGTAACCTTTACCCTTTCCTCCATCAACTTCTCACCAATCTCTTGCTCATCCTTTACGAAGACGCTAACTATTGGAGATTTATTACCTTGAGGTGTGAATAGCCTTGCGCCTAAATCATTCAATCTGGACCACAGATAAGAAGACAACTCCAGGTTTCTTCTTTCTATGTTCATAATCCCTATCTTGTTTAGGTAAATCAATGAGTTATGAAATGCATAAATTCCCTCAAAGTTTAGAGTCCCATATTCGAATCTCCTGGCACTTTGCGGCAGTTCATAAGTCCGCATCCTCCATATTGGATTTTTCCAACCGGTTCTGTCTGGGGACATTCCTTTTATATGCTCGGACTTTACGTATAAAAAGCCTAAACCTGCTGGACCTATAAGGTACTTGAAAGTGGCAGCCGACAAGAAATCTACGTCTTCTCTCCTTACGTCCGTCTTCAGTGCACCCAAAGCCTGTGTTGAATCAACAGATATCATAGCGCCATGCTCATGAGCCATGTCTGACACCGATTTCAAATCAAACCTGAATCCATTTACGTATCCCACTTGGCTCACTTGTACAATCTTTGTGTTGTCATCTATAGCTTTCTCAAGGTCGCTCAATTCAACCCTCCCATTCGCGCTCTTCACTATTCGAGTCTCTACACCTTTTCTTTTAAGGGCGGAGGTCACAAGTGGATTGTGTTCCCAGTCTGGGAAAACCACGTTGTCACCCTTTTTCCAAGTCATGCTATTGACTGGTATATTTAGTCCACAACCCGTACACTGAGTAAAGGCTATCTCGTCCGAACTTGCAGCTAAGAACTCCGCTATCATAGCTCTGGTCTCTTCGGCTTTATCTAGCCACTTATCCAGTATTGTCTTTGATTTGCCTAAGGAAAAGGACATCCATTCATCAAGAAACTCAATATGTCCTTCTCTCACAAACGTGGGAAGCAACCCAATAAAAGCTGTATCTAGATAGGTGAGGTTTCTCAGAGTCGGAAAGTCTCTTCTGATAGCCCTAATCTTCATCCTAATTATCCGATTAGATATAAAAAACTCTTTTATATATTTATATTTCTTGCTTTCTTCGGCTTTTGAAGTAAGTCTCTGCCCAATTTTCTTTAAGCTCCTCAGCGCGATAGAGAAAGGAGACGAAAAATCTGTCGAGGAAGGAATTATCTATCTACTATCGTAACGATCGATCCTCATCTATCACAGCGCGCTAAGCTCTCATCTAGGAAACTACTTTATTCTCTCATGATTCATAATGTGGACTATTTAATCTGGAAATAACCTTGCATTAACTGGATGGAGCATGTGCCTCTATAAGGAAATGTCCTATATTATTCGGAGCGCTTATGCGCATTCCACGCCAGAGGAGGTATTTGCGGGGCTGCGCATTCTCCCGTAAGCATCATGGTAGGCGTATCTAAAGTCCCGCAAGGGAAGTGGAACGCGAATTTTAAGTTTCTGGGGCTAAAGGGAAGAACTCTCTAGGCCAAGGCGCAAAAAGAGGATTAAAGACAGTACTTTTAACCTCCAAAGATAAGATTCGATTTTTGTTAAGCAAAGAGCTACTAACTCTTTTTCCGCTGAGAAACCTGCGTTCCAGGTAACGAGAACAACCGGACAGCTCCCTTCCATCCACTTCATGGATGTGGATAATTTAGCTTGTGCAATAACAAAGGACTACACCATGCACAAATATCAACCTCAACAAAGTGAGGCTCAAGCTCACATGGAAAATCGACCGTGCCCTTCAAGAGCTAGTGGAAGCATCAGAAGCATGTGGAGAAGAGATCATTGTTTGTGTCACAGCCGATCATGGTATCTCTAAGGAAAATAGGGCAGTTAACCTAGAGTTGACCTTAAAAAGGCGCGGGGTTAGGTCCAGAACACTATCATCGCGGATCGCTACATGGTCCACCCAGTAACAGGGGGTTTAAGTACCTTTCCTTGCCATCGAGCATCCCCAAACTATTGGCTAGGTTATAAGCCAGCTTTATTTAATGGACTTGAACGGATAGGAAGCCCAAGTTAGCACGCGCGTGTTATTTGTTTGCCTTCATTTGAACTCGCTAGTGGTAGATTAACTTGAGCTATTCTGACTAAGAGATTGCTCCAGTTTTTCGGCCATTTCATTTATGAGGTTGGCAAACCTCTTTCCCTCTGCAGCGGAGATCCATGCCACCTGTAGCCTATCTGGGTTTATTCCCTTCGACATTAACCTTTTTTTCACACGTTCGATTCTCTTTTTACACGCGTAGTTTCCAGAGATGTAGTGACAGGTGGGGAATTCGCAACCAGCCACTAGGACCATTCCGGCGCCTTTTTCAAAGGCTCTATAGATGAAATCACTGTCCACTCGTCCGGAGCACATGACCCTTATTATACGGACGTTGAGTGGATACTGAAATCTGCTAACGCCTGCAAGATCCGCGGCAGCATAACTACACCAATTGCAACAAAGGGCCAAAATCTTTTCCTCCGGCTTTTCGGCAAGGGCAGCATCGATTTGAGCCATTATCTGCCCATCGGTGAAGTGTCTCATGGTTATGGCGTCTGTAGGGCATTCTGCAGCACATGTACCGCAACCTTTACATAGAGCCGGTATCCCTCGTGGGACCTTATCCTCCATTATGATGGCTCCGAATGGACAAACCTCTGCGCAAAGCCCACATTGTGTGCATAGCTCTGGATGGATAAGGGAAGTTATTCCCTCAGCCTTAACGAAACCCCTTCCCATCGGGATTGACGCTTTCATAGCTGCCCCGTTCGCTTGGTGAATGGTATCTATCACTCCTTTTGGCGAATGCGCACAGCCGCAAAGGTAGATGCCGTCTGTTGCAAAGCCTAATGGCTGCAACTTTACGTGGCCCTCTCTAAAGAAGTTTCCAGCATCAATTGGTACCTTAAGCATTTCTCGAAGCTCTTTGGCCCCCTCAGCACCCTCGGTAGCCACCGTCAGCACGACGAGATCCGCTTCAATCTTGACTTCCTCAGCGAGCAGAGGAGCATACACCTTCACGATCAATTTTCCATTGTCCTTATAGACCTCTGGTCTTCGAAGTTCCGAATATTCAATGAAGTTAACCAGCTTACCTTTAACATCTTCCAGATACTCTATCTCTTCTTTCCCGAAGACCATCAAATCTCTGTGTAGGATGTAAACATTGGCATCAGGGTACAATTCCTTAATGTATTTGGCATTTTTGATAGATGCCCCGCAGCCAATATTACAGCAATAATTCCTGCCGTCTTTCTCTCTAGATCCGACGCAGTTAATCATCACGATATTCTTTACTTCCTTTAACGTCCCTTCCTTCAACCGTTGCTCAAGTTGAAGTTGAGTGATGATTTCGTCACGTTTCCCATAGCCGTAATACCCAAGGGGATTTATCTCTCTCATTCCAGTGGCTACAATAATTGTTGAAGCTCTGAATTTGCTCTCTGAGTGCTTTTTATCATCGCCAATCGTCACATGGTATTCTCCGATGTATCCCTTTACGTCTTTGATCTCTGTTCCAGTGTAGACTTCAATATTCTTATGCTCATGTACCGCCTTTACTTTCGGTTTAACTATTTCTTCTGGTGCAATATCATGCGGAAAGAGTTTGTTTATTTTCTTCAGCATTCCACCCAGTTCATTTTCTCTCTCTACTAGTTTCACGTTAAAGCCCATATCGGCCAAGTTAAGTGCGGCAGTCATTCCAGCGATTCCTCCTCCGATTACAAGGCATTCCCTTCCAACAGGGATTTTGAGCTCCTCTTGCGGCTCCAGCAGGCGAGCCTTCGCGACTCCCATCCTGACTAAATCCTTGGCTTTCTCCGTTGCCTTTTCCGGTTCATGCATATGCACCCATGAGCAGTGTTCTCTGATGCTTGTAAATTCAAGTAGATACGGATTTAATCCGGCCTCTCTGCAGGTCTCCCTGAATAGGGGCTCATGGGTTCTCGGTGTACAACAAGCAACTACAACTCTGTTGAGGCCATGCTCACCTATCCTGTCTTTTATTTTCTGCTGAAAATCGGCTGAGCATAAATACGTGGCTTCCTCTGAATGGGAGACGTTCGGAAGCGTTTTCACATATTCCACTACATCAGAAACGTCGACTACTCCTCTAATGTTAGTTCCGCAGTCGCACACGAAAACTCCAACTCGAGGTTCATCCACCGGTTTAACCTCCAAAACTTTCACCCTTTGCTCTAATTATTGAGTTCACAGCCTTTGCAGCTGCGGCACTTGCCTCGGATACGGACTCCGGAATATCTCTTGGTCCCAGACAGCAACCACAAAGGTAGATTCCATCAACATTAGTTTCAAGTGAAGCTGAATACGGGTCTTTCTCCTTAAAAAATCCATATTCATCTAGTTCGATTCCTAATATCTCCGCCAGTTTCTTGTTTCCCTTTCTGGGAACAATAGCTGACGAGAGCATGACCATGTCCACCTTCATTTCTTTGGGTTGGTTCGCGTCCAGATCTTCGTATACTATCACCAGGTCCCTTGTCTTCGGATCCTCCTTCATCTCGGCAGGTCTGCTTCTAATGTACTTCACTCCCAGCTCCTTCGCCCTTTCAAAGTATTCATAAAAGCCCTTTCCGTAGGTCTTGAGGTGTGTGTAGAAAATGTAGGTTTCAATATCCGGATTATGCTCCTTGGTTATGATCGCCTCTTTGGTGGAATATGCGCAACATATCCTTGAACAGTATTTTATACCAGTTCTTCTATCCATGGAACCGACGCACTGGATCCAGGCTACTTTTTCAGGATTCTTATTATCGGAGGGTCTCAATATTCTGCCAGCGGTTGGACCAGATGCGCATAGCAGTCTTTCATATTGCAAAGCTAAGATGACGTTCTTATAAGCCCCATAGCCATAATTGGTCATAAGAGTTGGCTCGAGAAGCTCGAATCCGGTGGCTACTATTATGCTTCCAACATCTATCTCGATCCTCTGCGGTCTCTGCCAAAGCATTACGGCGTCACGTCCCTCCTCGTGGCACGCTTGAACGCATTTTGCTATCGGGCATTTTCGACATTGGCTACAATCTATGATGCATGTTCCAATGCAAGCACCGCGCGTTCTGTACTCGCCCTTTCGACAAAGGGGATCGAGAGTGCTTATCATTGGAACAGCTTGTGGAAATAATAGGTATATCGCCTTCCTCTTTCCAATCCCTAAGTCAAATTCATTTGGTACATCAACAGGGCAGACTTCCCTGCACTTCCCGCATCCCCTACACTTGTCCTCGTCGACGTACCTTGCTTTCTTCAATATTTTCACTTTGAAGTTTCCGACCGAGCCCTTTACCTCCTTTACCTCACAGTACGTCAATAACTCAATGTTGGGATGTCTCAAGGCTTCCACCATCTTAGGAGCTTCGATGCAGATGGAGCAGTCATTTGTCGGGAAGGTTTTATCTAATCTAGCCATGACGCCCCCGATGCTAGGCGTTTCATCAAGGAGGTATACATGAAAGCCTCTGTCCGCTATATCTAGAGCTGCTTGAATCCCAGCTATTCCTCCTCCGATTACCAAGACCGCCTCCCTTGGGCTCATACTTCCCATCTCACCTTAACCTGAGGAATTTTCCTTCAAGAGAATCACATTTCATACCAATTTAATTGACGATATTTTCGCCCCTTAGGTAACGATCTATAGAAACGGCAGCCCTCATACCAGCAGCTATTGCCTCAATCACGGTCGCAGGTCCCGATACCACGTCTCCACCAGCGAACACACCCGGCAAACTCGTTTCCAGGGTAACCGGGTCAACCGCAATAGTGTTCCTTCCAGTAACTGCAATCTTTTCAGGCAGAAATGAGAGATCTGATGTTTCGCCAATAGCCAATATTATCACGTCTACTTCCATGGTGTATTCTGAGCCCTTGATCGGTATCGGTCGCCTTCTCCCGGTCTCGTCGGGTTCTCCTAACTCCATGCGAACACATTCAACAGCGACGACACGCCTATCCCTACCTAAGATTTTCGTCGGTGTCGCCAAGAAATGGATCCTCACACCCTCCTTTTCTGCCTCTCTAGCTTCCGAAGGATTTGCTGGCATCTCCACTCGTGACCTTCGATACAAAATGCTAACGTCTTTGGATCCGAGTCGGAGGGCGGTTCTAGCGGCGTCCATGGCAACATTGCCGCCGCCTATCACAGCAACCCTTTCCCCTAATTCGATTCTTTTTCCCATGTTAAGGTCTCTTAGAAGATCTAGAGCGTGAATGACACCCTCGTTACCTTCAATGCCGAGTTCCACGCTCTTATGAGCCCCCGTAGCAATGAATACCGCTCTATGCCCTTCTTGCAAGAGCTTATCAATCGTTACATCCTTACCCACCGACACATTGGTTTTAATCTCCACTCCTAGACTCTTAATGTAATCAATATCGGCATTAAGTGCCTCTTTAGGCAGCCGATACTCGGGTATGCCCACTCTCAACATTCCCCCTGGCTCAGGTAGCGACTCAAAAACGGTGACCGCGTATCCTTTCTTAACTAATTTGTAGGCAGCAGTGAGCCCCGCTGGACCGGAACCAATTATTGCTATTTTTTCCTGGCGCGTTTTAGGTATGGGTGACGGTTTCTCCCTCTTGCGATCCGCAACAAAACGTTCGAGGGCGTCAATAGTCAGCTTATCAACTTTTCTTCGCTCACGTTCTGCTTCATGAGGCCGGAGGCTAAGCCAGCCGTAAACCGATGCAAGGGGGACTTCTTCTCCAATTAGTTTTAGAACCTTCTCAAGTTTACTTGCTGGGTCAGGCAAATATTCAATGGCGAAGTCCCTCATTAATGAGAATACCTCCGGCAAATCCAGCATCTGAGGGCATCTATTATAACATCGGTAGCACCGCGTGCACAGCCAAAGTCCAATTTGTGTTAAGATCCCTCTTAAATCAAGAAAGCCTCTTTGAAGAAGACTTCGTGGATTGTAATATTTCGGGACTATCCACGCAACGGGACAACTTGCGGTGCACGTACCACATTCGCGACAGTACTTCAACTTCTCAACGTCTAATAATCTCTTTAGAAACGCTTTTGAAGTTTCGATGGACCTGTCTTCCACGCTAGGAGGAATACTATTTACCTCAACGTCGTTTTTGACACGCTGAGAGACAGGTGCAACCAATTGAGTATCCTGTGAAACTTCGTTAGGAGGATTGCCCTCGATGGTACTCGCCCTACGAGAGTACATATATCGCCCCTTTCTTCCTTGCTCATCGCGCAATTTAAGGAGGGAAGTTACTAATAGATTGTGTCGCATATATAAAAGTAAAGTTTTTTATATATGCGATATAAATTAGTAGTCTATCGGAGGAAATATACGATGCCACAACCTCGAAAATGGGATTACACAACTTATCCGGGCTATAAAATGTTCCCCCACCTGTTCCAACCGATACAGCTAAGAAAGGTAACGATACTGAACCGAATAAAGTATGCAGCCACCGAGGACAACTTCAACTCGCATGACGGCTTCGTCACAGATAGAGATGTGGCCTACATCAGGGAGAGAGCCAAAGGCATGGTAGGAGGCATATGCACCATACAAGGGGTATACATGGATCCCAAGGGTGAGGGAAAAGGTTATGTTGGGCAAGCGGCTGCATGGGACGACAAGTTCATACCTGGATTAAAGAGGCTTGCTGACGCAATCCATGAGGAGGGCGCGGTAGCCAACATTCAGCTAATGCATTGTGGACGGGTAGGTGGAGTAGAACTCTCATACTGCGTAGGACCATCAGCAGTTCCACAACGACTACGAGTTCTCAAACCCGTGAGAGAGATGAGCAAAGAAGATGTTAAACGAAGTCTAAGGGAGCATGCTGATGCGGCGAGAAGAGGTATCGAGGCCGGGTTTGACATAATCGAAGTTTCAGGCATAGTTGGGTATCTCATATCCAATTTTCTATCAAGCTTCACCAATAGAAGGACCGACGAGTATGGCGGAGAAATCGAAGGAAGGTGCAAGTATATGGTGGAGGTAATTGAAGCTGTTAGAGACGTTATCGGAAAAGATGTTCCCCTATTGATCAGGCTTTGCTCTGAAGAGCTTTTAGATGAATATGGTGGAAATACGCCTGAGGAAAGCTTGGTAACATATAAGATTGCTGAAAAGGCTGGCGTAGACTGCATTAGTGTCACGATGGGTTGGCAAGAGTCCCTCTGGACGGTTATAACCAGGGATATCCCGCAAGGCCACTGGCTCTACAACGCCAAGCGCGCTAAGGAGGCCGGTATTAAAGTGCCGCTTTCCATGGCCTATAGGTTGTTTAAACCGGAGATCGCCGATAAGGCCATCGCCGATGGTACAATAGATATTTGGGAAATGTGTAGACCATTGATTGCTGATCCACACTTGCCGATGAAGGTGCTGGAGGGCCGCCTCGAAGACATAAGACCTTGCGTGGCCTGCAACCTTTGTCTTGCAAGGTTATTCAGAGATGCCCCCATAACTTGCGCCGTAAATCCAATGGTTGCCCATGAATGGGACCCAGAGTGGCAGATTAAGCCTGCCGCGGAAAAAAAGAAGGTTATGATTGTTGGCGGCGGACCAGCAGGACTAGAATGTGCAAGGGCTGCTGCGCTAAGAGGCCATGATGTGCACCTATACGAAAAGCGGGATATTCTGGGTGGGCAAATAGTCTACGCATCAAAAGGCCCCTATGGAGATGACGAACTCTATGGGATGATTGACTGGCTTAAGACTCAGTGCGACAAAGTCGGGGTAAAGTTCCATCTTAACACGGTGGTCACGCCTGAAATAGTCGAGGAGGAGTTTCCTGACGTAGCAGTTATAGCCACTGGGGCGCGATTTGTCGTTGGAAAGGTTTCAGGGTATGATAGGCATAACGTGGTGGCAGCCCCGGACGTGTTGGAGGGGAAGGTCGCTACAGGAAACAAAGTAATCGTCTGGGGAGGAAAGGGACCTGGAATTACAACCGTATTATACCTTGCTGAAAAGGGTAGGAAGGTAACCTTAGTTTGTAAAGAGAGAAAGGCAGGTAAGGATGTGAACCCATCATACGTGTGGAGGTATATACAAAAACTTGATCAGGTCGGCGTAAGAACCTACAGGTTGTCTGATATCGAGGAAATAACGGATACAGGCGCCATCATTAAAGAAGTAGGTACATCTACGAGAATTCCTATTTCAGCAGATACCATCGTATTTGCAGAGCGGGAACCCGCAACAGAGCTTATGCAGGCTGCAAAGGATATATGTCCCGAGGTCTACGTGGTGGGAGATACTTTAGTACCCCGCAGATTACACAATGCGATTCATGATGGCTATCGTATAGGCATACGGGTGTAATGTGCGGAAAAGAGAGGTGGTGGATTTTGGTTGATTTTTCATGTGAAGATGAGTTGAGGAGGCTCTTAGCAAAATTCAATACCCTAGCAAACATAGAAAGGGCGACATGGTATGAGTGGCGGCAAGCCGCAATAGAACACAGCCGCCCAGATGTTAAACCTTTAGACCTTGTCCTCAGAGCCTGGGAGATAGTAGGCCATGACACGGCGTTAACCTACTACAACATGCTCCAGAAAACTAGCAAAACCTTCCTCGAGGACCTAGCCAGATGCATCACCTTTAGCTCCACCACAATGGGCGAGGACGCCAAGGTCGTCAAGGGAGATAAGCCCAACGAGGTATATGTCCGTTGGGATAGATGCCCATGGCCCGAGTTTGCTCGACGGTATAACGCGTCGATGGAGGAAGATGTCTTAGGATGCGATAAATGGTTCCAAACCGTTATAGAAGACGTGAACGCGTTCTTCAACACAAAGGTGAAGTTGGAGACGCTAAAAGCCATTCCCCGAGGAGACGGAATTTGCCTCAGGCGCCTCTCGATGGAGAAATAGAATCGTAGACAGCACTAGAGGTGTTGAAATATGGTTGTGGAAATAAACTATGATAAATGCAGGATGTGCGGAGCGTATGACAAACCCATCTGCGTAGACAACTGTCCAACCACCGCGATCTCTCAAAGGGATACAAAGATAGCGGTCACCGAATTCCTATGCGAAGACTGCGGCGAATGCTGCGTCCGATGCCCCGATCGTGCCATAAAGATAAAGGAAATGACCTTTTAACAACCTACTTAGCTAGTCCCCTTCCATCTATTTTTCCATAACCACCGATTTAACACTAGCAAATCGATCTATTTTGTTCTTCTAGTTCAATAATTGAACAGAATCCAATCGATTAAATGTTTTATATGCAACAAAGCCATTTGTGTAAGTGGCGGGTGCCCTCTTACATGACTGAAAATGAGTTATTAACGGACTTGTTTGGGGGCAAAAGAGTTCCAAAGGACGACCCAAGAATAGAATTGTGCGGAACTATAGATGAGGCTAATTCAGCGCTGGGACTTGCACGAGCTATCACTAAAAGTGACGTGGTCTCCAGTATTATTTACCAAGTTCAGCAGGAATTGTTTATAGTTGGAGCTGAATGTGCTACCCCCTTGGATCATCTTGACAAATTACCCAGCAGAGTCACTACCGACAACGTTCAGAGGCTAAAACAGTTGACCGATCAAGTAGAGAAAGAAATGACACCCGCCGAGGGTTTTGTCATACCAGGCAACACTCCATCATCAGCAGCCCTACACCTGTCTCGTAGCGTCATCAGAAGAGCGGAGCGCATCGCGGTGAGGTTGAGACGTGAAGGCCAAATCAGCAAGGATGTGCTTAGTCATTTGGATCAATTATCAAGTCTATTGTTTTCCTTAGCCCGTTTCGAAGCACAGGCACGAAAATAACGTGACCCAAGCGACCGATTTCGGCAGTTTTTGACTATAAGTCGTACTCGCGCGTCATCATAGTCACATCACGAAAGTAAGACGATGAGGTTATCCATTCGATTAGTAAAGTATTTAAATTCGGTCATACATACGCACTCAAACTGTTCCAAAGGTTAGAATGTGCAGTTTGCGATAGTTTTCATTTGCTGCTCATACCACAATCCTTAAGAACTACGCTCTTTATGAACATGTCAGACCGATGTGAGTGTAAACATATGTCAAATGAAGAAACATCCGAAAGTAAAGAACTCATAAAAATAGAGAAATTAACCCCAAGTTCAAGAGAAGTAAACATCATTGTAAAAGTTGTTTCCAAAAGTCAAGTTAGGGACGTCACAGGAAGGGACTACACTACGCGCAGGGTTGCAGACGCTCTGGTCGGGGACGAAACAGGATGCGTATACCTAACGCTCTGGGACGACAACATAGACAAAATAAACGAAGAAGCCACCATACGCATCACTAACGGTTACGTAAACCTGTTCCGAGGAAACATGCGCCTAAACATAGGAAGATACGGCAGCTTCAAAATCCTAGAAGAATCCCCCATCACAGAAGTCAACACGGAGAACAATCTATCTGACAAACGATACGAACAAGAAAGACGCTACCAACCTTATCGGCAACCCAGATATGGTGGAAGCGGATACGGTGAAAGAAGAGGTTACCAGCGAAGAAGATACTAAACCCACATAAAGAATCCAGTCTACTTTGCAAATTTCCTCGGATTCCTTTTAAACCTCTTCTTGCATGTCACACTGCAGAAATAATATGTTTCTCCTCCATAACTAATCTTGAATTTAGATGTCTTTTCGTCCAGAACCACGCCGCACACAGGATCCCTAGGCATTACCTCACCCTTCACCCTACATAATTATGAACGCATACACGTAAGCTTTCTGCCTATTATGATTAATGGTTCTAGAGCTTTCCGGTCTTTTCAAAAGACATCCCTGAAAGATAAGTCACCTTTTTTCGACGACGCTCAGTTGTCCACCTCTGCTGACCCTCAACTGGCGTTCGCCTCTAAACGTTACAACACGCGTGTCAAGATTCGCTTCAATAAAAATAACGGAAGAACAGAGGGCATTTGAATGGGCTTAGACTTTTTACGGGTTCTGCGAATTGGTTCCTCTAAGTGTATTCCGAATGCTATCTCATCATCAAGGTTACACTATCCGTCCGTTTAATAAGATATTAAATTATAATAGCGTTATTATATCTTGGGAGTAAAGTTGGCTAAGGAAGTTACTGTTCGATGCTTGAACTGCTTAGAGAGAATTCCGGTTCAGCCTAATGCAGAAACGGTTACGTGCCCAAAGTGTCAAATCACTTATCGACTTTCTTGGCCCAGGCAGGACCAAGCTAAGATTCGAGGTCGAGCATAGGAGGACCATGAAGTGGTGCTTAAGAGAAGAATAGCCTACGTGGATTTGTCGAAGGGGAAAGTTGTCACGAAGGATATCCCCCAAGGCCTTCGTCGCCTATACTTGGGAGGAAGAGGGCTCGACACGTACCTCCTCTACAATCGCATTAAGCCAAGTGTCAATCCGCTGGGACCTGAAAATGCTTTGACGATTGGAGTCGGATTACTCAGCGGCATTCCAGCGTTAGGATCTGGAAGATGCGACATTGCCGCGAAATCGCCTTTAACTGGTGCTCTAGGCAACTCGAATATAGGAGGCTTTTTCGGACCTGAATTGAGGTTTGCGGGTTTCGACCACCTAGTGATCACGGGCGGAGCAGAAAAGCCCGTTTACCTCTGGATTCATGACGGGAAAATCGCGATCAGAGACGCGTCTCATCTCTGGGGTAAGGACACCTTTGAGACTCAGACGGCCATCAGGGAACAACATCGCGACGATGAAATTCAATGTCTGGTGATAGGGGTAGCTGGTGAAAACCTTGTGAGATTTGCCAATGCGAGGACCGGAATGAAGAATTCGGCTGGTAGAACGGGTATGGGGTGCGTGATGGGATCGAAAAAACTCAAAGCGATAGCCGTTAGGGGGACCATGGACCTCGAATTCGCTCAGCCGGAGAGGCTTCTGGAATATTGTAAGGAAATGAATGACATGATTATGGGAACGATGTGGGCTCGGGTCCAGTCGAGGTGGGGTACCATGGTTATCTACAGCAACACGAACGCCACGGGACTTATACGCTGTAGAAACTTTCAGTACAACCTCATGGAGAAGGGCGAAGTTCTAGAGTGTGAAAACATGGACAAGTATTCGATTGGGATGGCTGGATGCTACGCGTGTCCCGTGCACTGCCGTCATAGGTACATTTTAACGGAGGGCCCCTATGCGCCCCTATACGGGGAGGGGCCAGAATATACGTCGCAGGGAGCCTTTGGGACAGAACCCGACTGCCCAAGTCTAGAAACCGTCCTAGTCGCCAATCACCTCGTCAATATGTATGGATTAGACACCCTAGAAACCGGGAACCTCATCGCATGGGCCATGGAACTCTATGAGAAGGGTATCATTGACGAGAAGGTAACAGGTGGGTTGAAGCTGGAGTGGGGTAACAGTGAAGTCATAATCGAAATGATTCATAAGATTGCGAAGCGTGAGGGCTTTGGAAATACGCTGGCGGACGGCATCAAGCCAGCCGGTGAGAAGATTGGAAAAGGGTCAGAGTATTATGCGATTCAAATTAAGGGGATGGGTAGCCTTCAGTCGGATGAGAGGCCCACACCAAGCTTTGCTTTGGGGATAGCTACATCAACTCGTGGAGCTGACCACCTCAGGAGCCGTCCAGCCATTGATCTCTATGGGCTGCCGGAAGAAGTGCTTGAAGAGATTTATGGAGGACCCGTATCATCCGATTACACGTCCTACGAGGGAAAGAGCAGGATGGTTTGGTGGCAGGAGCTTCTTTACGCGGTAGTTGACTCGCTGGGACTATGCAAGTTTCAAACGGTCTTCTGTGCCGTGCACGCCCCAAAGTTTGAGGAGTGGGCAAACCTGATCCGTTACGCCACTGGCATGAAGTTTTCAAAGGAAGAGCTGATGGTCGTTGGAGAGAGAATCTACACTATGGAGAGGATGTTTAACATCCGAGAGGGATTTTCGAGAAAGGACGACACCCTACCCGAACGCTACTTTAAAGAACCAACCCCGCTCGGACTCCCTATTGCAAGAGGCAAGCGAATTGACCAAGAAAAATTTGAAAAAATGCTGGACGAATACTATGAGCTTCATGGCTGGGACGAGAACGGTGTACCCAGAGAGGAGACGTTGAAGAAACTGAGCCTCGATAAAGAGCCCTCTCATCTTCTGTGAGAAATGCGGTGAGGAAACCTATGCGCATGATTTTGTTGGTGGACCCTGAAAAGTGTACTGGCTGCAAGCTTTGCGAGATAGCTTGTTCCATCAAACAAGAGGGGGCGTGTAATCCGGCGGTGTCGAGAATTCATATCGTGAAGTGGATGATGTCAGGTGTTTACATCCCCATGGTTTGCCAACAGTGCGACTCCCCCATATGCGAGACGGTTTGTCCCACAGACTCCATTAAGCGAGACAATGGAACAGGAGCTTTATTGATTGACTATGATAAGTGTGTCGGATGCAGAATTTGCGCAGTGTTTTGTCCGTTTGGAGGAATTGGAATCAACGTTAAAAGAGGAAAAGTGATTAAGTGTGACCTCTGCGAGGGTGATCCGGTGTGTGTCAAATTCTGTGACCCAGAAGCACTACAATATGTTCCAGCGACATCCTTAAGCCTTATGAAGCAGCGTGCTGCTGCGGAGAGGTTTTCAGAGCTTATGAAAAAACTGCTGGCTCCAACGTAAACTTAATCCTCCTTTCTCAATGCCATCTCCATGATCTCCATTATATCGTAGATCTTTATCCCAATTGAGTGTCTAACTGAAGTGTACAGGAAATTTGTGTAGCAGAGTGGACACGCGACCGCGAGAGCATCAACGTGTAAGGGCGTGATGTCTTCTGTAATCCTTGAGTGAGCGAGGCTCATGCTGGCTCGAGTGTTGACCTCCCAGAACCCTCCACCCCCACCACAACACCTTGAGCGCTCCCTACTGTGGACCGAATCAATAAGCCGCAAACCCGGAATGGACCTCAGTAAATTGCGTGGTGGATCGTAAACCCCGCAGTGTCTTCCCAGTCCACAAGGGTCATGATAGGAGACCCTCATCTCTAAGCTGTGGAGATCTATCATGCCCTCCTTTACCAAGCGCTCCACCAACTGTGAAGTGTGCAGCACTTCGCAAGGCATTTCAACCCCCAGTTTCTTTGGATAGAAATTGATGAAGGTCTCATAACAGCCAGAGCAAGAAATTACGAGCGTCTCTACACCAGCCTCTTCGATTGTTTTCACAACTTCTCTGGCGTTCCTCTTCGCTTCGTCAAAGAACCCTCCAAACATTATGGGGATTCCACAGCACCCCTCTTTCTCGCCCAAGGTCATAACCCCAACACCAGCCTTCTCCAACACACGAACCGTGGCTAGGGCTGTTGCTCGCACGCCCGAGCGTAGTGCGGTGTTGCACCCAACCCAATATAGGATGTCAGCCCTCTCCTTTACGAGATTTTTTGGTAGTTTTTCCATCCACCTTAGGCGTTGGTCCATTGGCGATCCCATCGGATTTCCGTGCTCTAGGACATTCTTGAGGGTGGCTCGTGTGGGTTCGGGGGCCAAACCAATTTCAGCCATTTCGTTGCGAGCTTTCAGTATTGCCTCATGAAGGCGTTGATCCCGAATGCACTGGGTGTAGCACAAACCGCAGAGGGTGCAGGAATAAAAAATGTCGGCTAGGTTCTTGGATGGTTTGAGGTCGCCTCTCATAAAACCTCTGGTCAGGAGGTATCTCCCTTTCGCGGACCAGGTTTCCACGTGATTGAATGGCGGTGATACGGTACAGTGTCCGGTGCAAACTTTGCAATCCCTACACTGGAGAATCATCTTGTCTAGGAACAGAGCCTCTATGACGGAGGCTAAATTCTTAGAGGACCTCTTAACGCTGCGCATCGTCTCTTTTAGCTTCCGCCTAGCCTCTTCGGTCTCCCTAGCCCTTTCATTGAGTCTCTCGTCAAACGCGGTGATGCCTGGGGGAGGCACAGCATCTAAGAGGATGCCCCCATACCTTTTCATTTTGTCGAGTTCGTGAAGATCAGTGTTTCTTCTCCTTCGAACAACAATGAACCCTTCCTCCTCTGCTAATTTCTCTATCTGGGCAATCTCGTCTTGTGATGTGGCTTTGACCACGAAATCAAAGTTTGAATATGTTGGTTCTTCGAAGATGGTTTCAAAGGAGTAGACGTATAGATCTTCAGGGCTTGTTAAGACTCGCTTCGAGCCAATGATTTGCTCCATTTTCTTGGTGACGCTATTTTTTGCGATTGTCATTTTCTTACTTAACCGCTTCATGAGAAACTTGAAAATTGTACCGTAACGTTTCCTTTGGATTATTAATTATAGCCGTTTCAAATTAAAACTAACGATGACATTTTTTAAAAGAAAACGTTAATCAACGAATAATAAATCTTTCTAAAAAACAAATTTCTATGAGGTAAACCTTAGTTATAGGCTTTAAATCTTAAAAATAGACAGTCTAGAGCTATTTTTGCTTTTGAGAAATATTATATAGCTTTATCGCGAAATATTTTCTTATTCGGATTCGGAAGAAACAGATAATGAAGACCAAACTCTTCGCATTAATCCTGGTGCTGGTTCTGATGCTATTAAGTCTTGTTCCGGCGGTCCATGCCGAGGACTGGACCAGGGAAGATATACATCTTAATGCGTTCCGAGCGATGTACCTCATGATCGTGCATGACCCGGACATTGACAACGACGGCAAAGCAGACGTGGTAGCGACATCCTCCGTCGCCCTCGGGAGTGTGTATTGGTATAATGCTTCGGACCCGACCGGGACTTGGGACATTAACTACATAGATCAAGGAGGACTAGGTGGCGCATGGGACGTGTTTGCCTACAAGATTGATAACGACAACGACCCAGACGTGGTAGCAGCGGGCAGAGTTGACGACATCTTTGTCTGGTACGAGTGCCCGACTGACCCAACCCAAACTAACTGGCCCAAACGCACCATAGACTCAGACAACACAACTAGAACAGACGGGGCATGTTCGGTGTATGTTGCGCATGACCCCGACATTGATAATGACGGCAACCCGGATGTGGTTGCCGCTGCATATGGCAATAATACTGTTGTCTGGTATGAGGCCCCAGATGACCCTACCCTAGCAGGAGCAACATGGACCCCGCACATCATAGACTCAACATTCTCCCACGTAGAAGAGGTTCACGTGGCCGATATTGACAACGACAACGACCCAGACGTGGTAGCGGCGGCAATAGCGCCAACGAATCAGGTTGTCTGGTACGAGTGCCCGACTGACCCAACCCAAACTCCCTGGACAAAGCACACCATAGACCCATCATTAGGCGGAGCAGTTAGTGTTGATGTCGCATACATCGATAACGACAACTACCTCGATGTCGTGGCAACAGGACTCACCGATGACGTTGTCGTGTGGTACGAGTGCCCGGATAACCCAGCCCAAACCCAAACTCCCTGGACCAAGCGCTACATAGACTCATCTCTAAATGGAGCACGGGGCGTCTGCGTATACAGTATCGACGGCTGGAGCACCCTTGACGTGGTGGTGGCAGCACAATACGCTGATGAAGTCGTCTGGTACCAAGGACCAGAAGACCCCAAAGCTGCAGAAGCAACATGGACCAAAACCACCATCGAAGCGCTGGCTGCAAACAGCCAGCCAGTAGGAGTGGACGTTTACAGAATCGACGGGGATCTCGACCCGGATGTGGTGGCATCCATATACATGGTCAATGATGTTGTGTGGTACGAAGCTGTTTGGCCCGTTTGGCCTATCCCCGAGGTTCCGCTGGGAACCATTCTCCTCTTGGGCACCGGCCTGCTCATCCCCGTGGCCATCGCGGCGGCGAAATGGCTAAGGCTCAACCATCGGCTAAGTAAGTAAGAGTGGGCCCACAACGTGGTTAAGATTGTTTCATAACACCATATTATGAGGCAGCGAGCCATTCTCTCGAGGATTCGTCCACGCGCAAAGTACAAGAGTTTGTTGGATGAAATCGTCTCGAGGGTACCTGTTTAGGCTTCCTTCCTCCTATCAATCACTCTCTTAGCCTTTCCCTCAGTCCTCGGAAGAGCGCCTTCTTGTACGCATTTGACATCTATTCTGAGAAACGTTATTCCTCTTCCTCTTAGCAACGTCGCCATACTTTAACTTCCACATTAACCTTGTTTGTTGGCGTATAGGTAATTATAAAGCTATTTCCACGCTGGAGAAAAGTGTTTAAAAGCAAATCGCCTAAAATCTGTAGATTCTAGTTGGTGATCGGAAGTGGCTAAGCAAGAGTTTAAGGAAATAATTTATGAAAAGCCGTGGCGCGACTACGTCGCCAGGCTCCTTATAAATCGACCCCAGTCATTAAATGCATACACTTTGACCACTGTGAGGGAAATATGTCTAGCGCTTGAGGACGCCATGTGGGACGATTCCGTCCAGCTGATAGTTTTCACCGGGGTGGGAGACAGAGGATTTTGCACAGGCGGAGACGTCGACGAATATGCGACGATATACACAAGGAAGCCAAGCGATTTCTACAAGTGGTGGGATAGCTATGATCGTATGCTTTGGCTCCTGAGATCGTGCGGAAAGCTTGTGATCGCGCGGGTGAACGGCGCCGTTGCTGGCGGTGGCAACGAAATACATTGCGCATGCGATCTGTCAATAGCGGCTGAACACGCTAGGTTTTTGCAGCCAGGACCGAGGGTGGGGATGACCTCCATTGGCGGAGCTTCCCAGTGGCTTCCCATAATGATCGGTTTGAGGAGGGCAGCTTGGATGCTTCTCACAACCGAGGTAATAGATGCCAAAACAGCGTTGGAATGGGGACTGGTAAACGAAGTTGCCCCCTATGAAAAACTGGATGACTCGGTTGAGAAGCTTTGCAAGGTGTTATTAGAGAAGATGCCCGCTTCCCTCAGATACGCAAAGACCCACCTCAACGTCTGGAAAGACGCTATATGGTCATTAACATCCCAGCACGCACGCGAGTGGTTCTCCTTCAAAACTGGTGGAATAGAATGCTTTGAGGGATTATGGGCCTTCAAAGACAAGAGAAAGGCGAGGTACGACTGGATCAGGAAGCTCATCAAAGAGGGAAAATACGACTTCTTGTGGGGTCCGCCAACCAAAAAATGTCTAAAGTGTGGCGCAGAGAATCTGCCTGAGGATTTTGGTTACTGCGGAAGTTGCGGGAGTAAGTTAGAGTGAGGTCATAGCATGAAGAGAAGGGTGGCCGTGGTAGGTGTAGGACAGACAGCCTTCACTCGCTCATGTGGTGTTTCCATTCGAGAACTATGCTTCGAAGCCTTCAAGGATGCTTTAGAGGACAGTGAAAACGTTTCAACAAGGGACATAGACGCGTCCATCGTTTGCTCGGCCCCCGAATATGACAAACAGAGAAGCCCAGCAGGGTTGATAACGGAATACTTAGGCCTAAATCCCAAACCCACCTTTTTAGCTGAAGCCATATGCGCCTCCAGCAGCGTTGGCGTAAGAATCGCTTGGTCGTTGATAAGTTCAGGGCTCCATCGAGTGGTGATGGTTCTCGGGTTCCAGAAAATGTCTGAGCTAACCTCACCTGAGTCTCAAGAGCGGATGCTCAGGGGCGCGGACATCGTGTGGGAGTCTCCCTTCGGGTCCATGATGCCATCATGTTATGCCATATTTGCGCGCGCTCATATGCATCAGTATGGAACCACTGAGGAGCAACTGGCAAAGGTTAGGGTGAAAAGTAGCAAGTACGGTGTCATGAACGCGAAAGCTGCCTTCAGGAAGGAAGTGACAGTTGAGGATGTACTGAAGTCCAGGGCGATAACAAGTCCGTTAAAGCTTTTCGATTGTTGCGCCAACGCTGACGGGGCCTCCTGCCTCATTTTGGCAGACGAGGACGAAGCCAAGAAAATAACTGACACGCCCATTTGGATCACCGGCCTAGGATTAGCATCTGCTTCCATGTCTCTAACCGCCAGAGAAACGGTCACATCCCTCTCGTGCGCCGTTGAGGCCGCAAAGCAGACCTACGAGATGGCTGGCATAAAGCCGGAGGACATAGATGTTGCAGAGGTCCACGACTGCTTCACAATAGCCGAGATCATGGCATACGAAGACCTAGGCTTCTGCGAAAGAGGTAGGGGCGGCAAGCTAATTGATGAGGAAGAAACCTATGTTGGGGGAAGGATACCCGTGAACACCGACGGCGGACTCTTGTCAAAGGGTCACCCCATCGGCGCCACAGGGGGTTCGCAGATCAGAACCATAGCACTACAGCTCAGGGGTGAGGCTGGACCAGCTCAGGTTAACGGAGCTGAAGTGGGCTTAACCCACAACATAGGTGGCATAGGAATGTACGGCTCAGTAATGATCTTCAGGAGATAACAGCATGAGCCTCGAAAGGTTTGGAAAAATCAGCTATACAAAGGAGACGAAGGTTGCGGATTTCGTCAAGCACCTGGAGGAAGGAAGAATTATGGCAACGAAATGTAAGGGGTGCGGAAAACTCTATTTCCCCCCCAGAGCAGACTGCGCCAACTGCTTGTCCAGTGAAATGGAATGGACCGAGCTGAGTGGAAAAGGCAAACTAATCACCTACACCACAGCGTTCTTTGCACCCGTAGGCTTCGAAGACGAGGCTCCATACACCCTGGCCCTTGCCGAGCTCGACGAGAAGGTCCGGGTTTTCGCGCGTCTAAGCAAGGATATTAAAGAGGACGAAATCAAAATAGGCATGGACCTAAAACTGGTTCCAGCAAGGCTACCAAACGACAGAATCACGTACGAGCTCAGAAAGCCCTAGCGTGAAATGAGAAAGCTGTTTGTTCCCATAATGCTTTTCCGTTCACCATCGCGACGGCTTCAGCACCTACTCCCGCACTTTGGTCAATAAGGTCATTTAAGCACCCTCCATATCTTTCTCGATGGGGACCTTACGAGCATGTCTAAGAGTAAAATATTGGTATCGTGATGGGTTAGCCCTCCGGAAATATTACGAAAGAGTTTTTTATATAACTTATATACCTAACCTTTGTATGTAATCTAATCATGCGTTCGAGGGATATGCATGGAGATTAGGAGGCTACAAAAAATCAAGGGGGGCAGCTTCACCTTGACGCTCCCTAAGCGTTGGGTGGAGAAAAGGAAGTTGCGAAGTGGGGAGCAAATAGCCGTGTTAGAAGAGGAGGATGGGTCATTAAGAATCTATCCCGTAACGATGCCCTTTGAAAAACGTTTTGAAGTGGAATTAATGCTGGAGGATTATCCCAACTTGAGGGCCCTCGAGTACTGCGTTGGCACGTATTATATGCAGGGAAGCAACAAGATCAGTATCGTCTCAAAGGACATGATTCCGGCAGAGCATAAGAAAAGGCTCAAACTTCTTCGCATGGAGTTGCCTGGCGTTGAGGTAGCCGAAGAGGAGGCTGACAAGTTAAGCTTCCACGTTTTAATTGACCCCGCCGTCTTCTCTTTAGAATCCCTCATAGAGAAAACCTCCTCCTTCTCTCTCCATCTACAAAAAGACGCAGTGAAATCCATCCTTGAACATAATCTCCCGCTTGCCGCGGAGGTGATGGAAAGAAGCAAAGAAGCCTTGAGACACTACCGAACAACGATAAGGCAGATAGCCCTCGCTAGCCTAAGTAGGTCCATCGCGAAGAAGGTTGGGGTAAGAAACTGTCAAGAATGCATCACCTTTGCTTTGATCGCCCGCGACCTCAATAGACTGGTTTACCACTCTTCCTCCATAGCCAGACACGTTCTAAACCTCCGACATGAAACAGAAGTCGATCCCGAGATTTTGGACGTGATCCGTGGTATGTCTGAGATTGCTTACGAAATGCAGGAAAAGGCTGTTCGAGCATACCTGGAGAAAAATGTCAAACTTGCTATAATAACCATGGGTAAGATGGATGGTGTGAGGGAAAAGGAGAGAATGTTGCTAACCAAGGTCATGGAGAAGACAAGGGACATGGACACCGCAGTCATCTTAGGCATGATCGCCCGCGACCTCAGAAGGATCGCTGGATACGCTGTGGCCATATCCGACGACGCTATGAACCGGGTGCTGACACCAGCATCCTATCCATAAGGCGTGCGAAAGAAATTAAAGCCTCTGCAGTCGCCTTGTAAACAAAATGTCCATGTTCGCTTACAGCGGCAGAATCATTTTCCTTTCCATTCAGGCTTTCTTTTCTCAAGAAACGCCTTTAACCCTTCTACAGCGTCTTGGGTTTTCATGAGTTGTCCCAAATATAAGTCAGTGACCTTTGTTAACGCTTTTCTGAAATCTAGGTCTAATCCAGTGTATATTGCCTTTCTATTCAACCTAAGCACGATCGGGCTTTTCTCTCTCAACTTGCTAACCAGCTCATTCACCGTTTCATCCAACTTTTCCGCTGGAACAACCCTGTTTATGAGCCCTATTTTCTCAGCTTCCTTGGCGTCAATTCTGTCCCCAGTTAGAATAAGCTCGAAAGTTTTTCTCCTTCCGATTAGCTTTGGGAACAAGACTGTGGCTGGTGGTGGTAAAACTCCAGCGTTGATTTCTGGCTGCCCAAACATCGACCTTTCAGAGGCTATAACTATGTCGCAGGCTACTGCAAGTTCGCAGCCTCCACCTAAAGCGTAACCATCCACCACGGCTATGGTTGGTCTGTCTAAGTTGAATAGCGAGTAGAATACCTCGTGAAAGGCTTCGAGAAGTTCTTGAACCTTGTCTGGCATATGGTCTTTGATGTCGACACCTGCTGAGAATGCGCGGTCTCCCGCACCCTTTAAAATCACTATGCTTATGCCGTCATCTTTCTTAATGTCTTTAAGTGCCTTGTTCAGTTCCCTTAGGGTTTCTATGTCCAAGATGTTAAGTGGAGGTCTGTTTATCGTGATTTTTACAACGCCATTCCTGCTTTCATAAAGGATGTTTTTAAAAATGGGGTTCAAATTGTAACCTCCCACAGTTTTATGATGTTCATCAGCTTAATATAGCGTTTACTACTGGTTGCTCTGACCCAACATTTAAGCTACCTACCGAGCAACATCACGTTTCCTAAAATAGAAAAGAAGATATTTTTATATATTTAGAACTCAAGTTATATATGTAATATTTTGAGGCGGTCTCGCTTGGTTGAAGAGATATTTGAAAAGTTTAGGGAATGGATAGATAACCGACACGGGTATGCCAAGGCTTGGAGGGAAAGAACCGGGAACAGGGTTGTGGGATACTTCTGTACCTATGTGCCGGAGGAAATCCTCTACGCCGCCAATATACTGCCGGTTAGAATTCTTGGCAGTCACGAGCCCCCAACCGTCACCGAGCCTTACATCTTCGCAATGTACTGCCACCTCTGCCGCGACTGCCTAGCCCAAGGCTTAAAGGGTAGGTTCAGCTACCTAGACGGGATCGTGGAAGGTCAGTCCTGCTTGCATTTGCGGCAAGCCTTCAACGCTTGGCGTCTCCACATACCCATCGACTACGCCTACTACATATACGTGCCCCACGGCGTTCAGACGCCTCGAGCCGTTCCATACCTAGCTCATGAACTGGCTAAATTTAAGCAATCCATCGAAAACTGCACCGAAAAAACCATCACTAACGAGGATCTGGATAGGGGAACACGAATTCTCAACAGAAACAGAGAATTGATGCGGAGGGTTTGCGACTATAGAAAGCTGAACCCTCCTAAGCTGACGGGTCTCGAGGCCATGGAAATGGTGCTCTCCAGCCAAATGGTAGACAAGGAGGAGCACAGCCAACTTTTAGAACAGTTACTAGAGGAACTCCCCCACCGAAGGCTTGAACGCGACCCCGGAGTCCGACTAATGATCATCGGCAGCGAGGATGACGACAGAATCTTTATGAAAAACGTGGAAAACCTAGGCGCAACCTTCGTCATCGACGAGCACTGTACTGGAACCAGGTATTTCTGGGATAACGTTCATCCCCAAGAGGAAAGGCTTATGGCCATAGCGGCTCGTTACGTATACAGAGTGCCGTGCCCAAGCAAAGACTGGCCCGAGTTCACCAGAATTAAGCACGCCGTTAACCTTGCCCAACAATTCAGAGTTCAAGGAGCCCTTGTAATACAAAATAAGTTCTGCGACCCCCACGGAATTGAAATCCCGCCATTGAGGGAGGCCTTAAAGGCTATCGATGTGCCCACGTATCCATTGGAGTTCGATGTAACAGTGCCCTGGGGCCAGTTTAGAACTCGCGTTGAAGCCTTCCTAGAGACGTTAACTGGACTAGGAGAATTGTTCTGAATTACGGGTGAAAGAACATGACAGACGAACCTAAGGAATACCCCACAGAACTCTTGAAATGTTGGAATGAAGCCAAGAACTTACGGAGAAAATACTACGAGGGCTACTTAACCGCACATGAAAAGGGAGGCTTGCGCTGGGCGGGTGGAGCCTGGTCCTTCAGCTCCATACCGGCTGGCCTCGGCGAGGACGTTTACTGCATAACCAGCGAGCCCTACGGAGCAACGGTAGCCTTCTTTAAGGACTTCGCCACGCAGTGTCACGACGCAACAGAGGCAGCGGGCTTTCCACGCACCCTCTGCGCGTACATGAGAAACTATTGGGGTTCGATCCTACTTGACAAGTACATACTGGCTGATGGAACCATTGTCGACGAGTTTCCCTCGCCTGACTTCATATGGCAAGACCACATCTGCTGTAGTCATGGCAAGTGGCATCAGATAGACAGGTGGCTGGAGAGAAAGAGGGGAAGGGAGGTTCCTATGTGCTGTGTAGACGTTTCAGTGGGTTACGACCTTAAACCTCCGGAAGAATATAAAGTAAAGTACATCGTCCAGCAACTGAACGATGGTATCGATTGGTTGGAGAAGGTCACAGGGAGGAAATATAACGACGAACTTCTCTGCGAGGCTGTCTGGAACGAGATAAGGTCCACATCTCTCTGGGCTGAAATCTGCGCCCTCAATCAAGCTATTCCGGCACCGCTGGACGAAAAAAGCATGTACTCCCTGTACGTGATGGGGACCCTCATGAAACACAGACCCGAATGCGTTGCCTTCTACGAAGCGCTGAAGGCTGAGGTCAAAGATAGGGTTAAGAGGGACATAGCCGCCGTGCCATACGAGCGGTTCAGGGTAATAACGGATACCCAACCGCCATGGGGCTTTCTAAACATTTTCAGGGAGATGGAGAAGTATGGCGTCGTATCCCTAGGCTCATTATATAGCTATGGCCTGATAGGAATGTGGGAATACACGCCAGACGGCATATGGATCCCAAAGCCTCTACCACCGAAGAAGCCTCAGACTAGAGAGGAGGCCTTACGGGCTATAGTTGAGTGGACGCTGAAGAGGCCGGAGTGGGCCCACTTTTATAAACCAGAGCTAAAAACCAAGATGATCAGTAGCATCGTGAAGCAATGGAAGGTTGATTCCGTGTTGCTGCACTACAACAGGGGTTGCGAAGGGTTAAGCGTGCACATAGCAGAAAACCGCCTCGGCTTAATAGAAATGGGCATCCCAGTTTTTACCTTCGAAGGAAACATGGGAGATGAAAGAGAGTTTGACTATCCAGGAACATTGGCGCGATTAACCGCGTTTTTCGAGAGCATGGGCTTAAAGAAACTGAAGGAGTAATGGAGGGAGTTATGTGTTAACCGCTGGCGTAGACGTGGGGGCCAAGTTTGCAAAGGTCGTCGTCCTAAGCGAAGGGAAAGTCTTAGAAAGATCTAAAGGCCTCGTTGGGTTTGACGTTCTGAAGGCAACCACCGACGTCTTTGAGGCTGCCCTTAAGAACGCTGGGGTCTCGCGAAGTGATGTCGAGAAAGTCATAGCCACAGGCATGGGCAAAGATGTAGTTCTTCACAAACCACCCATAAACGCTGAAGAAACAGTTTCCGTGGTGATAGCTGACGCCGCAGGGGCATTCCACGTGATTCCAACAGTGAAAACCGTTATAGATGTGGGGGCTGAGGAGGGAAGAGGGGTTAAAGTGGGTGAAGGCGGCAAGGTCAGGGACTTCGTCATAAACGAAAGGTGCGCTGCTGGCGCCGGAACCTTTGTGGAAGCAATGGCTAGGGCACTGGAAGTTAGGATTGAAGATATGGGTTCACTGGCACTCAAGTCAACGAAAGCCGTTCCCATGAACGCTCAGTGCTGCGTATTCGCTGAGTCAGAGGTTGTAACCCTCATCCACTCTAAGGTGGCAAAGGAAGACATATCCAGAGCCATACACGATGCAATGGCAAGCAGAATCGGCGCCATGGTGCTGAGGGTTGGAGTGGAGAAGGATGTTGTCTTAATAGGTGGGGTCGCCCTGAACCCAGGGTTTTTACCGCCCCTAGAAAAGGAGCTTAACACCAAAATAATGGTCTCCGAGTTTCCAGAATACGTAGGCGCCCTAGGAGCCGCTTTAATAGCGACTAAGGCTGGAGAGTGAGGAAGATGCAGGAAGAAAAGACCCAAGAGTATTGGAAATGGCCCGAGTATAGACACACTGTGCCGGGGATGGATTGGCGAAGAGCCAAAATCATGACTGCCGGCGTAGATGTGGGTTCGGTGGGCAGCAAAGCCGTGATCATGGCTGATGGGGAAATCTACGCCTACTCCGTCATGAGGACCGGAGGAAGCAGCGAGGAGACCGCCGTTAAAGTAACCAGATGGTCCCTAGAAGGCACAAGTCTTGACACCCATAACATACATTATATCGTGGGAACCGGCTATGGAAGGGTGAACGTCCCCTTCGCCAAGAGAACCATAACGGAAATCGCCTGCCACGCCAGAGGTGCCCACTACATATACGGCCCCACGGTCAGAACCGTGCTGGACATAGGTGGCCAAGACTGCAAAGCCATTCGATGCGACGAAAAGGGCAAAGTGCTGTCCTTCCTGATGAACGACAAGTGCGCGGCTGGAACCGGCAGAGGCCTAGAGGTTTTCGCCGACCTCATAGGCGTCCTCATTGAGGACCTAGGCAAGGTCTCTCTCAGCGTTAACCAAGATCCGCCGCCGGTGAGCAACACGTGCGTTATCTTCGCCAAGGCCGAGTCGCTGGCTCTATTGCGCCAAGGATGGCCCAAGGAAAGAGTTGCGGCAGCCTACCACGCCGCCATGGCCGACCGAATCGTCGACCTACTCACGCGCGTAGGCATCGAGAAGGACTTCGTGACCACTGGCGGTGTCGCCAAGAACCCTGGTGTGGTTCAAAGGCTTGAAAGGATACTTGGAATTAAACCTTTAACCCCAAAAATGGACCCTATTTTGGCTGGAGCCTTAGGGGCTGCGCTCTTCGCTAAGGCTCTCTATGAGAAGGAGCTCGGTCTTCGCTAAAACTGAGCGGGAGGTGGATTAGTGTGCTGGCGCACTACGGCTACAAGGATGGGTCCGGCGACTACTTCATTGTTATAGACACGGACAAGTGTAATGGTTGCGGAAAGTGTGTGGAAGCGTGCCCACACAACGTTCTCGAATTGGTGCCCAACGAGTTCGACATAGAGGGCGGCACCATGGCGGCGGTAACAGAGGAACACCGCAAAAAGATCAAGTACACCTGCGCTCCATGCAAGCCCGTTAGCGGTGAAAGAAGGCTGCCTTGCGTTCTGGCTTGTGAACCTGAGGCTATAACCCACTCTTGGTAAACCGCCTCCTACCGTCACTTTAGGTCTGTGGAGCCGATCCTCATGAGTATCATTGCCATGTTCATCAACAATGTCGAAGTTAAGGCTATGAAGGGATCATCAATACTGGAGGAGGCTAGGAGGAACGAAATCTACATCCCGTCCCTTTGCTATCATCCGGACCTACCGCCTCCAAGCAAGGCGAAGGTCACCACCACGGTTTATCGCGGTGACGAGCAAGTGGTGGGCGATGAGCCGGAAAGGGAGTTTGAAGGCTGCAACCTGTGTCTAGTGGAGGTGGAGGGGCAACGAGACCTTGCTCGCGCTTGCGACACAACAGCTGCAGATGGAATGAGGGTTTATACCGATACGGAGCGGGTTCGTGGAGCTAGGCGAGAAAAGTTGATGCTCATTCTTGCTAAGCACCCCCACGCCTGCCTCATTTGCGATCAAAAGGAGGGCTGTACCCGGGAGCCTTGCCCAACCAATGTGCCCGTTGCTGAGCGCTGCTGCCCCAAGCTTGGAAACTGCGAGCTGGAAAGGGTTGCGGAGTACATAGGGATCCGGCAGGACACCCCGCGCTACATGCCCGCGAACCTACCAGTCGTAAAGGACGACCCCCTTTTCATGCGCGACTACAACCTGTGCATTGGCTGCACCCGCTGCGTGAGGGTTTGCCAAGATTTACGGGGCGTAAAAGCGCTGGGCTTCGTCTACCGCAATGGCGAGGTTTTCGTGGGTACAGTGGCCCCCACACTTAAGGAATCGGCTTGCAAGTTTTGCGGCGCTTGCGTAGAGATTTGTCCCACCGGAGCCCTAACGGATAAGGAGGTTAAGGCTGGTGAGCGGGAAATCTGGTTGGTCCCGTGTAAGTACGCGTGCCCAGCCGGCATCGATGTCCCCAGATACACACATCTCATAGCTCAAGGGAGATACGCCGAGGCTGCGGCGGTGGTGAGGGAGAAGGTGCCCCTTCCATCGGTTCTGGGTCGTGCTTGTGCTCGACCCTGCGAAAGCAAGTGCCGACGAGTACAGGTTGACGAAGCCGTCTCCATATGCGCCCTGAAGCGCTTCGCTATGGAGCATGACAAAGAAATTTGGAGGACTAGAGCCAGCATTGCTCCGCCAACCGGGAGGCATGTAGCTATCATCGGTTCAGGTCCGGCTGGGCTCACCGCTGCCTACCACCTAGCTAAGCTCGGCCACGCGGTAACCATATTTGAAGCTATGCCCGAGCTGGGGGGGATGATGCGATACGGCATCCAAGAGTTCCGCTTGCCTAAGGAGGTCCTCCAAAGGGATTTAGAGGAAATACCTAAGCTCGGTGTGGAGGTCAAAACGAACACCCCGATCACAGAAAGCCTAAACATTCATCATCTGAAAGCTGAGGGCTACACCACTATTCTCATAGCCATAGGCGTGCAGCTAAGCAAGATGCTAAAGGTGGAAGGATTTGACCTAGAAGGAGTTCTGGGAGGCTTAGACTTCTTAAAGAATCTCAGGCTTGGAAAGGATGTGAAAGTGGGAGAGAGGGTTTTAGTGGTTGGCGGCGGAAACGTGGCCATGGACACAGCCTTAACGGCCCTAAGGCTAGGCGCCAAACAAGTTCAAGTGGCATGCTTAGAGGCGAGGGAGGAGATGCCCGCCTTCCCGTGGGAGATTCAACAAGCCTTAGAGGAAGGCGTTGCTATTCACACCTCTTGGGGAATTAAGAAGATCTTAGGAGCTGGTGAAAAGGTTGCGGGCGCAGAGCTCATCCGCTGCGTGTCGGTATTCGATGAAGAGGGCAGGTTTAATCCTTCCTTCGACGAGTCGGTGACGAAAACCGTGGAGGCCGACATGGTGATCTTCGCCATAGGACAAGCATCGGACCTGTCATGGCTTACCCCTGGCTCTATGCAAATTTCTGAGGTCGGAACCATAAGGGTAGACGACTCTACGCTGGAGACCGGCGTCCCGGGTGTGTTCGCGTGTGGCGACATCGTTACCGGGCCGACGTCCATTGTGGAGGCTGTGGCTTCGGCTAAGAAGGCGGCGGTGGCCATAGATAGGCACTTAGGCGGTAGTGGAAATATTGATGAGAGACTCGTTACTCCTGAAGAGCCGAATTCGTGGCTTGGGAGAGAAGAAGACTTTCCGTATAGGCGCCGCGTTGAGATGCCGAGTCTCCCTGTCGAGAGGCGTCGGGGGAACTTCGCTGAGGTGGAGCAAGGCTTTGATGAGATGATGGCGGTGGAGGAGGCGAGACGATGTTTACGCTGCGACCTAAGACTGCGGATTTCGCAGCCGCCTCTGCCTGCGGAGAAGTGGCTGAGGTTTGAGTCTGAAAACGTAAAAACGGTTCCAGAGACGGAAGGCGTTTATCAACTGCTCGACGAGAATGAGATGGTGATCTACATAAAGGGAACCATTCACCTTCGAAAAGAGTTGGAAGAGCAGCTAGCCACCAACCCGAAGGCTAGGTACTTCTTGTACGAGGAGGCTAAGATGTTCACCATGAGGGAGAGCGAGCTCCTTCAGCGGTTCCTAAAAAGGTATGGGAGGCTCCCGGAGCAAAACGTGGGGCTCGAAGAAGAACTATACTAGCAACCATGGTGATGGCAGCTTGAGTTCACATTGTTCCGGTGGTAAGCGTAGAGAGGAAGAGTTGAAGCTGGAGGGCTGGACTAGGTGTTTCACCAGCGACGAGCCCCGCTTGAGCGAGGCTGTGGAGCTTTATAAGTCGCTGGGATATGAGGTCCGTCTTGAGCCAGCCTCTTTCGATGAAGCCAACGAAGTGTGTAAAACCTGTCTCTTAGCCGACTGTAGCGAGTACAAAACCATTTATACTCGAAAAGTTTGATGGAGGTGGTAGCGCAACACCTGTTTGACTGGGCTACATCATTCTCTTTCCATTCAAAATTCTTGTGTCCCCCGAAAAGTTAATTGGAATCAAAAGGTTTTGTACAAATCATGGAGGGCGATGTGCGCTGAATGCGAAGGCGATCATCGGGTACGTCTCATCTGCAGTCCTCTTGATCTTCGGCGTCATTTTCTCCCTAGCTTCTGTTTATGCTCCGACAAGGTTAGTCGTCAGCGCGTTCCTCTTCCTGACGGGCTTTGGAATCCTGTACTATATACGGAAGCAGCAACCCATGCAGATTACACAAAGGCTTGAGGTGCCGGGGCAGATTAAGGTTCAGGTGTTGAAGTGTCCGAACTGCTCAGCCGCCCTAGATGTAAATCAGATCAAGATTGTGGAGGGCGTGCCGTCGATCGAGTGCTCCTACTGTGGGCACACCTTTGAGGTAACCGAGGAACCGAAATGGTAGCCAAAAAATCGCTGTTACGCGCCGCGCTTGCCTTTATGATAGTTCTGCTCACTATCCCTTTCGTCTTGAATGCATCTACTGTTGGGGCATCGGATATCCAATACCATCTAGACCACGAGTGGGCTAAGATATGGATCAACGAGGACGGAACCATCGACCTACTCTATGACATAGAAATTTCTTGCGATCAGGACAAGATTCGTTACGTGAACGTCGGCCAGCCCACTGGTGACTTCACCATCGGGAGAGCCATGGACGAAAACGGTTACACCCTGCAGACGGAGGACGTGAGTGAGGACAGCAACTTCGCGGTCCGCGTCCTCTTAAGCGCACCCATCACCACCGGGGAGAGCGTTCGTTTTAACGTCACAACAAACGTGGGACACATGATCTGGGAAGACGAACAAAACCCAGGTAACGTGGGGATGCAGTTCATCCCAGTCTGGTGGAGCACAGAAGTGCGCGAACTCCGGGTTCTCGTCGTGTTACCTCAAGGCGTAAGTAAAGAAGATGTTAGGTGTACTCCGAACTGGGACAACGCGTACATTGAGGACAACAGGCTCGTGTTGTACTGGGAAAGGCGAGATCTGACTCCGGATGAAAAGTTTCCGTGTGGAGTTTCCTTCCCGAAACAGTACGTCCAGCACTACGAAAAACCAAAGAAAGGTTTAGTTTGGTCCGACATCTTTTTCGCCTTGTGGGTTATCGGCATCTTTGGTTTTTTTGGCCTTGCGGTTTATCGGGGATGGAAAAAACGGGCGTACGCGAGACCCCTCGTGCGCATGGAAACCCTTGGAATAAGGCGTGGGCTAACCGCGGTAGAAGCCTCCTATATCCTTGAGTTCCCTCCCACCAAGATCGTGACCGAGACCCTGTACAGCCTGCTGATGAAGAAGGCTGTTTGGGTAACCGCCACAACTCCAGCCCTAAAACTCGAGGTTATGGAACCGTTTCAAGACAAAACCGGAAATCCTGAGGCACTTCTCCATTATTACGAAAAAAGCTTCCTCGAAGCGATAAAAGCAGACGGATCTCTCAGCGAAGAGAAACTCGCAAAGACCGTCATGCTTTTACGTGATACTGTGGAAGGCAAGCTCCATGGATACTGCCGAAAGGACACCGTCGAATACTACAGGAAGATTGTTGCGGAGGCGTGGGGGCAGGTGGAGCAAGCCGGAACCCCGGAACTTGCTTCTAAGGCGTACGACGAAAACCTCTTGTGGCTGCTCCTTGACGAGAACCTCCAGTCCCGAACCCAAACCGTTTTCCGCGACAAAGCCTTTGAGCCCCAACCGGACTGGTGGTGGTACGGATACGGTTACGGATACTACCACCCCCACCCCACCTACAAGCCCAGTCCCACCTCCCGTCCCACAAAACCCATCAGTATCCCGGGAGCGGAATTCGCTAACAACATCGCCACAGCTGTGGAAAAAACCGCTAACAACGTCGTCACCAATATGGAAAAGTTCACCAACTCCATAATCCCAGCACCACCCCCTTCCGAAAAGACTTCTAGGGCGCCAGCAAGTCATAGGGCTAGTTGCGCCTGTGCTTGTGCCTCGTGTGCATGCGCGTGTGCTTGTGTTTCATGCGCCTGCGCTTGCGCGTCAGGAGGAGTGGGGTAACCGTGCCGACAAAGAGGGTGAGGAAGCATGAAAACGGATGTTCTTGAGCGAGCAAAGAGAGTCTTCGGTAGAGCTCTAAGGGTTCCCGCTGGTCTCTACACGTATCGCGGAAGGGGAGAGTTTGCCGGCTTGGCCCTCCAGCTTCGGGTGGAGCCGGACGGCAGCGGCCTGCTGGTCATCAATGCCAACACCGTGTTGTACCTCAATGAGACGGCTGCGACCCACGCTTACTTTTTTATGCAGGGTATGCCAACGGAGGAGGCGGTGAAGAAGATCCGCCGGATCTATCGAGTTGACAAGGAGAAAGCCCGTGAGGATCATGAAAGGATCATTTACACGGTCAGCACCCTGGCTCAGACAGAGGATGTGTGCCCAATCTCGTTCCTCGATGTGGAGCAGGCTGAGCCCTTCACTCAAGAGCTTTCCGCTCCCATACGGATGGATCTAGCCTTGACGTTTAGATGCCAAAACAACTGCCTCCACTGTTACACGGGCGGACCCCACAAGACGCCTGAGTTGACCACCGACCAATGGAAAAGAGTAATCGATCGACTGCACCATGTAGGGATTTTTCTGCTAACCTTTACCGGTGGAGAACCCACCCTACGTGAAGACCTGCCTGAGCTACTGCGCTACGCTCAGGAGAAGGGAATCGTTACGGGTCTCATCACCAACGGCCGTCGGTTAAAGGATAAGGAGTACGTGCAGAGACTTGTGGACGCGGGCCTAGACTTTATGCAGATCACCCTCGAATCCCATCGCGCCGCTATACACGACCTGATCACCGCCACAGAAGGAAGCTGGCGGGATACGGTGGAAGGGATCAAAAACGTGGTCCCCACACCCATCTACATCACAACTAATACTACCCTCAACACGCACAACGCAGACACTTTCCTAGACACTATAGAGTTTCTACACGAGCTTGGAGTGGAGGTTTTTGGGTGCAACAGCTTAATCTATTCAGGAAGCGCCCCGTCCATAGCCGAGGAGTTCGCCCTCACCACAGACGCCTTAAAAGATCTGTTGCCCAAGATTCGAGACAGGGCTCGCGAGCTGGGGATGAAGTTCATGTGGTACACTCCAACCCAATACTGTCAATTGGACCCTGTAAGTTTGGGATTGGGGGTGAAGTCCTGCTCCGCCGCTAGGGTGAACATGTGCATCGGACCTGACGGCGAGGTTTACCCGTGTCAAAGCTACTTTGAGAGCGTCGGCAATATCCTCAAAGACAGCTGGAAGAAGATTTGGAACCACCCACTCTGCATAAGCCTAAGGGCCAGAGAATACGCACCGGAAAAATGCGCAGGATGCCCACAACTAACAGTCTGCGGCGGCGGTTGTCCGCTGGAACTGCAGGAGAAAAAGTATATCTGCTCCGAGGCACAGTGAGTCTGTTTAACCTGTAACGCACACGCGGTTTTGACCGGAGTTCAGAGGTCTAGTGGATGTCTTGCACGAGATCAACGAATTGAAACATTAGGGAACATTTCAGCCTTACATTTTCCGCATAATGGCTTTCCCAACCAGTCTCCCTCCACCGCGAACTTCACTTTCCCTTCGATCCATCGTTTGTATCTTGAGCACTGCATATCTAAAAAATCAGTTTGACTATATCAGGGTTATCAATAGGCAAAATACGTAATCAAACGATTATCCATTGAATATAAATCCGAGTGACAAACTATAATTGTGGTAGCTGAGTGAAAAATATCAGACGCGCAACGAGGTAGCAGAATGTCTAAGGAGGCAGTGGAAGAAAAGATTCGTGAGTTGATTGAAGCCTACGATACATTGGTTAGAGATGGCAAGATTCCAAGTTTTAGTGAAGCCGACGTGGGTTCCAAATTCATCTTGCCCTTTCTCGACGCCTTAGGTTGGGATATCAGAAAAATAGACGAAGTCAGGGAACAAAGAAGAACCTTGACTGGACCTGTGGACTATTCCTTAAGCGTTAATAAGCTTCCTAAGTTGGTAGTTGAAATAAAGAGGTTTGACGAAGGTCTTGACGCCACTAGAACAACTAGAGGTAAAGAAGAAAGCTATCCAGAACAAGCCATACGGTATGCATGGCATCTGAAAGTTGATTGGGTCGTACTTAGCAATTTTGCAGAAACCAGATTGTATTATTCTCACGTAAGAAAACCTGCAGATGGCTTGATATTCAAATTAAAACACAACGAATACATCAAGTCCTTTGAGAAACTGTGGATAATCTCGAAAGAAAGCGTAGTCTCGGGAATTCTTGATACGTACGAGAAAAGAAGACTGAGAAGGGATATCGACAGAGAAGTCCTCGGTGACCTGTTCAGATGTAGAAAATACCTGGTCGACAGCATAAATAAGAACAATCCTAAGCTAAGTACGGAAGAGATTAAGGAAAGCGTCCAAAAAATACTTGACAGGATTCTTGTGATCCGAGTTGCAGAAGACAGAGGCATCCTCGGCTCAGACAGTTTGTGGAAGGAGTTAGATTCATGGAAGACTAGAGGTCTGCCAACCCCCTTTATGAGAAGCTTGAAGAGCTTGTTTAGAGATTTTGATGATGTCTACAACAGTAAACTCTTTGAAAGTCATTTTTGTGAGGATCTGAAGCTCGACAACGCGGTTCTCGAAAGTGTTATCCTTACGTTATATGGCTACAGCTTTGACTTAATATCTGCCGACGTTCTTGGCGCGATCTATGAAGACTACATAGGACACATACTTAAGGAAGGAGAAAAAGGAGTCGACATAGTGAAGGCCTATGAGACGAGAAAAAAGGCTGGCATCTATTACACTCCTACCCATGTTGTAGACTATATCATTAGAAACGTTCTCTCAGAGCTAAAACAGAAAACACCCGAGCAAGTTTCTCAATTCAAGATCCTAGATCCAGCTTGCGGTTCCGGGTCTTTCCTTATCAAAGCTTTCGATGTGTTGAAAGAATACTATGACCTATACAACTTAAACCAGCGACCACAAAAAGTCGGACCCGCGGACCTAACAAGCTATGTTAACATGATCCCTTTCGTTGAAAAGAAGATTCTATCAGAGAATCTCTTTGGTGTCGATTTAGATTCGCAGGCAGCAGAAATCGCTGCAGTAAATATCATGCTAAAGGCGCTGAGAAAGGGAGAACGTCTTCCCCTCATTCTTGGTGACAACATAAAGAGGGGTAATTCTCTGGTTTCGGGAACAGAAGAAGAGCTAAGCGAATATTTCGGCGAGGAATGGAAGAAAGAAAGACCTTTCGATTGGAACCAAGAGTTTCGTGACATTTTTGACAAGGGAGGCTTTAACATAGTCATAGGAAATCCCCCTCACGGAGCAAAATTGACCGAAGAAGAGAGGAGATTCTTCTCAGACAAGTATCGAGTTGCCAAGGGTTACAAGAACACAGCTTCTTTATTCATCGAACGGGCTGCCCAACTGTTAAGACCAGATGGAATTCTAGGGTTCGTCATTCCGAAATCGTTAACTTTCTCGCAAAAATGGAGTGTTGTCAGAGATTTTATTTTGACAAACCTCAGTTTAATTGAAATTGTAGACATAAGCAAGGCTTTTCCCGGAGTTCTTTTAGAACAAATCATATTGTTATGTCAAAATAGGCAAGAGAAGGTAGAGAGTTACAGGGGAACACGCCTATATTGGCAAGAAGAACCCGTAACCCATGAAATACCAATATCGCTCTACGGAGAGGTGGATACTTTTCCGATTCATGTTGATAAGAAGTCGCTTAAGGTTTACGAAAAAATCAAGAAGAAATCAATATCGTTCAAGGAAGTCTCGAAAACGTCTCGAGGACTGCCCTTACAGAGCAAGGCTGTCGAAAGGGAAACTGAAGATTCAGAAACTCTTTTGCGCGGGGACGATATCAGACCATACTTTCATTCCCCTCCAAGATTGTACGTCAACCGAAAATACCTAAAGGATAGCAGCGAAAAGATTGGAGCTCTTCAGAAGCCCAAGATTATTTCACAGAGAATTGTTGCTCATGTTTTAAAACCCACAGATCACATCATAATCATGTCGACGTTGGACTCAGAAGGCCTGTTAAGTGTAGATACTGTGGAGAATACTATTGTCATCGACCCTAATTACGACCTGAAATATCTGTTGGCTTTCCTAAATTCCAAACTGGTTTCATGGTTTGCTTACACGTTTATCTTCAACAAGGCGGTTCGAACCATGGATCTTGACGACTACTATGTCGGTAAAATCCCTCTTTATTCCGCATCGAAGGATGAGCAGAAACCAATAATAAGACTCGTCGATGAACTTCTCAAGCTTACAGCGGAACTTGTACGAACAAAATCGGATTTCAACATTTATGTCAACCAATACCCAAGAGTTAGAGATAAAAGGTTGGAGAACTATTACCGGAAAATGTCTGCCGAAGATAGGCAAGTTCTGATTCAATCGGCAGCAAGAGGCAATATAAGGAATGTTGAAGCTACAGAGGACGAAGATTACATTGTGGTTAGCGTTGATTATGTTGGAAAGAACAAAGAAGAGTTTCAAGATATCGCGGTCTTAAGACTAAAAATTGATGATGAGGCATTAAGAAACTTCTTAATCCAAGCTATAGTGTCCGAGAAAAAGCGACTAGGAACTGGAAATATCTTAGGTAAGATCTTGGGGATTCGAATTCCATGTTTCAACAGGAATGAACAAAAGGATCTCCAGACGATAAGAGATGTCATGAAAGATTATATGCCCATCCTGGAACGAAGCAAACTCTTGCGTCAGGAAATTGCTGGAATTGAAAACGAATTGAACCAAAGAATATATGCGTATTACTCTTTAGAGCGCGATGAAATTGACCTAATTGAGTCATCAACAAATCCGGGTTCTGTGATACTGAGTTTATTGCGTTAAGTTGCACGCGCCCATAAACACTTGAAAGAGGGAACCACACGGGATATCAAGGAAAGACAAGAACTAGAATGGTACAGGTTCCCTCCTTAAGAACAGCCTTTTAAGCTAATAAATATAGCTAACATCACCAGTATCTTATTCTTAGCAAGATGTGACCGGCATGGGTGTGGTTCGTGTGGACATGACTATCGCTGAAAAAATCCTTGCGGATCATTCTGGCAAGGTGGAGGTTTCCCCTGGCGAGATCGTTAATGCCACAATCGACCGAGTTATGGTGCATGAAATGCTTGGGGTTCGTGGAGGCGTGGCTGAGCTTTTTGAAAAGCTGGGTCTCGAGAGGGTTTGGGACCCAGACAGGATCGTTGCCCTACTAGACCACTGGGTCCCAGCACCATCCATTGAAATCGCGGAACAACACAAGATTTGCAGAAATTTCGTGAAAAAGTATGGAATAAGGCGCTGGTATGACATGACGGCTGGCATCTGCCACCAGATCATGCCTGAGAAAGGCCATGTTTGCCCGGGCGAACTCATTCTTGGAACAGACAGTCACACCACAACGTATGGTGCCTTCGGTGCATTTGGCGCTGGTGTGGGAACAACAGACATGACCGTCGTTTTTGCCACGGGAAGACTGTGGCTGAAGGTGCCAGAGACCATACGATACGCCATATCGGGAAACATACCGCCTATGATAATGGGAAAGGACATTATCTTGCGCGTCCTCAAAGAGATCGGAGCAGGGGGAGCATCCTACAAATGCCTAGAATACTACGGTGACGCTATCAAGCAACTAAGCATAGATGGCAGAATGACGGTCTGCAACATGTCCCTAGAGGCGGATGCAAAGGCGGCCATCATCCCCCCAGACCAGAAAACCATCGATTACGTGAAATCGAGGACCAGCAGACCCTTCAAAATAGTGGAAGCTGACCCTAACGCGGAATACGTAGATGAGGTTAGCCTCGACGTGTCCAATCTTGAGCCTCAAGTGGCCAAGCCTCCAAATCCCTCTAACAGCGTTTCCGTCACAGAGGTGGAGGGAACCCCCATAGACCAAGCCTTCATAGGCTCATGCACCAATGGTAGACTTGAAGACCTGAGGGTGGCGACAAACATATTAAAGAATAGGAATGTAGTAGAATCCGTGAGATTAATTGTTATACCGGCGTCCTACGAAATCTTCAAACAAGCATTACGGGAGGGGATGATTGAAACGATTTTGGAGGCAGGGGGGATAGTGGAGTCTCCCACATGCGGCCCATGCATAGGTGGTCAGTTGGGAGTTCTCGCCTCAGACGAGGTCGCAATCGCAACTGTTAGCAGAAACTTCGTTGGAAGGATGGGAAGCCCTAAGGCAAAAGTGTATTTAGCCTCTCCAGCTACCGTGGCTGCTTCGGCAGTGGAGGGAAAAATTACCGATCCAAGAAGCATAAAATGAGGTGCCTAGGTTGAAGTTTGTTGTTAAGGGCAGAGTCTGGAAACTTGAGGATGACATCAACACCGACCTAATCATCCCCGGTCCCTACCTCACGCTCGGAGACATGGACCTCTTAGCCTCACACGTGCTGGAGGAAGCCATCCCAAACTTCGCTAAGGATATCAAAGCAGGGGACATCATCGTCGCGGGCAAGAACTTTGGAAGCGGGTCTAGTAGGGAGATAGCTCCAGCGCTTCTTAAGCACCTTAAGGTGGGTGCCGTCGTGGCGGAGTCCTTCGCAAGAATCTTCTTTAGAAACGCCATAAACCTCGGTTTACCCCTCATGGAGTGCAAGGACATTTCAAGGAGGGTGAAGCAAAATCAGCAACTTGAGGTAAACATCGTGCTAGGAGAAGTGAGAAACCTTTCCACCGGGGAGACCTACAAAGGAACGAAACTTCCCGACTTTCTCCTAGAAGTCATTGAGGCTGGGGGAGCATTAGAGTCGTTAAAACGTAAAATGGTGAAGTAGCCCCTTTCATCCTTTTCAAAGCATTTATTTCTCCAAATGGGTATTTGTGTAGTTCTAGGTGTTGCCCTATGTCCGAGCACCTAATCCAAAGCAAGCAGGGAGACATCGTTCTCTTGTTGGGCAATGAAGCCATAGCCAGAGGAGCCATGGAGGCTGGCGTACACTTCGCCGCGGCGTATCCCGGAACCCCCTCGTCGGAAATCTTGGAAACCCTTGCCGCAGCCTCAAAACACTTTGGTTTTCACGCTGAGTGGAGCACCAATGAGATGGTTGCAGTTGAAGCTGCGGCTGCAGCGTCTTGGGCTGGTTTGCGGGCGATAACCTCGATGAAGCAGAATGGGCTTAATGTCATTTTGGACTTTTTAATGACCCTCAGTTTCACGGGCTGTGGAAAGGGCGGGTTGGTAATTGTTGTTGCGGACGACCCTTACGCCCACAGTTCCACCAATGAGCAAGACGGCAGACCCCTCGGAAGATATGCTGACATTCCCACACTAGAACCTTCCACGCACCAAGAGGCAAAGGACATCGTGCCCTACGCCTTTGAGCTTTCAGAGAGGTTTAGTACGCCGGTGTTGATTCGAGAAACCACGAGGCTTGGACACAGCCGAGGAGACGTCAAACTCGGAGAGATAAAGAAGCTGGATAGGAAAGCGGTTTTTGATCGTGAACGAGTATTTCACAACCTACCTAGACCCCACCTCAAGCACGAAACGCTACACAAGAAGCTAGATGAGATTCGCGAGGCCTTTGAGGCTTCTCCCTGGAACCTATACGAGGGCCCAGACGTCCCATCCCTACTCATCATAACCTCGGGAATCGGATGGAATTACGCAAGAGAGGCAATCAAAATCTTGGGCTTGGAAAAGGTCGGAGTTCTTAGGCTAGGAACGATCTCTCCATTGCCAACACAATTAATCAGAAAGTATCTGAGGCTCACCAATGAAGTGCTCTTCATCGAAGAAATCGATCCCTACCTTGAAGAAGACATCAGAAACATAGCGACGGATATGAGATCAGGCGAAATACCGAAGTTTTATGGCAAGCTCACCGGGCACATCCCGGCGTGGGGAGAACTGGACCCCGATACGGTAATCGAAGCAATTTCTAAGATAATGAAACTCCATTATAGTCCAGTTCCAGACGAATATGGGGAAGTGGTCACAAAGTTTGGCTCGGTGGCCCCACGAAGGACCATCACCCTGTGTCCTGGCTGTCCACACATAGCCTCCTATTGGAGCATCATGCAGGCCATACGACGAAACAAGAACAAGGGGTTCGTAACCGGCGACATAGGCTGCTACACCATAGGCGTGTTTTACCACGGGCTTGTAAAGTCGGTGCACTGTATGGGTGCGGGTGTGGGCTTAGCTAGTGGATTCGGACAACTCCACAGGTTCGGTTTGGATGAGCCGGTGATAGCAGTTATGGGGGACTCCACGTTCTATCACGCTTGCATACCAGCCTTAATAAACATCGTCTACAACAACTCCAACGCCACCATATGCGTCTTAGACAACGACGCAACAGCCATGACCGGATTTCAACCCCACCCTGGAACCGGCTTTAACGCCGTGGGCGGCGATGCGCCTAAGGTGAAAATTGAGGACATTGTGAGAGGAATAGGGATCAAAGACGTGAGGATCATCGACCCCTTCGACGTGAAAAAGGCGGTAAGGGCTGTCTATGAATGCATCACAGCGCCTGGCAACCACGTGATCATCTTTCGCAGAAAGTGCACCCTCATAGCCAGAAGGGAGATGGAAAGGGCAGGAGTAAAGATTCCAGCCTACGTGGTGGACCAAGACAAGTGCGCAGGGGAAACGTGCGGAATCTGCTCGCGACTATATGCTTGTTCTGCCTGTGTTTGGGACAAAACCTTGAACAAAGCAAAAATCGACGCCTTGCTTTGCAATGGATGCGGAGTTTGCGCAACCATATGTCCCTACAAAGCCATCTATAGGGTGGAGGGTTGACCGCCATGTATAAGCTTCCCATAAACATCATTGTTGCTGGGGTTGGGGGGCAAGGGAACGTTCTTTCCTCCCAGATCATTGCTTGGGCCGCCATAAGGAGAGGCTACCACGCTACGGTGGGGGAGACTTTCGGCGCGTCCCAAAGAGGCGGAGCCGTCATGTCCCACATCAGAATTGGCGAGGAAAAGCTGGGGCCCCTCGTACCCTATCGAAAAGCCCACATACTCCTAGGGTTCGAGCCGGTGGAGACCCTTCGGGTCGGCTCCCAGTATCTCAATCCAGACAGCTCAGTGGTCATGAACGTTCGACCGATTTACCCCGCGGAGGTGTTGTCGGGGCTCCTTGAATATCCAGACGTGGCCATGGTGGTCGATATGGTGAGGAAAATGTGCAGAAACTTTTGGTCGTTTAACGCGGTGGATTTAGCTGTCGAGGCGGGAAACCCCGCGGTGATGAACGTGGCGATGTTAGGGGCGCTCGCAGGAACTCGGTTAACTCCCTTAAAAACCAAGGATTATCGACAAGCCATCGTGGAACGAGTGAAAAGACTCAAAGACGTGAATCTTCGAGCCTTTGAATTAGGGTTAGCCGCGGTTCAACCAAAATAGTGAAAGGGGGCGAGTTTTTACCCATATCATTTTATATGCTTGTCTTAAACCCATAGTTTTGAGGTATTTGCATGAGAGAAGTTGCTGTTGTTGGTGGAGGCGCCACGAGGGCTGGTCGAAGGGAGGCTAGCTGGAAAGACCTAGCGCAGGAAGCAGGGAAGGCCATGTTTGAGGATGTGGAGAATCTGTCGCCAAAGGACGTGGACTCCATCTTTGTCGGAGCGGCTGAGCCCGAAAGGTTCGCTTTCTTGTCGTATGTTGCTCCGATGGTTGCCGAATACCTCGGTATAACCCCGAGGAAGGTCCTTGCAAGAACAGAACTCGCCTGCGTGTCTGGTCAAGCAGCCATTAGATATGCGTGGAACTGTGTCGCAACGGGCATGTCTGATATAGCCGTGGCCATCGGGGTGGAGAAGATGTATCCCCCGGATATGGCTGAGGCTCAGACAAGTATGGCGTGCGTGTTGGATCGAGAGTGGGACGGGGTCAACTGTTTCCCAGCCCCTCCATTCTTCGCCATCACGGCTCAAAGACACATGTACGAATTTGGCACCACGAAAGAGCAGATGGCGCTGGTTTCCGTGAAGAGTCATCACTACTCATCCATGAACCCTATCGCACACTTTCAAAAGGAGGTCACTGTTGAAGCCGTCCTTAAGTCTCCAGTGGTGACACCACCGCTCAACCTCTTCGACTGTTGCCCCATGTCGGACGGGGCTGCTGGAATCATACTAGTTCCAGCCGAGGACGCGAAAAAGTACACGGACACCCCCATGTATCCCATTGGGTCTGGCCAATGCGCTATAGGAAACGTCATCAATAATCTAGCGAGTTTAACCGAGTGGGTTCCTCTTAAAATGGCCGCAAGGGAGGCCTTTAGGACCGCCAAGATCACAAAAGATGACGTCGACATCGCCGAGGTACACGACTGCTTCACCATCGCCGAGATCATGGAGTACGAGGGGCTGGAACTCTGCGAGAAGGGCAAGGGCGGGAAGTTCATCGAGGATGGCGAGCCGTACATCGGGGGTAAGGTGGCTGTAAACCCAAGCGGTGGAATCATGGGGTGTGGGCACCCGCTGGGGGCAACCTCCATTTATCACACCATCGAGATACTTGAACAGTTTAGGGGAGATGTTGACAAGGGAAGGTACGTTTCAGGTGCCGAAATTGGAATTCAGCACAGCCTAAGCGGCGCAGCAAACCAGCATTCTATAATTGTCTACTCGAGGAGTCCAAGATGAACGGGATAAGGTTTGAGAAGATAAAGCGTCCAGAGCAAATAAAGCTTCCACTCATGTTGGATTTCTATCCGCTCCAAGACGAAAAATCCACTAGGATCAGCCAGTTCTTCAAAAATCTCAAGGAAGGCCGTTTAACAACAACTAAATGCAAATACTGCGGGAAACTCTTGTGGCCTCCGAGAATCATCTGTTCGGAATGCCTGTCTGATGAGCTTGAATGGGTAGACTTAGGCACTGTGGGCGAACTCTATGGCTTCACGGAGGTAAGGCTAGGTGCACCCTTAGGCTTCGTTGAAGATGTTCCGTTCAGCGTAGGTCTAGTCAAAATTGGCGGTCTTCTCATATCTGCACGAATAGATGACGCAAAATATGAAGACCTCAAGATCGGCGACAAGGTTAGGTTAAAGGTCGTTGAATTAGAGGATGGGCGAGTGTTCTACAGATTCACACCCATAAAATAAACATCCCATTCTATAGTATCTCTAGGTTCAGAGACGACGCTAGTTAAGAGAAACGAAAGTCGTTAAACTTGTTCGTTGAGGCTGGTTTCGCTTAGATGTCGGTCGTGATCATTTTCCCTTAAACTTTGGTTTCCTTTTTTCAAGGAAGGCTGTTAATCCCTCTTTGAAGTCCTCTGTAGAGGCGAGGACGCTAAAGCACTCGGCTTCATGCACCATCCCAACCGTTAGTGGGGTTTCTAGGCTGCTGTTTATCAATTCCTTAGCCATCTTGATACCCACCGGCGGCTTGTTGATGATCTCATTGACAAGTTCTTTCACGGCTGACTTCAACTGGTCAGGGGGCACAACCTTGTTCACCAAACCCAGCTGCTCAGCATCCTTAGCACCTATCATCTTTCCCGTAAAGATCATTTCCTTTGCCACTCCTTTGCCCACAAATCGCGGGAGACGTTGGGTTCCTCCCCAGCCTGGAATCAACCCTATGTTTATCTCTGTCTGACCAAGTCTCGCCTTTTCTGAGGCTATTCTAAGGTCGCAAGCCATGGCCAGCTCCAAGCCTCCTCCGAGGGCGTAGCCGTTTATGGCAGCTATCACCAGCTTCTCCAAGGCTTCTATTTCATCGCACATTCTCTGTCCGAGCCGAGAAAGCTCCCTCCCCCTTAATGGATCCACACCTTTCATCATCTTGATGTCGGCGCCTGCTGAAAAGGCTCGATCCCCAGCCCCTGTGATGACAATCACTTTGATGCTCTCATCCTTTTTCGCGTCGTCGAGTTCTAACAAAATTTCGAGGATAGTCTCTTCATCTATGGCGTTAAGTGCCTCTGGACGATTGATGGTGATGGTTGCAATTCCCTCACTTTTTTCATAAAGGGTATTCTTATATTCCATGATGGTCCCTCCATGAACGGTTCTACTTCGTCTCCGTCCAGTCGTAGAAGCCCTTTCCAGTTTTTCTCCCTAAGAGACCGGCTCTTACCATCTGCCTCAACAGTGGGCAGGGTTGGTACTTTGGGTCTAGTTCCTTTTGCAAAACTTCTGCTATGGCTAGGGTCGTGTCTAAGCCAACGTAGTCTAGCAGTTTTAAGGGACCTACGGGCCAATTCAATCCGAGCTGAACGGCTTTGTCGATGTCGTCTCGATCCGCGACCCCCTCCCAAAGCAGGTAAAGGGCCTCGTTTAATGCTGGTACCAGAACCCTATTCACCACGAAGCCAGCGGAGTCCTTCTTGACGACGACCGTTTCCTTGCCCATCCTTTTCGCGACATCAACTATCGTGTTAACGGTTTCGTCGGATGTTCTAGCCCCTCGAATAATTTCTATCAGCTTCATCAGTTGCGGAGGGTTGAAGAAGTGCATGCCGCAGAACTTTTCTGGTCTACGGAGAGCTGACGCAAGCTCAGTGATGCTAATGGAGGACGTATTCGAGGTTATGATCGCCTCCTCTTTAACGAGTTTATCAACCTCCGCAAGTATGCTCTTTTTGAGCTGGGCATTCTCGGGAACTGCCTCGATTATGAGGTCGGCGTCTGCCACCGCCTCTTCTAGGTCTAGTGTTGGACGGATTCTGCCTAGGATTTCCTTCATTTCCCTCTCGGATATCGCTCCCTTTTTGAGGAATCTCTCCAAGCTGTACCTTATCATCTCCATTCCCTTGTCCAGAAACTCTTGCTTCACGTCTCTTAGACCGACTTCGTACTTCGCCACTTGAGCCGCAACTTGAGCGATTCCATGTCCCATTAATCCCGCGCCTAAAACAGCCACTTTCCTTACTTCCATACTTTCTCACCTCTTTTCAATCCATATTAAAAGGAAGGTTTATTTCACTTTTCATAGTATATCGATATGGAAAGGAAGGTTTATTTAAATTCTCGCACCTAAATTCGATGTTCCTATAAGGTGGACAGAATGCTGGAGAAGTTAGAGGCTGAAGGCCTCATAGTTAACTATAACAAATTTCCCCAAAGTTTTCCTCCTAATCTTCCCTCAAAGGTCATAATTTGGGATGAAACCCTTAGAGACGGAGAGCAAACACCGGCCGTCTCTCTTAGCGCCGATGAAAAGATCGAGATCACAAAACTCATGGATGAAACAGGAGTCGCCATCATAGATGTTGGATACCCAGCTGTTTCTGAAGAGGAAAGGAAAATTGTCAAGACGGTGGCGGCCGAAGGTTACAAGCAAGCGAGCATCGCGGCGCCGGCAAGAGCCATTCGCGCAGACATAGATATCTGCCTCGAATGTGGCGTTGACGAAATACCAGTCTTCGTAGCGTTCAGTGATCTGCATTTGAAATACAAGTTAAAAATGACCAAGGAGCAGGTTATTGAAAGGGTGGTTGACTGTATAGAATACGCGAAAAAACACGGGGTGATCGTGGATTTCGTGACCGAGGACACCTCGAGAACCAGCGTCGACTCGACCGTTCAGATTTTTAAAGCAGCTGTTGAAGCTGGCGCGGATCGCGTTGTCATCGCAGACACCGTAGGCTTTCTCAGGCCTCTCTCCATGAAATTCTTGGTTGCTCAAATCCGAGACAGACTACGGGAGGAGGTCAAGCGTCAGGTCCCGCTCTCGGTTCACTGCCACAACGACTTTGGACTAGCCACCGCCAACACCCTTGCAGCGGTGGAGGAAGGCGTCACTGTTCCGCACACGTGCATCGCTGGCTTTGGGGAAAGAGCTGGAAACGCACCCCTCGAAGAGGTCGTGGTCGCCTTAGAAATATTATACGATGTACGAACTGGAGTAAACACTGAGAAACTCTACGAGTTAGCCCAGCTAACCGAGAAATATTTCGCCATTCCGCTCCCGGTCCATAAAGCCATAATCGGCGACAACACCTTCTCTCACGAAGCCGGAATTCACGTTCACGGCATGCTTGCTCATTCCCTCTGCTACGAGCCAATACCTCCAGCGTTAGTGGGTCGCGAAACGAAGTTCCACATGGGCAAATTCACGGGCAAGCACATCATTGAGGAGAGACTAAAGTTAGAGGGGATAGAGGCCACCCCCAAGCAAGTACAGGAGGTCGTGGAAAAAATTAAGAGACTTCAGGAACGTAGGGAAAAGGCGGAAATTCTAAGGATATTTCATCAGATAAAGGGCTTAATTAAGGAGATTAGGAGGGGGGTAACCGACCAAGAGTTCTGGGAAATCGTTGAAGAAACAACTGGACAAAAACCCAAACGTGAAAATTGATGAAAGGTTTTTGAATAAATTTATGCCCAACCTAAAACAGTGACGGATCAAAGAACGTGAAGGAAGCAAATTGATGGGAAAATTACTCTGGCAACCTTCTGAAGAACGCATAAAACAGGCTAACATGACGCGGTTTATCGGCTTTGTCAACAAAAAACACGGTCTTGAAATCAACTCTTACGCCCAACTGTATAACTGGTCGATTGAAAATATACAGGATTTCTGGGCGGCCATGTGGGAATTTGGGGGGATCAAAGCTTCCCGTGGATACGATAAGGTGGTCGATGACTTAAGCAAGTTCCCTGGTGTAAGGTGGTTTGTAGGCGCAATATTGAATTTCGCTGAGAACCTCTTGAGATATAGAGACAACCATGTAGCTTTTATATTTAAAGGAGAAAACCAGAAATCAGCCAGGATGACCTACGCAGAGGTATACGATTCCGTGGCGCGTCTGGCCAAATCGTTGCGCGAGATAGGAGTTGCCCCGGGAGATCGAATGTGTGCCTATATGCCCAATTTAATAGAAACGGCTATTGCCATGCTCTCCGCTACCAGTATCGGCGCTATGTGGGCTTCTTGTGGCTCCGATCTTGGGGTTCAAGCGGTACTGGACCGTCTTAATCAAATTGAACCGAAAGCTTTGTTTACAGCTGATGGATATTTCTATAAAGGTAAGACTTTCAATACTTTACCTAAAGCCGAGAAAATCGCCAAAGAAATCCCCTCGCTGGAAAAAGTGATCGTAGCTTCGTATGTGGAAGCTAAACCTGATATTAGCAATATTCCTAACTCTGTACATTATGATGATTTTCTGTCTCCAGAAAAACAACCGGAAATTCGATTTGAACAATTGCCTTTCGATCATCCTGTATATGTTATGTTTTCCTCTGGAACAACCGGTAAGCCAAAGTGCATGGTGCAAGGAGCTGGTGGAATCCTTATCAATCACTTAAAGGAGCTGATGCTTCATACAGATTTGAAACGAGAAGATACGATCATGTATATAACAAGTTGTAGTTGGATGATGTGGAATTGGCTGCTAAGCTCTTTAGCGGTGGGAGCTACTATAGTGCTATATGACGGCAATCCCAATTATCCTGATCCTGGTGCCATGTGGAAATTAGTTCAGGATGAAAAAATAACTATTTTCGGTTGCAGTGCAACTTATATCAATTATCTCCGAAGCCAGGGAGTTAAGCCTGGAAAAGACTACGATTTGTCATCGTTACGAGAAATATCTCAAACTGGTTCACCTCTTTCGGTTGAAGGATTTGAATACGTTTACCAAGAAATTAAAGAAGATTTGCATTTCAATTCTATTTCAGGCGGCACAGACATCAATGGCTGTTTTGCTGCTGGAAGTCCCACCCTGCCTGTGTATGCTGGTGAATTACAAGCTCCGGCTTTAGGAATGAAAGTGAAAGCATATGACGAGAAGGGTAATCCAGTAGTTGATCAACAAGGAGAACTTGTTTGCGAAGCTCCTTCTCCCTCGATGCCACTTTATTTCTGGAACGATCCAGATAATGAAAGGTATAAAGAGGCCTACTTTGGCTTTTATCCCTATAAGAACGTATGGAGGCATGGCGATTATATCATGATTCATAGCAACACAGGTGGAATAACTTTCTTCGGTCGTTCCGATGCCGTTTTAAAGCCTTCCGGAGTGCGCGTAGGTACAGCTGAAATATACAATGTAGTGGAAAAAATAGAAGAAATTGCTGATAGCTTGGCCATAGGGCAGAATTGGAAAGGAGATCAGCGCATTATCCTCTTTGCTAAGCTTTCTCCAGGGTTTAGTTTAACAGATGATTTAAAAAATAAGATAAGAAAAACCCTGCGCCAAAATGCTTCCCCCCGGCATGTTCCAGCTTTAATCATCGAAGTACCGGATGTTCCTTATACCTTCAACATGAAAAAGGTTGAAATTGCGGTAACGAACATAATACATGGCAGGCCGGTCCTAAATAGGGATGCTTTAATTAATCCAGAATCGCTGGATTACTTTGAAAAAATTCTTCCTGAGCTTCAAAAGGATGCTAACTCCCCCCTCACATAGTCATAAAGGGGGTTAGATGGTATCAATCGATCGACAAACATGGGTATCTCTGCCAGGTTAAACCTCTAAGAATTCAGCGGCAACGAGATTTTGTACATGTGGAGAGGATCTTGTTATTCTTAATACTCACGTCGCAAAAGTGTTTTGTCGTCTTTGTAAACCTTAAAGAACTGAAAGGTGAAATCGATTCGACTGGAATTGTCTTTACAGTGAAGATAAGCTTTAAAGAAGCAAACCTTATATTGCACGATTATTTGGATGGGAGAACATGGTGATCGTGGACTTTCACCTTCACGTAGCGAAGTACCACATGTGGAATCCTTGGGTTCACGAATACATGAGGGACATCAACCCCAGAGTTTATGAGAACTTTGACGAGTTCATGACTCCGAAGAATATTTTGAAGCTTATGGATGAGGAGGGCGTGGATTTAGCGGTTATACTAGGGGAGGTTGCACCCTTAGCCTCCGGGTTTGTGGACAGCGAGTTTGTGACCAAGTTCTGTGATGACGAGAAGAGAATGATTCCATTCGCTTCGATCAATCCCGTGAAGGACCCAAACCCGCCGAAAACCTTGGTTAGGCTGGTGAAGGGCTTGGGAGTGAGGGGCTTGAAGCTGTTGCCACCCTACCAACATTTTTACCCTAACGAGGCCGGATTATACCCGCTTTATGAGAAGGCTCAAGAACTGGAAATTCCCATAATGTTTCACACAGGATCGTCGGTCTTTAAACATACAAAATTGAAGTATGGCGACCCGTTGCACCTTGACGATGTAGCCGTGGACTTCCCAGACTTAACCATTATTCAAGCGCATGGGGGAAGGGGCTTTTGGTATGACGCCGCATTCTTCCTAGCTAAGCATCACAAAAACGTTTACATCGAAATTTCGGGACTTCCCCCTCAAAACCTCTTGAGGTACTTCCCAGAGCTAGAAAAAATTGCCGACAAGGTCATTTTTGGCTCAGACTGGCCAGGAATCCCAAGCATCAGAGAGAACGTAGAAACCATACGAAGACTACCGCTAGGAGAGGAAACGAAACGAAAAATCCTTGGAGAAAACGCCCTAAGGATACTAAGGCTCTAACCTCACCCTTTCTCAGTTTTTAAAATTGCCTTTATCAGGCTTCTGAATATGTGCATATCTGAAGTGTTTACGATGGGGATTTGCATCCCCTTCTCCACCTCAAAGACTCGAGCGTATTTAGGGAACTCTGTATAACACACTTGACTAATGGGGAACTCCTTTCTTTTGATCTCGTGCTCAAAGGACTTTTCATACACCTCTACGCAAAGCAGATAGCCGTCAACCCAATAGAGGCGGTTGATTCCATAGGTGGAGGCGCACCATGCTAGGTCTGTGAGGGAACGTTTGTCCACACCCAAAACGACGATCTTTTTGGTTGGCGTGATTTCAACTTCCATGCCCATATCACTCCTCGTAGGGTGTGTGCAAAACTTGCTTCACCCTCTCGGTGATTTTCGGTCCCAGACCATAAACCTCTTTTGCCCACCCATCTATGTTTATTAACGCGTTTAGGGGAGTTTGATAGGATTTAAGGAGAGAAACTGCCTTTTCTCGACCGATGTTTGGGAGGCTGGCTATGAAAAAGATTTGGGCTTCAGTCAAGGTTTCGAGTTTCTTAACCGGATGCACGATGGGGACTCTCTTGCTTACGATCTGCTCTTGCTTAGCCGCAGTGTACAGAAAGTCTATGGTTTCCTTGCGGGTAGTGGTGTGAACCATATAAATTCCCTGCTTGATCAAGGCAAACATGGCTCCCCAAACCGAGGCTGGCTGGATCTTGCTGAACTTGTAGATGATGGGGAGGTATCCCTCTATGAGAATGACGGGTTTGGGATAGACCTCCTTCAACCTAAATAGCTGCTCGAAGAGGTATCGTCGGGTAAGTGTATAAACGAAGTCGTGCACAGTTTTTCTCTCAACGGCACAAAGGTCAGAAACGATATAATCGCCCTTCTGGAGAACCTCTATCTTGATCTCGGCTCCCAGTTCTTTCAAACCCTTGACGATTTTGGGAGCCGTACTTACCTCACGACTGTCCACAATGATCGTGGGCTGCTCCTTTTCCTTCCCCTTGATGTAGGGGAGTAGAGTTTCTATTCCAGACATCTCTCACCAACTCTGACCTCAGATTTGCTGGACGCCCTCAGCAGTATTGAAGGGGCTTGTTATTAATAAAATAAAGTGAGGCAATTAGGAGTTACTCAAACCATTTTCTTTGCGCTTTTCGTAAGTGCGCCTTTTGGTCTTCTGAAGAATCATTAGGCCAAAGTGTGTGAAGGAAAAGTGGGAATGTGGATTTGAAAAGAAGCTAGCGAATTCTTATTTCTCACGTTCATAAGCGGGATTAACTTCTTCTAAGGGTTTAAATGCTCAATAATGCGGGTTCCCATCTATAGGATTGAATAAAAAGAGGGGAAAGGCTGTTTTAGAGGTTTAGCAGGCGTCTATCCTTTCTTGGTGATTTCCTTGATTATCCCGGCGGCGACAGTTGTCCCCATGTCGCGTATAGCGAATCGTCCAAGCTCCGGGAAGTCTTTGTAGGTTTCGACGGAGATGGGATGAAGCGGCTCAAATCGAACGATGGCGGCGTCTCCAGCCTTCAGGAACGCGGGTTTTTCCTCGACAACTTTCATGTCTCGTGGATCGAGTTTGCTGGTTAGCTCAGCGAATCGACACGCAACCTGAGCGGTGTGAGCGTGCACTACTGGGGTGTATCCGGCGGCGATGGCTGTTGGATGATAAATTACAATGATCTGCCCAATGAACTCTGTGGCAACGGTCGGTGGGTTCTCGGGATGCCCACATACGTCTCCTCTTCTAAGGTCTTTTCTAGTCACGCCTCGAACATTATATCCGATATTGTCACCAGGTTCAGCCTTCGGAATCTGCACGTGATGGGTTTCAATGGATTTGACTTCCCCACTGACATTCGCCGGCATAAAAACGACTTTATCACCCACTTTCAGCACACCCGTTTCTATTCGTCCAACTGGAACAGTTCCGACTCCAGTGATGGTGTAAACATCTTGTACCGGCATGCGCAATGGTTTGTCGATGGGTTTAGTTGGCATTTCGAAGACATCAAGAGCTCCGTATAGGGTTGGTCCCTTATACCACGGCATCTTCTCGCTAGGCTTAACGAGATTGTCCCCGAGCCATCCAGACGTGGGCACAAACGGTATCTTCTCCGCCTTGAATCCGGCCATACTTAGCATTCGGGCGACTTCTTTTTTGATCTCTTCGAACCTCTCTTGGCTCCAGTTGACGGTCGAATCGTCCATCTTGTTGATGGCGACAGCCATCTGGTTTATTCCTAGCGTGAAGGCGAGGAAGGCGTGTTCCCTAGTTTGTCCGCCCCTTCCGATTCCTGCTTCGAATTCTCCTCGTTTTGCGGAAACGAAGAGAACGGCTGCGTCAGCTTGACTGGCCCCAGTTACCATGTTTTTGACGAAGTCCCGATGCCCAGGAGCATCGATGACAGTGAAGAAGTATTTTGGTGTCTCGAATTTTAGGTAGGCTACGTCGATGGTTAGTCCTCGTTCTCGTTCCTCCTTTAGCCTGTCTAGGATCCATGCAAACTTGAAGGTTTCTTTGCCCATTTTCTTGGCTTCTTCCTCGTAGGCTTTAACGGTTCGCTCATCGACCGTTCCAGTAAGGTAGAAGAGGTGGCCTATGGTGGTGGATTTTCCGTGGTCCACGTGGCCAATGATGACCAGGTTCAGGTGGGGTTTTTCAGGTTTGCTCATCTTTTCTCCTCCATATTTTATTTGAACTTTCCTCCAATTTTGGTGAAATTCGTAGAACAAACAGTTGGTTCCATTATTTTAACTTAACGCTATGATTTTGCGGTTGTATTGTTCTATCTTGAAGAAAATTTGGACTATATATATAGAGGGGTCTAATAGGATGGGCGAACGAGTTTTGTTTAGGCTCTGATGGCAAGGTGAGGTTTGTTTTTGGTTGGATGGGAGGTTAGGGAGTTTCGTAGTGAGGACGCTCACGCTGCTCTTTTTTTTCGTAGGGCTTTTAGTGATGAAATTCCTAACCATGTAACGCTGCCATCTGCAAAGTCTGCATGGAACTCGATTCTATTCCAGGGGTGTAGCAGCACATTTGTAAACGGATATTCTCCACTTATCAGTCGGCATCTCGGTGGGTTCAACGGTTTATTTAGAAAGAAGAAATATCATTGAAGCCCCCTTGTTGGCTCTCGGTTTCGCTGTTTTGAGTTACGGCATTGCAAAATTGCTTTTTGAACTCAGGTGAGTCTTATGCAATACACGGATGAAGAACTGAGCTATATCTATGATAAAACCAAAGTGCATTGTTACCATTGCGGAAAGAAGTTGGCATGGAAAAACTACGGCTTGCCGGGAGAACGAGGCGCTTGGGAAGTTGATCATAGTGTTCCGATTTCAAGAGGCGGGACAGACTACTTGAGAAATCTCATTCCATCCTGCATTGAATACAACCGGAGCAAGCGCGACCTTACATCGCAAGAATTTGATTGTTGGCACTATATTGATCTAACTTCATTTATTAACTAGAGGAGAAATAAGGCGGCTGAAAGTTAAGGTTTGGTTGTTGTCTGTATCGTTTGTGTTCTGCGCCATAATGCCTCATGCGGAATAGTAGGATAAATATTTAAATTGTAGTACTTAAATTTATTTTTGGGGAATAAAATGGAAATTGTAACCTTAAACGAGAAGGGGCAGGTAACGATACCGGCTGGAATTCGTAAAAGTAGAGGTTTGAGAAAGGGGATGCGAGTTGCGTTGATAGAGATAGGAGAGAGACTTGAACTGGTTGCCATGCCGGAAGACCCTGTTCAAGAACTCATAGGCTTGGGGAGACGGCTTCCCAGCATTGAAGAGATAGAGGCTGAGGCCGACGTAGAATGAAGATATTCTTCGACACAAGTGCCTTTCTAGAAGTCTTAAAGAAAGAAGAAAGCTATGGCAAAGTCGTCGAATGGCTCACAAAAGTAGGAAGTGGGGAACACACTGGATACACAGACACAATAGTCATCGGAGAAATAGTTTACGCGTTTCTGTCTCAAGGACTTGACGACGAGGCAGTGAAAGCGCGGGCATACATAGAAGGTATCCCCCACCTAACAATAATCGAGAATATCCCGGCTTCGATCTCTCACAGAGGCGCCGAGCTAAAAAAGAGGTATTTTAGAAGGGCTGAAAAAACATTCTTCTCCCTCTACGACGGCATACACCTCGCATTAGCCGAGAAACACTGCGAATTATTCTTAACATCAGATTCCGACTTTAAGGACGTTACCGAAGTTAAAGTTGAATTCATTTAAAAAGTGATGCCATATATCCTATATTCCTCGCGTGAACGTCACTAAAGTTTCAGCCACAACAGTCTTTACAATAACTTCACTTTATGAAGCAACAAGAATCCTAGAAAATCCACGACGGGAAATTGCATAACAAATATCAGAAGGCGGAGAAAATAATAACCTTCATGAAAAACTACGTCCGGTTTGGGTAGGCTACTATGAAAGTGGTTTATCATGAAAAATACACGGTGGTATATTCCTCTGATCCAGCAGCAGCGCCTGGAAGGATAGAAAGCATTTACAACGAATTGTGCGGACTTTTTCGGTTCGTGGAGCCGGAACCCGCCAGCGAAAAGGATTTGGAGTTAGTGCATTGGAGAGGTCACATTGAGACAGTTAGGAATCATAGCTTGGTTTATGAGGTTGCAAGGCTGGCAGTGGGTGGCGCGATTAAGGCGGCGGAACTGGCAATGGAGGGGGAACCTGCTTTTGGATTGATACGACCACCGGGGCACCACGCCAGCAGAGACCACAGCTGGGGCTTCTGCTACTTCAACAACATCGCCATATCCGTAGGAATGGCTACATAAGGGTTAAGAATATCTTTAAATAGGGCGGAGCCTACGTCCTTATCGAGGCAGGAGCGGAGGAAAGCGACGTGAGCCGTTCCAGGGATTACGTGGACGGGATTCCCGTTGAGATTTTAGAACGCTTGCTCCGCGCTAAACGTGAACGCCAAAATAAAAAGAAAGGAGGAATCCGAAAATGGAAAAAGTAACCAGCGAAAACGTCCTTGAAAAATGGGCAAACCAATACGAATCCGTGCAAATATGGCTCGCCAACCTTCAACGAAAAGCCATGAGCGCATTTAACCTTTACAGGTTCTGTCAATGGATACAGAAAACACCTGATGAATTGTTAGCGATGAAGGAAGATCCAGCAAGCAAAGACATCGAATACGCCCTTGATAGATTTAAAATCTCCAAGGATTACACGATCTCCGTTAAGAGGGTAATAATCATCGCCGTCAAATCATTCTTCAAATGGAATTATCGACCAATATCCTCAGCAGCAGGGCTCATAGATTACGCAAAAGAAAAACCATATCATAGGTTAACCAAAGAAGATTTACGGAAAATCTGGCGCGCCTGCTATAATCCAAGAGATCGGTTCCTCACAAGCCTTACGTTTTCGTCAGCGATTGCGAAGGAATCGATAACCTACTTAAAATGGGGCCATTTAGAGGAGTATTGGAGAAAGCAGGAATATCCACATTTAAGCCTTGAGGATAAAATCATCAAAGGCCACGGAAGAGGAAGATATAGAGGCGTTCGGCAGGAAACCTTTATCACAGGTGAAAGTAAAAAGGATCTAACCGAATACGTTGATTTTCTGGAAAAATTGCTTGAAAGACCATTAACGCCGGAGGATTCTATTTTCATCAATGTCCAGAAGCCTTATGATGCGCTATCGTACACGAACATAACCAGGATATTCTTAGATTTGCGAGACCGATCAGGTGTAAAATTCAGCGCTCACGATGGCAGGAGGTGGGTTGAAAACGCCCTTGAAAACGCGCGAATCCATCCCAATAGGTGCAGGAAAATTAGGGGCAGAAAGGTTAAAGGCGAGGAAGCGCCGTACAGCCAACCTGAGATTGAGGCTTTAAGAACAGATTATGCTAAAGCTGTCCCTGACTTAGAATTCCAAACGGAGACGTTGTTAACGGAGATGAAAAAGAGGCAGGAGCTTTCGGAGAAACTTATGGATAAATCAATGCGGGGAGAGCCTTGGACGGATGAAGAACGTGAATTAGTTAAGCGCTACGGGATAGGATTACGGGAGACAGCTCATAAACGCACGGAGCCAAACGGCGGATCCACGGATTGCCAAAGGATCGTCAACGAGGATCAGCTGGAGGAATATCTCCTAAACGGATGGCAGGTTAAAGCCGTCCTACCCTCAGGGAGGATTGTTATCTCGAATAAGGGGTGACATCCTCCCGTTTTTTTTGTTCACCTAGCCTAAGTCTTACGCAATACGTTTAAAGTTATTGCGTCAGAGCCTATAGGTAGGATTACCCTACTAAAAAGGACGTTACTGTGAATTTTTGTGCATCGTAGGCTTTTTATTAGCCCGCGCCTTATTTTAAAAGGTGATCGTTACGTGGCGAAAAAGAGTTAAAAAATTGGATACTTTGCTCCTTAAAATTCAGTATCCTATTGAAGTTAATAAGGCAATGATTGAGACTTTGAAAGATATGTGCCAGAGGGAAGATTGGTACAAAATACAAAATATTGCAAAGCAATTTAAGTTAAAGATTAAATGGGATGTTTGCTCCAGTAGAAAGGCTGGATCAATTCTTACACAATTAGGATTTAGGCGACGCGATAAAAGAGGATCCATGAGTTATACTTACATATTCATTGATTTTAAAACTTTAAACAACCTTCAACGAAAATTCGTTTCTTAAGCTGGTTAAGGCGGTACGTTTAAAGTTATCGCCAAAATATTCTGGGTAGATGGGAAAAATCATTCTACACGGTTAATCGCAGGCAATTGAGCCGAGAGCCTGACTACGCCGCAGAACGGGGAACGTCGGGCATACCTTCTAAGCCAAAAATAGTGCGCTTACTCGGCCTGTATTTATGCTCAGCCCTATTGCAATCATCACATAACAATTTAACACCTTCCGGTAGCTTACCCGTCTTATGCCACTCATACACCTCTCGGCTCCGAGTTCGTTTGTATCCCAAAGGTTGGTTAATGTGGTGAATGATTAGGTGGCTCGGATTAACCCTCTTACCGCACTCAGAGCATGTACTGCCCATCTGAGTAATCATTTGACGCCGTAACTCTTTCAAAGAGGTCATTTAATCGACAATCCTTTCTAGCGATGCAATCTGTTGGTTTTGTGAGCGAACGATACACTTCAGCCCGTGACTGTCGCCCCTATTGTCTCCACTGTGAGAATTCTTGAGAGATTTTCCCTTTCCTAGCGATGCAATCTGTTGGTTTTGTGAGCGAACGATACACTTCAGCCCGTGACTGTCGCCCCTATTGTCTCCACTGTGAGAATTCTTGAGAGATTTTCCCTTTCCTAGCGATGCAATCTGTAATTTTAGGCCGGTATTCATGGTCTCGGGCACGGCACCGCGATAGGATGCTTCCGAGAGCACAATTTGTATTTAGAAAAGTGGTTCCAAAAATATGGTTTTAAAAACTTGGTCAATGGTCAGATGAGGAAAGCAAATGAAAAAATTTTCGGAAAAATTTTGAAGGTTAAGGTCAAGCGTCTGACCATTGTTCAAATTTAGGAATTAGGGGCACGCTCAGAACTCAGGAGCTCTCACAACCGAATCTGAACACTGAACAGATGGCGTAAGTGAAGAAAATTATTTTTCTGAAAATTTAAAAATTAGGATCCTGCATCTGTTCACTGGTCAGATTAGCGGCACGGAAGGGAACTCTACATACTCCGAGGAGCGCTCGTCAACCAGATTTTGAACTAATGAACGAAGCCAACGCTTAAAGCTCAGTCTCGCTCGCACAATCGCCATCGCTGGACGTCTTCAGGTGCACCAGCCTTACCGGACACGTCGGGTAAATCTGCAATGTCTCTCACTTTCTCACGTCGAACCCTACATAACAACCTTTCGGGGAGGTCTGCTGAAAGGTCTCGTACTAGGGTGAGAACCTGAGAGTCATTGTTGATTTTTAGGTATTACTGATCAGTCCCCAATAATTTATCCTTCATTAATTGAGTTTTCCAGTATCTCACGTACTTCTTTTTGCTTTTCTGTGTCATTAAAACTTCTTCACGCAGTGTGGCATAATCCATTGAATATAGACTCTTTCCTTTCACGTTTAATTTTCTTACCTTCCAATATATGTCAAATTGTTTATCAAGGGTTTCTTGACCTCCTTGTCTTCTAAGTTTTATAAATTCTAAAACTAATTCCGCTTGTCGTTTTTTCGTTATTAAATAAGGCATTAATTCGAGAAGTAATTGTTCTACATCCAGTTGTTTATAGATTTGCACACAGTATATAGTTATCCTCCTGCTGTGTATTTTCCTTTCATATCCATCGGTATATATTTTCGAACGCTTTCTCGTATATTTGGTAACTTTCGTTCCAATAACTTTAGCAATTCGTTTTATAGTCTCTTTATGACTCATTCCAATCCTTATTGTAGCGAGAAATCTAACTCCTGGTTTCCTTTCGTGTAAACCGATTGCTATGCTTCCTTCTCCGTCGATTAATCCAGCAATATACGGAGTGTCTTTACCTAGTTCTTTTACGAGACGAAAAACAATTTTACTACTCAATCAAATCACCAGTCATTGTTTACCTCCATAACCGCTGATCGCTTAACCTTAACTATTTGGCTATCCATAACTTTAACTTTTATTACCCCGCACTGGGGATCGTCGCACTCATACCAACCTTCACCCTTGTAGCGCAGCTTCCGTTGACATTCAGGACACAACGGTGTATCCTTTTTTAATTCGTAGTTCTTCCTTGGTGATATGTTCGACACCCCACTCCAAAATAGAGTTAATCAAATTTTCCAGACTTATACCCACTTGATCCACGGACTTAACAAAGTTGATAGCAAGTAGGGGAACGCTTTCTCTTAACCTCAAAGAATTGGAAGAAGAGGGCCTGATACAGAGGAGGGTTGTGACAACTAAACCAATACAGGCGTATTACTCGTTAACAGATAAAGGCAGGGAAGTCGCTTCACATTTTGAGATAATCGAAAGGATGTTTTAGATCATGGATCCTTCGTCCATAAGTTAAGAAAAATAATCAGGTAGATCAAACAATTAATTTAGGTTACTGTAGATTTGCACGAAAGTATCGTTTTCCATTATGTTAACTTGCTGAAAAAGCTAGCAAGCAAGGCATCAGGAGTTTACGCGATTTATGACAAAAGAATGAACGCACTAATCTGTGCTAGTAGAACTAAAAACCTGAAGAGACGTTTGTTGGGCGACCATAGACGTGGGAATGTCAGGGGCAGTCAGTTTAGGAGGGCTTTAGGGTGAAATTTTGCCTTAAACTCCGAAGATGAGATTACCAGCTATATTCTAAGGAACTGTAGTTTCCAATTTATCGATCTTGAAGCTAGACCGTAACATCTTTCAATTCTACCATAGTCCTATTGAAACAATTTTCTTCCCATTGAGAAGGGCAACCTTAACTGTCTTTCAATTCTACCATAGTCCTATTGAAACGTAAACGTAAATGTCCACATGAAAATCCCCTCGATACTTTCAATTCTACCATAGTCCTATTGAAACGTAGGTTAATTTAATCTTTAAGACAGAATCCTATTACTTTCAATTCTACCATAGTCCTATTGAAACTTTATCTCAGGTTCCTGTAAGGTAACGCTTATTCTTCTTTCAATTCTACCATAGTCCTATTGAAACTGCAAATACGTCGTTTTAACATTGTTGTTTTTGCTCCTTTCAATTCTACCATAGTCCTATTGAAACATTTAATCATCACTTTTCTTCTAGTGCTTTAAGATTCTTTCAATTCTACCATAGTCCTATTGAAACCATTTATCAAATGCTTCATCAGAAACGCATATACTTCTTTCAATTCTACCATAGTCCTATTGAAACGAAGAGAAATGAAGTTTGTGAAACGTGGTAAAATCTCTTTCAATTCTACCATAGTCCTATTGAAACAATTATCACCTTACTACGTAGCTACGTAGTAAAATTCTTTCAATTCTACCATAGTCCTATTGAAACCGGTTTAGTCATGTGGGCGACACAAGCAGCAAAGTCCTTTCAATTCTACCATAGTCCTATTGAAACCGTTAACCCTATGACACCTAGCAACCAAAACTCTACCTTTCAATTCTACCATAGTCCTATTGAAACTGGAAAAAGAAGAGTTTATTGTAGAGAATATGGTGACTTTCAATTCTACCATAGTCCTATTGAAACATAACTGAATTCATCTTCATCGAATCCCAAAGAAACCTTTCAATTCTACCATAGTCCTATTGAAACCGAGAAGTCTAGGAAAGATGTACGCGAGAGGAGACTCTTTCAATTCTACCATAGTCCTATTGAAACGACCTACATAACCCTATACGCCATTTACCACAACCAACTTTCAATTCTACCATAGTCCTATTGAAACATATGGACAGCTCCACCTCCCCCCGCTTCTGGAAATCTTTCAATTCTACCATAGTCCTATTGAAACGTCCCTTTGCGACGTACAACCCACCTCCCTCGCAAACCTTTCAATTCTACCATAGTCCTATTGAAACCGTTAACCCTATGACACCTAGCAACCAAAACTCTACCTTTCAATTCTACCATAGTCCTATTGAAACTTATAAATTTTCCATCTTCCAAACCCTTCAACTTTGACTAAGCCCAGTTCAACCATTCTCTTCATGTAATTTCGAAAAGCTCTATCTACAACAGGACTTTTAACTAATTTACAATATTCTCTGTAAAGTTCGCCTGATGCCATTCTCTTTTTCTTACCAAGAATTTCGTAGATTATTTTTTGATGTTCGTTAAGCTTTGAGGTAAAATATGAGGTTTTGAATCTCTTCGCTTCTTTTGAAGCTTGCTTTATCTCTTCAATCGTAACTTTCTTCAAGTTCTTATCTTCACTTTTAGTTTTTCAAAAAACCGATTGCGCGCGACATTTTTTACCGTGTATGTTAAGCCAAGTTAAGAATTAAGGCAATGGCCATCAACAAGAGGATCAAGGCACTTGCTTTTGGAATGTACTTTTCGTAACGTCTTATCTTGAGATGGACAGTCTCATACGCTTTAACGCTCAATAGTGTTACTCCGATCAAAGCAAAAGTGACTGATGCAGCGTAAGACAGCATCAACATCAGAGGATTGATGCCTCCCACGACCAGAGCTAAGAGAGCGAACTCTTCCTCATGAGCGAAGCCGAGAACAAAAGCGAAAGTGGCAATTCCCCAAAGGCTTAATATTATTCTCTTGGCATGCTTGTGCCAATGAGTGTGTAGGCCTTGACCCGGGTGCTCATGTTCATGCTCGTGCTCTATCTCCTCTAAATTTTCGTGGAGATGCCCATGCTGAGTTTCAAATTCTTCTTTGACATCCTCGGTGAAAAATACGTAGGCAACTACAATGAGTATAGCTGCAGCAACATACTTCAAAAGAGGAATTGAAATGGCAAGAAAGGAGCTAAGGAGAACGTATGCGATAACCACAGCAATGGACGAAATAAAATGGAAAAATGAAATTATACCCGAGCTTAAGAACCCGTAAAAAAGAGGTCTGCTTTTCCTTACAGAATACAAGAATGCAACCGGCCAACCGTGCCCTGGCTCTAACCCATGCAAGAGCCCAAGCATTATGACTCCTATGTAAGCTGAGTCCAACATTTTCCCATCCTTCACTTTCTCTAAATTACTAAATTCCGATTCATTTCTCCTGAATACTTGAAGGGATTGAGTTTTAGTGCAACGTTGGGGCGAGCCGGTTTCTATTTTCTAAAAATTATCTTTATTAGAAGTGGCCAATAACGTTTTTCACCAATTTCATATTCTCTAAATTTAGTTTTAGTAGCTATCTCAGAAATCTCAGTTTGTGAATAAGCATTCGCTTTAATCACGTGTCTCATTTCAAACTTCATAAATTTCCTTTGGAGCCAATTTAAATTCGTTGGTCTTAAGCTCTGTAGTACCTCTTCTTGCCATAATCTGATGTCCTCATCTGATGCATTTCTATCAAAGTCGTATATCCATGCCTCTTTTTCAGGTTTCAAAACTCTATAACATTCGTTGAGTACCCTAACCGGATTTTTCCAATGATGAGATGAAGCACTACTGATAACTAAATCATAGGTGTTATCTTCAAACCTTAGTTTATTCCCATCTCCAACTTCGAAATGAACCTGATCTACAACACCAGCATTCTCAGCTTTCTTTTTAGCTATCTCAATCATTCTGTCTGTTAAGTCGATTCCTGTTATTTTGACTTTCGGTGCTCTTTTAGCAATTTCTATTGGAAGGTAACCTGGACCTGTTCCAACATCAAGAATACTCCCATATTTTATTTCTTTTGTGATATCATCTGCCAACTCTTCGTACATCCTAGGCATCTTTTCTGATACTTTATCATGAAAATCTGCCCGAAAACCTGATATCCCTTCTGGGGTTAGCCAACCAAGAGTTTTTCTGCCCATACTTTTGCCGAACGTTCTCGTCAGGTTCTCTGTTTCAATAATTTTGGTCACCTTCCAACATTTCTTTTCCTTCCACGCATTGATTCTAATGCGGCCTTGGCACATGGCCCAGTTGATTAATCAACCAACTTACAACAAAGTATAAACCAACAAGTGCGATTACTACGCCAATAATCACAAGTATTATTTTAATCACGAGTATTATTTTTTTGTTCTTCATAATTTTATCCTCCTCATAGGTACGTGAGCGCTTCGCGAACGGTCAGCCGGGATGCCCGATATGCGGGTGCCAAGGTGGCCAACGCTGCGCCAAGAACGACCACGACGACCCAAATGACAACTCCCGGTACCGAGATCTGAAAAGGCAAGTTCACGGGAAGGGGCAGGTATTCGATCATTACCGCCGTGAGAAGAAGAGCAGGAATAACCGCGATTACGCAGCTTACCACAGCTATAAAGATGCCTTCGAGAACTACGAGGCGGCGCACAGTGGAGGCAGGCGCCCCAATGGCGCTCATCACGCCGAACTCACGGGTTCGCTCAAGCACGTTGGTGCTCATCGTTGAGGCCAGTCCAGCGAACCCGACCACACCCATAGCAATGGAGAGTCCCAGGTAAACCAAGATGAGGGGGAGCATGTGGCCGGCACTGGCGGCTTCGGAACGGCTGACAGATGCTGCAGATCGAACCACGATCCCTGCATCTGTGAGGGTACGTTCAGCCGCAGTAGCGACCGCCGTTCGAGTTTCCTCGTCGTGGTTATCTGTTACGATGCGAAGAACATTGGGCTGGCTTCTGCCGGTAGCCGCCTCAAAGCCCTCTTTGGTTATGAAGATCCCTCCACCATGGCCGCCCACGGACTCGGCGATGCCAACGACCAGCCAACTGGTGGGGTCTCCGCCAAGCGTTAATTGAATTGTTTCGCCGCTGCGAATGCTAGAGAGGGTGGCTGCACGCACTGCTTGACTAATCACGACAGCACCGGTTTCATCGGGGCGCAGCCAACGACCTTCTAGGAGGAGCGGCGGGGTTAACAATGAGCTGTCTGGAGGAATGACAGTCACGGCTATGCTGCCGTGTCCTTGGTCAGGGTAAGTGCTAGTGACGCTGATCTGCTGTCCGGGCGGGATGACGCTCGTTTGTAAGATGCTCCATCCCTCCACGCGAGTCACGTTGGGAATTTCTGCCACCAGGTTTGTCAATGCGACTGCCGAGACCTGATCGATGTCGGCAAGTCGCACATCGACGTCCCACCGGCGCAATTCCTTGTCTTGGTCTAAGTATGCCTGAAAGCCAGCCATGGTGGACATCCCGGCGATGAACACGGCGCCGGCGCTGGCCAAAAGCATGACGGACATCAGGAGTCGGGCGCGGCGTCGGAAAATGTTGCGGAACGCCATAAGAACCGTACGGTCATGGAAGCGCCATTGAGCAAACCAAGCGCCGAAACGAACAGTTTTTCTTGCATGTTGGTCGACGCCGCGGTAGTCGAGCGCTTCTCGAACTGTCGTGCGGCTCGCCTTAATTATCGGAGCTAAGGAGAACAGAAGCGGCACGCCGATACCAGCGACGATAACCATCACGTACATCCACGATGGAGCCGACAAGCTGGCGGCGTCCACGCCAAGTAAGGTAAGAATTAAAGGAGTAAAGGTGCTGCTGATTAACATGCCGGGGACAATAGCAATGGCGGTGGCGGCGACGGCTATCACCAGCGTCATCAACAGGTACAGTTGCAACACCCGACTGGATTGCGCGCCTATTGCCTTCATAATCCCAATTTGCGGGATTTGCTGAGCAAACAGCCCGTTGAGCATGCTGGCGACTAGAATTGCACTGAGTATCAGACCAGCAACGCCAAAGACAAGTAGCCCTAGCAGAAGCGAGTCTGCTTGCGCCTGATGAGGATGAGCATATGGAGTTGGGACTTGGACCTCGCGGATGGTTACGCCATAAGTTTGCTGCAACCAATCAGCAATATCACGGGCGGTAGCTACAATGACATCTCGGTTACGACTCGGTGTCGTTAGACCTGGCTGGTCAGCGACTTGAATCTTAAGTTCGTCAAGAGCGACGGGTTCTCCCAAGACAGGCAGAGATGACGCTGAAATGTAGCCATGCCCCTTCTGCTCTTGGAATGATGGAGCCAGAGCTGGATCGTATACTACTCCACTGATAAGAAATGATGTTGGTTCACCACTAGGAGCTTGAACAACCACACTGCCTCCAACCTCTAGGTTCAGCAGGTCGAACGAGGAGCGATCAATCAGAATCTCTCCAGCAGCTGGCGGCCAGCTACCCTGCTCGACCTCGAAGGTTTCTATCTGCATCGGGTCGTTGGGTGTGGCAATAAAGATCTGGAGTGGGTTCGGTCCCCATCCGCCGCCTTCTTGCTGTACTTGGAGTGTAAACTGGGTACGTGCGGCGGCATCAATGATACCGGGTTGCTTATGAGCATCGGCTACGATAGCCGCCATCTGGTCGGCATCGAGCCTCTGATTAAAGATAATCGTTGCTGACGCTGGATTGGTGCTTAGGTAAGCACGTGGAATCTCTCGGTTGGCGATTCCGTAGGAATACAATACACCGCTGAATACAATCAGGGTAACGCTCATGGCGAGAATCATAAGCGCAATCCGAGGCCAAGTTATTCGCAGATCGCGGAGTAGTTTGACAAATAGTAGTCGTGTCATGGTAGTATCACTTTTTTTGAGGATTCGCTCCGGCTCGAGCATCACCGGCGACACGGCCGTCTACCAGCGTCACCTGCCGGCCCGCGTAGCGGCTGATGTCACGCTCGTGTGTTACCACGATGATAGTGCGCCCGCCAGCGTTCAGTTTGGCGAACAGCTCCAGAACCGACGTTCCAGTGGCATCGTCTAGATTACCGGTCGGCTCGTCGGCCAGTAGGATCGGCGGATCATTGGCCAGCGCCCGTGCAATGGCAGCCCGCTGTTGTTCCCCACCCGACAAGCTGGCGGGCAACTTGTCGGCCTGATCCCGAATACCGACGCTATCCAAGAGCTTCAGGGCTCTGGATAGGCGTTCAGCCGCCGGAATGATCTTCACAAAGTCCATCGACAGCATTACGTTCTCAGCCACCGTTAAGGTCGGTAGTAACTGGAAGAACTGAAACACAAGGCCAATCGTCCGGCCACGCCATTCTGCAAGTTGCGACTCCGAAAGCGAATGCACAGGCGTACTGGCAACCAGGATTTTTCCACTGGTCGGCCGATCGATGCCCGCCAAGACGTTAAGCAATGTGGTCTTACCGCTGCCGGACTTGCCGACCACAGCGACAAACTCTCCCCCCTGAACACTCAGGTTGATGTCTTGTAACGCTGTGAAGGGTCCGGACGGGGAATAGTAGGTCTTGACGACCTGCTGCAGGTCGATCAGAGGCCCTTCGTATGCGGACTGACCGTCAAATTTTTTAATTAGATTTTTTTCTTTAATCATGCGGAATCATCTATTTGTTTTATTGAGTTGAGATTTCTTGTCCAAAAACTTTGATAGGATTTTGTTGTGCAATCGCAGGAATTCCTCGAGCTCACTATCGGTCAATGCGTCAAATAGCCATGCCATTTCGGTTATGCGCTTTTCGTTCGCATCAGTGATGTGCTTCTTGCCTTTTGGTGAAAGTTCTAATTTTACCGAGCGGTGATCTTTCGGGTCTTCCTTCCGCGTCACTAAACCCGCTTGCACAAGACCATCCACAAGCTGGGTTGCGGCACTTGAAGATATCCCCAGCGTCTCCGATATATCTTTAATACTTCTGCTTTTATAGTGTTCGATAATTTTCAAAATAAACCATTGGGAGTGGGTAATATGATTTTGATACCCTAGATGAATAGCTTTCGCCCTAATTTGGTTCTGCATAGCGTGAAAACTATGCAGAATTCCTTCAATGAGTTGTTTCCTGTTCATCATATGAATCGCCTGTAATTTATGTAAGATTCTTAATATATAAGTATCTTACTTATTATAAATGTTTTGGTAGTGAATTTATCATTTTTGCAAATTAATATTCTATCTGTCCGAAGGACTAAGCCCCCTCACCCCAAAGTTCTCAGTTGTTAGAAAACCTCAAGGAGAAATCTACGTGGTAAAGATTCTTAGATACCGAACTTTCCCACATGCCGTTAAAACAAGAGAAGGAAGGGTTTACTTCATTAGAGTGGGTACAACGGTTAGAGAACCAACACCATCTGAACTTGCGTTGTTATTTGAATCAGCTAAAGAAGAAGTCATTAAGAAACCGAAACTTGAACTGCTATTGGTGGCTGGAACATAATCGGTTTGCGGTAGACGCAAACTGACTGAACAGTACGCCACAGGTTATCTGGTTCTTCAACATACAGAATTTGTCCAAGAAACTTGTGGTATGCGATTAGTCAAAAACCAATACAAAGCGGTTCTTACTGGCCTTTAAATAGAGTTTTAGGCTTATTTCCTTCGTTGAACTCTAAATGAAGGAGGGATAGAAAAAATATGCCTGAAAAAATCGTTTACGACTCCATGCAGGATAAGACGCTCAAACCGAAGAAGAAAGAGCCCATTGAGGCCGATGAGCTTCTACACGCTGAAGAAGCCAAACCTGAAAAGACGGCGTTCATTAACAAATACGGCTTTTTGCACATCAACGGGAAGTTGGCTAAACACCTCGGCGTTGAATTTGGCAAGGATAAGCAGAACGTACCGGTGATCATCGAGCCGATTGAGCGCGGGTTTACGGTGAGGTTGGCATAGGCGATGCGGAGATTAACCTTAAAAGACATTGAACGATTTGCAAGGCGAAGGAGCGTCAAGCGCATCGCTGTGGAAAACTTCTTAATGTCCATGGGCGAGAACGAGGAGGGAGCGCGAGCAAACCTTGACCTTGATCTGGTGCTGTACCATTGGAACGCTGCAACCATCAAAGCCATCAGGGACGGGATTGATTACGCTTGCGAGGAGGCACGAGAGCCTCCCTCTTTTTTGCGAACCTAGCCTAAGAATAACGCAATACGTTTAAACTTATTGCCCTAATCTAGGATGGTACAAAAAAATGTCTTTCCATTGCGCCGTGAAGGGAAAGCGAGTCAGTAAATCCGAGTGCGTGGTCTGCTTTGCGATGAACGCCGATCAGGAGCAATCGAGGACTTACTGCAACCACATTCAAAGGGAATTGCCGCAGGTTCGGCACAGGAGAGATCGGTAACAACCTCATTTTTCTTAATTGAATATTCTCAACCCACGTCTGAGCTCTTCCGTAGAAAAGCTTAGGCAAGAGGGCAGAATCAAGAAGGCGTTAATTGTGGATATTGACTTGCACTTTGGGGACGGAACCGCTAACATCTTTGCTGGCACACCCGAAGTCACTTACCTTCACCCGAGTGGCGGAAGCAGAGAAGACTATCTAATCGATCTTTCGAGAAATCTGACCGCCAAAAGGGATTGCGATATAGTTGCTGCCTCGGCTGGATTTGATCGTCACCAACAAGACTGGGGCGGAATGCTAAGAACCGAGGACTATTTCACCATTGGAAAAAGGGTAAAAGAATTTGCAGAACGCGCATGCGGTGGAAGGCGATACGCAGTTTTAGAGGGCGGATACAACCGCGCAGTCTTGGGAGAAAGTGTAAGGGCTTTAATAGAGGGCTTGTCAAAAAGAAACCTTACCTAAACTCTATACCAGTCTTAAAGAAGGCGCGACTTCCAAACTTTTCTGATAGTATCTGATGCACTCCTTTGGCGTGAAATAACGCTTAAGCATCTTAACGAGAAGCCAGCGCTACCCTCTCCATCTCGTGGCGCTTTGCCACAGCGTGGCTTTTCGCGTCCTTATTGGCCGCTAAAATGAGCTCTTCCGCAAGACATTCATCGAGGGGGCGAGGGTTGCCAAAGGAAGCCTTTCGGGCTCCCTCAGAAAGAAAACGGACTGCCAAGTCCACTCGCCTCTGGGGTGAGATGTCCACAGCCAGGTGATACACCATTCCTCCGTAACTGATTCTTGTGGTGTCCTCGCAGGGCGCCGAGTTTTCAACGGCTCTAACAAGGACTTCGATAGGGTTCCGTCCAGTGCGAAGATGAATTATCTCAAAGGCGTTCCTCACCACGCTGATGGCTCGAGCCTTCTTCCCTGCGCTGCATCCTGGTCGCATGAGATCGTTTACCAGCCTCTCTACAAGATTGACTTCGGCTTTTCGGAATCTTCCGTGCTCGTGCCTGCCCATGCTATGAGGAACATAAATTGGCTTAAGGGAAATGTAGCGCTGAAGCCCGGGATCTGTTACTTGGATCCCGGTGAAGCTCCACTTTCCAAAGAGTAGGATTTCTTCTTCCTTGCTCAAGCAAGTCACCTTGACAGCCTTCTGGGTTATGGCGCCCCTATTTAAAGGTTGTTAAGAACCCGGGTTCCAGTTTTCCTCACGCACGCAGAAGAATAGATATTAGCGCATCGGCTTCTCTTTCCGACCGAGGACCAGTTCTTTGAGGGACACTCCGTTCACAGAGACGACCCTCCACCGAACTCCGGGAATGTCACCCATGCTTCCCCCACGGGAACCCCCAATCCCCTCAACTATCACTTCATCGTGTTCGTCCACCGCGTTAAGGGCTCCGTCTCCTGGAAGGAAGGACGTGATCACCTTACCGTTCTTAATAAGTTGCGTTCTCACACACTTGCGAATGGCGCTGTTAGGTTGCTTGCTCTCCACCCCAACCTTCTCTAGAACGATGCCGCGAGCCATAGGCGCCCCCTCTAATGGATCAGATTTAACGTCCAGCTTAAGCATCCGGCGCTCGTAGTAAATGTCGCTCCACCGGAGTCCCTTCCTATTTTTACGTATTTTTCTCGCGGCAAATTCGCCTCTCGGCGACTTGGAGCCCATGACCTCGTCCTCTTGTCATGTAATAAGTTAAGTCATGTATATAGGTTGCGATTTGAAGGTCGCAACTTGTGAACACACATTGAAAATAGCGGATTCTCTTAGCGCTTGCAACAAAAGAAGGATACAACAATAAAGAGGCATCCCGTGAATCAGAAGAATGGATAAACAATACCCTCAAAGCGAGGCCGTCTCAGAGAGGCCTCTTGAATGAGCTAGTCATACTGTGCTCCTTGATTAAAAGTAGTGGTATTCCCCCTTTTCTGTTTGAGTGATTCGTTAGAGACATTGAGTTTTAAATTTGTGGGTGTTATTTCGGTTCAGTTAACAGCTTTCGCTTCGATGTAGTAGACGAGGGTGCTGTTGACCCATCCCTCCGAGGTTAGTTTCTTCTCATAGCCGCTTTTGACGATTCCGGTTACGAGTGCAGTTTCTCCAGCCCGTAATGTTTCTTTTCCGTTCCATAATACCCCGATTCTGTTTTCCTTGTTAGTTTTGTCGATGAGCCAATAGTTAAATGGAAGCTTTGTTTCTGGGATAGTTACGACTCCGTCAATGATGCCTTCAGCTTGGACCAACTTATTCTCCCACGAAGACGGATTAGTTAAGATTTCTGAGATAGTCGTCTTGGTGAGACTGGGGCTACTCGGCTGAAAACCCACCATAATAAAAACTATTACCATTGTGGCGAAAACGAGTGCCATCACTGCGATTTTCTTTGTCGATAACAATGCTGAATCTAAGGATAAGAGAGAAAACCTAACTATTAAATAGTTTTCTGTGAGGAAAAGTGTTTTAACCAGCGCGGTAACGCCCATTTCGTCCGACGCCTATAGACAGCGGCTACGACTAGAGCGGTTACCAACGCAACGACCGTCCCGACCGGTAGCTCGGGTATGTAGACGGGCGGCATCGCGTATCCGGTGGAAAAGGTGCCGTAGCCGCTCACGGCCTTCACAACGTAGTAGTACGTTCCCTGCTCTTCTGCGGTTAGATAGCCGGTGGCTATGTTTTCGTCCACGCCGAGGCCTGTTTGGGTGCTACTCCACTTTATCACTGGCTCACCATAGGTGTTTGGGGTGCCGCTGTAGATGTAAAGGTCGAAGTCTCCGGTGCTGGGCACATCCAGCACGAAGGAGTAGTTGTAGTCTTTTAGGAGGCTTATTTTCCGCCCCCAAGCATGGCGATAGATCGCCGCATCCCGATATGGCAGGTTAGGATAACCTTGGAACGTGTAGTCCGCAGCATACAAAGTTGTGCTTTCAATCGTGGCGAGGTCCCAATTTATAGACGCGGCTTCAACGGCGGCATCCAGGTTAACCCGCCCATACCCTTCATGGACGTCTTTGCCACTCCTCTCAAGCGTTGGACTGTACGCGGAGGTTTCTCCCTCTCTGAGAAGCGGGTAGGTTTCAGTGGCGGTCATGAGAAGCAGCATCTTCACCTTCAGCGCCAACGCGTTACTTGTGTAGTCCCATGCACTGTAACCTCCAAGGGCTTGAGCAACAATATTGGCACACCCAGCGATGAATGGAGTTGACATGCTGGTCCCCTGCATGGGCGCCGCGTCATTCGCGTAATAGTCGGCGTAATAGTTATCCGCGTCGTAGTCGTTGGAGTCAGAGCTGAACATTGGAAGCATGTAGAAGCTTCCCCCTGGAGCGGAGATGTCAGGCTTCACTACGGTTGATTCTGCCTCGCTAGTTCCTCCCTGACTGCTATAACTTGTGACATTGTCTGTAAGGCTCGTGGCCGCAACGGTGATCGCGTATGGGTTGGATCCGGGACTATGGATGTAGTTTCCTCCGGAGCCGTCATTCCCTGCAGCCGCCACGCAGATGATCCCACTACTAACCGCGTTAGTGACGGCGGTGTTGATGGCCGAGTCGTAGGTTGTTCCTCCCCAGCTCATGCTTAACACGAGGATGTGATACGTTTGTCTGTTTTCTATAACCCAGTCGATGCCGTTCACGAGACCTGTAGTGGATCCGGAGCCTGCCGCATTTAAACCCTTAACCCCCACGAGCTTAGCTTGATTAGCGACGCCAGTCCATGCTGAGTACCCGTCGTTCGGGGGATCATAGGGCCAATGGATGACGATATAAGCGTCGATCGCGGTAGCTTTCAAATATATAGTGATATGGTAATAGCCGATGTGGGCGCTATCAACCCCGTACGTGATCGTTGTTGATCCCCCTCCTTTTTGGGTGGAACCTGAGGCGACCCGCGTCCATGTGCCTGTGTCTCCCGAGTAACCCGCATAGTAGAGGCGCACGGTGGTATCGTCGCTCGCCTGTACGTAGAGTTCTATGGTTCCGGTTTTAGTGACGTTAAAGCCAGAAATAATATAGTGACCTGGGGGAATCTCGCTGAGGGAAGAAGCTCCCCAAGTAGCCACTGCTCGCCCATTCGCATCCGTGGTGTAGAATCCGCTTCCTGCGGATATTCCAGCACAATGCGATCCGTGTCCGTTATCATCATAAGGTGTTGTCCCTGTTCCTACATCGTCACGCCAGCCCACAATTTTCTTTGTGAAGTCTGCGTCTCCGTAGCCGAGATGGTTTGGGTGGGTTTCGTCGATCCCTGTGTCGGAGATGGCGATGGCCGAGTTAGGGTCTCCCTTGTAGCCTAGCGTGTCCCAAACATAGGTGCGTGCCCTTCCCTGCCTAGCGGCGTAAGCCATGAGAGCGCGATACTCGTAATCCTTTTGAACAAGAAGCAGGTCTGGACAACCATTAGCAAAAGCTACAATTTGGCCGTAGGGTATCCTTCCTCCAAAGCCGTACAGTGCGCGTCTCCAGGGGCCATGAGTCAACGTTCCACTAAATTGTTCAAATTTCGAAGTGTGAACTTCCGCTGGAACCACATTTAAAATGACTACCACTCGCGCTAGTTGTGTTCCGTTTCCCTCAGCAATCTTCTCTTGCATTTCCACTTTCAGGGCATCCTCTATCTTGTCCTGATTTTTGTCCGCTCGTTGAGTGTTCGCTAGGATGGGTTTGGTCGAGGCAACTGCTGTGGCTGACTCAACGTTTGGTATTGATTGGAAGAACACCCCCATGGTCAAAGTTGTTATGAGAACGATGAGCAAAGCAGTCTTTATTTTTCTGGGTTGCATAAAATCTTGATTAGTCACCTGAGTCTATTTTTAGGCTGGGCATCTTTGAGAGTCAGTCGATTGGCAGGAGGTTTATTAGATGCCGGAACCCTTTTTGATTCGTTCAATTAAGGAGCGACCTTCATTTTGTTACCCGTTTGCCCGTAGCTAATCTTATAATGCTGTGTGTTAGCCACTATGAACCCTAGAAAGACGCCGTCTATGTCGCTGTTCATTCGAGTTCAGTGGCTTCCTTTTCGGCCCCTAAAGCTTTCCGCAGTATATCCGGGAAGAGTGTCGCCACCATACAGTCCCCTAATCTTTGGCAAATAATGCATTCTTGCGGGATAGGAGCATCCTCAGGACGACTTGCCAAGTATCCAAAATGATGAAGGCATCCTGAAAAGAATTTTCCTTCCTCTACGAGTGGTTTAACCACACGCTCTTCCCTATCCTTCTTTTCCTCTTTTTCCTTTTGCGGTTGCGGACGCCCACGATGTAGTTCGGAAACTATACTTCGGCTTCGAAGAAATGCAAGTAAGCCTGAGATAATGAGCGCCAAGCTTATCAAAAAGTAGTGAATTACTCTCATGCCTATTCCCAGACTGATAGCCTCACCTATTCTGGAACCGAGGAATATCAGGGCGATATCCTTATTCCACGTAGTTATATCATACCATGTTAACCAGCCGACCCAAGCCAGAATAATCGCTCCAGAACCTGTCAGGAATAAGCTAGCCAAATTCGGTAAGAGACGGCTTTTGGCTATCCTTTCGGGGACCCCTGGAACCTCAGTCAATGCAACACCTATGAACATTGTCATATCTAAATTACACAAATGGTTTATGACTTAGGAAAATGTTTTTAAAATAAAGATTTTTGAGAACCATACGGAACGCTTCAGGAGTCCCAAGCAACCAAACCGAGTACATGATGCTGATCGATCTATACGCGACGTACATAACCTAATTCAGTTCTTGTGAGCATGACTGGTTATTCTACGAAGTAGCGGTCTCCCTCTCGGTATATGACGCAGGGGTGATTGCAGTAGGGGCAGTTGAAGCGTAGGGCTTGGGTGAGGAAGTCCTTTCTTTCTAGGAGGCTGGCTCTTTCACTTTCTAGGGTTTCTATCTTTTCTCGTAAACTTCTTAGGTGTTGAACAAGGCCTTCGATGCTTGCTACCCCCGTCTTTTCCTCTACTTCCTCTTGTATCCGATGTCTCTCCTCGTCTCTTATTCGCCATGCCATTTTTCTTATTTCCTCTTCTATTCGGCGGTGTTCAATTTTCTTCCTTTCCTCTCGCTTCCGCTCCCTCTCGGCTTCTCTCCAGGCCTTCTCCTCGGGCGTTAAGGCTTTCTCCCACCTCTTCTTCGCCACTTTCTTCAAAACTCTGGCGGCTTTCTCGAAGTCTTCTGGGGTCTCTAGCCTGACGGCTTCTGGGGAAAGTTTAGGTAAAACTTTGGCAGTTGCTTTTATGCGCATTCTCTCGACTTTTTCTTTTTGCTCACTGACGATTTTTCGGGTTTCAGCCAGGGTTAGCTTTCTCTTGAGAATCTCGTTGATCATGGCGAGCGCCTCCTCCATGCTTCTGCTTATCACGTTTTCGAGGGCGACCATATGCGAGACGCTGATTTGGCTGGTCCATACCGCATTTTGAATATCTTCGGGAAACTTGAACACGTTAAGGTGTGCTAAGACCCAGTGGAAGTCTACGTTGAGCTCTTTGCTTATTTCCCATGGTGTCATGCCTTCTTCTTGGAGCCTTTTGAAGTATCTGGCCTCTTCTTCGACGGTGTAGTTTTCTCGGATCTTGTTGAGCTTATATACAGAGCGCCTTGCTTTTGTGTCGTTTAATTCGATTATTCGGACGGGAACGGTTTTCCATCCCAGCTCTTTGAGGGCTCTCCACCTTCTCTCGCCGTCGATTAACTCGTAGAATTCGTCCTGCTTGCGGACTACCATGTCGCTGAGGAGTCCGTCTCTCTCTATCTCAAGCTTTAGGTCGTCTATGTTGAAGATGAGCCTCGGCTGGTAGGGGCTTGGCCGAATCAGGTCAATTTCTACTTCCATTTGTTATCTGCCCTTAATTTATGGATGTTGAGTTTTAAACTTCTTGGTATATTTCGATTCAGGGTACTTAATTAACTTCGGTGGTCTTTGTTTTCCCGGGCCGCAAAAGGAGCCTAATCAACTGCCCAAGGCCTATTTTCAGGCTGGACCTCTTTGAAAGCCATTCGATCAACAGGAGGTAGATGACTATTCCTATTGTGAAGAGAATCCATCCTCCGAAGGTGTGGAAGGTGGTGATGGCTACCTCGGTTCCGTATTCGTAGGCTATCAGGAGGATGGCGATCACCCTGAAAATGTTGAGTACTGGCATGAGGAGTAGCCCTAGGGCGAAGCTGACGCCTTTGCGTAAGAGTGAAGGCTTTTTGGTGACTAGCATGAGGAAAACGGCGAAGGCCACGTAGCCGATGATTTGCTGGGCTCCCATGCATGGTACGTCGATGATAAAGGGCGCGGTTTCACCGGTTTTTGTTGTCACCTTCAATATGGGTAGCGGATTTTCGGTGTATGCGACGGGTATGCCTAGGATCGCTAGGCCTTGATGGCTCAGTTTACCCGTTATCATGGACAGGGTTATTCCGTGAGGGTATAGGGCCTCAATATCGATTGGATACATGAAGGCTAGGTAAAGAAACGCGGCGAGGGAGACGGGGAGCGATGCTGTTCCATAGAAGAGAATAGTTGCACCGAAGAGGTATAGGATGAGGGAGGCTATGGAGGTTATGGATAAGCCCGCTAGAAGCCGTATGAGGATAGCGACAAGAATTACCAACGCTCCTATAATCGTTGAGTTTTGGCTTTGAGAGATTTTTATGGGCCGTTCCTTCAGCCTTTTGTGTATGATATAGGCTGCTGCTAGGGGTACAATTAGTCCGTGATTCGCCCATGGGTTATGGAGATACTCGCCGACCAACCAGGCTAAAAGTGGCAGATAGACGACGATTGCACTTAAAAGTATGAGCGCCGCTGTCTGTGACTCTTTACTGGACTTCACTTTCTTACCCCGTTTCTTCAACGCTAGGTATAAGGGACCTCAGCATCGCGGCTGCGATCGTCTTGGCGAATTCGAGAGCTATCTCCTCGGATTTCTCCTTAACTTGCGGGGTCGGGACGTATACTTGAACCTGTATAAAATACGCCTTGTCTACGGTGCCTTCCCGGTAAGTGATGATGTACCAGAATGCTTGCATCCATCCTTCCTCCGATTCGAGGCTTTGGACGAACCATAGGTTTATCGGTAGCGGGAAGCCTTTGTATGGCTCGATGTCAACAATTCTTTTAGAGACCGACGAGTATCCCTGCAGTTCATAGCAGTATGTGAGTCCGTGCACCAGCTTTCTTTCGGAATCCGTTCGCATAATTGAAACGTAAACACGCGGGTCTTTGCTGTTGGTGTAGCAGAAGAGAATCTGAGACTCCGCCTGATAAGCTTGCTTGAGGTGGCTCCACTTATACGAGATATCCGCTTTATTCCAGCCCTCAAAAGACGGGGGCACGCTCTCAAGATCGGGGTGAACAATGGTGTCGTTTCTCCCATACAGCATGACGCGGCGGTCAGTGGCCGTAGGGGAAACGTCGAAGAACACGCGAGGTACGACGAAAGCAGGGCTCGTGTCTACTATCACGATCCAAGCAGTTAGGACTATGATGAAGAGAATCTTCCAACCGAAGAGTTCCTTTTTCTCAGTCTGGCTTTTCATCATGTGGCGCCTACTTCCGTGACGAAAAGGTGAGGTCCATGTCAGAAAAATAGGACTATGGTGTATAGGATGACGTTTCCGAAGCCGTGGGCGATGATGGGGGTGATGAGGCTTCTGGTCTTGTAGAACATGAGGCCGAAGATGGTTCCCGCGGCATAGGCGAAGACGATTTCAATCGGGTTTAGCCAGCCTAGGTGCATGAGGGCGAAGATGAGGGAAGAGATGCTGATGGCTTGCCATGGGGGAAGCGTGTCCTCTAGGGTTCTTTGTAGGAGGCCTCTGAAGAGAAACTCCTCGGTGATTCCCACGAACACCATCATCACGGCTACGAGGTAAACTAGACTTCGGAGGAGGCTCACGGTGATGATCGGGGTCGGTCGTAAGACGAAATACTCGACGAAGCCTAGGACGTAGCCGGTGAGGAGGCCGGCTAGGACTTGATAAAGAATCGGGGTTTCTCCCCTCACCAACCCCAGATAGTTGAGGTCTATCCCCCTGTAAGCAATGTAGAGTATGCATCCTATGAGGACCAGAGTATAGATGGCGGGGAGTAGGGATGGAAGTGCGAGGAACTTGATTGGGAATGCGGAGAGAACCACTCGATTGGCGAAGACGAGGCCGCTCACTTCTAGGAAACCTCGCACCCTTATGTCCCCCTTGCTGAAGACCGCGGCCGATAGGGGTAGAGAGATGAGGGCTATGAGGGCCAGCGATAGCCCTACCCCGGCATAGGTGCTGTTCAGCAAAAGCTCCTCAACCAGGGCTAGAAAAGCCACACACACCAGGATAAGCGACGGGTTCTTCCAGGGTCTTCGTATGCTGCCACATGGGAGAGCTTCCGTTTTGGTATGAAACGGGCTTGCCTCTATTTTAGTGCACGAACGAGCTTCCACGGTTCTGTTGGGAACGTATGACGCGATTAACCCTATGGTGGTAAACAGGACGGCTGAGATGATCAGGAGTGTGTATGTGTAGCCTATAAAATGTTGCAGAGGCAGATAGAGGGCGAAGAAGCCGGAGATGGAGAGGAGGGCCACAATGGAGGTTTGGCCAGCTGGAAAGGAGAAGTTCTTCCATGCAACCATTGCAACAGCCGCAGAAAGAAGAACAAAAGCGAGAACGGTCATCAGCGATGCTCTTACCCCGTATGGTTCGTTACCGAAGATGTCTCCTGCTTTGATGGACAAGAGTAAGAAGGCGAAGTGAAGGGAAAGTAACAGGAACGAAATCGGGTAAACAAAATTTTTACGCAATCAGCACTCCACCAAGGCGCTCTTCATTAAGATTAGAATCTTATCGTTCTTGTCTTGGTTTCACTTTGAGCGAGGTTGAGGAGTTTAGCCTCGTAGGCTAAGACTGGTCTAATTAGGGGCCATACGATTTTGATTCTGCTGAGGATGGACTTGAGGCTTTCGAGGTCGGTGTGGGTGATGGCACCTATGAGGGGTGTGAGAGTTAGGTAGGTGAGGAGGAAGAGGGAGCCACTGATTAGGACGTTGGGGAGGCCGTTGAAGGGTGAGACGTAGAGGAATGCGAGCACTGGTATGGCGGATAGGAACGACGACAAATAGATTCTTGAGGACGCTTTGAAGTCTGGCTTAACGTGGATTTTTTTGGTCGCAATGAACAACCCGTAGGCTAATGAGATGAGTCCTGAGATCAATAATGCAACGATCGAGCCTAGAACTCCGTAGAGCATGGTGAGGACAGGCACTAATGGAAGGAAGACGAGTAGGTTGATTAAGTTGAATTTGAAGACGGTGCTGGTTTCGCCTATTCCGCTAAATAGGTAACCTAGAACAAAGAAACCTGCACCGGTGTAAAGGAAGGTTAGGATGTAGAGTGAGAGGAAGGTTGGTGCCGAACGATAGCTGTGTCCGTAGAGAGTGTATACGAGGTCTTTAGATAAGGTTGCCACGAGCACTGTGGCTGGGACGGTGAACAAGGCCGTGTATTTGACGGCCAGCGTGAAGGCTTTTTTAAGCTCGTTGCTGTTGGGGCTGACTTTTGAGAAGGCTGGGAAGAGCACTGCCAGGGGAAAGATCAAGACGTTCATCATGGTGGATAGGTTTGTGGCGATGTGGAGGTTGCCGATCTCGACATTGGACGTGAAGAAGGCTAGGATGATGGTTTGATACTGGCCCCGGATGAGGGGGATTAGGGCTGAGAGGTAGAGGGGGAATCCGTAGCGCAGCATAACCTTGATATTACTTGAAAAGCTCGTGTTAGAGGACTTTCCTAATCCTCTGTAATATTTAGAGAAGATTAGGCTTCCTGCGAGGCTGGCTATCATATAGCTTGCGATGTGACCCGCTAGGGCGCCGACAACACTGAAGCCCAAAACTACAAGTAGAGGCGACAGAGTCGTCTTTGCAATGGATTGGGCGTTCATGATTAAGGCGGAACCCTCCATTTTGTCCAGTCCGATGAAAGCTGAGTTTAAGGTCGCGAAGATGGCTTCGAATAGGATTAGGGCTGATGCTATCCGAACGAGGAAGCCCATCCCAGGCCTGTTGAGGACGTGAGTTGCCAATGCATCAGAGAATATGAAGCAAGTGGCGGACATGGCGACGCCCATCAGAAGCTTGAAGAGGAAACCTGACCTCAGCATGCCCGCTACGAGCTGAGCTTTACCCTCTACCCTAAGCTTGGCTGAAAACCTTGTTAAGGCTGAGTTCACGCCGAGGTCTATGAGGCCCACGAGGGTTAAGGGTATGACTAGGGAGAGGGAGAGCAGGCCGTAGTTCTCAGGCCCAAGAAGTCTAGCGACTATGATGGAGCCAATGGCTAGGATGATGAGTTGGGAGGCGTTTCCCGTAAAGAGGAAGAAACCTCCACGAGCAGAATCCTCAGCTATCTCCACAAGCCTTTCAGACACCGATTTTCACTTCTTAGGAATCACGGTGGAATTCATGGCGTGGTCATTAATATCCTTTTCACGTTATGCAATACTTTTTGAGTGGCTTCGATCCCTGTGAGTTGTACTCCGCCATCAGAAAGGAGCATCCACTCTTTCATGTCTTAGGGGAGTTACAGCATGTCCGTTGGTGTTTGAATCTTGAAATTGGGGTCTGTTGCCTGGAGGAATTCTTGGAACTCTCTCTTTTTCCTTAGGTTTTGGATGCCCTCATCCTCGGTTACTAGAACGTAGTTTCGGTTGATCGCCGATGAGAGGATGAGGCAGTCAATGAAGTCGCTCAGAGTCCTTCTCAGCTTGAAGGCCGTGAATACGACTGAGCTGTCGTGTATAGGAACCCTCGCTATCCTATCATCATAGACGATGGCCCTTATGCCTCTGGAGACCCTTTCAGCAGCGAGGGTTCCAAGAGAGATGTGCTTGGCCCCCGTGGCAGACAGTTCGAAGATGGTGATGTCGCTTATGGAGATTTGGTGTCCTTTCCTGATCAGTTTGATGGGCGCATCTTCTGGGAGACCTTTGATGGAGACCCCTATGGCTGGGAGAAGGTAGGTGGTGTCCAACAGCAGCCTCAAGACTCGGCCTTCTGAGATAGTTCTCTTCTGAAGCCGTGAAACTCTTCCAGAGTTATTTCTACGGATGGGGGCTCCTGTAAGACATCTTCAAGTGTTGGAACGGGCTCCACCAATAGCCTTCCCTCCTCAATCTTATAGATTACTTTCACATGCGGATGGAGCCCAAGTCTTTCCCTAATCTCCTTAGGCGGGAAAAGTTCACCCTTGGAGCCAACTCGACTTTTACTCATTAATTCGACTCACCGAACAAAAGAGTTTGTACTCGATTCACATAAATATTGCGGCTGTCTGAGTTGCCACGCAGGATTCTTGGGTATTAATTAGTATCCCTTCCGAGTTATGTGCTCTGAAAGCTTGGTGAAGAACTTCGAGTTGAAAGCTGATTTAAGGGTTGATGGTAAGGAGCCTCTGGAGGTTGGATCGTCTAGGATTTTCTCTAGCAGCCCTCTCATTAGTAAGTGAGGGGCGTACTTCATTGGTAGATATACGCTCCTGTTGGCTGAGGCCGCCACATTAACTATGCCTGTGCTTCTAAACAGATTTTCAAACGTCCTTGCCAGAGGGCCGGTTGGGCCGAAGGCGTTGATGGTGATATGGTGGGTTAGCTTTAGAGCTGTTTCTAGGGCGAATTTTGTATGCGCGCTTTCAGCCAACTCTAAGGCTTCTTGGTAGTGCTGCGAGCATAGGGCGAAGGTGTAATAGTCGCTAGCTGTGTACATTTGTTCTTTGTATAGGCTGTGAGTTGCCACCGCCACTAATTCGGCGTGGGGCTGAAGTGTTTGGACCTTGAAGCCGCCGACTTCAACCTGGGTTACATGCTTAAACAGTAGGCTCTTGTCTAGGTAGATGAAGCTGGAGGCTGCAACCTCTGTAGTGAGATCGACGTTAAGGCTGTGGTCAATGCTGAGCATGGTCAAGCCGTAAAGGTCCCTGTCTAGAGGCTTGAGGCCTCTCTTCTCTAGGGTTTGAGAAGCTTTTGTAAGGTCCTCACTTGACCATAGGAGTACGTCGATGTCGGCTGGAGTGTATGGGAGGGGTTTTAAGGTTTTGAAGATTGTGTAGGGTATGCCGGATTCCTCGAGTAGGCTGGATACTAGGGCGGTTAATTCTAAGGTTTTTCTGTGCTTGTTCTTGTAGCGGGAAAGTTGGGCTTTGAGAAGCGGATACTTTCCGGACTTTCCGAGGGATTCTAAGTAGAGCAGGGGGATCTTGTTTAGCTCCGCCAGTTGGAGGAGGCTTAAGGCTTCGTTGGGTGGAGGTTTCTCCCCTTCGATGAACTCCGGCAGACCTATGGACTTGATAAGTAACGATGTGTCCTCGTGTATTTTCATTTGAGCCTTACCCAGTTAAGATAGGGTTTGCGGTCTTCTGCATTCGCGCAATTATTTCGTTTAAGATTGTCACAGTTTTCTCGTGCTCCTTAGAGGGCTTTGTGGTGAATCGTAAGGACATTTTGAAGGTGGCTTATTGGTAGTTTATTGGTAGGTTTTTGAGTCCTAACGGACTTGTGTCCAAGCTTTTTAGCTGAAACAGAGTTCATTTCAAACCCTTTCTCAGAGAAATTTTCCATGACCTCTGCGAGGTGATGGGAATAGATGAAGTCAGCCGCTTGGTCGATCGCTTCAATGGTTTTGAGGAATCTTAGTTGGATCTAAGACGCTTAGAACCTCTTCGAGGGACTCATTGACGCTTTTGGTGGTTGTGTCGAGCTTGTGGGCTTGTATGGTTGAAGCTATTTTGTCGTAGAGTTTAAGTTGGTCGCTTACAAATTTGGGGCTTGTTTCCTTCCTCCTCTTGGAGAGCTCCTTGAGGGTGGCGGTTACATGGATTTTGGCGTGGGCTTTGGATGATAGGGCTAGGAGGAACCTGGCCTCGATGCTTTCTGGGTAGTGTTGGTCTTTGGTAGTGAGGGAAATCCACGTTATGAAGTCAGGTGCGTATCTTTCGGCTATGACCCAGGAGCCTAATGTGCTGGGCAGGATGAACTTGAGCAGTATAATCGGGAGCGTGGAGGCGAACTCTACGAGCTGCCAGAGCCTTTTAAGGTTTCTTGGGATCGTTGTTTTGTAGTATGGGTTTTCGGAGCCTTTAAAAGCAGTGGACTTCGATAGAAGCCTGGCGAGTAGAGAGGCTAGCGTGTGGGTGCCCCTCATCCATGAAAGCCTAACCTCGAAGCCGTCCTGATTGAGTCTTTTAGCTAAAGCTTTAGCCAAGGTGCTTTTGCCAGAACCGTCGGTCCCGAAGAAGAAGATTATGGGCATGGGCTTATTGACATAGTTGTATACGAGTCTCGGGTCTGGGCGCGAATCTTAAATGGTTTATCATCTAGGAATAGGTTGAAATCATGAAAAAGTATATTAATCATGAAAATCTTTTGAATTCATGGTGTTTGGCGTGGGGATTGTTATTAAGAGGTTGAGGGTTTCGAAGGGTTTCCAGGTTACTGTTCCCTCTGAGACTAGAGAGAAGTATGGGTTAGAGCCTGGGGATGAGGTGGTGTGGGTGGACACGGGCAGGGAGATTTTTGTTAGGCCGTTGGTGAAGGCGGTTAAGCTCACTGATATCGTTGGGAAATATGAAACTGAGGAGTTTAACTCCGTTTTGGAGCACGATGAAGTGGTCAGCGGTGAGCATTAGTTCTTCCTTCTTAGACACCACGGTGTTTATTGCGGCGACGTTTCCGAAAGAAAAGCATCATAAGGAGGGCAGAGAGATCATCGCCTCTGTGGAAGAGGGTGCTTTGGGGAAGCCGGTGATCACCGACTATATTCTTGATGAGGTGGTTACCTTCGTTCGGAGGAGAAAGGGTGCGGCTGCTTCGATTGAGATCTTGGATGCTATGGTTTATTCGCCTCATTTGAGGTTTGTGAAGGTGGAGAGCCGTCATTTTGAAGCCGGGCTTCAGCTGTTCAGAACCTATGAGAGACTGAGCTTCACTGATGCTGTTTCGGTGGCTGTGATGAGGGATTTGGACATAGAAGTGATCTACAGTTTTGACAGCGATTTTGACGGGATTCCAAGAATTGTAAGGTTGACCATTGTGTAGTCTTTTAGCTGAGTCTTTAGCCATGGTGCCCTTGTCAGAACTGTCGGTCCTGAAGGAGCAAATTATGGGCATAGCTTATTTTTCTGTTGAGCTTTATCCTTGCGTTTTTCTTTCTAACCATTTCGCGATGTATTTGACGAAAGTGCTAAGGTCAGCAAGTTTCGTTTGGAGAAGCTCGTAAACTAGGTTGTGATTTATGGAAGCGTAATCGTGAACCAAGAGGTTTCTGAAACCTATCATTGAGGCCATTGTTTCAGCGAAGGTTTTGGGAATGATTTCTGCTTTGGCTAGGATGTATGGGGTGTCTCTGTAGCGCTCTGGTCTTTGGAGTTGAAGGGAAGAGATGATTTCGTTGCCCGATGTCTATGATGCATTCGATGGAAACTTGAAGGTATCTTTCAACGGCTCCTCTTATCTTGAAGTCGCTGTGAAAATCTCGATGGAGGTTGTTTGCAGTTCCTTTAGAAATCTTTGGTATTCTCTCAATTTGCTGAGTTTAGTTGTGATCAGGCTTTTTTCTATGCTAAAACTTGTTTCATGAGACACTCTTCATACCTCGCTATAGCTCTGCTGAAATCTAGGTATTCGTCTTGGGCTCTTGCCTCAAACTCTATTCTTGCTTTTTCGTCTCTGCAATAAACTACTTTGCCGTGTTTTATTGTTTGATGCTTAAGCAGCGGAGAGGCTGTGTTAAGGATTATTAAATCTACTTCATTGCCTAACACTTGCGACAACTCATCAACCAAGTGTAAGTAGTATTCAAGCATTTTTTGAGGGGTTTCTGACAATAGAACGGCTATATCGATGTCACTTTCAGTGGTTTGGTTCACATTTTTCTAATAGCTCTATGAGCTTCCTTATTATGGGTATTCTCCCTTTAATATCTTCTGTGTCGAGCTTTGCTTCGTGGAACCCCCACACGTGTAGATGGTTTGCTGCGTCCCATCCAAGCTGAACGTTTATGCTCAGCTTATTTGTGAGCTTCCTAACGGCTTTTTCAAGCAGTGTGGTTGTCCATCTACCCCTTTCCTCAGCAGCCTTGACCTCTTCAAGGTTGAAGTTTTCCGAGAGGGCTTTTATGCATTCCTCGGCGGACTTATAGAGCTTTTCGGACGATTGGACAGCATCACCCTTCGCTAGGTAGCCATCAGCTTCGCTAAGCAAACGCTTGATAAGCTCAACCCGCTTAGAAGCGATCATGGCTTCTTTCTCAATGGACAGATTGCTACCATCCTATTTGACTCTTTCTATGGTTATTGTTGAGCGCATGGTTCCTTGGAGTAGGGTTGTTGCTCATTATAAAATAGCTTTTCTAGTCCATCTTCTAAACTTATTGTGGTGTCTGTTAAAATTATGCGCCATGGCAATCGAGGCTAAGTTTCAATTAGGTTTCAGTTTGGGCTATGATTGCTGTGGCCTCTTTTAGTCTTTCCTCTGCAAAGTCTTCGATTTTATCGAGGATTTCTGCTACTTGGCCTGTAATGTAGGCTTTGCCGCAATTGGCGCAAACTAGGGCGGGTACGCCTCTGATGGTTATGCCCACGGGTGAATTGTACTCGGTTTTGCCTTTTTCTAGTTGGCCTCCGCAGTAATGGCATTTCATCTCCATCCTTTGGCTCATCCTCTTTTCCTCCTTTTATAATCGGGCGCCCATTCATATAAACTTGGCTCATAAACCGTGATGATTACCAGCCCATAGGGTTTGGGTGAGCACACAATATGTAAGGGTCTACCAGTTTTGGTGAAGCCTAGCATTAGGCAGCTGTGCCCACGAGGGTCCTCTGGGTATTCCTCCACGAGGGTTGGGCTTTCTAAAGCTTCTCTAACCTCTCTAAATTTTATTCTGTCCCTACGGGCCTCTTCCTTAGCATGAAGTGTAATGATTACCTCCCTCTCAGACGCTCTTTCGACCTTTTCGATTACGCCGCTCAAGCTTAATTGGCCTCACCAGAACTATCCTAGGTCATTGTAGATTAGTTTCTTAGTCCTTCTTCTAGGCTTATTGTGGGCGGTAGCTGAGTATTTTTTGGCTAAGTTTCTTGATGGTGTGGTCTTGCTGGAGTTGTCGGGTTTGAGGAAGATGATCATTTTGCTGTTTAAAGGACGCTTACTGAGGGGTAACGTTACAGCCATTGGACGATGTTTTTGGGCTTCTTCATGTTGTGGTAGCCTCCAAAGCTTCAGTACTTAATCGTCTGATAACGCATCTAGTGAATCTAAATGTCTTCACATGCTAAAGCGCTTAAAACGTCTTCTAGAGAATCGTTGACACTTTTTGGTGGGGGTTTGTCTCTTCTCTTTTCCTTGAGAGTTCTTTGGGGGTGGCGGTTGCGTAGATTTTAGAGTGACTATGCTTTTTCTGGTGTGGGCGGTATTGTAATCTGGACCTTTACTTTCTTTTCCCGTTTGCCCGTAGCTAATCTTACGAGGCTGTATATTAGCCAAACTATGAACCCCCAAAAGACGCCGTTTACTATGGCATTTATGAACAGCCAAGCGGGAATTCCTAAGACAGGGTACTCTGTTTGCGGTATGCTTAACCACGCATGAGCCATGCTGCCGGGTAGCAGAGCGGGAACCGAGAGGGTTATCGCCAAAAACAGCAAAAAGAATATCACGAAGATCACTGCGCCAATCAAAGTCACGTTCACCCTTTATCAATTTGGTTGTTGTGATCTTTAAAAAATTGTGAAAGGGCTTTCTAGAAAATTCTCTATTTTGTCTTGTACTTGAGAATTTTAATACCATCTACTATCTATGGCCTCTCATTATGACTCTAGTAGTGTCGGTGCCTACGAACAATGTTCCTGCAACTCTTCCGGTTACTGTTAACGTAACTTCGCCCTCTGTGACTCCTAGAACATCGCGTATGTACTCTATCACGGTGGCCCTGTCAAACTTGACCATGAGAACACCGTCTTGAAGGTAACCCCATTCTGCTGGAATCTCATGTTCTAATAGGACGGTGTTGACGTCGATATCGGCCACGTTGAAGCCTTCGGGAAGTTGTATGTAGCAGGTGATCCAATTGCCTTTGCTCTTTAGGTTCAGCGTATCCGGGTCGATGTCGATTAGCGCCCAAGTGGACGGATAAAGAGCTCCAACGGCGTCTAGGTCGTATCCGTCCGCATCCCCTCTGTGTGGATTTGGGTCTGTTGTGTCCACTATTTGGACGTATAGCACCCATGTTAGGGCTTCTGGCAGCGAAACTAGTCCATATCCAGATTGTCCATATCCGTTATCGACCGTGCCTGCATACACCCAGGTGGTTCCGTCTTGGCTGACATAGACATCTGCCCTTTCAAGTGGATATGAACACCATGTGGTCTCGATGACTAATGTAGCGTGTCCCGGTCCATTGGCGATGGGGTTGGGGAAGCCGAGGATTATCCATCCGCCGAATCCAAGGCTGAAGAAATTGATGGGTGGACCTGAAACTCCGCTGTCTGGTGGTCCGAGAGCATTGTTGGGGTTACTACGTATGGATAATACTGGTGAGCCGTCTTTCCTAGGTCCTTGCCAGTAGTCCACAACGTAGCTTGCCCACATTGTTGGCGTTGCTGCTCTAGCGATATTCGTAGAAAGGCTTATCAATGGTAGAACAATTAGGAATAAGGAAGCTACCGCCAGTTTTTTATGCATTTCCACTCCTCTCAAACCCAGTTTTTGGTTCAGGCTCTCTGAGACCATGGACGGGTTTATTGGGGCATGAATAAAAACGCATATGAAAATTGAGTCCAGAAGATGTTCCCTTAAAATAAAGAACATGCATTCATTATTTCGTTGAGTCGTCTCAAGGTCTCTCTTCTCTGGGGTCTGAGAGGCTTTTGTGAGTCCCTTCTTTGACCGCAGAAGTATGTCGATGTCAGCTGGTGTGTGTGGAAAGGGCTTCAGGGTCTTAAAGATCGTATAGGGGATACCCGATTCTTCAAGTAGGCTGGAGACTTGGGCGGTCAAGTCTAAGGTTTTCCTATGCTTATCCCTGTAACGTGAAAGCTGGGCATTGAGAAGCGGATGCTTTCCGAACTTTCTTATGGGTTCTAGGTAGAGTAGGGGAATCTTGTTTAGCTCAGCCAGTTGGAGGAGGCTCAAGGCTTTGTTGAGTGGAGGGTTTTCGCCTTCGACGAGCCCCGGCAAACCTATAGACTTAAGGAGTAACAGTGTGTCCTCGTGTATTTTCACTTGAGTATCATCCAGTTGAATGAGCCTCTTATAGGCATTTACCGCTCAAAGTTTGTTGAGGAGCTTTGTAATCAATTTCTTAACGTTATGAGATGTCGCGGAAGTTTTATATCCGTTGGGTAGGTATCCTTCATGATAGATTCTGTTTCTCAAGGTGTTTATTTTTGAAAGAATTTTCAGTTCATTTTTATCAATAACATTGAGCGTATACAATCTGTTAGCGGCTTCTAGCAACGTCTTAAATTGGATTTCCTCCCCAAGCTTTAGTAGATGCGCTTTCAACACGTGTTCCGCTGCCATATGAAGATGAACTATGCACGTCGCGTACTTTTTGTTCGTAAGGTCTTTTTCAGCGTCTCTCAGGAAGAGCCTCGAGGTTTCCTTAAGCCTTTCCAAAAACCGTTAACCCCACGAGGTTGGCTATTTCTTTGGCGTACGTTGTTGCGTCGCGTTCGTCGGACTCTATTAAACAGTTTAGAAGCTTCAACAATTCAGCGTTATCGGTTCTTTCAGTGAGCTTATCAATCGAGTAGGAGAGATTCAACTCGCCTTTAGCTAGTAGGTACGCGTTTACGAGAAGGGTGACGGCGTTTATCACGTCTCCCTTATCCGCGCTTTTTTCTAATGTCTTCAAGCCATCTGAGTAGTATTTTTTAGCCCACTTGCGAAGGCCGTCCCTGCTTATGTGGCTCTTAATCCTCTCTGCATATCTTTCGTTGCAGAGGGGTTTACCCTTTAGAAACACGCTTGCCACGTAGGGGTTGGACTCGCTAACCATTTTGCTTAGGGTTTTTTCTCCAACCAACACGAACTCGATAATGTTGTCTCCTATAAACTCGTGGAGCGCGTTTAGGCCTTCGCCGCCCGTAACCAATAGGACATCTACATCGCTTTTCTCAGCGGCTTCCCCAGAGACACGGCTTCCATACAATATCGCGCATTTAACTCCATGAGGTGGGCTGTATTTAGCTAGGATGCGCTTCAGTTTAGCTTCGAGAACCTTTTCTGGGGTGCCTTTCTCCATTCCTTTAGATCCTCACTAGCTTGTAAGCGTATCGAAGACTTTAATGTTGTGTCTGTTTATGTCTATTTCTAGAATCATTTTCATTGTTATCTATAGGGTGGGGATTCTAGGTAGAGTAGGGGTGTCTTGTTTAGCTCGGTGGTGTCGATGATGTGGGTTTTGATGCCATAGGCGTTACGTAGGGTTCGGTAGAGGACGAACTGTTTCGTGATTTCACGGTGTCAATATCTCTCGCAAAAACGCAATTTGCTTTTCCTTTTCCTTCCTTATCATACGGGCATCGGCATAAACTAGTTTCTTGTTTATCTCTTCCAGTCCAACACGTTCAAACAGCAGCGACCTGACGGAGCTGTTATACAGTCTGCAGGGTGTGCCAAAGGAGAGGGCTACTACGCAGGCGTGGACTCTGTCGGTGTATACGCTTTTGGCGTTTGCGTAAATGTTAAAGTAGTCGTCGGCTGAGTCGGAGATCAGGGTGTTTGGTTTTTCAAAGTATTCCTTAGGAGCATCGTAAGGCTCGTGGTGTGCTCTGATTATCAATTTGCTGTTGAGATTTGGGTTGGGCTCTGGGTGTTTGTCGAAGGTTAAGACAACGTAGTCTGGTGCATCGAATTCTGCGGGCTGGAAAAAGTCATTTACGAAAAAGGCACAGTCGATACCGTTGTGTGAGTGTTCAGCGAACTTGTGATATTTTTCAAAGGCTACGTTGTCTCTTGAAACTAGTGCGTATGGTTTGATTTCGGTCAGGAACTTTTTCACTATTGCGAGTTCGGGTTCAGAGTAGGTGGCGCCTCCAACTCCGTTGAAGATGATCTTGACGTTTTTCTTCTTGAGCTTCAGAAGTGTTTCTTTGTATCTGCTGATTGGATACCGGTAGAATACGCAGCCTGAGAGTACAGCGTAATCTGTCTTGATATAAGAACCTAGATCAAGTAGGTTTGCATGGGGCTTCAAAGTGAAGGGTTCTTTAACCTGGTTCCATTTTTCGTGGCTCATTAGTCTCCCAATGGTACCATCAGCCAATTCTGATACCAGCTTTCTTCTCCATGTATATCGGTGCCGATCAAACAGCCTTATTGGGGTGCCGCTGACGTGAAAGATTTTGGATTGTGGTGCGGCCATTTTTAAGGATTGTATGGAGCCTAAGTCAATGAAGACATTTCCCATATTGTGAGTCCAGTTTCTTAGGTATGTGATTTTAACCATTTTTGCACCATGATCCAAGTTCGCGCTTCCTAGTGTCATGAATTTAGTGGTTCCCAGCATGTTGGAGAAGGTGAGTTTCGCAATTAAGTCAAACACAGGTGATTTCGTATGAGTCGATGGACGTCTTGAATGCTTAAGGCTGTTGTATCGATGCTGACACCGCCAAGTTTCTCGACGATCAGTTTATAAATGTGCTGCTGTTTCTTTACGGACGCCTTGAAGGCTCTTTCATCGATTTTCCCAAATAAGTGCTGATCGTCAGTGCCTCCTCTCTTTAGGCGTCTCCTTAGTATGATGTCAGGATCAGCTCGCAGATGAATGAAATAGGTCTTTCCTGAAGCGAAGCGAAGGAGGAGTTTAGATTGACTACTTGAAATAAACTGTAAGTCCTTCAGGAAATAGAAAGAGACTGACACGATGCTATCGATAACCAGTCTATCCGCTACGAGTTTCTTGCCGAGCCAGACAGGCACTTTAACATCGAGTAATATTTTAGGAATTATGCTGAAGAACTCTATCCATAACCAGACATGTTTGTCAAAGTTGCTGTTAAGCGGCGGCGTTAAAAATCCGAATTTATGGAATAACCCCCAAAGATAAAAGGCAAACGTGTGAGGGGATTTGATCCAAATCATTTTGACTTTTATGCCGTTTCTATTAAGGAATTTCGTCAGTAACCTCGCCTGAATCGATTTGCCAACCCCGTCCACTCCGCAAAAGGAGATTATGTCATGCGTTGATAATAACTCCCCATATCAAGATGTGTGGCAACTAGTTAGAACTATTATATAGGCTCAGCAATCGCTCAGCATATTTATCCGGGTCTTGGTTTGAGGCCACCCATTTTCTTCCCTTGAGCCCCATTTTGATAGCTAGTTCTGTGTCACTGAGCAAGATTTTTACCTTATCGACGAAATCCTCCACGTCAAAGGGTTTTGCAGTCAAACCACCCCTTGACTCTTGAATCTGCTCAGCTTGTCCTCCTAAGTGGAAGGCTACGACAGGTCTTGCTCTGCTGAAGCTCTCGGTGACGGTTGTGGGGAACATTTCGCTCCACAGGCTAGGTACGATGGTGACTTTGCATTCATCCAGAAGTTTTCTCTTGGCTTCTTCAGATACATAGCCTCGATATATCAGGCTCTTACGACGGTTTGTGGATAAGTATGTACTCAAGGGTCCAGAGCCTATAGCTTCAATCACAGCACCATCCAGCATTTTAGCTATTGAAGGGAGCAGATGGGCTCCCTTCACATAGACCGGCCTGCCTGCGAAGAAAACCTTACGCTGAGGACAGATGTTCGGTGTAGCCTCGTCTCTTAAGAGGGATTCAGGGGCAGGGTTCCAAAGATGGTGGACAGTAACTCCGATAAATTTTTTGAGCAGCTTAGCAAACCGGCGTGATGGAGAAATGACAGCATCGAAGTTCCTCAGGAATTGTGACCATCTGTGCATCGAATAGAAAATTTTTGAGGTATCCAATGTCTTGTGCGCGAAACCACTCTTGAAGTGGATTAGGCACCTGAGACAATGGATATTGAAATATGGCTTATTGCAAGGCGTCATCTCAGGTGTCTGGACGTATGAGGCTGTGGGGCATAGGTAACCGTAGTTGTGGGTTGTGAGGACGAGCTTCGAACGATATTTTCTGGATAGCTTGACGAGAATATCCACATAATAAAGTTGGACCTCGTTGACATGCACTATGTTGGGCTTAAATTTGAAGAGAACTTGATCCAAAGGTTTCTGATACCTCATGTTGACTTTGATGTAGTCCGATAATCTTACTTCAGGAACACCGCCTAACTCTATCCAACCGTTGCCTCCTCGAACCCGGCATAGCTTCACGGTATCGATTCCTTTAGCTTTCAGAGCATCGGCTACCGTATCGACGTACCTTTCGGCTCCTCCTCCCATGCCGTGGTCGTTAAAAAGGAGCACTTTCAAATTTCTCACATTTGATAACTACGCTTAGCTTTCATTGCAGCCATTGGGGTACGATTTTTATTAAGACGGGCCCAATTGTAGTATCTTTTGACGCCGTCTTTTAGTTGGATTTTGGGTTCCCATTCCACGAAAATTTGACTTTTGGTTATTTTTTGTGTTTTTGGTGGTTTAATTGTTGATGGACTATTGGATTTTGAGGCTTTCTTTTGAGGCCTTTAAGAACTTTTTTGCGTGAGCAATGGCTTCCTTGGCACCGCTTTCGGAAAATTCTAATCCGTAATCTGCTTCTTCTCTCAGGTCCATTACGTCTTCGAAATTTTGAATGAGTTCTTCTTCCATCTTACCACTTTTTATGAGCAGTTCTCTTAGTGCGGTTAAGAGTGAGCGATGGCTTTTCTCTCTGTATCCTTCGCTGTATAACAGGGCTCTCGCCGAGTGGAACATGGCGTAGTAGGCTTGGATTGTTGCCCATTTGAAGTCGCTTTGGTTCATCGATCTTTTGGCCTTTTCTAAATCGTACTCTGCGCCTTGTATTTCTTTTAGGACGAGTTCTCTATCTGGCTTGATTCTGAGGATCTTCCTTTCTCTGAGCAATCTTTTGATTTCTGGGGTTACTCGGTTTGCCATAAGACGATTCCCTTCATAATCCTGTCGTGCAAGGGTTTATCTCTTGAGCGTAGCCTTACAAACTCGTTTGCGTTTACGAGTATCGCAGATATTTTCTTGTTGATCCTCTTTTCGTGACGGTTTATGGCCTTTTTTACCGGGTCTTTTTCATTGGTGAGTATGAACAAATCAACATCGCTGGCCCTGACATTGCTGCCTTCGGCGCAGCTTCCAAAAAGTATAATTCGTTTGCATTGATCTCTGATTTTTTTTATCAACTCGTCTAGGTCGTTGATGTTGAAGAGTATTTTGAGTTGTCTTGCGACAGGGTTCTGAATGTTATACTTGTAAAAGAACATTTTTCCTCTCTTCTCTCTTGTAACGATTTCTTTTTCAGTCAAGGTTCTTAATATCTGGTTTGTTGCTCCAATGCTTACCTTTGTTGCTCTAGCGATCTCGCGTTGATAGAAATCCCTTATCGGGTCGCCTGACAAAAACCTTAAGATTGTGAGCGATGCGGGAGTCAGGTGCTTCAGGTTTGTATCGTTCATTTTTTCATACATATGTTCATTTTACTGAATTTAGACTTAAGTGTTTTTCTTCTTGGTTTGGCCTTCCTCATCTTGCGGTAGTCTCCAAAGCTGATGAGTTAGATCAATGCGATTTTACTTTGAGGTCTAGGTTGGGAGAAGCTTAGCCTCGTAGGTTAACACTGGTCTGATTAGGGGCCATAAAATCTTGATTCTGCTGAGGATGAGCTTGAGGCTTTCGAGGTCAGTGTGGGTGATGGGCGAGTTGTGGTATTCTTCTTTTATAGGCTTTTCTCCTTTCCCATGCTCACGCATAACTAATCGTTTATCTTTAGTCTCGATTTAAGGCAATGTTCTTGGCAGCCTTATGACATCCTTGAGTTGGTCAAAGTGTTTGTCAAAGGAGTATATTTCCCTTAGTTCGTGGGTTTTCATGGACAGGTATGCTAACGCGTCATTGGCGCTGATGCTGTTGTCTTTCGCCAGTAGCATGGCACTTTCATAATCTCCCACGGCCACCGGGTAAACCTCGATGTTTTCCCTCGTTATGGCCCATGCGAGGAAGCCTAGGGATTTCTGGAGACCTAGTCCAGTTTCAATTATGTTAACGACTTCTGATAGGTGGGCTGTGGTTGTGGCCGCCTCCTCGCCTTCCTCGATTCTTTTCACGATGGCCTTGGCCTCGTCTTTGACCTTCTGTTCCTCCTTCATCAACGTCCTGCGGGGGATGAGAAAGGCATGGAGGAAAACGTTTGAGTCTACAAACCTCAATGTTCTTCTAGCTCCAACAGGGCCTTCTTTAGGGAGTGTGGATCCACGAAATCTACATTTTCAGATATTTCAATGGAGTCGAATAGTTCGGATGGGGAAGTGGGTTCTATGGGGGCCACCTCGATTCTGTTTCCACGCCTTATCAGCACTACTTTGCTGGATTTCCACTCGCTCCGCCACCGAATTGGAATGGATATGCGGCCCTGAGGGTCTATTTTTTTCACTATTACTTCTTCCATTCTGGTCATCTCTACCAAAATCTTTATTAATGGTAAATATAAACTTTTCACCAAAATCCTTCTAAGAGGTTCGACTGAGAGGCAGTCATTACAACCATTGGGGTATGACATTTTTGTTATGGCTGACCCAGTTGTAGTATCTTTTGACGCCGTCTTTTAGTTGGATTTTGGGTTCCCATCTATGAGTTTTTCAAATTACTATACTTTTAGCCTAATTTTTTGTATACTTTCTTTCTAGTCTCGGCGTGTGTAACATAAATAGTCTTTTCCGTCTTATCGACATAGAATATTATCCTGCACCGCGTATTCTTATTCTAAAAGTCTTCTCTAAACCTTTAATCTTTTGAACATCCATTTCTCTTAACGATAAAGGGTAATTTTCAAGGTTTGTTATGGCATCCTTAATCGTGTTCTTGAGCTTTTCATCTTTTAAGTCGCTTATGAACTTGTGAACACTTCGATGAGCTATTACTTTGTATTTAGGCACTCTTTAATTCCTCTAGTGTTGCATAGCTTCCTGTCTTCATCTCTTTGATGGAGCGCTCTATTTCCTTAATTTTCTCCTTGCTGAGCTCTACTTCTGGAAGACCCTTTATGAGAACCTCTTCGATGATATCTTCTATCAGGTTTAGCCTTTCATTTACTCTTTTAACTTCATCGTAAATCATTTCAAGCGTCACTTGGCTGTTCATTTTGCTCACCTAAATAAACGTTCGCTTACGACATTTATATTCTTTCATTTGACGACATAAAGGACTCCGTTTTCTAAGCTTATTGTGGGCGGTAGCTGAGTATTTTTTGGCTAAGTTTCTTGATGGTGTGGTCTTGCTGGAGTTGCCGGGTTTGAGGAAGATGATCATTTTGCTGTTTGATAGCCAAGTGGCGAAGTTTGTGTTATATTATCTCTATCGCGGGTGGGAACTTTTTGAAGGATACTTTGCCTTCCTTGGCGTCCACTAATATTTCATAGGGCTCCATCATGTCCATTCCTATTATTGTGTCGTGGTTGAGGGCTTCTACAACCCCGAACACATGGCTGAGGGGGAGTTCGTATCCGAGTATTGTGACTCTTGCTATCAGCTCGCCGACCATGGACGCCTTTTTATCCTTGGTTGCAAGGAAAATTTCCTTAGCTCTATCATACTTCACGTATCCCAACTTCTCAGCGAGCTGAAGGCTTACAAAGCTTCTAGTGGCACCTGTATCAAAGACGGCTTCGATATCGATTCCCTTACCTTGAACAGTTAAGCCTACTTTACTTAACACCCTTCTAACCATGATTTGCCCTGTAATATTGTCGTCCCCCCTCTTAAAAAAAGTTGCTGGTTTTAACATGCTTTTTGAATTTCTTAGGAATTTTGAGAAAGCTCTGAGCCAGTTTTGCTGTTTTGCTTTGCTGACTGGGAGGCAACATTCAACCATTGGGGTATGACGTTTTTGTTTTGGCTAATCCAGTTGTAGTATGTTTTGATGCCGTTTTTAGTTGGATTTTGGGTTCCCATTCCATCAGTTTTTTCATTTGGGTGGTTTCGGCGTAGCCTCCGAAGGGATCAGCTTTCGATCTTGGTCCATACTTTAGGGGTGTCTTGGTGTTGGTGGTGTTCATGCTGATTTTTGCGAGTTGTTTTCCGTTCATGCCTTGGTGTCTAGTTGGTGTACGTTTGTCGAACATTTGTCAGACATTCTCAGGCACAATGTCAGGCAGTGTCATACATGTCATACACTTAATACGTGTGTAAAATGAAAACGTTGTTTTGGGCTTCTTTAGTCAAAAGAGGCTGATTTCTCGTAAATGTTTGGTGCACGTTTGTCGAACAGTTGGGGCCAGTTTGGTGCCAATTAACGTGCAACAAGTGTCAGACATGTACTCCTAGCTGTCAACCATTTGTCATCCCTTTGTCTAACAGTTGGAGACAGTGTTGGACAAAGTGTCTTGGAGTCGTTGATTCGGTCGTCGATGTCATAGTTTTCGTCGAGTTCGTTGTTTCCGTCGTTGCCGCCGTAACCCATTAGGCATACTCGCATTATTGTCATTATTGTCAGGGTAAACGGAAATTGTGATGCGACGTACATAGGTCGAGAGTACAGCGTTGGAAAATTCGCTTGATAGAGAAAAGGCTTGGGTTGTTAAGTTTTCATAATTATGGGTATTTTGACAGAGTGTCCGCAGGATGGCATTTGCACTGCAATTTGCACTGCACATTATCGCGGGGAACATCGTGCGTAACAAGCTGGGGTGCACTGTAACTGGCAAATGTAAATGCAAATGCAATGGACTCGTGTACCTTGTAACATACTTACTCTATTCCCCTAATCTCTCTTTCACTCTCTCTTACGTACACTGTTGGGGCACAACTGGTGCCAAGTTGGGTGACGAATTGGGTGTGAAAGTGGGTGCTCTGGAAGACATGGGTGCATGGTTCAGAGCCCATTTGGGTGACGGTTGTTGCCTGAATGGATGGAAGTTGGCGACGTTGTCGACATTGGAGACAGTGTTGGGAGTGTTGACGGTCTGTCCGCAAGCTGTCGACAGCACTACATAGGTCTTAGGAGGATCGATCATTCTTGGTTTCTCTTTTGAGGGTTTCTATTAGTTTTGGTAGGTTGTGTTGGATGAATTTTCGGACGGTTTGGGGTGGGTTTTGTTCCACCAGCCCGTGTAGGAGGCCGTCGATGAGGATGAAGCCTGGGTTTTCCTGAAAGATAGGATGACATAGGGTGTCTATGAGCTTGTTTAGCTCGCCCTTAGTGTAGAGCTTTGCCCCTTTTCTTCTTGGTTTAGGCTTCTTCACGTTGTGGTAGTTCCCAAAACTTGAGAGTACTGCTTATAACTCATTTCTTGAGGAAAAATCTGACAAACTTGAAGCGTTAAGGTAGGGCAAGCGTTGACCAAGCGGTTCTATTCAGAGTTTGGGACCACGACCATCGTTGTATGTACGTCGCAGGATCACTCGCTTTATTTGTTATTATTATGTTGACTTCACGAACTTTCAGCACGGGTTCAGGAGAATCTATGTCGCAGGTTCTTGGCTTGAAAGCTAGGGCATATTTCTTATTCTTCTTTGATGAATTTCTGGATTTCTTTCTCAAATTCCTCGATGTCTTTAAGGTTGTGTTTGATTATCTCTAGAACCCTTTTATTGTCGACTTCCCCATACCTGTGGACTAAGAGGTTCCTGAATCTGGCCATGTCTTCTAGTTTGGTGGCGAGCTTTTTTTGTATAACTCCCTCCTCCTTAAGAACTTTGAACATCTCGCTGTACTCCTCGGCCCTTCTAAAACCCTTCACGGAGATGATGTAGTTGGCGATGTCGATGCAGGCTTCCATGATTTCTAGGAGGGAGTACTTTGTGGCTTGGATATCTTTGTAGCTCTCCAGGAATTGTTCAGGGCTTAGGGTTTTGATTTCCTCTAGAAATCTAATGTTGCGGTCGATGATGTCGAACTTGCCTTCTATTATCTCTTTCTCTAGGCGCATGCTAGCAGCCTCTCTCTTCTCTTTTCATCGTACTGTTCGTAGAAGGGCTTGAAGTCGATGTACTCGTCTGTAACAGATGTCTCAAACCTTACTCTTTCCCTCTCATCTTTGGATAGGATGACCTCTCCCCCTCTGATTACTTGGTGAAGGAAGCGGTGTGGCCTCTTGTTTAGAATCCTCACGTCCACTTCTTGATTGAGGCCGCATTTCTCCTTTATCTCTCTGGCGATCCGAGCTGGGTATAGGGCCTCTGCCTCAAAGTCTTCTTTTAGGAGTAGTCCCACGTCTATGTCGCTTCTCTTCCCCTCGTAGCCCTTAATCGTTGAGCCGTAGAGGTAGGCTACGAGTATCTCCTCGTGTCCCTTTAAGACCTCTTTGATCTCATCCTTCAGTTTCATCTCATCACCCGAACGTGAGAGGGTTGTCCGTTTCAAGGATGAATTACGTTAAACTTAAACATTCTGGGGATGGTGCATGCTCATTTTATTAAGGCAGCCCTCTTAAGGCTTTTAATATCCAGCCCAAGGTATCTCGCATCTTTGTCTAGGATTATTGTTGATGAAGCTCCTGTGTCGATGTGTAAATCTAGGAATTTACGTATGTGCAAGTTTTTAGAGATGAGCAGAACCTTGATGAATGGGGCTGGTGGCTCGTAGCCCCTGTTTAGGAAGCCACGTATCCTCATAGTATCAGCTGGAGTTTCTCTTTGCTTACGTACTCAACGGAAACCCTGTCTGGAGGATACTTCTTCTCGACCCTCTCCATAAGTTTGCCAACGTCTTTATCGAAGTCTATGACGGACCGTTCATGAATGGCTATGAACTTGCCGTCATACTTCTCCACAAGCGTCTCACGATTCTCCTCAAACCACTCCCTATTACGCTCGTGCTCCCTGAACAAGGTCAAAACTTCGCTCAAACCGGTCACCATGACAAATGAGAGTTGATCTCTATTCAAATAATTTTATATGTTGAACACGCAAATTGTTTAAGCTGGATCCTCTAGGATTCTCTAGTGGTCCTCTCAAGATTCTGGGTTTAATGTTAAACCTATTCATCGGGGTAATCCATTCTGATTGTAATCCTTCTCTCATGTAGGAAGTTGGCAACGAAGCAACAGTTGGGGCAGATCCGCGTTTCTTCGTATGCTATGGGGGGATGGTATTGTTTTTTCTCTAACATTATTTCGATAGGTTTTATTTCGGGAGCTTGAATCATTGTGTATTTTCTGAGTCTCATTTCTTTGTATCGACAAATTGGGCATTCCATCGGCTGTCGCCCTCTTCTGTTTGATTCATTTGATGCGGTATTTTGCTTTTATAGATTGTTTTAGAAATTATAGGGATCATATGATTTGTTGCGGATATATTTTGTCGAAAGAGAAGGGAGTGGGGTTAAGCGCCTTGGGGAGGGGAAGTTCTTGAACATTGTTGATAAGCTGGACAGGCTTTGCCGCTATTCTTCTTGGTTTGGGCTTCTTCACGTTATGGTAGTTTCCAAGGCTTGAGAGTACTGCTTATAGCTCGGTTGCCTCATCGCCTGGGAAAGGATTAGAGTATAAGCGTCTTCGCATGCTAAAAAGCTTAAACGTCTCCTAGGGAATCGTTGACGCTTTTGTTGGTGGTGTCGTGGGCAGGGGCTTGTTGGCACGGTTGTATAGGGGTCTGGTAGCGCGTTGTGCGGGCTTTTCAGCCTTTAACAGAGGGAAGAAATTAGGTGGGGCGGCTGTGGCTTCTCTTGAGAAGGGCTTCAACGACCTCTCTTTTCTCGTTTGCGAGGTCCGCAAGGGTCTTTGATGGTCCCCTCTTTGAGGCGTCGTATAGTAGCTCATCGGGGTTTCTCAGGATTTTCATTATTACAGAGTTACTTCAGATGCGTGGATTACCTTGGCCATTGTCTTCCCCTTCTCGTAAAGGTCCCTGTCTGCTGTGATAAGTGGTGCGTCTTCTTCGAGGGCTAGAGTCAGATAGGTGGCGTCGTATAGGGTGATCTGGAGTTCAATGGCTATGTCTATGGCCTTGCTGAGTGTTATTTCCTTGATGTTGAGCGTGGGTATGGAGCTGACGGATTTGAATTTCCTTATCGCGTCCTCTTTGATGATGAGATTTTTGCGTGTCAGTATCACCAAGGCGTTGCCTATTTCATAGAGGATGAGCGAGGGCACGTATATTGCTTGGAGTGTGCTTACGAGTTTCAGGGCTGTGTCTGTGTACTTCTCCCTAACAAGGGTTTGAATCAGTATGGACGCGTCTAAGACGGCTTTAGGGGGCTCGTTTGACAAGTGCGCGCCCTTCTCTCATGTTGCGGATTATCTTGACGATGGTTCCCTCAGGGAGCTCGGGAGTCGTTTTGACCTCCTCTTTGAGGTTTTCAAGTACGTTCTGAAGTTCCTTTCTCTTGATTTCGTCCTCGAGGGCCCTTCTTACCAACGCGCTGATGTTTATTTCCAGTTCGTCAGCTTTCCTCTTCAGCTCCTCGCTGACCTTAGCGGAGATGGTCATAAGCTTACCCATAAGTATCCCTATTGGTATTACCAATAAACTGTATATAAGTATTACCATATTGTTTAAACCCCGACTGAGAGGCAACTTTACAGCCATTGGGGTATGACGGTTTTGTTTTGTTTGGCCCAGTTGTAGTATCTTTTGACGCCGTCTTTTAGTTGGATTTTGGGTTCCCATTCTATTAGCTTTTTCATTAGGGTGGTTTCGCTAGTTGCTTGATGGTGACGGTTTTTCCTGTGCCTATGTTTATAGCTGCGTAGTCTGCTCCGCTATGTTCTAGGGCTAAGATGTTTGCCTTGGCTACGTCTTTCATGTGGACAAAGTTCTCTGATCTGGTTTCCGTCCTCGAAGATGTAGGGTGGCTTATTGTTTAGTATGTGGCTTATGAATATTTTTTGTTTTTTGGGGTTTTTGGGTGTTTGTGTTTTGGGTTTTATTTTTGGTTTGGTTGTTGTTTTGGGTTTTGTTTGGGTTGGGTTTGAGGTGTTTTTTAGGTGTTTTATTGGGTGTTTGTTGGTGTATTTTTGGTTGCTGTGTTTATGTGGGTTTTGGGGTGAGGGTGACGAGAGTGCTTGGTTGGTATCAAAAATTGGGTGTTGAAAACGCTTCATTTTGTTGTTTTTCTCGTGCTTTTAAATATTTCGTTTTGAAATTGTTCTTTTGTTTAAGGCGTTTTGAAAAACGCTTTTTGTTTATGCAAATTGTTTAAATTTTGGGTTGTCTGTTTTTTCTGGAGGGGGGTTGAGCGTTAAGTTCTGAGGAGTTGTTGTTGCTGGCTGCGGAGAATTTGAAGAGGAGTATTGAGCATGCTGTTAGGCAGTTGGGTGCTAAGAAGGTGAAGGGAGAGATGAAGCTGCGTTGGAGTCGTTCTTTGACTCGGCAGGTTGAGGCTTTGGTGAAGGTTGCTGAAGCGTTGAATAAGATGGGAAGCAAGTCTGCGGTGGATGTGGACTTGGCGTCCTATTTGTCGGTTTTGGAGACGAGGGTTCCTAGGAGATTTGCTACAAAGAAGTTTACTAGAATTGTTGAGAAGATGCGAGCTAGTCGGTTGCGGTATGCCCATGGAAGGATTTGAGGATTTAAGGGATAAGCTTCGGCGAGATCCGGTCGTTTTTGCCGAGGCTGTTCTGGGATTTCATGCTTTTCCTTATCAGGCTGATTTGTTGCGCTCTCAGAGTAAGCGGGTCGTGGCTTGCTGGGCTCGGCAGACAGGCAAAACAACGGCTATTGCGGTTAAGGTGATTCATTTTGCTTTCACAGATGCGGAGACGACTACGCTTATTGTTAGTCGGGGTTTGAGGCAGAGCATGATCATGTTTGGTGTGATCGAGCACTTTGTCATGGCGCATCCTGTCTTGCGGAGGTCTGTTGTCAAGTCAACTCGTACGTTGATTCAACTGAGCAACGGAAGCCAGATTGTTGCCCTGCCTTGTGGGCCTGACGGAGCGTCTTTGAGAGGCTATACTGCGGATTTGGTGGTTATGGATGAGGCAGCTTTTATGCCTGAGGATGTTATTGCAAGCGTTATTTTTCCGATGTTGGCAACCACGAATGGCACGGCGATTATGCTGAGCACGCCATGGGGTCGTGACCACATTTTTTATCGCAGCTTTAAAAATCCAAATTATTGGAGCCAGCATGTGAGGGCTGGAGAGTGCCCGCTCATTTCTAAAGAGTTTTTGGAAGAGCAACGCAGGGATATAGGCGAACTCCGTTATAAGATGGAGTATGAGGCGCAATTTGTTGAGGGTGAGAACAGCTTTTTCAGGCAAGATTTGATTCGTGAATGCGTTGAAGATTACGACCTCTTGGATGAGGATCAATTAAAAACTGAGGGCAGAATCGCAGGCGATTACTTTTTGGGAGCTGATTTCGGCAAGAGAGTTGACTACAGCGTCGTAGCGCTACTGAAAGAAGAGGAGAAAGAACGTTACCGACTTGTCTTGTTGAAACAGTTCGAGTTGGGCACTTCATACACTGACATCGTTTCCTTCATACAAAGGTTGAATCAAAAGTTTGATGTTATGAAGGGCTTTGTTGATCAGAGTGCTGTTGGGGAAAGCCTTGTTGAGGAGATAAAAGAGTTTGCGTCGCAAATTGACGGATTAGCCTTCACAGCGAAAATCAAGCAGGACATGATGACTTTGTTGCAAACAAGAATGGAGCAGAGGCGTATAGTTCTTCCACTGGACAGAGCTCTTCTCTCACAAATCAACGAGCAACAATATCGTTTTGGCAAGGTTAAACCCACTGAAAAACCTGAAGAAAAAGGTATAATGACCTTTTATCATCCACCGGGTACACACGACGACCAACTGTGGGCGTTGGCATTAGCTGTGTATGCTGCAAAAGAAAAAGAACCAGAGCCAGTTGTTTACATGATTCCGAGATAGATGCGTCTCTTTAATGGTTTTTGGATGTGTGACTTTTCTGTTGAAGGGTGTGAGTAATTCGAGAGGGCGAACGGAAGCCAAAAATCGGTTGTTTGCTAGGTCTGGCACTCTCTATCGCTTGAGCTGATGGGTTTGTTAGGAATTCTTTTTAGAGAAGGGAAGCTTGTTGTTCTTTGCCAGTAGGAAGCCTATCGGGTTTGTCAGGGGTTCTAGTCGTTTTCCTAGGTATTGTTGGATGAGTTGGATGTCGGTTTTTCTGGCTGCGTGTAGGGCTCGTAGCATGGTGAGGTAGGCTGGGCACCGACGATCATGTATAGGGGTAGTAGGCCTAAGTTCGCGATGAGCTGGCATGAACCGGCTATTAGGGGTTAGTGCAACGAAGATGCCCATCTCGGCTTGGGTGATCAGTCTGTCGATGAGGATGAAGCTTGGGTTTTCCTGAAAGATAGGATGACATAGGGTGTCTATGAGCTTGTTTAGCTCGCCCTTTGTGTAGGGCTTTGCCGCTTTTCTTCTTGGTTTAGGCTTCTTCACGTTATGGTAGCCTCCAAAGCTTACGCGTATTGCCTTATACCTCAATTATTTAATCGCTTTGGGAACGGAGTTGACAATGTTTTTGCGGTGCCTGTGGTATCACGGCGCTTTTAACCATCACTACATGGTACGCGTCTTTTTGTTTAGGATTTGTAGGATTTCGCGCGTGGAAGTTTTGCATGCGTCAAAAGCCTTGGTGTTATTCTAATTTTAAGACTTTGATGTCTTCATTGAATCGTTGGAGGTCTTCATCTTGGGAATAGATGAAGTTAGCCGCTTGGTCGATCGCTGTGGCTATGATTAAGGCATCGGGTAGTTTTCCTCCCCTCTTTGCTCTTAGGCTAGCGGCTAAATCAGCGATTTCAAAGGTGACTGGGACTATTTCGAAGCCGTTGAGGGTGAGATCTTTAAGAAGCTTTTTAGTCTTGGTTGCCTTTTTTTCATCCACTGCGATATAGAATCCGATCAAAACCTCTGCTATGTTTATTGTCGAAATCATTCCCTCATTTTCTCTCTTCATGAATGAGTTTAAGAGGTTCTCCACTTTGCTGGCGTAGGGTTCGGTGCCTTCGAGAAAGTAGATGAGGATGTTGGTGTCTAGCGCGATTTTCAATGGTTTTGGCTCTCCCACTCCTCGCGGAGTTTCCTCTGGTATTCAACAGGTTCTCCGAAGATGCCTTTCCCTAGCCCCTTCATTTCCGCCACGGCATTATACGGTTTTAAGAGAAGACCTTTTTCGGTTTCTTCAATCTCTAGAATGATTCCATGTTCAATGTTTAGTTTTTCTCGAAGTTTCTTTGGGATAACCACTTGTCCGCGCATGCCAACCTTCACCTTCTCAACCATTGAAGATCATCTATCAGAGAATATTTTAATCTGATAAATAAAGTTTCTTACAGACATTATGTCACTTGAAAAAGGGTACCAAGCCGGAATTGTGGAAAGGGATGAGTGGTGCGTCTGTTTGAGTGGTGCTGACTGGGGGCGGCATTACAGCCATTGGGGTATGATGTTTTTGTTTTGTTTGGCCCAGTGGTAGTAGCTTTTGACACCATCTTTCAGTTCGATTTTAGGTTCCCATTCTATGAGTTTTTTCATTTGGGTGGTTTCGGCGTAGCCTCCGAAGGGGTCGCCTTTTCGTCTTGGTCTGTACTCTAGGGGTGTTTTGGTGTTGATTGTGTTCATGATGATTTTTGTTAGTTGTTGGATGTTGATGGTTTTACCTATGGTAGATGGTTTTTCAGTGGTTAGGATGGTGGCTTCGCCTGTGTCGTTGAGTACGAATACGTATGGAGGAAGAAATGTTGGAATGTATGCACTGAGGATGAGCCCGAGGTTTTATTATACAACCTAATTGATTAGAGATATCCTAACCTCTTTAGCCTTTCTCTTATATCCTTCTTCTCTTCAGGGGTGTAATTCCAAGGAGCGCGCACGGGTGCAGGTTGCTCTTCCAACTTTCTGAGAATGTTGGTTAGTGTCTGAAGTACGTGCGCGTTCTGAGTTTCTTCTTCGTTTGGTGACATTTTGTAAAGTGTTAAGCTGTTCTTTGGAACATTGTGAATTAGCTTAAAACGACCTTTGATCACAGCCCTGAAATGGTTGGGTGCACTCTCAACTCTTAAGGCTTTATTTCCTTGCTGGTCTCTAATCCAGCTTATCTCGTCAATGCCTGCGAAGCACTCAGCTCCTACCCAGTCTGGTAGGCTCTTGATGCACTCTAGCAATGGTTTTCCTCGAATCATATGAAGAATGATGGAGCCGATGTCCTTAATGCTAACCATGTGAGAGATGTCTATTCTATCTTCAGAGATTGACTTAGGGTCCCTGATAACAAGGGGGACATGTAACAGGGTGTTATATGGAAAGCCGACTCGATGGCCGAGTAGGTTGCATTCGCCAAGCATCTCGCCGTGATCGCTAGTTATGATTAGGGCGGTTCGATCGATTAACCCCCGCGATTTAAGAAGGTTGATGAGGTTTCCCAACATGTTGTCTAGATAATTGAGGGAGCATCTATATCTCTGTGAAGGATCATATCGCCCTAAACGGCGCGCTAAACGGCTAACGAGTCCCTGTGAATATTTAGAATAGTAGTCATGAACATCCATGTAATTAATAAACATGAAGAAAGGTTCCTTGGGGTTCGTGAGCCAAGTCTTGATGTACTGATTAATTCTTTCTGCACTTTTGTATGCAAAGAGGGGAAAGAGGCCTGAGATAGTCCGATAGTACAGCCATCTGAAGCCCATTCTGAGCAAGCGTTTGAGCCCTGAAATGGGATCATTCAGTTTGCTAGGTATCCAGCGTCTCCGCGCTCTAGTTATTTCATAGAACTCTTTGAAGCCTCTATTGAAGCCAAGTAAAGGGCATACAGTGGGGTTGGCTGAAAACGCGACAGTAGCATATCCGAATCGCGAAAGGTCTTCAACGAAGCTGGGCGACGTAAAGTGCAAAGTGCCGCCTTCACCGGCATGAGTTCCGTGTTGCGATGGGTACAGTCCGCTGAAGAGGGATGCATGTGAAGGAAGCGTCCAAGCTGATGTGCTAAAACAGTTGTGAAAATAGGCGGAACCTTTGATGTTGTTCAGATTAGGTGTAGTATTGTTATGGATACCTGAGTAAGAACAATAATCATACCTTACAGCGTCGGCAACGATTAAAAGCACATTGAGTTTATATCGGTCGTATCTGTCAGAACTTCGGCCTCGATAAGTGGCGTTCACGCGATACTTACCTCAAATTTTGAATGAAATAGCACCTAAATATGCAAGCCCAGGCTCCGTGAAAGTCTAGGTCATCTATCTTATCTTTGGGTAGACTAATCCAAAGTAACTTCTTGTTTACAGGAACTGGATAGAAAAATTCCTCTACGACGATTTCGAAACCCTCTATGAGCTTTTGCATTAGTTTTCGCGGCAGATATTGCGATGGGAGAAAGGTCCAACCCGACGGTTTGATTGCCAAGTTTTGCATATTCTATCGCAAAAGTGCCTACTCCACATCCTAAGTCTAATATCATGCTATGCGAAATGTTCTCTATAATTGACTTCAAGAATCTAATCCTTTTGCTGTATCCCCCCTTTCCTTTTAAATAGTCATGGTACCATTTGTTTTGGCGTCTTACATAATCATCATCATAAAGCTTCTTAATGTGATAGAGAGAGCTTTTTGTAACCCTAGGCTTGCAGTTCATCATTATGGGAACCATAATTGTTTTAATCGTATAGCAAGAATTGGACCACTTTGTAGCATACTGACACTTAATGTATATATTATTTAGTTGCTACTCCTATATAATTCAAAATTAGCCTAGGTAACCTCGCGTTAACCGTTCTGGCCTTATCAATTACATATCCTACAAAGTTAAGGATTACAGTTATAATGAGGCTCGCCCTGGTCTTTGGAACATATGTTAATAAAAGTTGTATCATAGTCAGAGCAGGGCCTCCGCATTCGGATATTTTTACCCTCGAAAAATTGCCGAGTAGTCTCTTCAACCCTTGATCAGTCCATCTCCAATAATCTCCATTTTCTTTATTTACGGGCCAAATACCGGGTATTGAAAGAATAAGAATTCCATTTCTTCTCAGGGTTCTATGGACCTCCTTGATGACTAGGTATGGGCTTTCGACATGTTCTAATACCTGTGTCATAATACACACGTCAAATGTTTCATCTCTTAATGGTAACCATTCTCCGACTGCTATAATCTCGACAGAATCACGCGGGCTAGGATCAATTCCAATATATAAAGAGTATTTACCATCAAAGTAGGCGCGATAGGGCTTATTGCCGCATCCAAGATCTAAAACACGTAAGTCGGTCTTATTTTTTAAAGCTCTTTCTATATTTATACGCAGGAGTTCTGAAAGTTTCTTCAAAGTTAAGTAATCGAATTGGGTTATTCGGGGATTCTTCCTGTAATCAACAAAGCTCAAAGATACAACAACTTGATTTTATATTATACTGTTTGCAACTAAATTCGATCGATAACTGAATATATCTATCTGATCAACATTTTTCATGAGGATGATACTTCATTGTACATATGAATGAGTTTTTTACAACCTCATCATACGAAAAGCCTTCTAACACCGTTCTTCTGGCATTTCATTGAATGTAGACGAGATTATTAAATGTCAGTGCTCGTCGAATAGTTTGATATAACTGTGTAGGAGTTGGAGATTCTAGGAGAAATCCATTAAATCCATCTTTTATGACTTGCGGAACACTCTGAACCTTTGTACTTATTGCAACCTTACCTCAACGTCAACGACGTTGACTGAGGGGCAACATTACAACCATTGGGGTATGATATTTTTGTTATGTCTGACCCAATTGTAGTATCCCTTGACACCATCTTTCAGTTCGATTTTAGGTTCCCATCGCATTAGCTTTTTCATTAGCGTGGTTTCAGCGTAGCCTCCGAAGGGGTCTCCTTTCGGTCGTGGTCTATACTCTAGGGGTACCTCATCATCGGCTGCATTTATTACGATTTCTGCCAGTTGCTTAATGGTGGTTGGTTTGCCGGTGCCTATGTTGATTGCTTTACCTATCGTTGACTGTTTTTCAGCGGCAAGAATTGTTGCATCGGCTATGTCGTCGACGTGAATGAAGTCTCTGACCTGTGATCCATCGCCAAATATTACTAGTGGCTTGTTTTTTAGGAGTCTCATGATGAAGATGGCGATGACCCAGCTGTGGCTTCCTTTCTTGGGAATTTGTGGTTCTCCGTAAACGCTGAAGTATCTTAGGGAGGTTGTTTTTAGTCCGTATAGTTGGTGGAAGAGGAGGGCTTCGTATTCTGCCCAGAGCTTGGAGTTGGCGTAGGTGGAAATAGGGTTGGGTTTCATGTCTTCTGAAAAATTGGGTGGATTCTTGCGATCGTTTTGGGGTTGTTCTCCGTAGACGGCGGCGGATGAGGCGAAGATGAACCTGTCGATGTTATTTTTTTTTGCTGCTTTTAGGAGGTTAAAGGTTCCTAAAACGTTGGTTTTGAAGTCTTCTTGGGGGTTCCATATGGTGGCGGCTACGTCGGCGAAGGCTGCTTCGTGGAAGATTATGTCGACGTTGTTTATGGCTTTGTGAACGGTGGTTTCGTCTTTTATGTCGCCGATTATGACTTCGATGCTGTCTTGTTGTTTGATGCCGAAGTGGGTGAGTTGGTCGAAGGGGTAGGCGGAGAGGTTGTCTAGGATTTTAACGGTGGCTCCTCTTTGGGCTAGTTTTTTTGCGATGCAACTTCCGATGAGGCCTGAGCCGCCGGTAATTAGGGCTGTTTTTCTACTCCACTTCAGATTGGATTCGCCTCATGGTTTTGTATTGACTATTTTTCGGATGGTTTTTAGTAGGTCCCCTTGGTAGGGGACTATGATTTTGTTAAGTTCTTTGTCGCTGATTCTTCGGAGGTTTTGGACGGCTTTGCGTTTGATCCAGATTTTTTTGAGGTTTTTGCAGGTCCATAGTGTTGATGATAGTAGTTCGGTTGAGTATTGCTTGTTCTTTTTGGTTAACCAGTGGAGGAGGTAGAGTCCGTATTCTAGGAGGGTGATGGTTAGGGCTGGGATTAGTTTGTTGGCTGGGAGGTTTTTGATGAGCATCTGCAGTCTGTTACGCTTAATCATAAAGTAGAATCCGGGTTTGAGGATCTTGCTTAGGCGTGAGGTTTGGCTTACTTTGTGGTAGATCTTCGATGAGGGGACGTACATGATTTTGTAGCCTCTGAGGTTTATCCTCCACGCTAGGTCTACCTCGTCATATCCGTAGAAGAAGTCTTCGTCGAAGAGGCCGACTTCTTCAAATACGCTTCTGCGGAATAGTGTTAAGGCTGCAAAGATTCTTACTGGCTCATTGTAGCGTCCATGATCGAGTTCGTCAGCTCCGCGGGCATAAACGGTCCCTGAATAATCAATGTATCTTCCAGCGGCGGCAACGTTATCGAATCTGGCTCTATCGTAAAAGTTTAGATACTTAGGATCTCCTGCGGCAATGGACTCATCTGCTTCCATTGCCTCTACAAGTGGTTTTAGCCAGTCGGATGGCGCCTCTATATCGTTGTTTAAAATCGCTACGTACTTTCCTTTAGAGTGAATTATGCCCGTATTGTAGCCACCCGCCGCACCGCGGTTAAGGCTATTTTGCACGATTTTAACACCGATGAAGCTTTCATTTACGTAGTCTACGCTACCGTCTGATGAGGCGTTATCGACGAATAGTATCTCAATATTTGGTTGCTCAGTTTTCACGATTGAATTCAGGCACGTCCAAAGATGCTCCAGTCCATTGTAGCTTACGACAACCACACTAACCAAGGGATCTAGCATGGCCTAATCAGTTCGCTGTGGTCCTTACCGCGGGGTATAGAGGAACGTTCGTTGTCTCCATGCAGTTGTCAATTATATGGTTCACCATATCTGTTATTGCACTACTCGTATCTATTCGTAGGACATATGCGGTGGGAATGGTAGCTGATGAGACAATTTTATCAATAGTAGCCATTGATTTTCGAATGAGATCAGCATATAAATGGGGGTATGGAAAAGCGCGTCCTTTCCTGTGCCACCTTTTCAGTAACGTGTGATTTTGTGCATCGCAAAAGATGAACGATATCTTTGTGCTGTCAGCAATGTGTGTAAGGATCAATAAGTCCAAGTAGATTAATGCCTTTATTCCTTTTTTAGAAGCGTATCTGGAATATTGATACAGGTTGATGTAATTGGCCCATGGAATAACGAAACCTTCGTCAACCACCACACATCCGCGAAATTGTAGATTTAGCCATACATAAATCCAGTTAAAACACTTATAGATGATTTCGTTGAACAAGAGTAGAGTTCTTAACCCGCGTATATTCTTTGGAAGTAGGGAAACGGGACTAATTCCGCTCGAGCGGTAATCAGCATCGTACATACCCAAGACTTTAAGGAGTATCAGAGGAACAAAAAAGCCGAGAAGACCGAAGCTTTTGAATGAAACCTTAGTGGCCTTAAGTGCAGGTGCTAGAGCTGATGACAACGTAGTTTTACCTGAGGCCGGTGGACCAGCAATAATGATGAGATGTTTCATCTTCATGTGCCCTTTGTGGCGTAGATGTACGGTCTTCCGCTTTTGATCACTATTCTGGCTTCAAATGCGTTAGCTGTTAAGTATTCGCATATCCTTTTTGCTTCTTTTATGCTGGAATGACACTCCGTAATAATTTTCAGATTGGTTCCTTCCAGTAGGTTTTTCGCTCCCCTAAGGGCTTTGAATTCTGAACCCTCTACGTCCATTTTGACAAGTATGCTAGTCTTTCCAGGGAGCATCAGCTTGTTGAGCAGGTTATCCATTGTATCACATTTTATGACCAACTTTTTTCCGCTTCGGTTAGGTGTTAGTGAGTGAGCTGATGTGTCGTGTGAAACGTGAAGCTCTGTGAGCCCAGCAGTATCAGATAAAGCTATATTCACTGGTATCACATTTTCGAGGCTGTTTAGAGCTACATTTCTTAGCAACAGCTGATAATTCTCAGGGTGTGGCTCTATCGCCACTACCGTGCCTTTAAGACCTAGAATTCCTGAAGCCCTCACCGTGAAGAAGCCGATATGTGCTCCTGCGTCTATGAGAATCATGTTAGGCTTGATGCTCTGTTCTAGCCAATCATAGATCTTCTCAAAATAAATCTCGCTTAGAGCTTCGGTATCGCCTCTTACTAGTGGTCTGATAAGCATTCTATTCCCATCCGGGAGAACAACACCAAGTTTTATCTTTGAAAGAGCTTTAATCAATACCGTAATCTTTTCTCCCTTTTCGGTTTTCTTTATTAGAGTATGGGTAATATGAGTAAGTAACCCTAGTATCCGTCTTACGACTGTTGGCTTAGAAGAGTAATGCACCGCTAAATCAAACGCCCAATTCCATAAAGGCAACTCTGGATGTCTTTCAAGCTGTAGTCCAGAGCGATTTTTGACCTAAAGTTCAAAGTCTGTTTCAACTTGCTTATATCAGCGTAGCATAAGTCGGCTTCTCTGCTCTTTTGTGAAGTCATCAAAATGGTAGCCCTTCAGATATGGGAGTGTAGCCCTGTGAGAGACGTGTGAGTGCTCCTACATCCTCGATGGTGCCGCATAGTTGAGGAGTTTCTGAAAGCTTGATGAAGGTGTAGTTGTGTTGGCGTAGCATATCGAGTATCTCTGTTAAGGTGTTGAAATCATCTAGGAGCTTCATAGAAGATGGATGTAACTGAGCAACTATGTCATGACCTCTTAGAATCGAGTTATGAATGCCTTCTTTGATTCTTCTTCCTTCGACTTTTACTTGAGGATAGTCTCCTTTAAGTAGATGGATGTATATGGCATCATCTGGTCTAACGTTTACAGGAATGTGGTAAAGGGAACCGACCTTTAGGATTCTTAGCTGTCCAGGCATAATGAGATCAGATACTACCGTAAATCCTAGCTTCTGTAAGATTTGGAATGTGTTAGCGTCTCCCTGATAGCTGTGCGTTCGCCATGACATGGGTGCTATGCCGAGTTTCTTCAAGGCGTTTGTAGTCTTTGATATATCTGCATACTGGTAAAAGTAGGGGCCGTAGCGGCTGTTGAAAAACTGCTTAAAGACTGAGTGTAGGATGTCGGGTTTCAAGGCGGAGTATGTATGCCCGCCTAACTCGATGTGATTATGCGTGGAAAGAAGCTTGATCCAAAAATCCCTTTCCCTCTCTATACATTTACCTGTGACGAATAGGGTTGCTTTTGCTTCATGCTCTCTGATTATTTGTGCATATCTTTCAGCTAGGAGATGCTCTTTCTTAGTAAAGCTGTACCCGATATGATGATGAACATCTCCTGTTATGGAAGCGAATGGCATCATCTGCCCTCTTCAAAGATAATAGTAGATGTTTAACAGTCTTTCAGCATAGTGGCCGGGGTCTGAGTTCCGCTTTATTGACTCCCTTCCACGGTGGCCCATCTTGGTGGCTAGCTCACGGCCTTGGATCAGCTTTTCTACTTTTTCAGAAAAGTCATATATGTCAAATGGTCCTGCAACAAATCCCCCTCCTGACCACTTGACCAGCTCCGCCTGTCCTCCCAAATCGAAAGCTACTACAGGCTTACCCCTGCTAAGGCTCTCTGTAATTATCGTAGGGGACATTTCACATACGGCACTTGGAACTATTGTCACGTCACACTTGTCTAATAATCTGACTATTCCCTCCTCATCAGTCAGCCCGCAACAAATTATGTTTTCAGTTCCGTTTCTAATAAGATATCCACGGAGAGGACCAGAACCAGCGACTAGGAAAGAAACATTCTTCAACAGCCTCGCTAGTAGAGGTAGAAATTTCACACCCTTAGATTCAACTAGCCTCCCAGCGAATAATACTTGTTTCTTGGTATCGTCTTGTGTTTCCGGTTGCTCTTCAAGAAATCTTCTTCGAATGGGGTTCCAAAGGTGATGAACGTTTTTCGTTATTTTATCTCTTAACAGCTCAGCGAATAGCTGCGAGGGAGATATTATGGTATCAAAGCTGCTCAGAAAGCTTGACCATTTACTCATCGAGTAAAGAACCCTTGAAGAGTTCCGCAACTTGCTTTGAAAGCCGCTTCCAGTATTAAGGAGACATGTAAGGCAGTGGTTGTTAAAGTAAGGCTTGTCGCAGGGTTCCATTTCAGGAATTTTGATATACAAGGCTGTTGGGCATAGGTAACCGTAGTTGTGGGTTGTGAGGACGAGCTTTGAACAGTATTTTCTAGATAGCTTAACAAGAAGATCTGCATAATAAAGTTGTACCTCGTTGACATGTACTATGTCAGGCTTGAATTTGAAGAGAACCTGATCCAAAAGTTTCTGATAAGACATATTACCTTTGATGTAGTCCGAAAGTCTTACTTCGGGAACACCACCTAACTCTATCCAACCGTTACCTCCTCGAACCCGGCATAACTTCACGGTTTCGATTCTTTTAGCTTTCAGAGCATCGGCTACCGTATCAACGTATCTTTCGGCACCACCTCCCCTGCCGTGGTCATTAAAAAGGAGGACTCTCAAAAATCTCACACCGGATAACTACGCTTAGCTTTCCATTGCTGATCGGTGTCGGTCTCCCGACTAGTACGTTCGGCAGTTATACATAGCCATAGATTTCCAAAAGCGGGCATCATTTTTCGCAGTTTGACGGGTTTTAAACCAGCGTTTTCTAGTTCAAATCTAATCTTCTTCACGCTGTAGTATCTTGTAAGTGAAATCATTTTTCTTCTAGATTCGGAAAAAGAACTATGCAACGTGGGTGCTAACAGTACGAGTGGAAAGTGCCATCTTCTGAGCTTAAACGGAGGGGTTCTTGGGACCTGAACCCAGAATTTTCCACGAGTCTTGAGCACCCTACGAATCTCGGATATGTATGCTCGCATAACACTTAGGGGTAAATGTTGGAAGACCAACACTGAGTACACTAGATCGAAGTATGAGCTGGGGAAGGGGATGCTTTTGCCGTTGCAGGTTTTGAATTTATGATTAGGTAGATTGGAATTGCACTTCTGCGCCAAACTTATCATGGTGGAGGATACGTCTATCCCATGAACCTTATAACCCCATTTGAGCAAGGGTCTGGCAATACGGCCTATTCCGCATCCTAGGTCTAGAATTTTTGCATCGGTTTTAGGCTTCGTATCGTCTAGGATCCAAAGTGCTATTGTTTCTCCTCGTCTCCAAAATTCTTTCTCGTCTCTGGCTTCCGAGTCTATGGCGCCAAATGTATTGGCATGTGCCCACCTGTTCCACTCTTCACGCATTCGCCTAAGAAAATCCATTTCTCTAGATAGATATATTACGTTCGAGTTAGTAGTGAAGACTGTCTTGTTAGTATGACAACGTCCACTTCTACGATCAATTTGGAAATACTCACGTACAGAATACAACAGTTAATCCACCGAAAGGTACAAAGATGCATATTTGCTGGCCGCATTGTTCCATGTAAAACCACACGTCCTAATCCTCTGAATGCTTTCCTTTGAGAGCCTTTTCCTCAATCCGTCGTCACTTAGTAGCTTAGCAACCTTTTCTGCGAGGTCTTGCGGATCTTGTGGGCTGAACAACACGCCTGCATTGCCTAAGATTTCTGGAGCTGTGGTTGCATTAGCCGCGATTACAGGTATACCGCAAGCCATGGCTTCAACAAAGACTAGTCCAAAATTTTCCCATAAAGAGGTATGCACGAAAATATCGGACGCTCTATACAAAAAGGGCATTTGATGGTTAGGGATCCACTTAACAATCAGTCTAACATTTCCTTGTAGGCCTTTTTGCTTCAGCGAAGATCTTAGGTAGCTTAGGACCCATTTATAGTTTGGATCAACTGATCGTCCCTTTATGATGAAGAAGGCGTTAGGATATTCTTTAACTATAAACGGTATAGCGTTTATGAGCGTCTTCAAATCTTTCTCTGAAGAGATTCTTGAATTCCAGAATATAATTTTTGCATTTGGTGGAAGCCCTAACCGCTTTCTGGTCCAAACTCTATCAACATAAGGGTTAAATAAAGAAGTATTCACTCCGTGGTATATTACCTTGGGATAATAGCCTAGATTTTCCTTAATCCATGAGGCTGTGAATTTGCTAGGCGCGACTAGGGCATCTATACTCTTCACGATTTTTTCGAATTCCACAGCCAGTGGCGCTTGATGATAAGTAAATATCTTGGGCTTTCCTGAGTTCATTAGGGTGGTAAGATTTGGGCCATCAAGCTGGTTCAGGTGCAGGATGTCGCAGTTACGAACCATCTTACGATACAAAGGTCGAGTGATGTATGCAGCGAAATTGGCTAATGATCGAAAAGGCGCCCTTGAACCCATAACTTTCAACTTACCGTTTGACAAGTATTGCCGTCCGTAGAAGTGAAGCATTAGCGATCCCTCAAGGCAGATTTCATCTATTTCTTCGCGCTCAACTAAGGCAGATGCGAGGCCCAAGTTGTACTCCGCTAATACACCTATCCCTTGGAAGAAAACCATCACCGATGATCCACCATCATGATGCAAGGCCGTCTTTTTAGTGAATATAAACTTCAGTGCTCATCTCACAAAAGGATTTTTAGGTAGAGTAGTACTTTCAAGGTGTGCTTCGGCAACTACTTTCTTAAAACTCCAATAACGTACAAACGGCGTAATAGAATATAACGAGTGGGAAAGAGAAGATAGCCCGTCCTAATTAAAAGTAAAGCCAGCGTGACGACATTAAAGACCCATTTGTGTGATTGATCCGCCCATGCAGCCCTACTTATCCAGTTTGGAGTCAAAATGTGAATTCTGCCTGTTCTGCTTAGAACTTCCTTGCACCTCATGAGGAATTTAGCTGGGTTATTCAAATGTTCAATTATGTGGCTGGCGTAGATTTCTGAGAAGACATTTTCTCTAAAAGGGAGATAATGTGCATCACATCTTACGAAGTTATGAATCCTTCTTGTCGGTGCCTCAATATCCGCATAAACTACGTCTTCTCCTTGCACGCGGGGATTGAAGAAATACTTCCTACCACCACACCCTATGTCAAGCTTATGACTATTCTTCACGTGAATACTGTTATGTGCGACCATTTTTGCGTCACATATGAAAGATGTTAATTATCAGGATGCTTAATGAGGTAATAACTTTCCTATCGTTTTTGTTGGTTCAAATCTCAATGAGTTCATTTTGTAATTTTCAAATTCTAATGCCTGATGTAGTATGCTTTATATGATCCATCGGAAAATACAATGCCGTATTGGCCGTCCTCAATCGCCTGCAACGTCGCTTCTCCATACCAACAGCTGACCCATAGCTTGCCGGGCTCATCATAGTTCATGACAAGCAACTCATCTGACTTTGCAGTGAATCCAAACATCTCGGGTATGGATTTTACAATTAAGGCCTCAAAGCCTACCCCCACCCTTGCGTCAACGCGATACTTTAGGTTTGGCGACGCGTGTTGCGCTAAACTTTCCGCAATTGCCCAACCTCTTTTATTCGCCAACATCATAACTTTATGGATGTCTGGCGAAACCGCTGGATCCTGCACAGCATAAAATGAGGTTGTTGAAATCATAATAACTATCAACGTTATACTTATGGTCCTTTTCCTATCTGCTATTTTACCGATAACTAAGGAAGACGCTGGTATCAGAAGCAGATAGAATGGATAAAAATATCGGGTAGGGCCCCATGGCGTTGCTTTGAATGCAAGAGCTAACGCTATTAATAGTGTTCCGGTCACTCCAAGAGTGAAAAACGGGTCTGACCTCAAATCTTGAATCGTTTTTTTGAAATTAGTTAAACTTGCCAATTTCGGAACGGCCTGCGTGAAGATATACGCCATTGTGAGAGCTGGCAATAAAGTCCATGAACAGGCCAATTCAGCTGGAGCCCTAAAATACCACACCGGCCTAGTAGTCTCAAATGGTTTTATCTCTCCCGTGATCAGTTCAATAAAGCTGTCAGTCCATACTTTGCCAGTAGTCGCAAGCATATCCATTATGAGTGTATGAGCCCAATAAGTCAAGGTCAAGATTGACACGATTGATACGAGGCGTATTACCGACTTTAACAAGCGTTTTTCGCATGTTTCCACATTATTACCCCACAAAAGTAAGAAGGGGATGAGTGTTGTCAAAAGCAAAAGGGAATATGTTGCGTGAGTTATTACTCCGGTGATAGAAATCAAAATCATTAAGACAAAGAGTATCTGATTGTTCGACTTCCTAAACATGCTGAATGCCGCTAAGGATGAAAGGTAAAGCGCCATCGCCAAACTTGGCGGTATAAAACCTAGCATTGTAATAGGGGGAGTCAAGACAATCAGTATCGGTCCTAAAAAGGACAGCCTTGTTCCATGCACAGGGATAAATCTCTTCAATACAATGTAGATATTGAGGCAAATGAGAAATGTGGTTGTCAATACGACAATAGGGTGTATTGAGTATATCACATCTTGCCCCGTAATCAACGAAAGCACTGCTTGAAGATACGGAATAACATGGAAGAATTGATAATACGGGTTCTCCCCGTAAGCGTATGGCGTCCACCTACCATCTTGAATCATTCTGTACGCAAAGCCCGCAAATCTCCCCTCATCTTGCGTAATAGGCATCGGACCATTAATTAACAATGAAAGAACTATTACTGCCATAGAAACAACTAGCGCTGGAACCAGCATCATAAGGTCTGATGATCTATCCTTCTTCATGGCCGAAAATAAGATTAAGATTCCAATAAGTAACCCATTCAAATAGGGCCAGATCATAATTCTTTCTGCAGTTATTGAGGAGTACACCGTCACGAGCACATAGAAGACGAGTACGAAAATAACTGCCCAATTCAAGCCACGTGCTAAGTTAGGTCCGCCGCGGATCCGAGGACCTAGACTAAACATTCGCAAAGCCGACGTTACCACAAATTGAATGAATGCAAAAGTTATTAATGCGTATAGAAACTGCAACTTTGCTTTTACCTATTCATTAATGAAAATCTTGGCACGTTTTGTAGACTCGTTCAACTTTGACGCTGTTCTCTGCCCAACTATACCTCTTTTCCACCAACGCCTTTCCATTTTCTCCCAAAGTGTTCCTCAACCCTTGATCGGTGAGTAAATCAGTCATAAAACTGGCAGTATTTTTGACATCTCCAAAGTCTGTCAGAAAGCCCACGTCGCCACTATTCAAAACGTAGGCGGTTCCACCCCCACGAGACGCCACCACCGGCACCCCACAAGCCAACGCCTCCAACACCACCGTAGGAAGCCCCTCATAAACCGACGTCAACAAAAGCACATCCGCAGCCGCATACGCCGAACACAAACCTTCCTCACCCACCTCACCCACAAGAAACACCCTACCACCAAGCCCAAGCCTGCAACAAAGCTCCCTCAGAAACGAGGAATAACCACAATCCCTCCCCACCACCACCAACACCGCATCAGGCACCTCCTCAACAACCAAACGAAAACTAGCCAAAGCCACCTCCAAACCCTTTTTCCAATCCACACGACCCACATACAGCACCACTTGCCCCTCCAAAGGAATATGATATTGGTTAAGAAAGGATTCCGGCGAAGGAAGCTCCCCAAACCTTTCCATATCAACAGAATTCGGAATCACCCACACCTTCTCTCGTCGAGCCCCCAACCCAAGAAGAGCATCCCTCGTCTCAGGCGTCAAGGCGATAAAGGCATCAAGCAACCTAACGTTAACCCCACCCAGAGTACAATCATACGCTTTCTTCACCAACCCATCCACCCTAGACCGAGAAGGATAAATCCCATGAGTAGTCATAACAACCTTACCTCCACCCAGCTTTCGAAAAAACCCAAAAAGGTTCGCCCAAGGAACCCTAAAACCATGCACATGCACCACATCATACGAATCAAAATTGAAAAGGGAAACAAAACCCTTCCCCCTCTTAACAACAACTCGCCCACCCTCACAGGTCACATCCCTCCCCCCTTCAGCCGTGAGAATATCCACATGATGACCCCTCCTAGCCAAATACTTAGAAAGACCCTCAATATGCCTCTCAACCCCACCCCTCACCGACATAAACGTAGGATGAACATGAAGAATCCTCACAACCAATCACCCAAGACCAAGTTCACTCACAAGACTCAGGGCTGTCCGCCGCACAGCCTCATAACTACTCATCCTAGGCCTGTAACCCAAACCCTTGATCTTCGAGATATCCAGAATCATGAACTTTATATCACCAAGCCACCCTCTCCCATCCGCTGTCCCTGAAACCATCTCATAAGAGACGCCATATCTCCCCGCTTCACGAGTCACGATATCGGCGATCTCCTTAACGCTAATCCAGTCCTCATTACCTACATTGTAGACTTCTGTACCATTATCAAGCGCATCATAAACCCAAAGAACCGCCTCCACCGCATCATCCACAAACAGATAACTCTTCCTCTGACTCCCATCACCCAAAATTTCCAGCCGCTCAGCATTGTTGTTGAGCTTTCTGAGAAAATCGTATATGACCCCATGCCTAATTCTAGGACCAACAATGTTGGCGAAGCGAAGAGACGCAGCCTTCAACCCATAGAGCTTGGAAAAAGTGGCAAGCAGACCCTCCCCAGCAAGCTTAACCGCCCCATACACGCTAACCGGCTGAGGATGAGGATAAGCCTCATCAACAGGCAACTCCGAAACATCCCCATACACGGCAGAACTAGAGGCGAAAAGCACCGATTCCACACAACCCACCTGCCTAACAGCATCCAAAAGGTTGAAGGTAGCCAACAGATTCTCCTCAAAGTGAACCCGAGGATTAACCGTGCTCACCCTCACCTCAGGATTGGCAGCAAAATGAAAAACCACAGACGCCTCCTTAACACACTTCAACAAGCCATTATGATCCTTAAGATCCAGCTCATAGAAAGCAAAGTTGGGATTCTCCAAGTGGTGCTTTACGTTTTCTATACTGCCGCTAGAGAGGTTATCCACCACTATAACCCTATAGCCCCTAGAGAGCAGCCTATCCACCAAATGACTGCCCATGAAACCAGCCCCACCAGTCACGAGAGCGGTAGCAGACACTACAACATCAACTTTTTAAGCACACTGAGTTAAGCACCGACGCAAATTGTCTCGCAGACCCTTCCCAGGTCTTGCTCAAGGCTCTACTATAACCGACCTTTACCCCTTCAAATACATGGCTCTCTCTTTCAGCGACAAACCCAAAAGCCTCAGCATAATCGTGCGGCGTCGAAACTATCAACGTACAGTCCCTATTACACAAAGCCTCCGGAATACCCGTCGAAACAACAGGCTTCCACTGAGAAAAATACTCCCACATCTTATTAGGAGCCGAATAATAAGCAGTCGGATTACAAACATCAAACGGCAACGTACCAACATCCAGCGCAGCCATGTACTCCGGCACCACGTCATGAGGAACAAAATCCAACCACACAGTGTCTCTCTCAAAGTCATTATCCCTTATCCACCTCACTACCCTCTCCGGATAATCCGTGTGGAGCTTCTTACCCACTATCAAGAGCTTCGCATACACATTCCTCTTCCTCAATAAGGCGAGCCCCTCCACAAGACTCTTCATGTCCAGCCAAAACTCCACACTCCCAACATAACCCACAACTACATGCTCCTGACCAAACCCAAGCTTCTCACGCAAGGTATTACCATCACTCAACTTAAGGAAACATTCCGAAATCCCATTCGGAACATGCAACGCAACGCGTGCTCCAACCCTCCTAGCATACTCTACCAAAGCATGCGAAGCCGCCGTCACCGCCATTGCCCGCTTCATCATATAACCCAGCATCAAACTGAATACCTCTGTCAGCAACCTACCTCGAACGCTTCGCACATCACACATGTAACCACTCGCACTAGTAGGAAAGTAGTCAGGCAAATCGAACACCACAGGCACCTCCAAGCCCGACAATTCCTCCATCAAAGAATAAGCAAAGGCGGGAGCCAAGTTAGCCAGCACAACCACATCGATGCCCTCCAGCCTAACTATCCTCCTTATCTCCGAAGCATGACCCACCATATTCATCAAGTAGTAGGACGCCGCAGACCCCCCTCGCATATCATCCAATTCATGAACCACCACCCTCGTGCTCAGTTCAGGCCTATTAAACAGCCTAAACCTAACCACATGAACCTCGAAGTCCTCGCCGTCATGCAACCTCTCAAAAATCTGGTTATGCCGCTGAGGAAACGGATGCCCCAAATAATCACTACTCGGAACCAACAAAACTCTCTTCATTTCTCATTAACACAGATTAATTGATAGCTTCGGCGCATCATGGCTGGTTCACGATTATCCATAAGTGAAGGCTTCTCTACCTTTCTCAAGGAATGATGCGTAAATCAAAACAAACCCTAGGAGAGGGAGTATGAGAGGTAGGCCTACTACCATGCGAAAGAATAACGTGGAAAAGAAAACTTCGTACACCACTCTATAGTTCCCAACCCTATACTTGTAAAGCCTTTTACCATTGAACACAAGGGTCGATCCAATATACGGTTTTTCGGCGATTTCCTCTATAGCCCTTAGAACCCTTTCTCTAATTTTCCTATCAAGCTCTTTTAAACGCCTCAAAAAGCGCTTCGTAGCCACTATTCTGTAGCTATTCACCCGATGTCTCCTTTCTCAACTCACTGAGACCCTTAAATTCCTTAACCTCCCCTCTCTCAGCTTCCCTTAGGCTTTCCCAAAGCTCCGTTTGAAACTCAGCATCCAAAAGCATTTCAAGAGCATCGATAAGTTCATCAACACTCTCTCTAGCCTCTTCAAGCTTCGTCAAAACCATCTTCAAATAACCTTCCCCTAGGACTACTCTACTCAAACTCCACCCACCAACCTAAAAGAACCCTCAATCTCTATTAAGCCTTTTCTCTAAGGGCTGCAAAACATCCTCAAACAATTTTAAACCTTACTGCCTTCGAGTTGAGCGCATATTCTCTCGTACTCTTTGACGGCATCCCTCAACTCCTTCCACAGCCTATAGTCATCGTACTTCCTATGCTCCTCCAAGGTGTCCCCGAAACCCCTCCGCCTAAGCTCTTTCTCCAAGCGAGGAAAGCCTCCATATCTTCCCTCCAAGGAGGAGCACAGCTCTTGATACCGCCGTATCACCGACCTCACATACTCCACCGCAGAAACCCTAATTCCCCCAACCACATCCTTTGACGCCTTCACCGTAACAGTTGACGAAGACACAACATCCACCTTATACTTTTCTAGTCAAACCTATCTCTTGGATTTCATGTATCTGCTTGCGTTAATTATAGTTACGCCCACTACATCTTTTCCTCGATAACGGATCACCGCGTCATCTATCTGCTCGCTATCCGTTGCTTTCTGCGGTTTCTCAAAGCTAAAGTAAAGCACATCAGCCTCATCATCATAGCTTACCCAAATCCTCTTAGAAGGCATAGACAGAAGTATGGGCATAACCCTCTTAATGTCCTCTATAATCATGGCCTTCGCCATAGTATTTCCCTGCCCTGAGCAAACCGCCTAAACCTACGCCTAGACATCATATAAGCGGTTATAATAAACCCTTCGCCGACCGAAATCTCCCTATAAGGCACTACCACGTATTTCGGTCCCAAACTGATTTCACGAAAGAATTTGACAGCTATCTTTTCGCCAGCTGTGCCCTTGACAATGTAATCCGGGCTATTAATCGTTTCAAGAACCAAATCCATGTTTCCAGCCATCTCATCATGCTCTTCTACTACATGAGCCCACGTCTTAGCCCTAAGGTAAATTTTCACGCCATCCAACGAAAAGGTATGAGCAACAACAGCCATTCTAAGCCATCAGCTCAATTCGCCTAAGAGTTTCTCTATCCAATCCCTTAAAGACTCTAAATACTCGACAATACTCAATCTGAAATCTCTTCAAGCAACGTCTTCTCTTCAAGTAAATCATCAAAAATCTCTTTGCAAGCTCTCCATTCCATAAAATCCATGTTCTCCTCTAATTCTCCACCTAAATATTTCTTATAAAAACTCTCCGTAACCATCCCATATTTTGCTTCAAAATCCTTTAAGCTCTTCTCCACCCTTTCAATAGAAGCCTTAACCTCCCTCAACCTAACCTCTACAGCCCTCGCCACAGCCTCTCTAACATGCTCCTTAGGACGCTTAGTGACACCAACGACATCCACTCTAGCCATCAAACGACACCATTTAAAGCTACCTTCAAGCCCTTAATAATGGTTTCTTCCATGATCTTTAACCCGCGCAACATGAGATTCATAAATATTTCCCCTAGCTTCAACCACTCTAGGTTCAACATCACTCAGTAACCTTTCCTCCCTTTTGAGGAATATCCTTAAAAACATAGCTTTATAGGGCATCCTACTTCAAAACTTCCTCTAAACCTAACCACATGAACCTCAAAGTCCTCGCCATCATGCAACCTCTCAAAATCTGGTTATGCCTCTGCGAAAACGGATGCCCCAAATAATCGCTACTCGGAACCAACAACACCCTCTTCATTTCACATTAACACAGATTAATCAATAGCTTCGGTGCACCATGGTTGGTTCACGATTATCCTAAAGTCTATCCTAAAACTCAAAACTCTCTGCACACTCCTCTTCTATAACTAACTGCGTGGAAGAGAACCATTTCCTATTTCTCGTCAACCTCTCAAAAAGACAGCCACCAAGCAGACCCGAACTGCTCGTTATCAGGATCTCCTTTTCCTTAAAAAGGCGGTTAAGCCCTACTTTTAAGGAATTCAAGTGCTTCTAGACCCTCTCCCTTGAAGAGGCGGCTGGCCATAAAAATCTCTATACCGATGATTTTTCCACCTTCACCAATTTCCAAATTCACGTTTGGAGCTAGTTCGATGAACCCCTCTTCAAACCCCTCACATAACACTATGTAAAGCGAGTCACTTTGCTTATCATACACCACTCTGGGAACAGTCTTAGCTGACATAGACCCACCTCCCAGATTTAACTCTCGCCTCCACCTGCTCACGACCTACCGGATGAACAGTTATTATCTCAACTACGTCATCTTTAGTATCGTAAGCCACCATAATAAGCCTTCTCTTGCCCACATACAAAACTTCTTTAACAGCGATGAAATGCCCCGTAACCTCGTCATGAAATCTGCTTTCAGCCCCACGGAAAACTATTTCAATCAACCTTTCAGGAATACCTCTAATAACCATCTTAACCTCAAATGGTTAGTATACTTTACTCGAGCTTCGGCCAAGAAACCCCTTCATTAAGTCTATGTTAACTTATATGCGGTTGTCTTCAACCTATCTGCATCATCCTTTTAACGTGGCGCAGGTACCAGGAGGCTTCAAGTTCATCAGCCAAATGTATTTCAAATGGATGATACAAGGGGAGACCTGCCTCTTCCTCAATTTCCGCCCTGAATTCTCCTCTACTCCTACAATCCTTAGGCAACTCACTGCAAACTATCAATATGTCAACATCGCTTGCTCCTGTAGCACGTCCCTCAGCAACGCTTCCAAAGACATAGACTTCGCATAGACCAAGGACATTCCTCGTTGCCTCAGCTATCCTCTCAGCCCAGAAACGCCACTCAGAAGCCAATCTTTTAAGCTCAAGCTTGGCCTTTAAGACGCTGGACAAACTTTATCGCATCCTCAGCGAAAGTGACAAGCTCTTTAACCTCTTCCCTTTCATACTCTTTAGGAATGTATCAAGAGCTTATATACGCATCCTCAAGCCTGATCAACAAACTCCTATTGTCCCTGACAAACCTATCAACTTCATCAGCCTCGCCCAACGCTATCTTAAGCATTTGAAACAGTTGTCTAACGGCCTGGATACCGGGAATCTCACCCGTTAAATTAGGGATCTCTGATTTTAAATATAGCTGAACGGCTTGATCTGCCAAAAAAGCGGCGATGTCGTAATCTTCATTAGCGAAGCTTCCCTTGGCTGAGCTGAGCATTCTCAACGCCCTACTTCTAAGTAGCTCAACTTCACGATAACTCATAGCACCACTTAACCAATCAATCTAGCCACTTTTCAATATTTCTTAATTTCCCCACTCAACACAAGCATTAACACAGCTTTCACTGCACTGCCCTAACCGTAACCCACAAATGAAGACTTCTATAAGGTTCATCCACACCCTCCTTATAAAGAAGGAACTCAAGCTTCAGCTTCTCCCCTGTTTTATCAGGCGTGAACGTGAAGTTTTGCTCCCACTTTTCCTCATGCTCAAGCCCTATCCCCTCTATCGTCCTAACGGTTTCACCGTCTAATCTGATAACGATCGTGTATGCCACCTTGTCGTATTCGTGGTTAACCACGCCCAAAATCACGGTTCCGCTCTCCCCAAGTGTTATGGTTGTTGGGTAACCCTCAACCTTCCCCGTGGGTCCAAGAACATAAAACTCTGTGAACCTCTCTCCAACCCTTGGGGTAGCCGCAAAATTTGCTACCAAGGCTCCTGACAATACAACACAGGAGATCAACCCTGCCGACAAGGCCTTATCCATCCTACTTAACTCCTGCCAACGAGGAATGTTCACCGAAAAAGACGGTGTAAACCTCTCCTCAATGGATAAGGCTTTTCTCCTACGCATAGCCACAAGCGACATCAGAAGTGTGAACGAGAATAAAGAAACCAGAATCGGGTATAGCCTTATCCCAAAAGGCGTATAATTCAACACCAAGCCTAACAAAGGCACCACCGCTATGCTCAACCCGATGCTCAGCGCTAACCTCTCAACCTCATCTAAATCTCCCTTCTTAGGGAACAGCGCACACACTAACACATACCCTGGGAAAAAGAGGACAAAGGGAATCCCAAACGCGGCGCGAAGGAAAAATGCGGGAAACAAGACTACAATAATGATCAGCACCATCCCTAACGCGTTTATCCAAAGCAGGTCCTTTTCCGATTTAAAGCTCAAAACTCGCGGCACTTCTAACCCTTCCTCAAAGATTGCATGATCCTTCTCTCCATCCTCTTCAGAAGAATCGACATCGTCGAAACCGCCACTGCTTGAGAAGCGAAAAGCAACAGCATTGTACCCAACATAAGCCATGTTTCACGCCACCTGTGCCACAACACAACCTCTAAACCTACCCAACCCAGTATGATGAACGCCGGGATAATGGACAAGCTTGCGATAGCCGAGAACAGCAAAACCGGGTTGTACGCCCTCGCTAACTTCACCACTGAGGTCAGGATCCGTAGCCCCTCCCTCCAAGTTCCCAGTTTCTTCTCCCCCACCCTCGACCTATAGTCTACCGGCACCTCTGTCACGCTATCCCTCACTTGAGCCGCCACCTCCACCTCCAGACCAAACCCAGTAGAATTCAGTTCCAGTTGCCTCGCCTTCTCTGTCCTCAGAAGCCACATCCCAGAGCACACGTCGGACAGACCCGTGCCCATGAGCAGGTTGAAGGCTCTTGTGATCAGCCCGTTACCCAACCTATGAAGCTTCGGAATATTCTTTCTTCCCTCAGCTCTATATCCGATTACTTGGTCATAATAATCCGCATGGGCTAGGAGCCTCTCAATTCCCGCCGGATCATAAGTGGCATCCCCATCCATCACCACCAAGTAGGGCGTGTTCACATGCTCCACCGCCGTCTTCAAGGCTCCGGTCTTACCCCTACCATGCTGAAACACCACCCGAACCCCATTGTCATTCGCCACCTCCACAGTCTTATCCGTCGAATACCCATCAACCACAAGAACATTGCAGTACCCATGCTCCTTCAGCTCCCGCAACACCGCCCCAATAGCCCTCTCCTCGTTCAAAACAGGGATAACCACCGTAACCTGATCCCTAGACACCGTCAAACCATTTCACCTCTAATACACACTTGACATGGACAAGAGAATCGACTCTCGTAGGAATAGCCACAACAACAAATTGTTTGCACTCATCTATCAACTTCAATTAAACCGAAACACATGGAAAGCGCGGAAACTCCATGTAGCAAGAGCCGTAACGAGCGAGGACAACGCAAATAAGGTTTTCATTGTTCTTTGAACCTTAACAGTGAGGCCGAGATTTTCACTACGACGCTTCCGGCGAATCTTGATTAAGGCAAGTCATCTGAAATCATACCAGTTTACAAAAAGGGCTGTGGCTACGGCTAGAAAGGCGGAGCATGCTCCTATTAGTACACCCTTTGCAGTTTCATGGTTAGCGGACATTTCGCCCATGAACCAGAAAACTGGTAGTAATGTCAGGGTATACCTTGGATAAGACCTTTGATCCACGAAAAGTAGATAGATGAACAATAGGGACATGGCGAAGAGGTAGTAAGGCGCTTTATCTTTCTCTCCGTTGCCCGTGAACCCTAGCGTTGCCAACGTTTTCAGGTTTTCCCCGTCTTTAAGGAAATGTGCAATAGATAAGACTGATAGGAGTATGAAGGGAGCCACAAGCATCTGATACCCTACTCCTAAGTATTCACCTAAATTTATGAAGGAAACGAGGGGGTTTTTAATGCCAGCCCCCCAATATTTTGCTTCGACTTGCTGATGTATGAATAGGTTTCCAGTTTCTAAGTAGCTATAGATCATAAAGGCGGGGTAAGTCAAAAGAGGGAGGAGGGAGAGAATGACATGGCTTTTTCTGTTTCCATCCGGTTCGTGTATAGCCTTGTACACCAGAGGTAGAAATGCTAAGAAGCCGATTGGCCGCGTGAAGCCTGCGAGAATGGCAAGGCCTGTAGATAGAGCCCAGTTCTTCAGCTCAGAGTAGTATAGGGATGCGGTTATCAAGAAGAGAAAAAGAGGCTCTGCATACAGTGCAGAGAAGAAGACTGAAGACGGAAAAATACATAGGAAGAGTGTTGAAAGATGAGCTATGTTGTTATCACCATTTAAGTGATGAGTTAATTTGTAGAAATATATGACTAGGAGAACAAAGAACATGTTGCTTAAAAGGAAGCCAGCCACCGCCATGGCCTGATCTATGTGCAAAAACGTAGAGAATGGATAAGACACATACCTTAATAGAAGAGGGTAGAAAGGAAAGAAAGCCCAAAACTGTTCTTTGAAGTAACCTTGCTTGGCGATATCCATGTAAAAGCCGCTATCCCACCTGGCGAAAAGGCCGAGCAATGGTGCATCAACGTTCCACAGCTTCTCCCCCAGGAAGTACTGTTCCCTCAAGCCGAAAATGTTATTGCTAGATAGGGCAACGTAGAAAACAATTACTCTTGAACATAACGCAACAGCCAAGATTTTCGATAACGGGGCCTGAGTGTTTAATCTAACCATTTTATAAGCTCTAGCGAAGAAAAAATTCAAAGAAAACCGGTGATCCATCATGTCCCACGAAACAATCTACTATAGAAAGCTAAGAATGCCGCAGATAATAGACACAGCAGAGGAGCTACCCCCCAAACCAACCCTGCCGGTGAAAACTCGCTTCTTTCAAATTCACTCAACTGGAGCATCGAAACCCCCTCCCTATACCACACCGTAGTAATGCCATCCGAAAGCGTGCGCAGCCTAGCAAAGTCGTGAGCCTCAAGAATCGGCTCGTAGAAGGGGTCCGAGCAAAACACCCACTTCAAGTTGAAGCTCGATGCATCAGACAAGACTTTGTGCAAAAGAGTCAGCCCTCTCTCGCCCAGAAGCTCATAGCTGTACTTCGCACTATCTATTATGCCTAATCCGCTATCCCTCAAAACCGGAAGCATCCTCGCAGTGTAGTAGGTGCCGTCCAGGGTCGTGGCGTTCACCATCAAGCTCAGCCTAGCCAACTGAGCCTCCCCAAAGCCCAATGTTAAATACCTCCACCTCCAATGATTATCCTCATCTAGGAAGGTTTTCGCCTCCTCCAACGCAACCTCCCTAGGGTGCCGAAAGTGCACAGCTAGATTGCTGACCCACCAACTGTTAAAGGCCAACGAAACAAGGAAACCAATCAAGAGAAGCTTGCCTAGCTTAAATCTCGTCAAACGATCCTTCGTCACCCTCAATATCAGACCGGAAATAGGCAGCAACAGGATCCCAGCCCATAACGCGAACCTATCATAGACAAGCCACTGCCACCACTCCCCGAAGATCAAGGGAAGGGGAGTTATCCCCCCTAAGCCCATCATGAACATGAAGAAACCCGCTGAGAAAAGCGGAAGTAGTCTCCTGTATTTGACCGCGAGCAAGCATGTAAGTGGTACAAAGATCAGGAAAACCCCATGTATATTCCAGAAGTAGATGTCAGCCCAAGGGCCTGAAAAAATCTCCCTAGAGCCATGGTGTATCGGAGTCTGCATCTCTTCGCCTAACAAGAACATCCAAAAGGGATACACAACTATCAAACAGACCAAACCGCCCACCACCGAGATCAAAAGCAGTCGAGAAACGACCCTCCTCCAACCCACCTCATCCAGCGACCGTATAACAACCATGACCAAGGATAGCAAAAGGCATACCGGCAAAAAGAACAAAGCTGAGAAATGATGGGAACTAACCGATGCCCCCAGCAGAGAAACGGCTAGGGCAAAGTCAACTGCCTGCCCGGCTTCGAGGAATCTATAGAAGCATACAGCCGCAAAAAGACTAAAAACTAACCCAAACAATGTCGTGAGCTGACCTAAATAATAGGCGGCCTGGCCTATCGAAGGCAGGAAAACGCTGACCAGCGAAGCATAACCAGCTGACTCATCAGAGACGAAAATTCTCGCAAAGTGATAAGTAGCCACCGGTAGCAAGACCAACAGAAGCAACGACAAGACTTGATAAGCCGTCTCCAACCCTAAAACGAAGGAGAGTAAGGCGAGGCACTGATGAACCAAAGGCGGGTAGGTGGTCACGTAAAAGCCACCAAACCACCTAGGCTCCCAAAGGCCGAACCAGGAGCGCACGTAGTGATCCGCAAAAAACATGTGATTGTAGGTATCATAGCCCCACCTGTAGACACCGGTCAATGTCAGAGCCAGATGAAAGACTAAGGAAAACACTACCGCCAGCGACAAAAGCTTGTTCGACCGCCCTACAAACCCCTCAACAGATCGTCTAACCCTGACTAAACTAGTCCTAAGCATCGAGGTCATCAGCTCATAGCTGCCTTATAGAGTTTGACGTAGGCTTGTACCACCTTATCCCAGGTTCTGCCTTGAGCGAAGGCCCGGTTCATCTCCCCGAGGGTGGTGCAGAGCTCTTCATCGTCCATCAGCTTGATTATCGCCTCGAAGAAGGCCTCAGGGTCTCTATCAACCAACAATATACCAGCTCCCTCGTCTCGCAATTCTCTGAACTCGGGCAGGTCTGTCGCAACTATGGGTTTCCCAAAGCAAGCCAAAAAGTGGAGCACACCACTTGTTCCCGTGCAGGTAGCATAGGGCAAAACCACAACACCCGTGTCCTCAAGAACCTCAAGCAACTTTTCTTCAGGTGCATAACCCAGGAAGACCACGCTGGGCTCACTTTTGAAACCCTCCACTTTCTTAATGATTTCTGGGTAGTTAGGATGCGCACTACCCGCGAACAAAAGTTTCACCCAAGGTTTCTTGGCTCTTACACGTCTATATGCGTTTAGGAGGAGGTCTACATCCTTGTACGGACCAACGTAGCCCATGAACAACAAGTTTTGCCCGTTCCTACCTGAACTTGGATTATGGTTATTAGACAGGTGGTGGCCTGGGTTGTTCGACGGTGAGTCATTAAGGAGGTTGGCTCCATGAGGTATGTGGAAGGCTTGTTTCCCGTAGCGACCCCCAATTATCCCCACGTACGACTTCATAGTCACAATCACGGAGCTCGCGAAAGTGTAGAACTTCGTCGCTAACGTTAACCCAAACCTATTTAGTATGGAGTTTTTGAGCCCAGTCTCCTCGATGTTGATCCTCTCGTGTAGATTATGCAGGCTAACCACAGTTTTCACTTTGAACAGTGCTAGTAAAGGCATCAAAAGGGACCATTCAAAGTTCACCACTCTTCCTCTGCCAAAGGAGGCTAGGTGCACGTTAAAGTGGACCACATGAGGGCGGAGCTTCAAGATTGTGAAGAAGACCTTTAAAGGACTTAGAAGGTTGTCAACTTTCCACAAACGTTTAACCACCAGTTTCTGACCTATCTTCTGGTCTCGGGTTTGACTCGCATTCGCTATAACGTAGATCCTTTCAACTTCACTTTGTTGAACAAGGGCGTTGACAACTTCCTTAGCGTATTCACTTAACCTACCTCGTGAGGGCGGGTAACCGGTTATCAGGCAGATTTTCAAGCCGAAGACACCGCGTAGATGTAAATGGCTATCCTGCCACTACGGTAAACTTCTCGAAAAGCAGACGAGACTGTGGGCTGTCCGTACCACCCGAAACCATTCACCCACCAAATGAGATAGATGGAGTCATGGCCAAGCTGAGCCACTTCCCTCGCCACTCTCTCTGGATTCCCATACTCATATTGTATAACCTGATTCTCGTTAAGCGTCAGGAGCGCCCATCCATAGAAGGCTCGATGAGTGAGGAGACGAGCTTCCCCTTTCATATCACTCTTCAGCCACTGTAGCACGTTAACGGTGTCTTCACAGTCGTTGAGGGGCACGCTGTTCTGCAACATAGATGAAGGTATGTAAACCGTGTATTGACGAATTGCAAAGATGCCATATCCATACGGCATAGCCAAGAAAGCTGCAGCAAATATTCCAAGGATGGACAATACGAGGAGTCGACGAGACCGTACCTTAATCTTTGTTAGCCCCTCTACCACATAGAAAGAGAGAGGATACGTCAGCATCAAGACCCAACGATATCCACCAAACCAAGCGCTTTGGGTGACCACAGGTAACAGAATAGCCGCCAGACTCCAAAGGGTCCAAGACTTGATTGAGAAATTCTTCAAAGATTCTGCACCCATCAATGCCAAAGGCAACAGCAGCAAGTGGCAATAGAGAAGAAAGCCCAGCATGTTAACGACCATATCCGGATAGGAGGAAAACCCCTGAAGAGAAAGCCATCCTTCAGGCTCTTTCGCCGGAAAGCTGAGAAGCACCGAAAGAAACTCACCGGACGAAACCGCGCACTTCGTGTAAAAAATTAAGAGAAACAGTGACGCAGCGGGCAGGGATGCCAGAACCAAACCACGAGCCTCTACGCGCTCCCCTTCAAACAACAAACGCAAAACCGTGGCGCCAACGATAACAAACAAGATCACAGTTACCAGTTCGTGACTCAACGCTACCAAGATCATCGTTAGAGGTAGCAAAACACGGCCTTTCCAATCCCTGCAACCTTGGTGAATCATCGTTAAAGCTAGGAAAAGAAAGATCAGGGCGAGCTCGTTTCGGAGTAGATCCCAAGAAATCCTCAGTGCCACAAAGTACAGCGTAACCAGAAGCGTGGCTAGCAAACTTTTTCTCGGAGGCCAACCCAGGGCGCGACTCGAAAAACCATAAACAGCTAAGGCAAGGAAACCATGTAATAAGGGAGCAAAGACCTTAATTGCTAAGACTAAGTCAACGCCTAAGAGGGCTGTTAGAGTCAGCATACAATAGAAAAGAGGAACCTCCGCTAGAAAACCCCAAAAGTCCACACCGTGACGTATCCACGAGTAAACAAAGGGGACATAGTAGGCCATGGAGTCAAACCCCACAACATACGGCCCCATAAGGACTTCAGGCAAAGCCCGCACAGCCAACGGAATCAAGAACGCGAAAAGAGGACACCAAATCCCATTTCTCGTCTGCAGGACTGTTTTACAGAGATCAGCGAAAGAGGCACGAAAGTGGAAACTGCTAGTCATTGGCAATAGAAACAGCTTAACTTAAGAAGCGTAAAGCAACAGCGTTGCTTTACAAAAGGAGGCATTCACACTTGGCTGGTTCAAGATGCCCTTTCCTTTGCCTTAAGGGTTATCGCTTCCATAGATGAGATTACTAGTTCGCTGGCGTCCAGTATCTCGATCTCGACAGGCTTACCATCTCTAGCGTAATGAATAATGATGTTTTCCCCGACTTCTTCCCCATACTCAGGCTTCCTTTCACTAAGAGTTATCACCAAAGCATCCACATCTGGACTATACTCAACCTTTTTAAACCTTCTCTGCATACCTCTCACGTCTCGCAGGATACACATTTGAGTATATACATGTTCCACTTATTCTACTTACCTTACTTCAAATAGTGAGCCTGTTGTTACTGTGTATGGAGTGGTTTGGGTTGCTTCTAAACGCTTACTTGAGGCGGGCATCTGAGGTTGAAAGTGGCTATGGAGGTTTCTGAAGGCTAGAAAGGCGAAGGAAAGGCTGACGAGGTATCGTACATGACCCGAAAAGGGTCCTATGGCTTCTATCCAGACTCCATGCATCGCTGTATATAGGTTATTAAGTTCAACAATTGCGAAGTAGAAGTATGTGGAGTGAAAGGCCAAAGCCAACAGAATAGGAAAGACGCAGAGTTTCCGGTTAAACCTTTGCGATAGAAGGGCTAGTGGCATGAGCGCCGTCAGATGTTGCTCATTAGTTACTGGAGCGAAGATCAAAAAGGCGAGCATGAGCATCACCAAGCAGTTCAGCATTGGTTGTCTTTTCCTCAACACTACGTAAGTTAGCGACAGAATAGCTGTGACGAAGACAAAAGTAGCAATTCTCGTGATCGCCGTCCGAAAGAATATTCCTGGTGCAGGACTTGAGACTATATAGTACATGTTCATGCCGCTTGCTGGTCTAACTCCCTGAAAGATCATTGCGTCAAGGAAACTGTACGGCGCAACGATTAGGTAGTAGATTACGGGTAAAGAGGCGATGGATAAGCCCAAAATGAACCTCATAAAGTCTTTCCGACAGGAAAGGGACCTGGCTATAAAAATAGGAAACAGTACTATCGTATATATCTTGATCAAGCTTAACCCATACAAAAAACCTGAAAGAATTTTCCGCTCATTAAAGCATAGGTATGACGCTAGCAAAAATAGACCTACGAGAGGGTCAAAGTGCCCCCATACCGCAGTTATCAACAATACGTAGGGGTTTAGGGCATAAAACAACCCGATCTTCGGCTCTCTCTTGGATAACAAGTAGATTACTGCAACATCTCCTAATATAATGGGCATCTTAATCAAGAGCAGGAAAACGAATATTTGGGGGTAGAGTATCACGGGCTCAGCAGCTTGCAGATCTAAAGCGTTTTCAAAAGGGAATATGAGAGTATAAAGTCGGTAGAAGGGAGCAAAGATGAAGAGCGTTTGTGGGAGGTAGGCGAATCCATAGTAATAGAAGGGCAGGCTGGTGCTCTGCCTTAGCATGTAAGTCCTCTCAGCGACGTACCCATATACATCTTGACCGTTCAGAAACTGCTCTGAAGCCTTCAAAATAGTACCTATATCCCAAGCGTGCATGAAGAATGGGGCGAGAATCAGCCTAATGCCCAGTCCTATTAGAACGTATTTTAACCACGAACGCATATCTTCCAACCTTTAAATACATAGCCCCGAAGACTATGCTTATTAGGGGAAAGAGGAGGTTTTTGTTAGCGATTTTGAAGGAGGATCGGCTAGCGCTCTCTAAAGTTATCTTTATGGATAAATGTGAACCTACGTAGTCTATAAGGATCTTATTGATCCCGTTTAAGTCCCTCCCAACCTGTACGTTCGAAGGTTCATTAGAGAGCTTGAGAACCCCTCTATAGGTTTGACCTTCATCCTCAAACTCGAAGCGTAAAGTATCCTTAGGTTCAACCCTTAATGGCTGGGGCACGCCTCGATAATCGCAGCCATCCACAGCACTAAAGTACCATCTCCAAAGGGTTACCCTTAACTCTATAGGCTGATCTGACCCATAAGTCACCAAGACCCCCTCACCTGTGACCCAAATCGATTTCGTGAGGCGAAGACCGCCATGATTGCTTTCATAGGATACAATCAATTCATCACCCACCAGCCCCCCGTGACTTTCAAAATCCTCATAAAGGTTTAAGCCGTAAACGAAGCTTTGACGGTCGCTCAACTCAACCAAGTCGACTAGGCCCCTAATGGGCCATTCTCTCAATAGAAAGATATGCGGCTTATCAGTCCTGATGGTCTCATCGCTGTAAAGTATATAGCAAGTTTCGTTTCGATATACGAAGGTTGCGTTGGATTGGCTTTCTGGCGCGTAGCCATCCCACCCTCCCAGGCAGATGAGAGGTGTGAAACTTAGAGATACAACGAGGACTACAAATAGAACGTCTATGAGTGCCCTCATTTCAAATCCAACTAGGATTTGTTCGGCAGACTGCTAATGCGCCCTGCTTAAAGACTACGGTGAATACGTTTGTGTCCATGAATACGCTGAGACAGTCATCGGCTTCCATAATAGGCCTTGTAGTAGCTTCATATTCAAAGAGCAAAGGCCTGAGGCTGCTTATATTCACGCCCACCTCATCAGCTTCACTCCTAAGTCTCAATGCAGCTTGAACCCTATTCTGCCCATACTCAGGGTCAGGTCCCACTTCCACACGTGTGAGGTTGCCTATGAATCTAATTTCCAAATCACCTAAACCTAGCTTCAGTTTGACCACATTCCCTTGAAGCACGTAATCAGGGAGGACATCCCAAGACATCCAAATGGTCAAATTCATGCTGATGAGCGATGAGATGTTACCTTTCGGAGTTACAACGTATCGCACTTCGATGGATCGATCTGATTCGGTCAAGGTCTTGTTTATGTAGAGGCCGTCTGTCTCATATCCAATCAGCCTTACTCCATCTGTGGAGTTCCCATCGAAGTGTACCTTGCCGCTGCTCGGGGCCTCCACCCACTTGGTGCCCGAGGCGTCGAAGAGTATTCGGTTAAATGAGTCCTTTATGATTAGGGATTTGACGGGATCAACCAAGGATCGATCTAGAAAACCCATCGTGCCCGCTTTGGCTACCGCGTATTCTATGTTATGATCCTCTATGAGCTTAGGTGTGTGGGCGCGCCAGAGAGGCATGTTAGAACGGTCTCCAGACCTAATGGAGATACGGACTTCAGCCTCTATGACGCCGCTGATGGGAGAGAACTCAGCCCTAACTATTGTATGTCCCTCACTTTTTTCTACTTGTGCAGGACCCACAGTATTTCCTAAGAAAATTATCTTGGTCTCCCTCCCATCAATGGTCAAAGTGGTATTGCCACTTGTTGTTTCGAGTATCCTCTCTTCCGCCCACGGCTCAACCCAAACCGGAAGCTCTAGACTAACCACTTTCACATTTGCCTTTGGATCAACTCTATATTCAACCTCGAGGCGAGGTTCTGACGTTGAAACACGTATCGTCTTTTCGAAGAATAGTCTATATGTTTCGAAGTACTGTACGAGGATTACTTCCGGATCCGTATCGTTAAGCCATCGATAGCCGCGATACCCTGCACCATTGGGGTTTTCAATCCATTCTTCATTCTCCTTGATCAACCTTACCTTCACAAAGTAATCATCAATAAAGACTATCGGCTCGTATCCACTTCCATCATAGTATGAGATGGAGGGAGCCTTCGAGACGGAGAAAGGCTCCCACTCGTCCACTAGCAAGCTTGGGGTCAATATCCTGAAGCTCGTCGACTCTACTGCTTCTGATATCAGAGCTTCCTCCAGCCCTCCCGAACCTACGAACTCTCTCCCCGAGAGGGCTTCAAGCCATGCCGCGACTACAGGTCTTGAAGATAGAGTAGCTTCTCTTGGTATGTTCTCATCTATCCACTTGGCGGCTGAATTGATCTCTTCATCAGTGAAGTATCTTGAAGCCGAATGTTGGTTGTATATTGACACTGATGCACTGTAGCCCACAACCACCGTGGAGATGGTTAAGAGGGCTACGAGAAATATGGCGGCGAGTTTAGGCAAATCTATCACCACTTCCATGACTGGGCTATGATCGACAGCGTTTACTTCGTGCACTGAGCAAGATTCTCTGATCCACAACAATGGCGATGCAACCAAGAGGGCTAAGATAGGCGCGGAGAGTATGTGGAGCGAACTCAAGGCTGGGATGAAGGCTAAAGCGAAGGGCACCATAGCTAAAGCGTACAACATGGGCGAGGTTACTGTCTTAGCCCTTTTCAAGAGGGTGTAGATCCCTATAGCCGCGCCAACCATCATGGATAAACTCAGCCACAAATTTTCAGCCCGTGTGCCTAGGTTAACCCTTAACAGTTGACCTTGTGTTCCTTGCGAACTGCCTAGAATTAAGAGGAACAAGAGAGGGAGCATAAAGGCGCTTGCTAAGAAGACCATATATAGAGCGCCCCTTGAACCTCCTTTAAGACATTTTACCAAGAAGCTGAGATACGCGGTGAAGAGGAACAGGCCCAGTACGAGGCTGTAATTGCCAACTATTAAGGATGTGGTGACTGCGGGCACGAAGGCCATTATCCACGCAGCCGCCACACTGACGAGGCGGCTTCCAGTCACGGTTAACGACAGGAAATAGGCGAGTAAGGGTAGGGCGCTCGTAAGAAATAGGGGTATGAGCTTGAGGGCTGTAAGGAGGTCCAGATCAAACACACGCACCGCGAAGGAAATGAATGGATATAGAAGTGTCTCGTCAGATGTGAGAACATCAGCCGTCCACCCGTGTGCTAACGCATTATAGTGTTGTACTGCGCCTAGGCCTGGGGGGAATCGTGAAGCCGACATCAGGCTGTAAAGATGACTTAAGAGGCTTGCAGACGCTAATAGGGCGAAGAGAAACGCTGCAGTCCTCAACAGGTACTCCCTCAAGCTGGGTGCCTTACATCCCTGCGTTTAGGTAATGGGGATAGAAGGTTGGTGCCAAGTAACTCCCGATGAACAGAAGGATTAAGAAGAAACCTATGAGTGCTCCATTGAAGAGCATTCTCCCTAGAAGATTCGCTTCCTCTGCGTCACGACCCTTAATCAGCAAGTAAAAGGCGGAGGCTAATGGCCCTCCCACAAATAAGAGCTTGAGGAGATAGAGTAGGGGATCAATTTTCGGGTGGGTTCCCTCCCCGAAAACGGCGATATTGAATGTGATCGCCATCGGAGCATAGATGAAGAGGATGAACATCATGGCTACTAGTGGCTGCATCCTGAGCATCCTCGTGATCGCGTAGCCGACTGGTACAGCGAAGAAGGGCTGGAGGATGATGATGAAGTAGCTTCCAATCCCCCAGGAGATCAAGAGGCATGTAGCCACAAATGAGATTATTAAGAGGATTATGTCGCTGACCTTTTCATATTCTTTGACGGCTAGGTAGGCGAGGGCGAAGTAGGCGAAGATATACCAGTATTCAGGCCTGAGGTAGCCTTGAAACCACGTGAGCCACCCAGAGGGCATTGAGCTTATAATGAAGTACTCCCAGGCCGAAGTCTCCTTGCCAACCACTACCATCATCCACTGCCTTGCCACAGCCGATGGGTTCAGCCCCATAGCGAATAAGGGAGTTAGGTCAAGTCCACTTAGGAATAGGGCTGATAGAAGGGAGACGCCGGATATAGTGAAGACTAGAATGGTCACCTTAAGAGCCTTCCTAAAGAAACCTTTGTAAAGACCGTAGGCTAAGAAGAAGAGCGGAGCCACCACACCGTTGATCTTGCTCAGCACACCCAGAACAGCTAAGATCCCTGAGAGATACAGCCATCTTTCCTTCCCACAACCCTCGTAAACGAGGAGGCAGTAGTATGAGGCGAGAAGGAAGAGGGCAACACCATTCTCAAGGAAGGCCATCCTATTGTAGATAAAGGCAGGAAACATGGCGATAAAGTAGAGAGCCGACGCGACCGAGGCGCCCCGACTACCAAACTTCTTCATCGAAACCAGATAGATCAGTACGGCAACGAGCGAAGAGGCTACAGCCGACGGAACCCTAATGGCGTAAGGCGTGCCAAAGGCTCTCAAAGAAAGGTTCATGAAGAAGAGAAAGAGAGGTGGCTGATACACCGGAAGCCTCTCAAACAAGCTTTCAGACTCCCTCAGATACCGGTCCGCTTCATCACGGTATAGCCCCTCAGGATTACTACCCAACCAAGGTTCTTCCTCAGGAAAGTAGGGGAAGCTATACAAGCGGTATGCCCTCGTGGCAAAAGCCAAGAGGAAGAGCGAAGCCAAAATCATCGGCGTATAAAATCTTTTTCCGAAACTGGGAGCCTTCAGCGCTACCCCAGCTGCTGTTAATTTAACCCTAACATCAGGCATAGGCTTCTAGATCTTCCTTACAATTACCATACATCACTAAAACCATTATTGCACAGTACCCTCCCTATTTGCGGAATTAATCCCTGAGCGTTCATCGTTCATTGCACGTTGGTATTGCTATACAAACTCTCATGGAGTGACTTAATCACTTTGTTTAAGAATCAAACCTCTATCGAAAGAATTCTAACATTAATTAAGCCTGAGAGCACTCTAGCCCTCGTTCGTGTTAATACAAAATCAATCAATAATCATCAACAGTTTTAGAAAGCCACGCTAAGGCTTCTCGATTCTGATTTTCCTTAGCTCTTTCAGTATGCTTTGATTCAGTTTTTCAGGCAACGGAATTCTCTTTTCCGCCAACAATTCATAGAAGGCTGCACGAGGAATTCCTAGCATTTCAGCCGCTTTACCCGCTGACATCTCGCCCGTCATGTACATCTCGAGGATTTCATTCAGGAACTTTTCTTTTATGCGCTCTGGAATGGTGATCGCCATTCTTTCTCCTCTAACCTAATAGAGCATAAAACTCCTTTAAGACCTCTTCGCTTATCCTATAACCCTCCCCCACTAGTCTTTCAGCGTCCTTCTTGGCTTCCTCAACCGTTGTTAGCCCTCGTTTCACAGCCTCAATAAGTAATCCAAGGCAGCCTCTAACTTCTATGCCAAATTGACTAGCCAGCTCACGGACTTCCTCCTCGTTAGCGAGCAAAGTGGAAGCCTTAACTTCCCGTGCAAGCTGAACAGTTTCAGCATTCGCTAAGTGAATCCCATGCGTCATAGCCATTTCCCTGGCTTTCCATTTGTCGATTACATCCAAAACCTTAATCCACCCCTCACGCATAGCCCTTTCAGTCTCAAGTGAACCCGCTAGACCCCAACCCCTTTCTACGACCTCCACGAAGACGCTAGGAGTAATAATGATCTCATTGTAAACATCCTTAAGGAGATGGAAACGCCCTATTCTTGACGAATGAATTAATATAGAAGCATCCGCAACGATAGTAGACAATTTTTACTCCTGAGATAGAGGCTTAAATAAGATTTCGGTTGGTGATGGCTCCTGTTTTCACCGTTTGTGTCCATCGCCTAGACCTTTTTAGAAGAATCTGGATCAGCGCATAGGAGGCTATGAAGGTTTCAAGGGCCCAGTACGTGTAAATGAAGGGAAGCCATAGTAGATTGGCTACTTTTCTTGGCTTTGTTGTGTAGATCAAGGCTAATCCGATGAAAAATAGGGGGATTATGGTCAGGAGTGACGTGACCTGCGTGATCATTGTGAAAAATGGGTCCGGCTGGACCGGAAATAGGAGTGTACACAGGGTCATGAGGTAGCCCATAAGACAAAAAGCCAACATGTAAGGGCCCGCTAGGGTGACCTCCGCATCAACGCTCCTTCGGTTAAGCTTTGTGACCAGCTTCCCATACCTCAATGCGATTTCCATGTTTCCCCTGCACCACCTTATCCGCTGCCCCAACAGTTGCCTAAGTTTAGCCGGATGCTCCTGCCACGACCGAGCCTCCGGGGCATACCTTATTTTATAACCTCTCTCCATCAGCCTAACAGAAACCTCCATGTCCTCTGTTAAGGATTCCTCGTTCCATCCACCCACCTCCTCCAAGATATCTCTCCTTATAAACTGACAAGTACCCGCAAGGTTGACAAACAGCCTGAGGACATCCTTCCCTCGAATATACGCCTCAAACCTCACAGCCTCCTCATACGAGATGAACTTGGTCAACATGTTCTCATCAGCGTTGATGGCGCAAACCGTCCCTTGAACCCCAGCCACCGAATGATCCTCAAAATACCTCATCGCCTCCAACAGAACGTCTGATCCAGGAACGTTGTCAGCGTCGAAGGTGGCAATGATCTCACCCTTCGCGTGCTTAAGAGCGTGGTTTAAAGCAGCTGGTTTTCCATTCGACACCAGCTTATGAAGTATTCTCACATGAGTGGGGTTCCGCTTGACATATTTCTCGCATATCTCCACTGTTCTGTCTACTGATCCGTCGTCAACGACAATGATTTCCTTCTTCTCCGGGGGATAATCTAGATTCAACAAAGCGTTCAAGAGCCTACCCACAACCCTCTCCTCGTTCTTCACCGGAACAATAATCGAGACAGCAGGCAAAATATCCTCCTTTAGTCGCGGCGCCTCCCTCAAGCTTTGATGTGCCCTTCGTAAATGCTTAGCGCCGACCACCACAATAGGAACACTGTAGAGTGTCCATATGTAAAGAACCGAAAGTATGCAAGTAAATATCAAATAAATCGGGTTCAGCCCGCTACATCATCCCGACATTCAAACAAGACAAACACTAGGCTTTGAACATCGCTGGCGTATTCATGCAACTTACAGCTAAATACTGAATAAAACCGGGTTCTTCCGCCCATCCAACGGCGGATTCATTGCCCCAACTCTCGGCAATTTTACTCAGTTTTTGGGCGAGTTGGCGTCCAACCGTCCTCATCATGCACACAACCTCGCTCTCCATGGCTTCCAGCAGCTTCTTCACAGCGGAGTTGAGTAGCTTGGCTAGGATGAGGCTGCGAACTCTGTCCACCACCCTGATCACTAGATTCATCAGCATACGCTCATGTCCATTCAACTTCCTAAACCATAAACCCCTTCGAAGAGCTTTCAACCTCAACCTAGCTAAGCCATCTCGTGTAAGAGGAACAGGAGTCCAATCCTTCACGCAGACTTCACCTTCTGAATCTTGCACTTCACCAGATCACCTATGTCGATGCTCAGGGCATCCCTGATCTCCGCTGGTATCGTTATCCTCCCCTCCCTCCGAACATAAGACATGAACTCCGCATTTTCCTTTGACAAAACTGGAGACTCCAGTGATTGGTGCTTTCCTACATTCATTGGCGAAAAGTTATATCTTTTCGACAGAATCCTGAAACCAAAGACATTTTATTTCCGTCTAATTAACTATTACTCCTAAAAATCGATCTTGAAACATAACATTCAGAAATACTCTAGACGATTATCTGTAATCATATTAAGTATATTAACGAGGTTGCAAACGAAAGCCTACTTCCCTTTAAGCTGATGAAGAGGCCTACATACACGCCAGGCTTGATTGCGAAACGCTTGATCACAGAATTCTGCTTTAATCCTTGAGCTTGACCGGTAAGAACCGTCTATAATTGAGGGAAAAGTAAAGATTGCTACGGCAACGTCAGCAAGTCTAGGTTACTGGTTATCGTGCAAAAACTTCGGTATCGGTTAATTTATAATATGCTGACGTTTTGTATCTGGAAGTATCGTTTGGCTAAGAACCGGATTCGCTCAGCGTTTCTTCCATTTTTCCCGATGGCAACTCCCTTGTCTCTGGGGTTCACGGAGACCACGGCGATGGTTTTTCCGTCGGGGCGTTCGGTGATGCGTATCTCCTTCACTCGTGCCGGCTTCAAAGCGTTTTTGATGAACTGAACCGGGCTGTCTGAATGCTCGATGATTTCATGCTTCTTCCCCGTCATCTTTTCTAGGAGGTGGATGTTTTTTCCTCTCCTCCCTATAGCCATCCCCACATCTCCCTCCTTTATGATAAAAATGATCCGGCTAAGGTCTTCGTCGATGATGCAGTCCCTCACGGTGGCGCCGGTGATGCTTTCAAATAAGGCAATGTATCGCATCTCGCGACTCGTGAACTTTATGCCGCTAGACATTCGCCGCCTCCGCAACGCTGAGGATGTCGGAGTCACCCGGCTCCCTTACGGTCAAAGCCGAAACCATGAAGGGCTTCCCGCAAACTGTCCCTAAATTTATGCTATCTCCTTTATAAATAATCACCGGAACGTTAGAGCCCCTGCAGTAACGCACAATATCTTCATGAATCTTTTGTGGGCAATTCGCCGCAACAATGATGAGCTTAGCCTTTCCTATCTTAGCGCTTTTTACGGCGTTGTTGGCCCCAAACAAAACCTTTCCGGTTTTCACCGTGGTGGCGATGGCCTTGTTTATGTCGATCACTCCGTCTTCCCCCGGTAAGCCGCCGACATGTAGAGGTCCACCAAGCCTGTGCCGATGGGTATAGACTGCCCCACAATCACGTTTTCGGTTACGCCCCTCAGGGGGTCGCTTTCACCCTTTATGGCGGCTTCAACGATGTTAGGAACAGTGATCTCGAAGGCTGCCCTCGCGAGGACACTGGCCTTCTCCCCGCTGATTCCGTGTCTCCCAATTTGCCGCACATCGCCGGTTGAAGTCATGATGTCAGCCACCAACATCACGTGCCTTATATCCACGTCAAGACCCTGCTCCTCAAGAACTCCCATAGCTTCCTCGATGATAACGTTTCTAGCCGCCTCGATTCCAAGCGTTTTAGCAATCTCATGAATATGATTGGTGACCGTTCGCGTGGGATCCACTCCGCGAACTTCGAGAACCTTCGGAAGGTTGGAGCCATCGGTTCGTATCACCCACTCCCCCTCTTCTTCAGTGACAAGAACCCTACGAATATCCGGTATACCTTTAACATAATGTGTAGAAACCCTGTCAAATAGCTTCTTGGTATCCAGCGGCTTCCCGGGTTTGAGAGCAAGGCGATTATCTTTGACCCTTAACGTGCAGTTGGGGAAGTGCAACGATTTTTCTATCTCATCCAGCGAAACACTTCGATCTTCCATCATGCTCAAGTCAAGCTCAACGATGACCTCGTCTAGTTCAGGGTCTATGTACATAGACTTCGCGAGATCCTCCATGGTTGTGCATATAATCTCTCGGGCGACTTCGGTGGCTTTCTCCTTGCTCGTTCGATGCTCCTTATCAAGGTAAATGGACATGATCGGGGTGGAAGGTGTCCGTCGAGCGTCCACAATTTCAATGAGTCGAGGCAGGCCGAGGGTTACGTTTTGTTCCCTAACGCCCGCGTAGTGAAATGTTCGAAGCGTCATTTGGGTGCCTGGCTCACCTATTGATTGTGCAGCCACGATTCCCACAGCTTCACCGGGCTCTACGAGGGCTCGTTTATAGTTTTCTAGGGTCAGGTTGATTGCTTGATCTACGCCTTCCCGAGTTAATCTGGCCGTAGCCAGCTCCTTCTTTAATTCTTTAACCAAGATGGGTGTGAGCTGACCCTCCACTTCTTTGAGACGTTCCATAACATACTGTTTGAGTGCGGGTTCACCCTTCTCTATCATAATCTTAATTTGCTCAACGAGTCGGTTGACGTTTACGGCTTTTCCATGATCGCTTTTAGCGGGGTCTACCCCGTCTTCCCCGTATCTGAATTGAATGATGTCACCAATCGAGTTTCGAACGGTTCCGTCATACTCGATACGCAGGTGTTCAAGAGCGTTGATGAGGCGCCTCTGCATGTACCCGCTTTGTTGTGTTCGTACAGCCGTGTCTACGAGACCCTCTCGCCCACCCATTGCGTGGAAGAAAAATTCAATGGGATCTAAACCGTCTCGATAACAAGAATACACGAAGCCCCTGGCTTTGGGAGAGGGATCTCCCACTTTAAAGTGGGGTAAGGCTCGCTCAATGTATCCCCGCATAATTCGTTTTCCTCGCACCGACTGCTGCCCAACGCAAGCAGTCATTTGGCCGATGTTGAGGCTGGAACCCCTTGCTCCGGTTCTCGTCATGACGATTCCGGAGTTGTTTACGTCAAAGTCTTCGTCTGCGGCTCTTCCGGCTTTGTCCCTGGCTTCGGCTAGCTCATTCATCACGTAGATCTCGAAGGATTCGGTGAGGGTTTGACCGGGAAGTCTTGGCAGCGTTCCCTCTTGAAGGTCATTTATTAATTTACGTATTCGATTCTCAAACTTCTCTATTATTTGATTAATTTTCAACAGAACGGGATGAGACAACTCCAGCTCGTCAAAGGAATACGTAAAGCCTCGCATGGTCATAAACAACTTAAGAAGCCGACAAATGCGATTCAGAAATAGCCTTCCAACAGGGGCCCCATAGTCTTTTATTATTCGATGAAGGAGGCTTTCAGACTGTTCAGCTCCTATGGAGCTTCTGTCGATCACACCACATTTTAAAATGCCGTCTTTGATAACCACATAAGCATCATAGGGGCATTTTTCATGAAGGCATTGATCACATCGATGGCAAGTGGTCGCCTTTAACGCATAGTTTAAGCTTTTGGGAAGGAAGAGGCTGAAGATCTGTTTCCCAGTCCACAGCGGTTTAGGTTCCTTGATTTCAGGTTCAGGAAGAGAGCCCTTATAATCCGCTGCCAATAGCAGTCTGCAAACATCCTCCTTTGTGAGGAGAGTGAATTTTCGAGTAAAGAGATAGGAGGCGGTTATGAAGTCTCGGATGGCCCCTACGATGGGGCCCCCAAACCTTGGTGAAAGAATCTGGTCTTGAACTTGCATGAGCAGGCGTGCCTCGGTTTGTGCTTCTTCGCCCTGTGGGATATGGAGGTTCATCTCGTCTCCGTCAAAATCAGCGTTGTAAGGGGGACACGTGCAGAGGTGTAGACGAAACGTTTTGTGAGGCAACACCCGAACATAGTGCGCCATGATCGACATTCTATGAAGGGAAGGCTGCCGATTGAAAACCGCGATGTCGCCGCCCTTGATGTGGCGCTCCACAATGAAACCTGACTCTAAAGCCTCGGCGACCTTTTCGCGATCAACCACGAATTCCAGTCTAATGCGTTTACCGTCTGGCCTTACGACATAGAGTGCGCCAGGATACTTTTCAGGGCCGTTAGTCACCAACTTTCGCATTTCATCAGCGTTCCATTCGGTGATCTTCTCAGGCATCGAAAGCCTCATAGCAATATCAAGCGGAACCCCAACCTCATTAATATCAAGATTTGGATCCGGAGAGATCACGGTTCGCGCTGAGAAGTCCACTCTTTTTCCAGAAAGGTTGCTCCTAAATCTCCCTTCCTTTCCTTTCAGGCGCTGGGAAAGGGTCTTAAGGGCTCTGCCGGAACGATGCCTAGCGGGGGGAATTCCAGAAGCCTCGTTGTTGAGGTACGTGGTCACGTGATATTGAAGAAGCTCTGATAAATCTTGGATGATGAGGGTAGGAGCCCCTGCCTCCATGTTTTCCTTCAGTCGTTGATTTATACGGATGATGTCCACGAGTTTGTGGGTTAAATCATCCTCGGATCGGATGCCTGATTCTAGGGTTATGGAAGGCCTTACGTAAACGGGTGGAACTGGAAGAACCTGCAGAACCATCCATTCTGGGCGCGCACTCTTCGAGTTGAAACCAAATAATTCAAGGTCTTCGTCAGGTATCCGCTCCAGTCGCTCTCGAACTATACTTGGCGTTAACCGTTGCGCGCCCTCCTCTGAAATCTCATGAAAAGTCGTGGGTTTCGTGAACTCTATCTTGTACTGGGGGGCGCCGCAATGCGGGCATTCCCTGTTTCTCGCCTCATGCAACACGTTTTTGTAAAGTTTGTCTGATGCAGCCCCCATTAACTTGCGAGCACGGTCGATTTTAGCCCTAATTTTGATGATCCGATTCGGAGATAATAACATGCGGCCGCAGTTTCGGCAAGTAGACCCAAGGAGATCGTAGATTATTTTAGTGAATTCGACGTGAATGAGGGGGACTGCCAATTCGATGTGGCCAAAGTGGCCTGGACATCGTATAGCGGTGTTGCCGCAGGTTTTACATCGTTGTCTCGGTTCAAGCGTTCCCAATCGTCCATCCATTAGCCCTGACGTAATGGGAGCTCCGTCCTCATCATATGTGTCGGCGGTTTGTATCTCTGCAACAGAAAGCCTACGTATGTCTTGTGGAGAAAGAACTCCAAACGAAAGCTCATCTATGACCTTGTGAACGGCTTCTTCCATTGCCATTTCAGGCTCTCTCCTTCAGTTTGAGGCGGGGCGTTATGCAGAGGCTCATCAACTCTTGCAGAAGAAGTTTGAAGGCATAGGAAACAATTACTGGTGAAATTTGGGCTTTGTCTTCACAGAGTCGGCATACATACCTGCGTTGCTTGATGTCGTAAAACGCTATGTATCCACACGTCTCACATACGTATAAGAGATATTTGTCTGATTCCTCGAGAAGCCGATCCCGCAGGAGCATAGCGGCGCCGTGTCCAATGAGGCAGTCTCTTTCCATTTCTCCGAAACGAAGCCCACCACCCCTCGCCCGACCCTCTGTGGGCTGCCTCGTCAACATCTGAACTTGACCCCGCGCCCTTGCGTGAATCTTGTCCGCCACCATGTGGTGGAGCTTTTGATAATATACGACTCCCACAAAAATGTCGGCGGCAAATCTTTCACCCGTGACCCCATTGTAAAGAAGCTCTCGACCGCTGGAGCTGAAGCCTAGATCGATCAACGCTTGTTTCAATTCCTCTGGCTTTTCGTTAATAAAAGGTGTCCCATCCACTGGTTTTCCCCTCCGCGCCGCAACTTTCCCAGCCATGGATTCAAGGAACTGTCCAATGGTCATTCGTGAGGGAATGGCGTGGGGATTGATTATAATGTCGGGAACGATGCCCTCTGGAGTAAAAGGCATATCCTCCTGCGGCACAATCATCCCTATAACGCCTTTCTGCCCGTGACGAGAAGCAAACTTGTCCCCCAACTCGGGAATTCGCTGATCACGCGCCCTAACCTTTACGAGCTTGCTTCCTTCGCCCGTCTCGGTAATAAAAATGGCATCCACGATGCCGGTTTCCGAAGGCCTCATGTCCACGGAGGTATCCCTCATCGTAGGACCTTTGACTTCAAACTCCTTGTATTCCTCGAGGAATCGAGGAGGACTCGTTCTGCCGATGAGAACATCTCCGCCAGCCACCTTCGATTCTAAGCTGACGATGCCGTCTATTTCAAGAAAGCGATAGTATTGCTCACCTCGATATCCGCGAATGCCTGGCTCCGGTGCGGTAAATCGATCTTTCAGTCCTCCAAGGTATTGACGACACTCAGCCTCGTAAATCCGATAGAAGGTGGAACGTCCTAAACCTCTTTCGATGGATGCTTTGTTGAAGATGAGGGCGTCCTCCATGTTGTATCCTTCGAAGGATATAATGGCGACGATGCAGTTTTGTCCAGACGGTCGATGATCATACCCTATAATGTCCATGGGCTTTGTCTTAACCAGGGGCATCTGAGGGTAGTGTAAAATGTGGGAACGGGAATCAACTCGGACGAGGTAGTTCGTTGCATAGATTCCAAGGGCTTGCTTCGCCATGGCAGCCTCGTAAGAATTGCGTGGAGACTGATTATGCTCAGGATAGGGTATGAGGGAGCCGCATATCCCCAGAATGGTGTAAGACGCAATCTCCACATGCGTGTGCTCGGGCATCACCTCCTTGAAACTTAAAGCTGCAAATACGTTTTCCTCCTCTTCGGCGTCGATGTATTCAATGATACCTTGCTTTACAAGATCCTCCCACGCCCATTCTCCGGAACGAATCTTTTCGATATGCTCCGGTTGTAGCCTAGGTGTGCCGTTTTCGACCACTATGAGGGGTCGGCGCACACGCCCTTCGTCACAGTTAACGTAAACTTCTTCCCTTTCCCCATGGATATTAGAGAAATAAGCGATATTAACATCTGTGGGGATTTCCCCCCTCCTACGTTTGTTTCTTGCCTCAGTGACTAACTCCTGGGGAGACATGCAATAGCCAATGAGACAACCATCTACGAAGGCCTTAGCGCCCTCGATCCGCAGGGTTTCCGTTGCCTCCTGAGCTGGAACCACCCCCATCCGATAAAGGGTTTGTTTCATTTTTTCAGGGTTCACGCTGACCGAAATGCACGCCGCTAAAGCGAGGTTTTTCACTAAACCACAGTTTGACCCTTCAGGCGTCTCATTTGGGCACAGCCTTCCCCAGTGGGTTGGATGCAGGTCTCGAGCCTCGAAGTTGGGCTGGCTGCGACTGAGGGGGGACTGTAACCTCCGTAGGTGGCTTAAGGTGGAGATGTGGTTGGTTCGGTCGAGTAGTTGGGTGATACCGACTCGTCCTCGCCCCCAATTTCCTGTAGCGATGGCATGTTGAAGTCGCTCGGTAACGATCCCTGGGCGCACAGCGGCGGAAACCGAAATCGTTTGCCGTTTGACGCCCATCCGCTCAAGCTGATATTTGATGTCGCGGCAGAGGTTTCTGAAGGCTATTCTAAAAAGGTCGGCGAGTAAAGGTCCAGCAAGTTTCAAGCGCTTATTCTTGAAGTGGTCTTTGTCGTCAGGCTTTCGTTTTCCGAGCTTCAATTCGAGAGCCCTGCAAGCCATCTCACCCAAGAAGAGAGCCTTTTCTCTGCGGTCTCGAAGGGTGCGGCCGATATGGGGTAGAAAGTTTCGATCAAGGATGCCTTCGGCTTTTTGACGACGATACTCTTCCACTTGCCCGTGCGCCACGCGACTCCCGATGTACATGATGGCTTCCTCGGTCGTGTCTATGCCCATGGCCTTTTCAAAGGAGACCTCAAGCTCATTTTGTATAGCCTTGTCCGGAGAAACCGCCTCGGCAATTTCCTTGTCAGACTGTAATTCGAGGGCTCTCATTAAAATCACAAAGGGTATCTCGGTGGGGACACCGGGCATGGAAACGTAAACGGCGCCGTCCGACTTCACACGCAGCTCGATTCTTGCCCTGAAGCCCACTGTGGTGGAGAATATTTTGGCTTGATAAACAGGTCTGGCGCCGCGGGTGTCGGTGTCTACGATGATGCGGTTTGGAGTTAGGTCTTCTAGGGCAACGATAACACGTTCAGAACCGTTGACGATGAGGTAGCCTCCTGGGTCGTTTGGGTCCTCCCCTTGGCCAATGAGCTCCTCAGGGAGCAGTTGAGAAAGAACGCAGAGCTTAGACTTCAGCATCACCGGAAGGTCGCCTATCAAGACGAGTTCGGTTTCAAGCTCCCTGCCACCGATGACTGGCGTCATCTCTAGGGAGAGGGGCGCAGCGTAGGTGAGGTTACGAAAACGGGCCTCTATAGGGTAGATCTCGTGGGGGTATCCGTCCACCTCCGTGATGTAGGGGCCGCTGATTCTTGACTGCGGGTGAAGGATCCATATTTGGCCAAGCTTTATCTTGTAGGGATACTCTGGAACCTCAATATCGATCTCGCCAACTTCCTCTATGACCTCTTGAAGGCCGTGGTCAATGAACTTGTTATAAGAATCGAGGTGCTGTCTAACCAAGCCCTTCTCCTCGAAAAAGGACTTTTGGAGGAGCAAAAGGTCTTCATTCGAAATTTCCAAACTACCTAAACCTCCACTAAACTCACAATTATTAAAGCATGGGTATCGGACGATTTGATACGATTCAAACCGAACGCGGGAATTCCCCCAACGGGCCGGTGGTCATCCGACCCGAAAAATCGGGCCTCCGAGGTTGCTTCCGCCTTGATGTTTCGGAAGCTTACTACCATAGGTTTAGAGTCTCTCATATAAACATTACTCTCATGATACTTATCCGCCAAAAGATGTGATAGAGGTTAAAAATAGTCGGTGTCAAGAAGATAATGAAAACGATTTGTTATTGTCATAGATAATTGTGGAACATCAGGATGATAGTAGGTTAAGGTCTTTGTAAGTGAATTACTACCAGTAGTGACGGTAAGATATCCTGTTTTGACGAGTAGGACAAAAAGCCTTAGACAGAAGTTTTTGGTAGCCTCAAAAAGCTGATCATAGAAATATAGACCGAAAGAACACCATCTATCCAAATTCCCGATGCCTATCTTCACGTTTCAAAACTTGAACTATTCCTGCCTCAAAGCCTTTTGAAACTCTCCTCGTTTTCTCAGCTCGCTGACAATGAGGTTTCTTAGCCACTCAGAAACATCTAACCCTTCCGTTTGGGTTATCTCAACAATGATGCTCTTGATGTGCGGCCTGACTCTAGTTGTTACTAGTTCGGATTTCGATTCCGAGACACTTCTTGACACAGACCTCACTAACTGGTTATTAACTGGTTAATGTCCTTATAAGATTTACTGTTCTACAGAAACACAGATTTTTAAATTGACATATTCTTGTATAAAAAATCCCGCGTTTACGAAAGTATACTTAATGTAAACCAACGATTAACTTACCGTATGCACACGTCTCTGCAAAAATGTTATCTCGTTTTCGAAGCTCGGACGCGAGAGGGTAGGAGTTAAAGACGCTAAAGGACTCGGAGCAATCTTGGGGACGTACTGATAGTCCTGCATCTTGCCAACCGCAACTCACCAATAAACTTTACTCTGTTAACTTGACAGACGCTTGGAGAAATTTTGGAGTATCTCCGTAGAGGGGCCTGGTGGGGACAATATGGATATATCTTTTGTGAGGCAATGATGTTTTGGGGGATGTGGGTGTTGGAGGGTGAGAAATCCATGGTTTTTTGGGTCGGTTTGATTATTTTTAGTATGGCGTCGGTGGTTCTCTTCGGAGTGCTTTGGATGGTCGCGGTGGTTATGCACCCGGCGAGTCGGTTCGAGTTCCTTAAGGGCTTGGTTCCGCTAATAGTGGGTGGCATCGTCTTCGTGATCATAGGCATATGCATGATGAGGTCAGCAGTGAAGAAGCAACTCAAAATCCAGACAGCTTCTTGATCAAGATCTAGACTTTTAAATTCGTCTCAAAGTGTTCCTAGAATTAAAGCTGCCTTTTACGCCACTCGACGCCGTGCGCTCTAACTGCTTTCAAATCCATACTTTTCCTTCATAAGGGTTAACCCTTTCCTCTTCGAGACTCGTTTTTAGAGATGGGAAGCGTGAAGGTTCGACAGAATGAAGGCTTCACCACACGCGGAGAGATTCAAGAGTTTCTGTTCCTAGTCGACTTCGTTCCCTGCACAATTGAGGCAGCAGTGAAGATCATGAAGGGCCTACGATATTTTTTCCTCAAACACCCTGAATACGCAGATATGTTCGACCGAGAACTTTTCTGTGACCTGTTCATAATGGAGAAATGAAGACCAACGAGCAGCGTTCTCCATGCTCATAGAAAAGAAAATGAAACGCGGTAACGCCCTCGGAATTCATGAGGAGTAAAATAGATTTTGATACATTCCATGCAAGGGCGAGGAGCGTATCTCAGAAGACGGACGGGCCTAGGGTTTTAATAGGTTCCCAATAAATCTGTGGGATTTTCCCTCTCACGGCTTCGCATAGTGCCTCAGTAATCTTAATGCGGTTGTAAAGTCTTGGTTGAGCTCTTCTCTTGAGCTTACTCCAATCATGCAGGTGTCGGCGTTAAGGTCTCTGAACACGTATTCGAGGGCTGGTTGTGGTTGTATTCTTCCTCCAGCTAAGGGCTTTATGACCATTATGGGCTTCCGGGCGTTTCTTACGGCTTTGGCGGCTAGTTCCTGTGCGGGGAACATCATTACACCCTTTTTGTTGATTGGGGTCACGTAGCCATGACATTTGATTCCGGACTTTTCCAAAGTTGGTATTGTCAATCCAGCGTGGTGGGTCCCAAGCATGACTTGGTAACCAAAGGCGCCCTGCAACCAATCGACAAGCTCTCCCAACAAATCGATTCTATCGATCACAACAAGGAAATCTGTTTCTGATCCAAGTTCGGCGAAAGCCACATTAAAATCCCTTAAGCTTTCGACGGCGTGTGTCATTCCTTCGCGGTTGACTGAAATTTTTTGTGTCTCAGTTTTGTATGGGGCGGAGTGCTTTAATGCGTAGAGAAATCTTTCTTTCCAACCTTCTCTGCATTGCAGAACAGGGTCGTTAAGATATTTCTCTAGAATCTCTTCACCCGCGATTCGCTTCTCAATCTCGTAGTATGTTAGCCATCTTCTGTAATCGTCTAGGGGCTTACCGTCCGCTGTTAACAGTATTCGGAAGCATGGAATTAGGGCAATCTCTATGCCTGTTTGGAGAATCGTCTCATGGACAGCCTCAAGGTGAAGTTTAGCCAGTTGTCCTTCCGTGGCCGGCGCTGCACTGAAAACCGTGATCCCATACTCCTGAACCGCTCTGCTTAGGATTGCTACGGTATTTTCAACCTTAGAAAACCTCTCAACACATTCATGATTCTTTACCGACCCCTGATAAGATTCGCCGATGAAGGGTAAGTGACCTAGAATTACCTTGGGAACCAAAACTCCCGCAATTTTCACGAAAGGAAATTTGAACACCATCACGCATCCATCACTCCAAGCAGTCTCACAAGAACTTAGAAAAAGATTCTTAAGATGTTTAGGGTTTCCTATAACGATCGTTGACAAAGGCTTCCCCTGTACGAAATGAAAAACTTAAGTAGAACTGTTCTTCATTATGAAAGTTGGCGCTCTGAGCCAAACAGCCCTGGTAGTATAGTCCGGTCACAGGGGGACTGTCCTCAATGCCGGAATAGTATAAGCGGCTGTCGCCCGCTAGACCCGGGTTCAAATCCCGGCCAAGGGAAAGAAAAGCCATGTCTTTCCCGCCGAAGGGCGCCACACCCATTGAACCTGGGTCAACAAGGGCTATTTTTCACGTTTTCTTGTGAATGTGACTTAATGTAGGTTTTCAGCCCTTCTTTATTTGAAATGAAAATTAATCCGCAGTTAATACAAAAGGCAAAGGAAATGAAACGGAAGGGATATGCCAATTCAAAGATAGCTAATGCTCATGTGCTCACAGTTTCGAAATTTTCAAATCTAACAGAATACCATGAAATGATAGGCTTTGCCAATCCAGAGAAAAGAGAAAAACTGGAGAAGCTAATCAACCTCTAGAACACGCGAAACAATAGGTTCTTTTTCATAGAAGGTAAAGCCAAAAAGATGCTTAAACAGAAAACAAGGAAAAAATAAAACGCAAAAAACCAAAAAAAGACAAAATAAACGATATTAAAGTGAACGTAAATAAGCCTGTACTTTTCCCTTCCGCTCTTTCTCCTGCGAGAAACCTATTCTGGCGATTTGATACAGCTTGGACTTGGTTTCTTCGGAAATCTCGTTAAGTGTGATTAATGGATAACCCAAGATATCTATGCATTCGTCAACCTTGGATTTGAAATCTGGAGAGTGTATTGCAGTTTCGTATATCTTAATTAGTCCTCCTCTTTCGTTTATCCAATAAAAAGTACTAGATGGAAGCCTCCTTGCAACGAAAAAAGGAATTGTTCCAAGTTCCGCAGCTATTTGAAACTTCTCTTTGAAATCGGTAGGATAAGATAACCCATTCTTCACTTCTACTCCAAAACGTACTCCTTCTTTCTCCGCAACAAAATCGATGTCCCCACTAATACTTGCCCTCTTGCCTTCAAGTTCGTTTACATCAGTTCCCAGTACATCGAAGTTGACATCACGAAAGGCTTTAAGCCATACACCTTGTGCATAAAAACCCGCATAGGAGGATAGGGAAAAAATTGCGTAAGATAAATCGACCTTTTTCCTCATCAGATCTTGTAAGGCACGAGAAAACGAAGTCTTAACTAGTCTATAAAACAAGTTTGTACGTGGACCCCCTGCGTATCTTGGTTTCCTCCCTAATGGTCCAGTTGTTGTTATTACGCCTTTTCTCTCCAGTCTTTTAATAGCCGCGTCAACTCTCGTATGCTCTATTGCTCTCTCTGCATCCAGTTGGTATAGACTTGGATTTTCTAATCTGGATCGAAATTCGTTTCTAAAAGCAACGCCCTCGGCTTCTAGAATAGTAATCACTCCTTTTTCGGCCGCTATGTCCCATCTAGAAAGCTCGACCAACTGCTACCTCACTACCCAAAGATAGGGTTGAAGACTATCCCTTTTACTAAGAAAAGAATTATTAGATGCAAATATATAAGAGTCGATCGGTAAGTATGCGGAGAGCGGAATTCGAACCCGCGTTACACGTCCGGATGTCGGGTGTCTTGGTCCGCTGGATTACGGCGACAGCCGCTTATACTAGGCCGGACTATACTGCCAGGGCGCCACACTTCTATTTATAATGAATGTGTTGCGGGTAGATCCTTCGCATTACATATGACTATTGTAAGAAGATTTAAACGTCGAATGCAATTTTGTTAAACGATATATGCATCGAATATGGGCGCGGTGACTCTTTCGTCGAAGTTTCAGGTAGTGATTCTTCAGGATGTTAGGGAGAAGTTAGACTGGAAGCCTGGGCAGAAAATTGTTGTTAGTGAGAAAGATGGTGTCGTCCATCTAATCCCTCTGAGGCCAATAAAAGAAATGAGAGGATTTGTAAAGAGAGTAAATACGCATAAGCTTAGGAGTGAAGAGGATCGTTTTTGATTCTAATTGATTCATACGGCTGGATAGAATACTTTGCAAACGGTCCGAGCACCACCTTAGGGGATTATAGGGTCTAGAAAAAAGAAAGATAAGAAAACAACCTTACTAAAAACGCTACCACTAATTTTTGGAGAGAGGGCGCAAAGGAAAAACCTAAAAAAGGAAACGTGTAAACTACTATAGGAGTTCGAAAAGTATGCCCTTCTGTTCTAAATGCGGGAAAAAGGTTCCAGAAGACGCAAGCTTCTGTCCTTTATGTGGGTATAACCTGAAACAGGTAACAACAGAAAAACCTATACCTTTCGAATTTAAAAAATGCCCCCATTGCGGAGGAGAAATGGTAAAAGGTTATATTAACACGGCATGGTATCCTATTGACACTAGCACAAAAATCCTTGGTGTTCTTAGTCCTACTCGAAAAAGATTATTTGCATATCTATGCAATAGCTGTGGATATATTATGTTGAGATCGAGAGAGCACTAATTTTTAACAGTTTAGCTACTGTAAAAATAACGTATCCTTTAAAACTTTTTGAAAATGACAAAAATAGGGAAAATAGAAGCGCTAGCTGAGCACTCTTAGCCCAGCTTTATCGTATATCCGTTTGAGCCTCAGCAAGTCTTTTCCTGTGTAGAACTTGGCTAACACCGATCTCGGTGCTCTGCCTTGAAAGACATCTACGTATCTATCCGGCACTCCTAGTTCTCCGAGTTCGGTTGATTGCCATACCCTCAAGACTTGTGGTGTTATTCTGAAACCGCTTGCCTTGCTTGCTTTATCCCAAATCCCTCGGAACTTTTTAGGGCCAATGATAAAGAGTCTATCGCTGTTATCTTTTCTTGAACCTAAGTACTTTTGAAGGTACATCTCACATTCTTGGTTGTAGAAGGTTATTCCAGCTTTCTTAGTTCTGGTGTCATGCCTTGATCTTATGCACCTCAGCTTAAAGTCAACATCTGGATTTTTCCTTAGGCTTAAGGCTTCATTCTTTCTTAAACCTGCAGTTGGATAAAGCAGGTATAGCGATCTTTCAAGCTCATCTGTTAAAGCGTTGAAGCCTTTTCTAAGCTGTTGCTTTGTCGGTAATTCCGGTTCATAGTTGTTGGGTTGATGAGCCTTCTTGAAGCCTTCCATTAAGTCAGGTCTTTTGAAATGTCTTTCGATAAGCGCCCTTAAAGCGTCAAGCTGATTGTTGTAGGTTTTTGGTGCTTTGCTCAGATACGTTGCTAAATAGTCTCTTATGTTGTTTTGAGTTATGAGGCCCTCTGAGAATTTGAGGAATCTTCTAGTGATTGCTCGATAGTCTTTTGAAACCCTTTCAGTAAGCCTTTCATTTACTACGCAATGATCCCAAAACTCCGAAAGCGCTTTGTCCGTGTCTTGTACTAGTACCGGTACTAGTACCGTTGCTGAAGCTGATCCCCCCGAAATAAGCCCCTTTTGTAGAACGTTGGCGGGCCCGGGGGGATTTGAACCCCCGACCACCGGGTTAAAAGCCCGATGCTTTGGGCGCTGTTTAGGCTCTTCCTTACTGAGCTACGGGCCCTATATTCTCACTAAACAACCTCGAATTAAGCCTTTCTGAACCCCTAAGAGCCGGCAACCAGAGTGTTTACATTGAAACTAGTTCCGTAAAAGCTTAAAAAC
>Ga0315314_1000054_pt1 | contig 159576 bp, 136 predicted proteins | sample TDP9_MG_FD_203631 | JGI IMG/M metagenome (GOLD analysis project Ga0315314, IMG submission 203631) | Freshwater sediment microbial communities from Lake Towuti, South Sulawesi, Indonesia - TDP9 | ecosystem: Environmental > Aquatic > Freshwater > Lake > Sediment | place: Indonesia: South... | reverse complement strand
TATCTGGTTATTTAGGGATATTATTGGGCTCCACCTCCTTGTTTGTTTTCTGATAACCTATAACATAGGAGGGACCCAATTAATCCCTAAAAGTTAACCGATTAGCAGACACAACCAATTTTTTAACAGAAGGATATAGTAAAATCTAGTTTAATTGTAAAAACTCGATGTGAACGAAGAACCTAATACCAAAAAATAAAAGATTTATATAACATATACCCATAGAAGCCATAACTAAACCCAAAAAATGTGAAAAGCTAACCACAGACTAACAAAGAGGAAGAGCCAAATGAGATTCTGCGATTTTTGTGTCGAGAAGGCTCGGTATAGATGTAAGAGGCATCGTAAAAGTTTTTGTAGAGACCATGGTCTGAGATGTCCGGGTTGTGGAGCCGAGCTCTGTATGGATTGTCTTACCAGAAGGGAGTGTCCCAACTGCCGCACAGAGTTATTTATCTGTCCCACTTGTCTTTCAAATAGGAAGATATCGCGGCTTAGAGCGGACACTGGTAAATGTCCTGTTTGTGGTAAATAATGTAAAATTCAGTATAGAAATTAGAAATCTTGTTTTCTATATTTTTGGGTTGTAAGTAGGGTAGGATACTAATTGTTTCGCAAAAGCTTCTTAATTTTCGACACCAAATATGAATGTTATGTCAAAACCGATGATTAAAAATTACGACAAGCTTGTTGGGAAATCTAAGGGGCGGAATAAGCTTGCTAGAGAGAGTGTACTGGCTTTAATTGAGTCTGCGTTGAGAGCCGCCGATCCTAGGTTGGCTGTGAAGAAAAGCCTTCTTTTAAATGGAGATAAATTAACAATTAATGGGAAAATCTTGGAGCTTGAAGGTTTAGGTAATATTTATGTTGTTGGGGGAGGTAAAGCGAGTGGTGCCATGGCGGAAGTTGTTGAAGAAGTTTTGGGGGGAAGAATTAGTGAGGGTTGTGTGAACATTCTCAGAGGTACTAGGGACAGGTTTAGAACCTCGAAAATTGAACTGGTGGAAGCTTCGCATCCTGTTCCTGATAAAAATGGGTTAGAGGGAGCCGAGAGGATAATGGATTTAGCGGGAAGAGCCCAGGAAAATGATCTCGTTTTATGCCTGATTTCGGGTGGGGGATCGGCTTTGATTCCTTTACCGGTGGAGGGGGTCTCGTTAGAAGAGCTTCAGGAGGTTAATACGGCTCTACTTAAGTGCGGGGCGGACATAAATGCGATGAACTCTGTGCGTAAACATCTCTCAGCTATTGGAGGTGGAAATCTTGCCAAGGCGGCTTATCCCGCCACGGTGATTAGTCTCATAATATCTGATGTGGTTGGCGACCCTCTAGAAACCATAGCCTCTGGTCTAACGGTTCCAGATTCCACCACGTACGGGGATGCGGTTAACGTCTTGAAGGAGTATAAGATTTGGAGTTCTTGCCCAGAGGGGGTAAGGAAACATCTGGAGGAGGGTTTTAAGGGAAATTATCCTGAGACGCCCAAACCCGGTGACCCGGTGTTTGAGAATGTTTTTAATCTGCTTATTGCCACAAATAGAATGGCGTGTATGGCTGCGCAGGAAGAGGGACAGAAAAGGGGATTGAACTCCCTAGTGTTAACGACTTATTTGGAGGGAGAAGCTAAGGATGTGGGTATCTTGGTCAGCGGAATCGCTAAAGAAATCTTATATCGCAATATGCCTTGGGAAAAGCCTGTAGTAGTTATTTTGGGGGGTGAAACCACCGTCACGGTGCGTGGTAAAACTTCGGGCAGAGGCGGAAGAAATCAAGAATTGGCTCTGAGTGCTGCGCTTAAACTAGCAGGTGTAGAGGGGGTGGCCATAGGAGCTGTGGACAGCGACGGCGTTGACGGCTTTTCCGAAGCTGCGGGTGCAGTTATTGACGGTCAAACCATTTTGGAGTCGAGGAGAAGAGGGCTGGACGCTGCTAGCTTTCTTTTGGAGAATAACTCTACGGCTTTCTTTGAGGGCTTAGATGACTGCTTGATTTTCACCGGTCCAACAGGAACCAATGTGAATGACTTGGTGTTTATAGTAGTGGTTTAGTTTTTATGATTATCGTCTAGGTGAAGAGGCTACGAGTTCCACCGTGCAACACGTCAAACTTCAGATGGAAAGCATGGCCCCTTTAAGGGAGAGGTAGTTTATAAGAGCGCTATTAGTTCCTCTAGTGCCTGAAGTACCCTTTTTCCTTTTTTGGTTATTGTGAAGTATCTTCTTCTTTCCTTGGTAAAGGAGTCTACGAGTTCTTTTTGTTCCATTTTATCCAGGTGTTGGTATACGGCTTGTATGGAGATTTTCTTATCGGTTGCTTTCCAGATTTCGTAACCGTAAGATTCTCCCAGGTCCAGTAGTCTAAGTATTTTTAGTTTAGTGCTTATGTCCCAGCCGCGGGCGCGTAGTCTTAGTGTTTCCCTTCTTAATTCTGATTCCTCTTTTGTGAGTGCTTCAAGTACGTAGGGAGCCTTGAGACCCGTAGCGGTTATGAGGCAAACCACGGTTTCGGATTCTGAGATTTTTCCTTGGTTTACCAGGGTTTGAAGGGATGCTATGGTTGTGGCGCTTGCTGGTTCCACAAAAATTCCCTCAGACTTTGCCAGTAGCCGCTCAGCTTCTAATGTTTGTTCGTCGGGTACCGCGATACTGGTTCCGTTCGATTCTCTTACAGCTTGGAGTGCCAGCTTTCCGTAGGCGGGATTCGCTACTAGTAGCGCTAGAGCTCTAGTTTCTGGTTTCTCTACAGTTGCTATGTCTTGATTAAGTTTGTATGCTTCTGTGATTGGTGCGCATCCCGAAGGTTGAACAACCACAATCCTAGGCTCTTTTTTTATCAGGTCTAAGGCGCTTAGTTCTTGGAAACCTTTCCAGATGGAATAAGTGGTGCTCCCGGATCCAGTGGGAACTATCAGCCAGTCGGGCACTCCGTGCTGTTCGAATATCTCAAAAGAAATCGTTTTTTGAGCTTCTATGGTAAGGGGGTTGAGTTCAGGTGTAGCCTGATAGTTTCCATTAACCCTCTTCTCTGCTTCGAGTATCGCTTCGTCAACTATTTCGCCTTTTTCAATTATTTCCGCGTCGTATATGTGCATCTGAGCCAGTTTTCCCAGATCTACTCTTTTGGGTACAATTATTGTGGATTTAATTCCCGCCTTAGCCGAGTATGCTGCGATTGAGGCGCCCATGTTACCGTTGGAAGCGCATATTACTTTCTTGTATCCCAGATCCAGTGCGTTCGATATCATGAGTGTAGCGGCGCGATCTCTGAAGGAATTTGTGGGATTCGTTGTTTCATCCTTAAGAAGCAGATTTTTGACACCCAGCTTTTTGGACAGGTTTTTCGCTCGTCGGAGAGGAGTTCCCCCCTCACCCAATGTTACGATATTATCCTTACTGACTGGCGGTAAGAGTGACGCATACCTCCAGAAACCAGTACCCTCAAAGGATTTCCCGATTCTTTCATAAGGATACCGGTATTGAAGTAGTGATCCGCATTTTTTGCAAACCGCTTGTATAGGATACGGATCATACTCTGAATCGCATCCCGTGCATTTCAGAAAAGTTGTTGAAGGCATTGAACCTCTCCCTTGAAAGTTTAATAACGTCTAATCACAGCTTTTCTATTATAGTTTATTCTCTAGCATAAAGGGGTTTATAAAGGATACAAGGAAATTTTAATAGTGGAGGCAGTCTTGTAAATTTTAGAGAAAAATGCTTTGGAAAGGAGATTTAATTCCGAGTTTTGAGGAGAGTACTGTTGTTGGAGCCAAGTGGCGAATCTGTGTTTGATGTTTCCCGCTTCCTTTTCAGATTTGAGAACAGTCCAGTAAGGGTTACTGTTATCAAGGATTATCCAAAAATTCAGATTGGCAATAGAAACCTTGGTCCTTTTGTGGAGGGGAGAGAAATGAGTCTGAAACTATGGGAAGCAGCGGAACTTGTGCAGCAGGGAATTGTTAGATACAAGGAGGAAACCAAGTTCAACGTATCTGAGCTGTATAAACAGTCTTGGAGTGAAGCGAATAAGCCCCAACTCCAACAAATTGAGCCGAATTTTTACCAAAAACTTAGAATGTGTTACAAGGATCCCAGCGTAGAAGACTCGGAGAAGGAAAAGGTGGAGGGGATGGTGACAGATCTTATGTCGCAACGCTTATCTAAGATTCTGAAAATCGCCCTCAGGGGGGGAAGTAGGTCAGAAATGGTTAAAAATATGACAGAAGAGGAGAAATGGCTTTATGATAGAGTGAACAATCTTATCCGAAGATGGGAGAGTGGGCTACGCATTTTTAAAAAGGAGGCTATTAAAGAGTAAATCATAGAGAACCATACTCTACTTCCAAAAACAAAAAGCTACTAAATTTCGTAAGAGGAGATAATAATGAGTGGTGAAGCACCCGCCGAAAGATTCCAAAACTTCGTCAAAACTTATCGCACAGAATCAGGCTCGATGGAGTATCGTGAAAAGATCCAGAAGATGACAGTAACAGGCGAGCGAAGCCTGGTAATTCATTTCGATGACTTAATCAGATTCGATCCAGAATTGGCAAAAACAATACTAGAAAAGCCAGAAAAAACTCTGAAAGATTTGGATCAAGCGCTAAGAAGAATTATAGAAAGCGAGGATCCAGAATTCGCCGAGGGCGTGGAAAACTTCCATGTTCGCTTAGCCAAACTACCCGAAGAACATCACGTCAATCTCAGAAAGATTAGATCGCAGCATATTGGACAATTATTAATGGTGGGTGGAATACTCACCAGAGCCAGTGAAGTGAAACCCAAAATCGTAGAAGCGGTATTCATCTGCCAGAGATGCGGTGAAGTAATGCCTACAAAGCAACTAGATACAAAAATAAACCAACCATCAGAGTGTTTCAATCCTTCATGCAGAAGAAAAGGCCCCTTCAAACTAATCATAGAGGAATCAAAATTTATCGATTGGCAGAAAATAAGAATACAGGAAAAACCAGAAGAACTACCACCAGGACAACTACCCCGAAGCCTAGACGCGATTCTTATCGACGACGTCGTGGATATCGCAAGGCCTGGAGATAGAATCACTCTAGCTGGAATATTACACTCAACACCAGAAACCACACCTAGGGGTGGAAGCCTCGTAACTTTTAGAAGCTTCCTCGAAGTAAACAACGTAGATGTCTCAGAGGTAGAACTCGAAACAGTGGAGATAACTGAAGAGGACGAGAAAAAGATCAAAGAACTGGCAGAAGATCCCTTCGTATACCAAAAAATAATCCGATCCATAGCCCCCAGCATATATGGAATGGAAAACGTCAAAGAAGCCGTAGCCCTACTGCTTTTCGGCGGACAACCAAAAACAATGGAAGACGGCGTCAAAATAAGAGGGGACGCAAACATACTCATAGTAGGTGATCCAGGAACCGCAAAGAGTCAGCTGTTACAATATGTAGCGCGTATCGCACCCCGAGGATTGTACACCTCAGGCAAGGGAACCACCGCCGCAGGACTCACAGCTGCGGTTCTTCATGATCCAGACACCGGAACCTTGATCTTAGAGGCGGGAGCCTTGGTGATCGCAGATCGGGGAGTGGCGTGTGTAGATGAGATGGACAAAATGAGGGAACAGGATCGAGTTGCCATCCATGAGGCGATGGAACAGGGAACTGTGTCCATTGCAAAGGCGGGAATTGTAGCTACACTTAACGCTCGCACCGCGATACTCGCAGCAGCGAATCCAGCACTAGGACGATGGAACCCTTACAAGTCGGTTGCTGAAAACTTTAAGCTGCCTGCTACTATTCTTTCTAGGTTTGACTTGATATTCGTGCTCGTGGATCGACCAATGGAGGAGCAGGATAAGATGATGACCGACCACATTCTCGCACTACATAGAGCTCAAGCAATTGATAAATCGCCTCCCGTTCCACCTGAACTTTTAAGAAAATATTTCGTCTACGCCAGAAAGAATGTTCATCCAAAATTGTCTCAGGATGCGGCGGAAAAGCTGAGAGGATTCTATTTGGATATGAGAAAGATGGGTGAGCAGCCAGAAGCACCAGTACCCATAACCGCTCGCCAGTTAGAAGCTTTGGTAAGGCTTTCAGAGGCTAGAGCCCGCATGGCGCTGCACGGAGAGGTTTTACCGGAAGACGCAGAAGCGGTAATTCGACTAATGCAGTTCTCACTGAGGCAAGTAGGCAGAGACGAACAAGGGCTATTTGATATTGACAGCATATACATAGGAGTCTCTAAGAGCCAGCGTGACAAGATGCAAGCAATTCTGGATATTCTCAAGATTTTAGAAGAACAGTCAGGTGCACCAGTTCCTTTAGACGCGGTTATAGAGAAAGCCGCGTTGGACAATTTGGATGCGGCTTTTGTTAACCACGCTTTGAATCAGTTAAAGAACGACGGAATTCTATTTGAGCCCAAACCGGGGTTTTTGAAGAGAGTCTAATCCACTGTTCCCATAAATCAAAAATCATGGAATCTACAAATTCGGCGCTTTCCCCCACTCAGAAGAGGTATCCGCTCAAAAAAGAGATTTTCAGATAAAAAGTTGCTACTAGGTAAGGCAAGTATTTTTTTACTCGCCCAACCTAGAGAAGAAATACAAATTTTTTGCATTCGGTTGACTACTGAAGCCGCTGGCTTCCTACTATGTTTTTTAATTACGAATTTTACTCTGCTTGCACTGGAAGTTCATCGGTGCTTGAGGCAGAAATTAAGCTTTCCTGTGGGAGATAATACTGTTTCAGGATAGCTTCGTATGACTCCTCTATTTTTCTAAGGGCTTCTAGATGTTTTTCAATTCCGCTCGTAACCTTTTTAATACTAGCATCTTTTTTGATGACTGTGGTAAGAACTGTGAGGCTTCCTACCCCTTGGATCAAAATGTTTCCCTTGTCTCCGCTTATTAAGATTTTTTTCACTTCTCCCTTGGTTAAATGGCTTGCCAGATTTGAACTAATGTAAAACGCCACAGTTTCCGCACATGCGATGAGACCTTCATCAATGTTTTCTTTAAGAGTAGTGGCTAGAAGTCTACCATCCGCATAGGTGAGTGACGAGAAGTCTATAGCGGGATTTCTTTTTTGCATCTCTTTTAAAATATCCAATGCTTGATCACGCAGAACCTGAAATCGAGACATTTTCATTCCTCCATCACAACTTCTATAACTGATTCTAATCCACATATTTACTGTTCAGAGCCGAGTATTGATAGGGGGAATCCGATATCAACAATCCCACACTTGGAAAAGCTCTAACAGTACACAATTGATTATCTAAATTTACTTAATAAACACCACAAATTTTCCAGTTTAAAAAGTCCAAAAGTTTCGTCACACAAAAAAATAATATTAACCGAAAACAAATCAGGCAAAATTATATTTGAGGAGAGTCAAAATTGGGAAAAAAATAGTGGAGTTAGGATTGCATTTTCCAGTATATTCACAGTTAAAGGCAGGTATGATTTAACTGAAAAGAGATGTCTAGAGTATTAATAGCTCGAGATTTCGGCTTTATTTATTGATCATTTATCCATGGATAGAGGTCTCTGAGTTCTTTCATAGCTTCGTCGACTTTTTCTTTCGGATACTCGTAGGCTTTCAGTTTGCCAGAGTGGTAATCGTCGTAAGCCTGCATATCAAAGTAACCATGTCCGCACAGTGGGAAAAATATGGTCTTTTCCTCACCAGTTTCTTTGCATCTTAGTGCTTCGTCAACTGCAGCCTTAATGGCATGTGCAGGTTCTGGTGCAGGAACTACGCCCTCAGTCCGAGAGAATAGGATGGCTGTCTCGAATACTTCAAGCTGATTGTAAGCCTTGACCCCCACTTTGCCTTCCTTATGGAGTAGACACAGTGTAGGGGCTTTCCCGTGATAACGCAAACCTCCTGCGTGTATCGGAGGTGGGATGAACGTGTGACCAAGCGTATACATTTTGAATAGCGGAGTCATTCGGGCTACGTCTGCATGGTCATACATATAGTTACCCTTTGTCATAGATGGACACGCCGTGGGTTCAACAGCAACAAACTCGCAATCCTTGGGAGCATGGTTGGAAACCTTATCATAGTAGAAGGGATAGAACGCTCCCGAGAAACTGCTACCGCCGCCAATGCAGCCGAATATAATGTCGGGGTAATCATCAATTTGTTCGAATTGCTTTATAGCTTCCTGTCCAATAACTGTTTGGTGTAGGAGCACATGGCTGAGTACGCTTCCTAGAGTGTATCTCGTATTATCATGGGATACGGCGTCTTCCATAGCTTCGCTTATGGCTAATCCAAGACTTCCCGAATTTTTAGGGTCGTCCTCTAATACTCTTCTGCCGAATTCGGTGTTATTACTTGGACTTGCGTGAACCTGTGCGCCCCAGTTTTCCATCATGACTTTTCGGTAAGGTTTCTGTTGATAACTAACTTTAACCATATAGACTGCACATTCCAATCCAAACATTGAACAACCGTACGCAAGTGCGGAGCCCCACTGTCCAGCTCCGGTTTCTGTTGTTATTCTTTCTATGCCCTGTTTCATGTTGTAATAGGCTTGGGCTACGGCGGTGTTGGGCTTGTGGCTTCCAGGTGGGCTTACTCCCTCGTATTTGTAGTAGATTTTTGCTGGTGTTTTTAGGGCTTTTTCAAGTCCGGTTGCTCTGTAGAGTGGAGTTGGTCTCCAGATTCGGTAAACTTCTCGTACTTCTTCAGGGATCTTTATCCAACGTTCTTGGCTTATTTCTTGTTTTATGAGTTCTTTTGCGAATATGGGTTCTAGTGCTGAGGGGTTTACTGGTTCTTTGGTTTCGGGGCTTATTGGGGGTGGCAACGGCTTTGGGAGATCTGGCGCTATGTTGTACCACTGCTTGGGTATATCCTCCTCATTTAACATTATCTTCCTGGATACCATGTTTTTCACCTTTCACTTTTGTCTTATTACTCCCTCTGAATGTTAGGAGTTGTGTATTTGATAAATCTTAAATACTTATATGAACATTATTTGTTACTTAGGTTAAATTTAAATCTTACGTGTACAAAAATGTACATATAAACTTGATCTTAATAGCATGGAGGATTAAATAAATATGTGGCGAAAAACCTCCGAATATTTTGCAGACCACCCAGAAAGACTTGCTGTAGCCAGAGTGCTTGTGGAGAACGGTTTGAACATTAAAAACGAAAGTGTTTACTGCAACGAGATTGAGATACCAGTAGTTAGAATAGCTCAGACAGCAAAAGTCGATAGAAGAACCGTTATCGAAACCATAAAAATGATAAACAAAAACGAGGAGCTCAGAACCATTTTTACTCTCATGAGGTCCGCGGGACTCTCCCTGAGAGAGATAGCACGCCCCCTCAATCTTGGGGTGCTTGAAATCATTCCTGATGATCCTCGAAGTGTTGGAATATTAGCCAAAGCCTCCACGATTCTCGCTAATGAGGGAATAAGTATCAGACAAGCCCTCACAGACGATCCCGAACTCAGTCCCGAACCCAGGCTAACATTAATAGCTGAAAGAAAAATACCCGGAGAATTGATTCCAAAATTTTTGCAGATAAAAGGTGTAGCAAAGGTTTCAATTTATTAAAAAAAATAATAATAAGCCAGCTAGACGCTTTGTTGGTCTACTCTCCAAACCCCGTCGTCATCGATGCGTACAGTGCATGGTACGGGTGAACCTCTATCACTGCCGTCAGCGTTCTTGCGTTTAAAGAAGAATTTCCTCGTATTTGGGTACGGGGTTTTATCCTCTTTTAGGAATTCATAGGAGACCCCATAATCCTCGATGTAGTGTCGCCCCGTCTTCCACCAAAAGTACGCGCTTGATCCTCCTGCGTCGGCCTTCTCCTGTAAATAAAGGGACAGTGTCTTAACCCATGCGCTGCGGTCTCCCTTCTGAAGAAGCTCGTAGCAGCGGATAGCTATTTCCTTAGGGTCGCCTGTACCTGCTGTCGTCTTTCCTTTAGTTTTAGCTTCAGAGACCTTGCCCGCAACTTTCGGGGTTGCTTTTGTCGCAGTCTTGGCGGTGCGCTTGGCACTTCGCTTTCCAGCCTCTTCTGCCTTTCTTTTTGATTTATCAGCCAAGAAAGTTCCTCCATATAATCTTAATACATTATAAGCATTTTTTATGTTAAGTGTTTTACCTTCTTAAATATTTATGTCGATTTTTACCCCTTTAATCAATTACAAAAAGGGTCGGTAACAAATAATGCAGGATTTTTCCGCAGCAATTATCTTTCCCAAAATTATTTATGGATGAGCTAGATATTCGCTTTTGGCGATAATATGAGCAAGCAAGAGCGTGGTCTTGAAAGTCTGTTCAAGCCGAGAAGCGTTGCTGTGGTTGGTGCCTCTAACACGTTTGGAAAAATTGGGGGCTCTGCTCTGGCTGCAATTCTTTCCGGGGAATACCAGGGCAAAGTCTATCCTGTGAATCCAAATGAGGATAAAGTTTTTGGACTTGAAACTTATCCTAGTGTTACCTCGATTCCGGGAGACATTGATCTTGTGGTTATAACGGTTCCCGCTGCCATAGCTCTTGGAGTTTTAAGGGATTGTGAAAAGAAGGGAGTTAAGGCATGCATTATAATAACTGCGGGTTTTAAGGAGGTTGGAGCAGAGGGGGAGAAGATGCAGAAGGAGATCTCCGAAATTGGTCACAGGAGCGGAATGAAAATCGTGGGCCCGAACTGTATGGGCGTTTATAGTGCTTCGGGAAATCTCATTGCCCTAATGAGCCCTATTTGCCCCAATAAGGGAAACGTCGCTATGGTTTCTCAGAGTGGAACTCTTGGCATGGTGCTTATGGATTCTATCTCCAAAGCGGGTGCTGGTTTTACAAAATTTGTTAGTAGCGGGAATGAAGCTGTCTTAAAATTAGAGGACTACTTGGAGTACTATAGTGATGATCCCGAAGCAGGGGTAGTTGTTGCCTTTATTGAAGGGACTCGTGACGGTAGAAGGTTCATTAAGGTGGCAAAGGAGATGACCAAGAGGAAACCCTTTATAGCAATTAAGGTGGGAAAAACTAAAGCGGGGTCTAAGGCCGCTCATTCTCACACAAGTTCAGTAGCTGGCTCAATTCAGGTTTTCCGCGCAATTGCAAAACAGACAGGAATTACATTAGCAAATAACAGCGATGAACTCATAGATTATGCTACCGCTTTCTCTAAGTGCCCCTTACCAAAAGGAAGAAGAGTAGGAATCTTAAGCGGAGCTGGAGGATGGGCGGTGCTCTCAGCTGATGCTTGTGAGGAATACGGGCTGGAAGTACCTGAGTTACCAGTGGATGTGGTGAGTAAAATCAGTGAGAAGGCTCCTAGTTATTGGAGTAAGAGAAATCCGATTGACCTCACCTCCAGTATAGACATGAACCTCTTTAGGTTCTGCGGTGAGATTCTTTTTGAGAAGGATATTATTGACGTATTGTTATATGCTTACATTGCGTACGACTTTTCAAGCTCATTTAATCCCCTCTCTAAGCTATCGCACTTCAGCGAAGAAGAAATGGATATGATTAAAAAAATGTCCAAGGGCTTTATGAAAGCTTTTGCGGAAAGCGCTTTAGGCATACATGAAAAGTATAGGAAACCTGTTTTCTTCGTTACCAGAGACACCGAAGTAGCCGATGCTCTGAAGAATAGCAGTGTCCCAGTTTTTGGAAGCCCTATCAGGGCTGTAAAGTGTATTGAAAAAATGGTGGAGTATCAGGAGTATCTGGAGAGGAACTCGGAAGCAGAAAAAAAATAAATTATTTCAAGTAGTGAATCTACTGGTTTGCTTTCTATTGATTCAATTTTATGGTTGAAAAGGCATTTATGACGCGGTGATATAAGCTCATTTGTGGTGAAACCCTATGAGAAGCGACCATGATCTGAAACCACTCTTTGAGCCCAGAAACATTGCGGTGATTGGAGCGACGGATGTTCCGAATAAGATAGGAAATAACGTTATGGGTAACGTGATTTTCAGCGGATTTAAGGGTGAAATTTTCCCAGTAAATCCTAACTTTCAAAAGGTCTATGAACTTAAGACTTACCCAAAGATTACGGATATTCCTCAGGAAGTGGACCTGGCTGTTATTGTCATTCCCGCAGAGCATGTTCTCCAAGTCTTTAAAGAGTGTGCTGAAAAGGGGGTAAAAGCATGTATAATAATTACTGCAGGCTTCGGTGAGTCGGGAGAGGAGGGTAAGAAAATGCAGGAGGAGATTGTTCGAATAGCGCGGGAAAATGGGATAGCAGTAGTTGGTCCCAACTGTATGGGGATTGTTAATACTTCTAGAGATTTAAACACCCTGATGACTCGTAATCTTCCAGCTAAGGGAAATATTTCTATGGTGAGTCAATCCGGTACTGTGGGTCTGGTGCTTATGGGAGCGATGGCGGACATGGGCGGAGGGATTTCCAAATTTGTTAGTAGCGGAAATGAAGCAGTTCTGAAGCTAGATGATTTCTTGGAGTATTTTACATACGACCAAGACACAAAGGTAGTGGCAGCCTTCATAGAAGGTATTCGCAACGGTGAAAAGTTCTTGAGAGTCGCAAAGGAGTTAACCAAAAGAAAACCGTTCATAGTCATCAAAGCCGGTAGAACCAGCGCTGGTGCTAACGCGGCACACTCTCACACATCCTCCATCGCTGGATCCGCCCAAATTTTTAATGCGGTAGCGAAACAGAGCAATATCATCACTTGTGAGAGTACTGAAGAACTCATAGATTATACGGTAGCCTTTTCGGTGGGAGCCCTACCGCAAGGTAGAAGGGTAGGCATCATAACCCCAGGAGGGGGCTGGGGAGTACTCGCGGCTGATGCGTGCGAGGAGTACGGCTTGGAGGTTTCTAAACTCTCGAAGAGCGTTATTGATAAAATAAGTGAAAAAGCCCCTCCCTATTGGAGCCACGGAAATCCCGTGGATCTAGTTGCGACATACAATATTGAGCTGCTCACATGGAGTGGAGAGGTTCTGCTTGAAAATGACGCCGCCGACTCATTAATCATTCAGTTTTTCGCCGGTAACCTCTCAACAATGATCAAAAGTTGGAAAAATACTGGAAAAGTGAATAATCAAATGCTTGAAGCAATGATGCAGAGGTGGAAGCAATTCATGCACAATATAGCCATTGACACAGCAAAAATTGTGGAGAAATATAAAAAACCAGTGTTTTGCATCACAAGAGATCCAGAGTTTACCGAAATGCTCGTAAGCCGGAATGTCCCAGCATATGTAGACCCAAGAAGAGCAGCTAAATGCCTTAGTAAGATGCTTGAATACAAGAAGTACTTGGATAAAAATAAGTTATGAAAACCTCCAAACATATCATAGATTAGATAACCAACCTATACTATTGAAATATTTAAGACAATTAACGTAGTTTTCAATTACGGTCGGAACGTTTTATAAATTGGTTTTGTTTTATTATTATTAAGTACTATTAATTTTTGTTTAGTTAAAAATAATTTCAAAAATAGTAAACTATGAAATTGATTTCGGGTTCTATTGTTGTGAGAATAAGAATCTATGGAGGAAAATCAAAAAATGGTAAAATATGAAATTGACTACTGGGCATCGCCGCTTCACCAGGAAAAGATTGGGATTCGACAGAAGGAAGTCCTTATGAGCCAAAGCCGGCAATTCGATGCCGATATGAATCTTTTTGGAGAACTGAAGAAGGAAAAGGATAAATTTGGTGTAATAGGGTACAGAACATCGATTTGGGATGAGGAAGAATTAAATAGCGGGGGGAAAAGTGCTTTTAGTCAGAGGTTGGTTATAAAGGGTTTCTCAGAGTCGGCAGGGAATATTTCATGGTGGGGAAGCATTGAGGAACTGGTCGGCAGATCGATAGCAAAATCTTTTGGTACAGGTGAACCTCTCCCAGTCTTTGCGGTAATATTGGATCTTGATAAGCTTGTTCACACAGTGGAGAAGGTTTATCGAGGAGCGCTTAGAACTGATACTTACGCTTTGAGTATGTACAATGAGGACAACGGAACTGTTGATGCTTACAAAATTATTGGGGAACGTGTAGCTGTGGGAGCGGATTATAAGATTTTTAACGCGGAAAAGAATAAGCAAGTCGGGGCAATCAATACCAAAGTATTCAATATTGGCGGAAAATGTGAAATAAACATAAATGAACCAGCCCTATCCAGTAACGATGGTTTTGTTAGGACTCTTATGCTGTTTGCGTCCACCATAAAGTTTCAGGATGATATTGAAAAACGCACTTTAAACATTTTGAGTGAAATGGAGAAGGGAAAGCTGAAGATTAAACCAGATATTGAAGAACTTGGATTGATAAGGAACCCCAGATACTTGAAGACCACGATTGCTTAGAACTCAAATTCCCTTTTTTTAAAAAAATCTTTTAGAAATGCATATTAAATTGAATCTTGTTTATGGAATATATCATTTCTTGAGGAGATTTAGATGTACGTTCTTTTGCTGGAAATGGATATTATACCCGGAACTGAGGAGGCTGTTTTCGAAAAGATTCACGCCGCGCCAGAAGTAAAAGAGTCTCACGTGGTTACAGGAGATCATGATATTATCGCCATTGTAGCGGCTGATAGTCTAAAAAGAATTTACGAGGTTGTCATGAACATAAGAAAGCTAAGAGAAATAGTGAGAACCAAAACCCTGCCAGTGGTTAAAGTTTGGAAATCATCTTTGATAAATGATTAGTGGAGTGATGAGGAAAGATGATGGCCTTTATGATTTTTGACATAGCCCCCGGAGCCGAAAAAGAGGTTTTAGAAGCTTTAGAGAGTGACGAGGCGGTTAGAGATATTTACGTAATTGCGGGAGAGCATGATCTGGTGACGATTGTGAATCTACCTGAGTATAATGCAGTATATGAATGGCTCGCTAAAACGCGTACTCTGCCAAACGTAAAGCATATTAAATGCTACTTGTGCATGGATACTATTGTTCCCAGAAAGGTTCAAAAATGAAAAATGTCTCCCTCAACAACGGAGATTTTCGCAGGAAGATCTCCATTTATCTCCTTTGTTATTGTTTTATTAGTCTCATTATTTCGTTTTAGGAAACTACTCTAGGATGTAAAGTTTTCCGAATGGACGGTGACTTTTAGAGTGAATTTTGGTAAATTCCAAACCGGCTAAATCCTCGTTAACTTGGAAGTATGAGGAGTACTCAGAGATTAATTCTTTTAAAATTTTTAGGTCTTCTTCGTTGGGAACATCTATTTCGGCACCAATCCCCAGTGTTTCTTCTGAAACTTTGCCTCTAACGAATATTGTTCCGCCGTGAATGCCGGTTGCGGTGAATTTTCCCACGGGGTGTTTCTCATTATTACGGTTCAGAATAACTATTATTCCGCCGGCCATGTATTCCCCTAGAAAATCTTCGGCTTTTCCCCCAACCACTATGCTTGGAAAACGGTTCTTATAGGCTTTCATATGGATGCCTGCTCGGTAGCCGACATTGCCTTTAATAAAAATTTTTCCTCCCCTCATGGAGTAACCTACCACATCTCTTGCGTCTCCGTGGATGACAACTAATCCCGCATTCATAGTGTTTCCCACACCGTCCTCAGCATTTCCGTAAACAAATATGGAGGTGCCGTCCATAAAGGCAGCTAAGTCGTTTCCAGGAACACCGTGCAGCCTAATAATTGCTTTACTGCTTTCCAGTCCAGTTCCTATGTATCGGTGTCCATTAACATTCACTATATCTATCTCTTTGGCTTCGTCTTTTAGTATGAACTCCTTTAATTTCCTGTTTAACTCCTTATAGTTAAGTCCTTTAGCGTCTATCTGCATTTTTTACTCACCCGCCGCTTTAATTCCCAAGATTTCCAAGGTCTTTTGGTCTATTCCGATTCCTCTCAAACGTTCTCTGTTGTATCGGAGGCTTTCAATCGCATTCATTCCCAAGGCTCCTAGAACTTCCTTTAGCTCCATGGTCCAAGCGATAATCAAGTTGTAAACTCTTCTGGAGGCGACTTCTGGATCAAGCCTTCTAGCTAGATCGGGTCTGGTTGTGCATATTCCCCAGGCGCAGGTTCCTCTATAACACTGTTGACACACCGTACATCCCATAGCTATCAGTGCTGGTGTAACAATTGCCACAGCATCAGCTCCAAGAGCTATAGCCTTAACAACATCAGCGGCAAATCTTATGCTTCCGCTGGCAATGAGTGAGACCTCGTTTCTTATTCCCTCGTCGCGTAACCTTTTGTCCACACTAGCAAGAGCAACCTCTATAGGTATACCCAAATGGTTTCTAACTATTTCAGGAGCCGCACCGGTTCCCCCTCTAAAACCATCGATTGTTATTGCGTCTGCACCTGCTCGGGCGATTCCACTGGCAATGGCTGCACTGTTGTGAACCGCCGCTATTTTAACGAAAACTGGTTTCATGTAATCTGTTTCTTCTTTAAGAGCGTAGATTAGCTGAGACAAATCCTCAATTGAATATATATCGTGATGAGGGGCTGGCGACAGGGCGTCTGTGTGAACCGGTATCATTCTAGTTTCCGCAATGTCCTCAGTAACTTTCTCCCCCGGTAAATGGCCTCCTATTCCTGGTTTCGCACCCTGCCCTATTTTAATTTCCACAGCGGCACCAACTTCTAAATACTTGGAATGAACACCGAAGCGCCCTGAAGCCACTTGTACGATTATATGGTCTCCGAGTTCATAGAGGTCAGGATGTAATCCCCCTTCACCGGATCCCATTAGGGTTCCCGCTTTACTTGCCGCCATGGCTAGGGCTTTGTGGGCGTTGAGACTGATTGCACCATATGATACGTGACCGATGATTATGGGAGTATTAATCATAATGTTGGGTGTTATTTCTGTTTCCAAACTGAAATCTTCGGCGATTTTTAATTGTTTTGGTTTTTTGCCAAGATATGTGTTGACTTCTATAGGCTCCCTTAATGGATCTATGGAAGGGTTTGTTACCTGGCAAGCGTCGATAACTATTTGGTCGAACAAGCAGGGATAGTTGATATCGTTTCCCATGCCCGCGATTATCATGCCACCGGTTTCAGCTTGTTTCATTATGTCTAATCTTACTTCGGGAGTCCAAGTTGGATGCGGTGAAAAGGTGATTTCGTTTTTCTTAATCGTTATGGCACCGTTAGGACATTTACTGGCGCACCTCAAACATGCGACACACTTTTGGTCTTTGGCAACTATTCTATCCTCTCTCTCATCGTAGGATAGGGCTTCAAAAGAGCAGTTTACTGTGCATCTCTTGCATTTTTCGCACTTGTCACTGTCAATTACTACACTAAATTGAGGGGGAAACATTAGGTCACCTCTTTCATGTACGCAATCACTTGTTCTCCTCCCCTAGGCGCCCAAACAAGGTCTGGGTTTTCACAAACACTTCTTATTGCGCACTCTTCACTCGCAATGTAGAGGCGGTCATCTTTTCTGGCTGCTACCATTGGGCGAAGCTTAACTCTATCCGTTAATCCAAACATGAAATTGTTAGTGGCCACAATTATACTGAATGGCCCGTTAACAATTGCTCCTCCATAGGTCATTCTTAATGCCTGAAGAGCTTTCCCTTTTAAACTATTATCAGATTTAATCTCGCTCCAAAACTTGGGAGTCATAACATTACATGCGATTTCTACGGGGATATTATGTCTTCTTACTAGCAAATCAAATAAGTATGCTAAAACCTCAGTGTCAGTTATCAATGTACACTTGTATCCCCACATTTCCAAGAAATTCTTATTGGTACCGTAAGAACTAAGCTCCCCATTGTGAACCACCGACCAGTCTAGTATGTTAAAGGGATGAGCACCTCCCCACCATCCTGGAGTGTTGGTTGGATATCTTCCGTGAGCTACCCAAATGTATGCCGAGTAATCTTCTATTCGGAAATAATCTGCTACCGCTTTGGGGTAGCCTACTGCCTTGAAAACTCCCATATTTTTTCCACTCGAAAAAACGTGGGCTCCTGGAATATTCTCGTTTATGTGCATAACAACCTTAACGATGTAGTCATCAGTGTTTTCTATGTCTCTTGGAGGCCCTACGAAATAACGCCAGCTGATAGATTTGGTGTCATCGATAAGCTCAGATTTTCTTACCGGTATCGGTTCATCGTCTATAACTCTCAAACTCTCATAAAGATAGTTTTCTGTTTTGGTCCTTGCTTCCTGATTCTCGAAATTCAAGTGGAATGCGTAATAATCTTTGTAATCGGGGTAAATGCCGTAACCCGCGAATCCTCCACCCAATCCATTATACCTAAAGTTCATTGAGTCTATGGAAGTAACTATCTCACTTCCAGGAATCAGGTTTTTCTTCGTACTCATAATTCCACTGATACCGCAACCATCTATTACTTTAGACATCGCTCTTTACCAACTTCTTGATCTTTTCCAGATTCGGCTTGGGTGGTTCAGGAAGATCAAAACGTTTTCTTAGCGCTTGTGAGGGAGGAATAGCAAACCCATTGTTCAGAACATTGGCTACCTGACTTCTGATATCTTCAGGAATGAGCTCTTTTTCCGAGACTAGGCTTTTTAATTTTGAAAAAATTTCTATCAGCCCCATGTTTTGTGGGCAAAGCTCGTGACAAGTATAACACTCCGTGCAGCGCCAGAATTCCCCCGCATCCAAGACTTCTCTCATCTTTCCCTCCAGCAGCATTTTAACTATCTGATGAGGATTGAAATTCTCGTCTGCTACTGGGCAATCAGAAGAGCATGCGCCGCATCTGGCACAATTTTTGAGAACTGTTAAGTCAAAAATTTCGGACAGACCCTTTAAGGCTTCTATACGCTCGTTAATTCTATTTACCAAGTTCGAAACACTTATTTTGTGGGTTGATAATCCTAGGCTTTCAGGTTCTATTCCTAGTGCTAATCCTAGTAATTCCAGATAATAAAATACTGGAACATCTGGTTTTTCCTTCATCAGCTTCTGAACCGAGTCATACTGTTGGAAACAAGAAGGGCAAACAACAACCAAGCAATCCGCCTTATTCTTGACCTCGTCCAGTTTCCTCTTTGATAACAGTAGCGCCTCATCCGATTTCACTAAACTGAGACCGCTGCCGCAGCAGAGCATTTTATTTTCATAGTCAACGGTTTCCGCTCCCAATATTTGAACTAACCTATCCAGAGACACTGGTTTCAACGGGTTATCAAAGAGAATTACTTCGCTGGGTCTGAGAAGGTGACAACCATAGTGGCAAGCCGCCTTCAAACCGTGCAGGGGGTAAATAATTTTTTCTCTTATAGTATCCAACCCCATTTCGATTAAGACTTCCACAAAATGTTTTACTTCAACGTTTCCATTATACTTTAAACCTATTTCTGACAGTTTAGAGTTTACTCTCTCTCCTAAAGCATGATTCTTTTTCAATTCAAAGTTAGCTCTCTTAAGGCTCTCAGAACAACCACTGCAGAGACACAGAATATCAAGTCCCCTCATTTCAGCCAACGCGAGATTTCTGGCTGCCAAAAAGTACCAATAATAGTCATTCACAGGCTCCACTGCTATAGTGTTTGGACAGCAGGAGAAATCAGGTACGTCCTCCAGTTCTACACCTAACCTGTTTAACACCTTTCTAGCAGTTATTTCTAATGAAGGGAGCCTGAAAGGAATCAAACAGCCTAAAAACAATGCAAACTTCATTCAACCACCTATAAAAATGATAGTCGAACCACATTTTTTCACGGATTTCGGAAACAAAAACATGAGAAATTAAAAAGGTTTGCGGTTTTTCTATTCCAACTAATAATTGCCTCATTTCTGTTTGGCAGACTGTCGGTATCCTTTGACCCAGCTTACCAGTGTTTGTACCGTACTAGGTCAGACAATTTTTTGCGTTTCTTCGCCCCCTGTTGATCAGCTGGATACCCTAGAGGTGTGAAAGCTATAGGTTCCACTTCTTCAGGCAGTCCCAGCACTTCCCGTGCTGCCGAGGGATCGAAGGCACCTATCCAGCACGTGCCAAGGCCTAGTTCCGTAGCCGCCAGGATGAGGTGATCCATAGCGATGGCCACATCCACTTCGCCGTAGTTCTTATTGTCCCATCGCGACCAGGCTTGTGACGGGATCGCACAGGCACAAATGACTAACGGCGCTTTGCAGAACCAATCCGCCTTGTATATACGCTTCAAGTCCGATTCCCGCCCGGCTGTGTGTATCACAATGAACTGAAAAGGTTGCCTGTTGGCTGCTGAGGGGGCTAGGCGTGCCGCGTTAAGTACCTGCTGCAGCTTTTCATCCTCGACTGGGTTTGTTTTATACGCCCGAACGCTATACCTTTTTTTGATCAGTTCATTGAAATCCATTATTTTCCTCCTTTTTCAATTCTATTCAGCTTTTGGTTTAGCTTTTCTTATAGTTGATGATACCAGTGATTAGATTGACAATCCTTAGACAATATGTACATAAAAATCCTCGCTTTCGATCTCCTGTTGTGAAACTAGTAATTTATTATATAATGAGAACATAGTGAGTTAGAGAAGTTTTTAACACTTGTTTTGAATGGTTATGGTTCAAAGAAGCTTTTTTAAACTCGCTTTCAGGAGAAAAGAAGTAATAAGGGAATTTTAAGGGAGTACATTATTGTTAGAAACCTTACCTAAACCACTATAAATTAGAGTATTGGCAGATACCTTGACCACTCCCAGCTTGTTACCGCCATAGAGAATTCTTTCCATTCTGTCTTTTTTCCTTCGATGAACCTAGTGAAAACATGCTCCCCTAATGCTTCTTTGGCTAGCTCACTTTTTTCTGTAAGCGCTACTGCCTCACCAAGTGATCCTGGAAGCTGATCGATGTAAAACTCTTTTAGTTTAGCATCATCGAATTCATAAACATCTTCGTCCACGGGGTTTGGTGGTTCTATCTCATTTTTAATGCCTTCAAGACCAGCTTTAAGCATCACTGAGAATGCTAGGTAGGGGTTGGTTGAAGAATCGGGACACCGAAGCTCTGCTCTAGTAGATTTTTCTCTTCCAATGAAGTATTGGGGAATCCTTATTAGAGCCGATCTGTTTCTTCGCGCCCAACAGATGTAGACTGGTGCCTCGTATCCGGGAACTAGTCTTTTGTAGGAGTTTACTGTAGGCGCTAGTATTGAGATTATTTCTTTAATGTATTTTAGCTGGCCGCCAATGAAGTAAAGTGCGGTTTCGGAGAGATTATATTTTCCGTTTTTATCGTAGAACGCGTTTTTATCTCCGGTCCAAAGGCTCTGATGAACATGCATTCCGGAGCCGTTTATACCGAAGAGTGGTTTTGGCATAAATGATGCAAAGAGATTATGCTTGCGGGCAATGGCCTTTAATACGTATTTATAGGTTATTACAGCATCCGCCACATGTAGAGCGTCCCCATATCTGAAGTCGATTTCATGCTGTCCGGGTGCCACTTCGTGATGATTCATCTCGACTGGGATATTCATGTCCTCAAGGGTTGCGGCTGCTTCTCCACGGACCTCGAATGCTAGATCCAGGGGCGCGAGATCAAAGTAGCCTCCGTGGTCTTGGGGCACTGGTTCTATTGCGTCAGCTTGTTTGAATAGGAAGAATTCTAATTCGGGACCTACGTAGTAAGTAAATCCCATTTTCTTTGCTTCATCTAGGTTTCTTTTTAGAATGTTTCTTGGGTCTCCTTCAAACGGTTTACCCTCAGGTCGGTATACGTCGCAGAAAATTGTGGCTACTTTTTTGTCTGCTATTCGTGGGGATAGGATTGTGAATGATGTGGGGTCAGGGATTAATCTCATGTCGCTTTCATAGATTCTTGCGAATCCTTCAACTGAGGATCCATCAAAGCCTATACCGTTATCTAGGGCTTCCTCTATTTGTCTAGGGGGGATTGCACAGGTCTTTGCAGTTCCGAATATGTCTACGAATTGTAGGGTTATTAGGCTTATTTTATTGGATTTCACTTTTTCAATTACTTGTTGCTTCAGTTCTTGTTTGGATTGCGTTTCTTCCACCTCTTTAAGTTATGTTCTGTAATTCTGTATAGTGTAGTAACTTATATTATTACATTTTTAAATATTTCTGTCAATTTAGTGCACAAATGTTTATAAATTATGAATATTATTGAACATGTATCTAAAAATGGTTTTAGTGGCTTCGATTAAAACATCTAAACGTCATTAACTGAGTTAAAAAAGAGGATACAAGAAGTTAATGCAGTTATAAGAGTTCAAAATTTTCTTTTATGGTGTTTAAAACCACGTGTGTGTTGGCTCTTTCCACGTAGGGGATTGACAATAGACTTTTTGTGAAGGTACTCAGTTCATTTCTATTCTTAAACTTAGCAACGATAATTGCATCTACGGCTCCGGTTACATCATAAACGGCGCATGTGGATGTGTTTTTGGAGATTTCTTTGTCTACGTCTAGTAATTTTCCTTGAGAAACGGTGATTTCGGTTACTACTGTTAGGTCGTATCCGAGTTTTTCATGATCTAAAACGGCGGTGTACCGCTTGATTATTCCCTCTTCTTCCATTTTTTTGGTTCTGGATACTACAGTTCCCACCGACACCCCAATTTTTTTCGCTATCTCTCTATGAGATTGTCTTGAGTTTTCGAGTATTTCTTTGAGTATTTTTTTATCAATATCGTCTATTGTCAAGGATTGAACACCACCTGAAGCAAATTATAGTAACCAAATATTTAATATTTTTCCAGAACACTGAATAAATGTTCAGAATTAAGCTACGCTAATCAAGTTGACAGCCACCATTCTTCCTTTAAGAATGAAACTGCTTAGCGGTTCCTGAAAGTTGAAGGATGTTTATACAAAGTTTTTAGAATTAGAGAAGTAGCAGTTATAAACCCTTACTGTCTTCATAGTTTAGGGGGTTTATAATATAGAAACCCTCAAAATAATAGTGTGTTGCTTTTAATTGGAGGTCTGTAGGTTGGTCGAAGAAATACAGATGTGGACTGAAAAGTATAGACCTAAACAACTAAAGCAGATAGTGAATCAGAAGGAGATTGTAAACCGCTTAGAGAGCTTCGTTGCACAAAAGGATTTACCACATTGCCTCTTTGCTGGTCCTCCAGGTACTGGTAAGACCACTGCGGCTCTTTGTCTGGCTTATGAGTTGTTCGGAGAATATTTTCAGGGTAATTTTCTTGAGCTGAACGCTAGTGATGCCCGAGGGATCGATGTGATTAGGACTACGGTTAAGGATTTTGCTAGAACCATGTCTTTGGGTGAGATTCCGTTTAAGATTCTGGCTTTGGATGAAGCTGATGCACTTACCACGGAGGCGCAACAGGCTCTGAGGCGTACTATGGAGCGCTTCACGCGTACCTGTCGTTTCATTTTAATTGTGAATTATTCTAGCAGGATAATTGAGCCCATACAGTCTAGGTGTGCCCTGTTCCGTTTCCCTCGCCTTAGTAGAGAGGATATTGCGGGTATGCTTAAATTCATCTCTGATAAGGAGGGTGTGAAGCTTGAGGATGAGGGGATTGAGGCGGTTTTGTATGTTTCTGAGGGGGATATGCGTAGGGCGATTAATACTCTTCAGGCGGCTTCTGCTTACGGCGAATCAGTTAATGCGGACTCGGTCTACAAAGTTACTGGTAAGGCGAGACCTGAGGAAGTTAGGGAGATGCTGGAATTATCTTTAAGGGGTGATTTTGTCCAAGCTAGGAAAAAATTACATGAACTTTTGATAAATTATGGTCTTTCAGGGGTTGATGTTGTTAGGCAGGTGCACCGGGAAACTTTTAATATCGATATTCCAGAAACCTGGAAAGTGCGCATAGCAAACATTGTGGGTGAAATTGATTTTCGCATGAGTGAAGGGGCTAACGAGGAGATTCAGCTAAGCGCTCTACTTGCTCAATTCAGTCTTGCGGGTCAGGAGATAGGAAAAACTTAGAATAGGTAATGGTGGGTTCAATGAGTTTACCTTGGACTGAAAAGTACAAACCTCTTGGAATATCCGAAGTTGTGGGTAACGAGAAAGCGTTGTCCGAACTGGTAGGTTTTTTGAGGAGTTGGAGGAGGGATGCGAGTAAAAAGGCTTTGCTATTGTACGGCTCTCCAGGAAATGGTAAGACGGTTTCGGTTTATGCAGCGGCTAGGGATTTAGGGTTTGAAATTGTGGAAGTAAACGCGAGTGATAAGAGGAACCTAGAGATGATTCAACGCACCATTGGATCTGCGGCAACTATGAGTTCACTGTTTCCGGTTAAGGGTAAGGTGCTATTAATAGATGAGGTAGATGGGCTGAGTGGAACTGAGGATAGAGGAGGGGTGGGTGCTATAATATCTGTTATAAAGAGTTCTGAGCATCCTATTGTGCTTACGGCTAATAATCCGTGGGATCCTAAGTTCTCATCACTAAGGCAATATTGTGAGATGGTATCCTTTGATAAGATAAGAGCCCCTACTGTTCGTAAAGTGCTTCGGAGAATATGTGATCGGGAGGGTATTCGAGTGGATGATTCCGTTTTGGAGGCTTTAGCCACTAATGCTGAGGGGGATTTGCGTGCGGCGATTAATGATTTACAAGCTTTAAGCCAGAATAAAACTGAGCTAACAATGGAAGATGTAGTACTATATTCACGAGATAAAATAAGAAGCATATTTGAGGTACTCGGTAAAATGTTTGGGGGGAGCGAAGCCCGGCTGATTGTTGATGATGTTTCTTCAACCGATGTGGATTATGAGTTAATGATACACTGGATTAATGAAAACATTCCTCAGCATATGAGTGATGCGAAAGAACTGAGTGACGCTTATGATATGATATCTAGGGCTGACGTTTTTCTTGGTAGAATTAAAAACAGACAACACTGGGGCTTACTCTCATACGTTTTTGAACTCATGTCTGCTGGTGTTTCTTTATCGAGAACGGTTACTAAACCGCACTTTGTTAAGTATCAATTTCCCAGCTGGATAAGGAATCTGAGCAAAACCAGAGTTACGCGTAGCAAGCTATCATCCATAGGAACTAAGATAGGAAACAAGTGTCATACCTCTTCGTCGGGAGGAGTGGAGCATTATCTCCCGTATTTAGAAATAATTTTTCAAGCCGACCCCAAAAGAGCTGCTAAAATATCTAAATTCTTTGAGTTGGAAGATGAGCTTATCGAAAAAATTGCAGGCGATAAGAAGACACACAACAAGATAACAAAAGAGTTAAAGAAGGAATGAGCGCCACCGAGCCTTTTCAAGCGCATGTATCATTGTTGAATACACTTGGGCTCTTGCTCTCTCGCAAGTATAGTTTTTATACAGTGTTTTTAAAAACATATTTTTACTAACTTCGTCCACCTGAAAGTCGAATGAATATTTTATGTCGAAAAGAATCAGACCGTATGGATCTGCTGGAGTTACTCCTCCTCTCGGTTTATTATTCGGATCCAGCAAATCTTTGAGATATTGTAAGGGTTTTTCACCCGAGCCAATTTCACGAAGGACGGTAACCGTTTTGCGTACCATTTTCCAAAGAAAACCTTTGGATGTAAAAGTGAAGATGAGTAGGTCGCCATTCTTTTCAACTTTTGATTCGAAAAGTGTTCTGACGGTTCTTTCATTCGGCTTTGGTGTGCATAGGTTCTTGAAATTATGAGTTCCTTTTAGCAGGGAGGATGCCTTCTTCATTGCTCTGAGATTCTCGCCTTCGTAAACGGCATAATATTGGTAGGTACGGCTTATCGCATCTCTGCGGGGGTTAAAGTCTTCTGAAACTTGGGCGTAAGCCCAGCAGCGCATATCCTCTGGAAGATTAGTGTTTAGGGCGGGTAGAATTACCTTTTCTTGGGTGTTGAAAGCTATTGTTTGGCTAAGGGCGTTTACACCCTGATCCGTACGACCCGCATTATTGTAATTTGATGTTTCGGGGCTGTCAATCCAGCCTATTTTCTCCAGAGTTTCTATTAGTACTCCTTCAACCGTTTTCATATTGGGCTGTCTTTGAAAACCGTAGTAATTTTCGCCCATATATGCAAGCCTAAACGCGTATCGCAATTGATTCTCGTCTCCTAACCTAAAAAATGTTAAAAATGAGATAAAATTTTTAAGGTTCCTGTTTTCTTAACCCTTTTTATTCGATTCAAATTTTGATGTGAACAGATATTTTCTCGGGATTTTCTATATTCTTTAGTGTTGATAGCATTCCTCGGATTGTGGCGCTGATAATTCTTTGTACGAAGGGGTTAAGCGCAATTTTTCCTCCATTAATGTATAACACTGTTTGAGCAGCGTTCTGGGGGCATGCAGTTAGCCTAGCTTCGCCTCGCATCAGAGCCTTAGCGTACGCGTCACAGTTTGGGTACCCACACGCTGCGCATGTTTTCTTTTCCAATCGGTTAACCACTTCGTCCACAAATCTGGAGAGCACCAAATCAGCTAGCTCATCTGCCTTAGAAACTATGGGAATATCGGGATAAGCCGCCATTACCCTTTCTTTTTCTTTATTATTTTCCGTTAGCGAACCCACAACCGCAATTACCAGATTTTCAATGAAGAGATCAAACACTTGATCTGCGGTTTCCGCAGCAATTATCCGGGGATACTTTTCTTCACGGAAGCCTTCCAAAATTACTATGTCAGCAAACGGGGCGACCATATCCAAAGCCCTCTCTAAAGAATTTTCGGGGGTAATTAGAACAAAACTTCTATCCGTGAGAGCCCCACAAACATCAGCTCCCGCCTCAAGATACCTCTCCGTATCCTTGGAGTCCAGTACATCACGTGTATCATGTTTCACTTCGTATTTATGTGCATGCTTTATGGCAGCCACACGGAAACCCTTTTTCTTAAATTCTTCGATTAAACTAACACTGGTTGAGGTTTTACCCACATGTCTCTGAAAACCAACTATTTGGAAAATCATATTATTCCTCCCAGTTTATGAGAGATAGGCTTTGGGGCAATATTAGTTTCTCTTGCTTAAAATCCCTTTGCTAGAACGTTGAAACTCATTCTATCTGGGTGAAGCCCGACACCCTCTATCCCGTCCGCGAAAGCTTCCGGGAATGCCTTCCTTATCACATTGTAGGCGGCGTTCACATCCGCATTGATCACCACACCATTCTTAGACCGGAACAAACCCCGGCTTATCCGCCTACCCGCATACTCTTCATGGTGCTCCAAAGGTTCACGGTCTAGAAAGCTGCACTTTGAGGTGTGGCTCTCCTCCCGCACCACCACCATTACTCCGTTCTCCTCCGCCTTGTACCGGATTTGGTGCAGCAGCCTGTGGAAGGGGATCTGAACGAAGTTCTGATTGTTCCTCCGCCCAAGATTCAAGTTCTGCTTCCACTCCCTGTTGTAGCCAATCACCAGGGTGCCCACATCATTCTTGGTGCACCACTCTACGATTCTGTGGCTCAGCTTGTGGAAGAGGTCATGTATCTTCCGGTTCCTCTTCTGGGTCAATTTCTGGAGCTGGGAGCCCCCCTTGGCTTTCTGCCGCTGGTAGATGCTCTGCAGCCTCGCCCGCTCCTTGTTATAGTACTGATTTATGGATTTTAGGACACCGCCCTTAACAGCAATCGGCTCCAGGCCGATGTTGTTTGCTATGGTTACGGTGTTCCTCAGCCCCAAATCCAAGCCCGCCACCCGGCTTCGGTCCCGTTTTTGCAGCTCCACACTCTTGCGGTAAACCACCTCCAGAACGTAGCCCCAGCCCCTGGGAACTATTCGGACTTCCCGGATGCGGGTTTCGTCTCCCAGCCGGGTCTTAACTTTGAGAGAAACCTTTTTTGGGAATTTTATTTCTCCGCCCATTATTCGGCACTGCTGGTTGGTGAAGATGAGGAGGTATTCGCCGTTCTTCTTCTTGTATCCGGGGATTTTCGGTTTTCCTAGGAACTTTTCTGGGTTCTTTTTCCATTCTCTGGTGGCTCTGAAGAGTGCTTTCCAGTTCTGGTCCAGTGTTTTCAGGGTTTGCTGGGCGGTTTGGGCGGGAAGGGCTCTGTAGCTCGGGGAGTTTTTGAGCATTCCTGCAAGCTCTTGGTATCTGGTCCACTTTCCGGTTTTGAAGAGGTTTTGTCGGATGATGTGGTTTGCTTGGTTGTAGAGGCTTTTGGAGTGGTGGCACAGTTTGCTTAGGTTGCTGTTTGGTTTGAGGTGGATTTGCTCCGTTCTGGTCACAGTGGTTCCGGGCATGGCTCAACACACAACTGCCTTTTTTGGGTTGGTGGTCAAACCTTTTTTAGGGGGTCAAGTCTTTTTTAAGCTTAATTGGGACGAAGTATTCTTTTAAACATACAGGGAGGCTTTCTCTTTTCTTGGTGTGTTTGTCTGGCGTTGTGTTCCTCTGTGATTAGGCTTGTGGGCGTATTCGTCACATCGCAGAAGGGCAGGATGCGAGAATAGGTAGGGGGTAGAGTTTATGGAGAAGGATTGGCGTTGAAATGTGAAAGGGGTGTTGTTCAAATCCGGCGGGGGGCAAGTCCTTTAATTAAGAGTTAAACTAATTTTGTCCCAAAGCTTGAGAGATATAAATTAATAATAAAAATTATACTGTCAATTATAAACGTATTAAATTCCTTTAGATTAAAAGGATAACTCTAATTTGTTCCCAACGAATAAGTTTTGATGCGAAACAGTAGGGAATAGAAGCTATTAGAATAGTTTTTATTTATTGAAGTGATGGTTTTCTGTAGATTTAGGGATAAATGTGGAGGATGGAACTCTTTGGGTATAGATATGGCGGATATTAGCGGGAAGGAAGATGTCCTACGTATCGCGCATGCTAGGGGTGTTATCAAACTCAAGCCTGAAACTGTTCAGAGAATCAGGGATAAAACACTGGGAAAAGGGGATGTTGTTACCACTGCTCAAATAGCGGGTATTCTAGCAGCTAAAAAGACTCCGGAAATAATACCCCTATGCCATCCGATTCCAATCACAAAAATCGATGTTCAACTCTCCGTCGGAGACAGTGAAGTTACTGTTGAATCCACTGTGCAGTCATTTTCCAAAACGGGAGTGGAAATGGAAGCCTTAGTTGCGACCTCGGCGGCGCTTCTTACAGTATGGGACATGGTTAAACCTTACGAAAAAGACCAGGAAGGACAGTATCCTGACACAAGTATAGAAGAAATTAGAGTAGTGAGAAAAATCAAGTCTCCAACAAAAAAGCATTCGAGAGGAGAAAAGCCGTGAAACCCAAAAGCCCTCACGAAAAACACAGAGAACCAACCGGACCTCTCAATATGGGATTGATAATAATTAGCGATACTCGCCACCGGGAAATTCAAACCGGCGCTCAGAGCAGTGACGAAACCGCTGGTATAGTTAAGAATTTAATAAAAGAAGCGGGGCATAAATTGGTTTCAGTTTCTTTTATTCCTGATGAAGCTGAAGCCATACTCAAATCAGTTAACGAGTTAGCAGAAAAAGGGATACAGGTAATAATAACCAGTGGAGGAACCGGTCTTTCCCCAAGAGACATAACTATTGAAACTCTGAGCCCCCTTTTCGATAAGAGTATACCTGGTTTCGGAGAACTCTTCAGATTCGAAAGCTATAAGGACATTGGAACAGCGGCTATGTTAACCAGAGCTGAGGCGGGAACCTACCGGGGGGCGGTTGTTTTTTGTTTGCCTGGCTCCCCTAACGCGGTACACACGGCCTTTACTAGTTTTATTCTTCCAGAGATCGAACATATCATCAACCATATGAAGAAGAAAGAAAAAAGTGCCAAAGATACTAAGGTGAATTAATTTGGACGCAAATAGTGTACGTATGAGAGGTTTTGAGGAGTACATCAAAGTTGATGATGCGCTCAGCAAAATTATAACAAGGATTCAAAGATCAGAGCCGGAAACAATACCGGTAACAGAATCTCTAGGAAGAATAATCTATGATGATATTTATTCTCCCAGAGATATTCCTCACTTTGACAGATCTGCGATGGATGGCTACGCTGTCATAGCAGAAGACACCTTCAGATCCAGCCAACACAAACCTACTAAACTAAAGGTGATAGGAGAAGTGAAGGTGGGAAAGCCGCCCAATCTTAAAGTATCTAGGGGGGAAGCCGCCCAGATAGCTACTGGAGCACCTATACCTCCAAAGGCGGATGCTGTAGTAATGGTGGAGTACACGAAGCCTTTCGATAGCGAAGTAGAGGTGTATAGTCCGGTCACACCCGGTCAAAATATCTCCAAAAGGGGAGAAGATGTTAAAAAAGGACAGAAGATAATAAGCAACGGAAAACAAGTAAGGCCCCAAGAGGAAACAATGCTCCTACAGTGTGGGATAACAGAAGCGAGGGTGGCTAAAAGACCGCGGGTAGCTATAGTTTCTACGGGAAGCGAACTCGTAGATATTCACACGCCACCTGAACTAGGACAGGTGGTTAGTACAAATAGTTATACCCTGGCATCTCTGGTTAGGGTTTATGGCGGGGAACCTAAAGTTCTAGGAATCTTTCCCGATGTACCAGAAGAACTTGAAAAAGCAATAGATGAAACGTTAAAATATGATGTAGGAGTTTTTTCAGGCGGTACTTCGGTAGGTAAATATGATTATCTTCCAAGCCTTCTTGAAAAAAGAGGGGAGCTGATTTTTCATGGGGTAGCCATGAAGCCGGGGAGCCCTGCCGCAGTTTCTTTCCTTGACGGTAAACCGATGTTTAGTCTCCCAGGGTATCCAGTAGCGACCATGATAGCTTTCACAGTGTTTGTTGCACCCACAATAAGAAAAATGCTGGGAGCAGAAAAACTAGATCCCCGTGTATTCGTTGAGGCGAAAATGTCCAGAAAGGTTGCCTCGACACTGGGTAGACGTGATTTTGTCCGTGTAAAAATCGAGGAAACAGATGAAGGTATCTTGGCTGTGCCCATAAGAGCTGGTGGTTCTGGGGTTATGAGTAGCATGGTGGACGCTGATGGGATTGTGGAGATTCCAGAGAACGTGGAGGGCATAAACGAGGCAGAACGAGTAAAAGTCGCTCTATTTCCCCATATTGTTGTGTAGGGAGAAATGAAAAATGGGAGAGGAAACGCAGAAGAGTTTTTACATTACAACGCCTCTCGAAGAGGTTCTCCGAGAATTATCCAAAATCAGCATAAAAAGAAGAGTTGAAAACGTTAGTATAAATGTGGCTTTTGGACGAGTTCTTGCTGAAGATTTCTTTTCACCAATTAATGTGCCTCATTTCAAAAGAGCCTCAAAGGATGGGTACGCAGTCAAGGCAAGTGACACGTTCGGAGCGGAGGAGGACGACCCAAAAACACTGAAAGTTCTAGGAGAATTAAGAGCGGGAGAAAAAAGTGATCTAGTCACAGATAAGGGGGGATGCGTTAAAATTGCCACCGGAGCTCTCATGCCGGAAGGCGCAGATGCTGTTGTGATGGTTGAGTTTACCGAGGAGGAGGAAAACCATGTTCGTATTTATCGCCCCGTTTCTCCAGATGAAAACGTGATGAAAATCGGTGGAGACATAAAGGAAAAGCAGAAAGTACTGAGTAAAGGAACTATATTAAGCATCCAAGACCTAGGGGTGCTCTCAGCAACCGGTGTCAGAGAGGTAAAGGTTTACTCCAAACCATTGGTAACAGTTGCGAGCACAGGAGACGAAATAATAAATCCGGGAGCCGATCTGGAACCTGGAAAGATTTATGACATCAACTCAGTTACTATAATCCAAGCCGTGAGGCAATCAGGGGGAGAGCCTATCTACATGGGAGTTATTCCCGACGATGAAGACGAGTTGATTAAAGCCATCAAATACTCCTTGGAAAAAGCAGATATTGCAATATTCTCCGGAGGAACTTCAAAGGGTCCAGGTGATACTGTACCAACTGCGCTAAGGGAGGTTAGTAAGCCAGACTTTCTGATACATGGAGTTTCAATCAAGCCCGGAAAACCAACAGCTATAGCATCATACAATGGGAAACCGGTCTTTATGTTACCTGGATATCCGACCTCGGCTCTTGTAGTTTACTATACCATTGTTGATCCTCAGATTAGAAGGTGGGCTGGTTTACCACCGGCGAGTAGACCTCAAGTCAAAGCTATAGCCGGAATGAGAATTTATTCAGAGCGTGGGAGGTTCAACTTCCAGCCAGTGCGGCTCGAACATGAAAAAGGAGAGATTAGAGCTTATCCTGTTCCTACAGGCTCCGAAGCCATAACCACGCTGGCATCTTCACAAGGATACGTAGAGATAAAACCAGAAATCCAATTTATCGAAGCGGGAGAAGATATCATGGTCTATCTTTGGACGTAGAAGAACCCTTTATCTGTACTTTTAGGAAATATTAAATATCATATGCTATGTAATGCAATAAGGGGTGTTGAAAAACTATGGTCAGTAAAGAAATGGAAGTTATAATCAAGCTATTGAGGGAATTTCAGGCGTCTCAAATAGAACCAAGTGTAGAAGGAATGCGAAATGGTTTGGAACAATTGTCTTCTATGATAAAACTTCCTAAGGATGTGAAATGCGAACCAGTGGATGCAGGAGGAGTACCCGCCGAGTGGATTACTACTCCAGGCGTGGTAAGTCGACATGTCATTTTATATTTACATGGTGGTGGTTATGTGGGTGGATCCATCAAGACGCACCGGGACCTCGTTGCACGGATTTCGCGGGTATCAAGGGCTCGCGTCTTGATAATTGATTACCAGCTAGCGCCCGAACATCCCTTTCCTGCAGCATTAGAAGACTCAGTGGCAGCTTATCGATGGCTTGTTTCCACTAAGGGAATTAGTCCAGATAACTTAATAGTTGCTGGAGATTCTGCCGGTGGTGGTTTGACGGTAGCAAGTCTGGTGAAGTTGCGAGATGAGGGAGTAGCCTTGCCAGCTGCGGCGATATGCCTTTCTCCATGGACAGATTTAGCGTGTACTGGTAAGTCCATGAAAAGTAAAGCGAAAAGCGACCCATTTATAACATCAGAGAGTGGGAAATTCATGGCGAACTTGTACTTAAAGGGTGTGGATCCTTGTGATCCTCTAGCGTCTCCTCTCTATGCAAACCTTCAGGGATTACCTCCCATGCTCATACTAGTCGGAACTTCAGAAATATTACTTGACGATTCGGTTCGCTTGGCAAAGCGTGCTAAAGCCTCTGGCGTTGATGTCAAATTGGATATCTGGGAAGACATGATTCACGTATTTCCTGCATTTGCTGAGGTTACACCAGAAGGTCGGCAGGCTATTGAAAAAATCGGTGAATTCATCCAAAAATTTTTCACAGAGTAAGAAACGTCTACTCGGAGATCCCAAATAAGCAGAGCTTATCTTTGGCTTCGATGGATTATTTAGCACTTGAATTTTTCAAGCTCAGGACTATTAAGAGCCTCTGAGATTATTTTCATGGCGCAGAACTGCCCACACATGGTGCAGGATTTTGGTTCCTTAGCTTCCATTCTTTCATGTAATAGTTTTGCTTTTTTAGGATCTAGGGATAGCTCGTATTGTTTTTCCCAGTCTATGGCAATTCTGGCGTGAGCCATTTCTTTATCCCATTTGGACGCCTTGTCTCCCAGTTTTGCGATGTCTGCTGCGTGAGCCGCAATTTTTGAGGCGATAACACCTTGTTTAACATCTTCCTCGTCAGGGAGACCCAAGTGTTCGGCGGGAGTGACATAACAGAGAAAGTCAGCCCCCTCCATCGCTGCTATAGCTCCTCCAATGGCTCCTGTGATGTGGTCATAACCTGGTGCTAAATCAGTCACCAGAGGACCTAACACATAGAACGGTGCACCCTTGCACAAAGCTTTTTGAATTCGAACATTGGCTCCAATCTGGTGGATTGGTACATGTCCCGGGCCTTCCACCATTACTTGTACTTCTTTCTCTCTTGCTCTCTCCACAAGTTCGCTGATTGTTAAAAGCTCCTGCATCTGGAGTTCGTCGCTCGCATCGTGAATGCAGCCCGGTCTGAGACCGTCACCAAGGCTGAGGGTGAAATCATACTTTTTTGCTAGTTCCAGAAGGTAATCATAGTTGGAGTATAAGGGATTTTCTTGACCGTTGTGCATTATCCAGGCGGCGTGGAAGGTTCCTCCCCGGCTTACCATGGGGATTATTCTTTTGCGTTTGGTAAGGATTTCTACGGTTTTTCTTGTAACGCCAACGTGGACTGTCATGAAGTCTACTCCGTCTTCGGCGTGTTTCTCTATGGCTTTGAACATATCATCCTCATCCATGTCTACTATGGCTCCCTTCTTTTTGCTTGCCTCGATTCCCGCTTGATAAATGGGTACGGTGCCTAGAGGTATGTCAGTGTTTTTTATTATTTTTCTTCTAATGTCGTCAATATCTCCTCCAGTGCTTAGGTCCATTATGGTGTCTGCTCCGTACTCAACCGCGATCTTGGCTTTTCTTAGTTCATAATTTGCATCGTAATAATCTGCGGATGAACCAATGTTTGCATTTATCTTTGTACGAAGACCTTCCCCTATTCCCAGCGGCTTAACATTCTTTCGCTTTATATTTCGTGTTATAACTACTCTTCCAGATGCAATTAGTTCTAATAGTCTTTCTACTGGAAACTCTTCGTCTTGTGAAACTTGTTTTGCTTCGTCCGTTACTATTCCTTTTCTGGCTGATTGAATCTGAGTTGTCAAAGTGTTAACACTCCCTTAACCATCAAAAAATAGTTTAGAATCCAAGTTTTCCCATTAAAATCTTTACGTAATTAAATAAGTACAAAATTAAAAAGATTTCCGAGAATAATAGAACTTTTAGCAAATTTAAAGAATAATACTTTTCACTTAAGTTTTGGGTGTAAAGAATTTTTGGTACATTGTGGGAGCTGGAGACGCTTTTGAGCGACGGGTGATAAGCTTTAAAGGTTTAAGTTCACAGCTAAAAGAAGCCCTAAATTTTATTGTAAAAATGCTGGGTGGTCGGCAAACATTTTTAAGTAAAAGTATAGGTTAAAGAATTATAATGATGTGTTATTTCCAGTTATCTGGAGTTGAAACTTATGTCCGAACGTCAACCGTTACAAATTCTTCTAAAATCGATAAATAACGTGGTTCAGGTTAAACTAAAAGATGGAAAAACATTCAAAGGTAGACTATCTCATTGCGACTCTTACATGAACCTGTGTCTTACGAGCGCCGAGGAACTGGATGGCGATGACCCTGTGGCCAGATATGGTGAAGTTTTTATACGCGGTAATAATATTCTATTCATAAAACCAGACGCCGAGGCTCTCGATTTCTCAGAAACTGAACCTAAAGAAAAAGCTAGAGAGACCAAGGGTAAAAAGTAGAATCGGAAAAATTATGACACCTTTACGGTAGAAATTCGCATCATGTTTTGCTTGCAACTGGGGAGGGAAGTTAATGATCCTCTGAGAGTTCACGTTGCCGTTCTTCTCTGTACTGCTTGACAACGGTGTCTAATAATTGCTCGGCTTGAGCTTTCTTCTGCTCCAGTGCTGCCTTTCTATATTTGGCTAGCACTCTTTCCAACTCTTCCCTATCTATAACGGCGAATTCATCCACTTGTTTTATGTTTACATCTTCGCAGGGAATAACAGGTATATCCGCTTCTACAAACCTTTCTAGTGCAATGTGTGACATTCCTGAACCGCAGATAACTGCTGAGATTTGTTTCTGTACTAGGAGTTCAGCCGCTTGGCGTCCCCCTCCTGTGGCGTCTTGGAGAAATATTATATCTCCGGCTTTTATTCCTAAGAGTTCGTCTGCTTTGCGAATTTCTTCTTGAGTGAATGATTTTACAGTTTTTAGAGGATATATGATTCCCCTGGATTCCATGAGTTTCATTCTTCTTAGACCGGATAATTGAAGTCTAGTAGAGGATAATTCATTTTTTAATTTAGCCAGTTCTGATTTTAATCTGGCGTTTTCCTCTTGGTATCTTGTGTGCATGCGGTCGAGTTTGATTTCTGCAAAATTTTCGGAACGCAGAGTTTCAAGTTTGTTATTCAGGGAGTTAATCTCTTCCCTTAGGGTTTGGACAGTGTTCTGTGATTGTGTAACTTGCTCCTCTAGTCGTTGAATTGTTTCTCTCTGTCTTCTTAATTTCGAGCGGTACTGATCTAGTTTCTTCTTAAGCTTATCAGTTACTTCTTCAGGGGTTTCCTCTAATATCGTCGTTTCTTCCGTTTCGTCTTCTTCCTCTTCCTCTAAAAACGACGTTATAGCCTCATTCATAGGAACCCCCCTAGCAACTGAGGCCTTGACTTGATCGAGAGGAACATCAACATTCATTTCTTTTACATGCGCCTCCACCTGCTCAAATTTATTTTTGAGAGCTTGGTAAGCCTTTATAGCCGAAGCTAAAGCATCACGCTGGTGTGAATCCCTAACTTTTAGATCCTTCCCCTCCAGAAATTTTCTAGTTACCTCCCTTTTCTCGGCAACACTCATTGTATGAGAGGGGGAAAATAGTTTGGCGTTAACGGATTTGGATAATTTTTTTACAAATTCAGGTGGTGGATAAACATCTGAGCATATATAGACCGGAACACCATAATTTGAAGTTTCTTTTATAATATCCTTACGGGTTAGTTCCTTTTCGCTACGGAGGGAGAGTAGTTTTGCGTTTAGGTCTAAAACGGCTAGACCGCAGGTCACACCGGGGTCTATTCCCAGAATCAAGCTCTTCTTGGATACAGGTGCGCTTACTTTTGGAATTAGAGGTATCCACTCTAATTTGTCAAGGAGCACTGGTTCAAATTTAACTTGGACATCACGACTTCTGCTCGGTTTTACTAATCCCTCTAGTTTTGCTCTATCAGTATATACAAGAAATTTAGCTTGTTTTAAACCGTGTTCAGATTCTTTGGTGTAAAGGTCATAATCTATTTTGGCATCATCCAAGTTATTTTTAATCTTTTGAGTAATCTGTAAAACGAAAGCATGCAGTCTCCTCCGGAATCTCTCTGAGCTGGAGCCACCGGGTCCTAGGGTTCTACCTCTTGAAACAATAATCTTTGTTTCGTTCTCGAAAGCAGAAACAATGTAGCCTACGCCCTTGGCAGCGAGCCGTGCACAAACTTCTGCGGCTTCAATTGGACTCAGCTTTGAAGAGGTGGTTAATTCGTACTTTGCCGCTATCGCGGCTAGCGGCTCCATCCCATCCGCTGGTGAACCGGTAACCTGCATCAGCTTCGTACGCGTCGGGAAACGTCTAATGAGATATATTATCCCCTTCGCATCTGGGGCAAGTTCGAAAATATTATCGGAAGCAACAATATCAGGCTCAATCTCATTAATGGTTTTCAGGAGTTCTCTGAGACCTAGCTTTTCAAAGACTTTGTTACCTCTACTGCTTAACAAGAAGGCCGCGTATTTTTGAATTGTTGACAAGGGGGAACCCATCGGCAGAATGTCAACGCCAAGAATAGTGGAATTTGATGCACCTTTTAACAAATTTAGACCACCAGTAGAGTTTAAAATCCGAACACTAAATGACCCTTCCTCGGTTTAACAATTAGTATTGTGATGTTTTAATCTTTATCTTTTGAACAAACATTTTTTGATTATATATTTTAAAGTAAGTTTAGATTCAGCAAGCAAAACATTTCATTTATGTTACCGAAATTTCCATTGAGATATATTTAGCCAATTTTTTTTAAAACTTCTTCCAGATCCTTTTTTATGCTGAACTGCCTTTCAAAAAAGTGGAGAATATTATAAACATCTCTCCGTAGATACTCTGAAGCGTTTACACTGTTCGCTTGTACCCACTGGGGCCAATCTATCAAAACTACATGAAGATCAGGTTTAACAATAACATTATGTTCACTAAGATCGGAGTGAACCACACCAACCTTATACGCCCGCTTCACGTTATCCAAAATTTCATTCAGTACTCGGAGTGAATTAGGTAATTCTCTGATTAAGTATAGTTCATCGCCCTCCACGAAATCCATAACCACCACATGCCGATTATGACCCCTTGGTCTGGGAACACTAACCCCCGCTTCAAAAAGAATTGTGAGAGCCTCATACTCTTTTTCCGCTGAAATACTACTGGCATAAAACCAGGAATGAATTTTATTTTGAGCATAACTACGTAGCCTACGTATTTGTCTGAAGCTAGTTAGACCAAGTCTATGAATTTTAATTATAAGTCTATCTTTGGATGGGGTTAAAGCATCATAAACATCTGACTCTTTTCCAACACCTATTTGGTGACCGAATGCCTCAATAATGTTAGAAGAAACAAGCGAGCCAAGAGCCAAACAATCATGTCCCGGAATTGTTAATCTGTAGCCAATGTAAGAAACAGACCACCGAACAAGAAGATTCAGCTTGTGAAGACGATCCAATCTATGAATAGCCTCATCCGAATGTTGTTTATAGATTTTTAAAATGTAATCTAAGGGAACATGCTCATACTTACCCATCCCTCTTTCCACAATTGCTAGGATTCTGAAATCTTCAGGCTCTAGTTGCTTGAATGCATTGATTGTTTTTTCCATTGGTGACACCGAAAGGATGTTGAAAAGCTTAAAGTTCATTAAAAGGTAAGACATCCACTACTTTAAATTATTTTTATCATTCAAAGGCATGTTTTTGTGACGCAAATTAAAATTAAAAATCAAAATGTTACTTTTGGTACACAGATTATCAAATTAAGAAATTGAATGGAAAGTTAAATTAATCGAATGAAAAAAGGTAAAATAAATATGCTTAAACATATGTGAAAATTTTAAAGTTATACTAAAGAGAAAAAAGGTGAGGATTTAGAGTACTAATTTCATAAAAAATTATATTACATAAAAGATATACTAAAAATATATTGTTAAATGGGATAAATTTATAAAGAATTATAAGGTACTATCCTTTTAAGTAAAATTAAAAAATGGTGAAGATAATGTCAGAACTTACTGTTAAAAATGAAGAAGTAGCTAAAATCGCAAAAGCCCTAGCATCCCAAACAAGATGGGAGATTTTAAGACTACTCAGAGAAAAAAAGATGGACGTTAGCCGAATAGCAGAAACCCTCAAACAGACAGAAGCAAATGTTTCGGCTCAGGTCAAAATCTTAGAAAAAGCCGGACTACTAAAATCCCACTACGAACCCGGAGAACACGGCGTAAGAAAAGTATGCGAACCAGCAATAGAAAAAATCCAAATTATCATCTCTTAAAAAGCAAAAAAGACAATTTCCCAAAAAACACATAGCAAACAAGGGAGGGCGGAATTAGAAAAGGTACAGAACTTTTCTAAATAGAGGAGCTTCGTTACGGATAGTAAGGAGCTAACAAAACCTTTCTTTTTTATAAGTTAAGATGCTTATTCTTTCCCTTCTGTTCCTAGAGCTTCTAGAATATATCTGCTAGTCAACGATTCCCAATTATAATCAAAAGAATAAAAAGTGTATTTCTAGTGTCTAAACAATTGTTAGAGGTTGAAAACAGTACCCACTATTCCCAGGACCGAGTTCGGAATCTCGTTCATAAGTCTAGCTGTAAAATTGAAACCGCTGCAATGCATCGCGCATAAAATTTCGGGCTTTAATTTTTTAATGAATCCTAAGGTCTTGTCGATTCTCTCTTTGCTTGCCCAATTCATGTGATAGCCGCCAATCAGTGCGTAGATTTTGTTGATTCCAGAAAGTTTTTGCGCCATTTTCACCGTGTTCATTATTCCCGTATGTCCGCATCCAGTAAGGATAATCAGACCCTTGTTTTTAACATTGACGAAAATTGAGATTTCATCCCTGAAATCATCGAAAATAATTTCACCATTTTTTTGGACGTATAATCCAGTAGTTAACTCTTCTTTAATCGGAGTTTCTATTTCACCGCTGGTCCAGACCCCTGGAGCGAACTGGAGAGGTTTGCTCGTTTCTATCAATTTTAAATTGTTGTTTTTTATCTGTTCATTGAATAGGTCTTTATCGAGCTTGGGTAGCTGTCTAATTTTTCGTTCTTTTTGTAATTGCTCCAATTTTTCATTATCAAGTTTTATGGATTTACCTGATAATTCACCCCTGAGTGCCCATTTGGGCAAAAACGCGTTTTTAGCTACTATGATTTCTGTTCCCGGAGAAAACTGATTGATAATATGATTGAGTCCACCGAAATGATCAAAGTGACCGTGCGAAAGAACAAATTTTTCAATCTCTTTGGGGTCAATCTGAAGAAATTTCATGTTGTTGGCAACCGAACCTAATAGACCGCCAGCATCTAGTAAGAATGTATGAACAGAACCTCCCTCGGTTACCTCAAAAAGCAACGACAATCCATGCTCTGCCAAACACATTAACGTTGAAGGACCCGGTTGTTGCACCTTGTCTCTAAATTTTTGATCCGTTAGAAGTGTGATGTCGGTCGTGTTTTCCGTTAAAACCCTAACTCTAACTTTGTCCACTCCTTCACCAAAATCTAGACCCATAACATTAAACCACCAGTATCTTCCAGTTTATTACATTCAGTTAAATTGCTAATATAAATAAATTAGTCACATTTTATGAACACTTGAATATCTAAAAAATCAAAGATTCTTGTTATTTTACCTCTGGTAGTATTGAATATTCTACATAGGTTTTAGCCGCTTTTTCTAGTTTCGCTTCGTAAGCAGAGTCTTTGGTGTAGCGTTGTCGAATTTTAAAAAAATAGGGTAGTTAAGGCGCTTCCTACTATTATTGCCTCTCCAACAGAGGCTTGTCGCGAAACCACTAATAAGAATAGGGAAAAAAGAGGGGAGTTATTGTTTGTTAATCACTATTACTTCTTCTTTTACTTCTATTTTTTCTTCGCTTTTTTCTTGGCTTCCGTCCAGGCTTTCTCGACAGCCTTTTCTACCATCTTGCTAGCTAACGATCTGAGCGTTTCGTCCGTGATGGTCTGATTGAGGGCTATCATCACCTGATCGGTGATCTGGGAGATGGCGACATCGTCGGCTATTTCCTCGATGTTTTTATCTTGCAAGAAACCATCCAAGGCTGTCTTCACAGCATCATTTACCTTATTTATCACTGTGGGATCAAGCCCGCCGGGCACTTTGACTTCGGGCACCTTGGCTTCGGGAACCTTTGGTATTTTAAAACCCAATGGCATATCCTTCTCACCTCACTGCACGTATGTACAGTAATTAATATTACTCAGATTGCTTATAAATTCGCCGAATCATCTTATACTTTTTTTCGAATTCTCTATACTTATCAAACATTCAATTTTGAGAATCCAATTGGCTTGGCTAAAAAACAGTTGTTGAGATTCATACAGGTCTTTGGCTTATTAGACAGAAATGCGTTTTTAGTGACTATGATTTCTGTTCCTTGAGAAAACTGATTGATAATATGGTTGTGTTTTCCGAAGTGATCGAAGTGACGGTGGGAGAGCATAAATTTTTCAATTTTTTGGAATTAGTCTGAAGATATTTCATGTTGTTGGCAACCAAACCTAATGGTCCACCAGCATCTAGTAAGAATGTATGAACAGAACCTCCCTTAGTTACCTCAAAAAGCATCACCAATCCGTGCCCTGCTCAACACATTATTGTGGAAAATCCCAGTTGTTGCACCTTGTCTCTGAATTTTTGATTTGTTAGAAGTGTGATGTCGGTCGTGTTTTCCGTTAAAACCCTAACTCTGACTTTGTCCACTCCTTCACCAAAATCTGGCTCATAACATTGAACTCCCAGTGTCCTCCAGTTTATTGCATTTAGTTAGATTGCTAATATAAATGAATTAGTAGTTTTGTTCACAGTTCAAATTTAAAGGTACCTAAAAAATCAAAGATTCTGGTTATTTTGATTCTGTGGGTGGTGAATATTCTTCGTAGGTTTTGGCTGCTTTTTCTAGGTTTGCTTCGTAGGCGGATTCTTTGGTGAAGCGTTGTCTGATTTTAACGAAGATAGGGTAGTTCACGGCGCTTCCTACTATTAGTGCCTCCCCAACTGGGAGACCGGAGATCATTCCAACTGTATCAGGGGTTATCATTTCGGAGCTTGCTTTTATGGTGTCTAGGTCGTTGGGATTTGAGATTCTTAGTATAATGTGTGTATTGGCTTGGCTTAGAACCGTGGTAGATAGTCGTACCGGTCGTTGACTTATCAGACAGAGTGAGGCGTAGAATTTTCTTCCCTCTCTTGCTAACTGTTCTACGATGCCTTGAGAAATTGCCAGTTCCTGTCTTGCTTGTGGGCAGAACTGATGAGCTTCCTCGAGAATCATTGTGAATGGTGGGATTTTGCCTCTTCTTCTGAGGGCGAATAATCGGGATGCAATGTAGGTTACGATTAACTGTTTTTTCTTAAGGCTGGTGGTTTCACTCAAGTCTAGGATAACTGCGTGGCCAGGTTTAACGAGGTTTTCTAAATCTGGGGCTTCTTCTGTTCCAAAGAGTTTCGTATCCTCAAGTGCGTATAGCCATCCCAGTAGCGCCTCTTTTGTCCTCTGTGGTATTTTTGCATCGCTTTCTATGTGGTTTAATAGATCCGTTAGAGAGTATGATTTTCCGCGATACGCTCTTCTCATTTCACCAACGATTCTGCCTAGTTCACGTATTTGTATAGGTGACATTTCCGGCTGGAAAGTTCCGAACCATCTGTTTGATATGAGTGGTGTAGCGAATTGTACGAAGGGACTCTTTACAACAACTACTTTATCAGAAAGGTCAAATTGATTATCTTTATCAGATTTATTAGCGAGCGAGGAGTATTCACCGTGAACATCAATAATGACGACCGCAACCCTCCCGCTCTCGGCTTTTCTTGATAGTAGCTCTTCGATTATTACCGAGGCGAGATAGGATTTTCCACTTCCGCTCATAGCCAGAATGGCTAGGTGTTTCTGCAATAGTTTAGTCATGTTCAAGGAGACCGGTACTTCGTGGAAACGCAGGTTTCCCAGATTCAGTCCGTTTTCCACATCGAGGCCGAGTAAATTTATAAGAACTTCATCATCAGCTATGTAAACTTTCTCACCGGGCGACGGGGGAAAACTCACTTTGTCAAAAGTTCCGTTGGTGAAAACACCCAAGGGTTTCGCGTTCGCTATAAGCATATCCCACCTATCGCAGGGAAAAATCGAGGTTAAGGGTTGTCCTCCTCGCTCATATTCCTTCACGTACTCTGCGTGTGAGTAGAAGCGGTTTGTTTTAAGTATCTCTTGAACCATACCCAATAGTAAACCATCCTCAGTATTAATCTGGACAAACTGACCCTTCCTCACCGGAATAGGCTCATTATTGGTAACCACGAAGCTGAAATTTGAAGTGGTTGGTCCGGGTGGATAATTCGACGTGATTACAGTACCTAAGAAGTTCATTCCCTATGCTCCTCACAAAAACTCTAATGACAAATTAATTTAAACATATCTTATTAGCGTCCTTCTCTTCTTAATTGGTGGATTTGGAATTATAAACCATACGTTTTTTTCATTAGTGAGGGTATTAATCCTGTTTTTTGTATTATTTGATCGTATATAAAGTCCAAGTCGGTTTCCAGTAGCTTGGCTTGGTAATGGGCTTCAACCTGCACTGAGGGCAGTCCGAATTCTGCATGGTGGCGGGATAGAGAGTAGATGAGTGAAGCGATTTTTTGGACGATTTTTAGGTTTAGGGTGTTCGACTCATTTGAGAGGTACTCGATTCTTAAAGGAGTGTCTAATTCAACTGGTTTAAGGTAAAAAATGTTAAGCCTTTCTGCCCATTCCGGTCTGAGATCCTTTAACGGGGCATACTTTTCGCTGTTCTCCACGTACTTCAAGACTGTTGTTCTTTCTCCCACATTGAGGAAACGGTACAAAAATTCCGTGTCTCGGGAACGCTGGATTACTCGTCGGTAATCGAATGACAACAAGTCCTTTAATTCTTCGACTTTATCTATAAACAGGGGGGCTAATCGTGAAAGTATTTGAATAAATCTGGTGCTTCTACTGTCCTTAACTACTCCCACGAGGAGAATTCCATTATCAGAAGACACTTTGTAAAGTTTTTCATATGATTTTACCACATTTTCATATTTCTTAAACAACAAAGATGATGAGGGTCTATCACTCGCCAGAGGCAGTATCGCCCCATCCAGAATAAGAATGTCCATCGGGTGCCGCATCTGGCAATCAACGGCTACCTTGATCTCAGCCAGTAAACGCTCCAATGACGCGGATACCTCAAAATCACTTCGGGATAGAGGCTCTAAATTGGAAACAATTGCTGGTGGAGGATACTCCTTCGGAAAATACTCGACCTGAACCCGTCCCTCAGATCCGTAAGCAAAGATTGCAGCAACTGCTCTGATAAGCATCAAGTCAACTCCATGAAGAGTTCTGCTTATCATTCCACCATCTACAGCGGCGACCTTTAATCCCTCAAGCTTCGTAGGACTAACGGGATAAGCTAATTTCTTCTCAAATACATCCAAAACTCCGTCACGCGGCACCAAGTCGAAAATAGACTTCTCCTTGATTCTGCGGAATGTATCAGCGAGCCTTTTGCGGCCTTTTTCCATCTCCTGAATCTCTGAGGCAATCTGGGATATGTGACTCTCCAAGACCCAGGGACGAAGATCAACCAACTACAACTGCCCTCCAATAGAAGATATGTGTTTAAACCATTTTAAACCACACGCAAAAACAACCTCGAAAACAACTATCCAAACAGAAATTCTAACAAAACAGATATTTAACGGTCGAAATGAATTTGAGAGCGAATGAGGAAATTATCAATCCAGTAAGTAGACCGAGGACCGGATTATGCTTCTTCGCCTGTCCTATCTTTTATCTCCTTTTTGAGCCATTCAATAGCTTCTTCACCATGCAGTAGATTTTTTAGATCCTTATCCAAATTTGTTGGTTCAACAACTACAAACCAACCCTCCCCGTAAGGATCACTGTTCGCCAGTTTAGGAGTTTTTACCACCCTTCCAATCTCCCTAATTACACCCCCCACCGGAGCGTATAATTTTCCAACCCACTTTCCAGTCTCTATGGAGCCGAAAACTTCTTGCTGATTCACTTTTGCGCCTATTTCTTTTATTTTCACGTATATCACTTTGCCCGCTATTTTTTGGGCGAAATCACTCCAGCCGATTCTGACACGACCATCCTTCTCAATTCTTGCCCACAGGTGATCCTTATTATAGTATAGTTCCTCTGAAAAGAGATACTTTCCGATTTCCTGCATACTTATATTTCTCCTAGCTTCCATTTTTAAAGCGGACACTAAAACACGAGAAACATTATCCAGAACAAATTTATGAGGTATATAAATAATTAATTCGTTAAATTTATATGATAAAAATACTTCCCTGCTTTAAAAATAACCCACTATCTATTAAGCCAATACTAGGAGGAAAAAAAGTGTCTCTTGATGAAATTGTGATATCCAAACTAATAATTAACTCCTACACAAAGGAACTAATCGAAGCATTAGACGTAGATGTCGTAATCGCGGGTTCCGGACCCACAGGACTCACAGCAGCAAAATATCTCGCGGAGGGCGGAGCCAAAACAGTCGCCTTCGAAAGAAAGCTGAGTACGGGCGGAGGATGCCACGGGGGAGGAATGATGTTCAACAAAATAGTGGTACAAAAAGAGGGAAAAGCCATCCTAGACGATTTCGGCATAAAAACAGTAGAACTTCAGAAAGGCTACTTCGTAGCAGACTCCCTAGAGACCGTCGCAAAACTAACAGCAGGCGCAATGGACGCAGGAGCCAAAATCTTCAACCTAATAAGCATCGAAGATGTCATGATTCGAGAAGCAGACAGAATCACCGGAGTAGTGATTAATTGGACTGCGGTGGAAATGGCCAAACTACACGTAGACCCCATGACCGTTAGGTGCAAATACTTGGTCGACGCAACAGGACACGACAGTGAGATTTGCCATGTTGTTCTAAGAAAAATCCCAGGAGCCAGGTTAGCAACAGAAACCGGTAGGATCATAGGCGAAAAGCCGATGTGGACCGAAGTAGGAGAAAAAATGCTCGTAGAAACCACAAAGGAAGTTTACCCAGGCCTCTTCGTAGCAGGAATGGCTGCCAATGCGGTTTCCGGCGGACCCAGAATGGGCCCAATATTTGGGGGAATGTTAATTAGTGGTAAGAAGGTGGCTATGGATATTTTGAAAAAGTTGAGCAAGTAATAAGAAATTATTTTCTATTTTTGCAGTAAATTAGTGATGTTCGGTGAATAAGAACCAACTTGTAACATAAATTTGCAAACAGTTTTATTTAATTGTATATTTTAATAAGTAAGTGATTGATAAAAAAATAATGGGGGGGATTATTTTACTTCGCGTTTCTCTGTTATTATACAGGCTGCTACGATGGTTATCAGTAGTATCGAAATTAGTATTGTACCCGCAACAGTTGGATCTATTTGCTGTCCGAGAAGAAGGCTTGAAAAAGCGCCGCCGGTTGGGCTCGAATATATTGCCCATAATGCCCGATAGTAGCCAATTACGTCGATATTTACGTTTAGTATGCTGTTTGCTAAGCTTGACGGATCTAGGTATACTAGTGATCCACCAGCCGAACCTAGGAACATAGTGATGATTCTTGAAAGGAGGTATACCATTAGTAGGTACATTATAGATATAACGCCCGCGATGAGGGGTCGGTTGACAATGGATGAAATCAGCATGGTTAAGGATCCAACTGTTAGAATGAAAATCCAAGTGATTATAATCATGTTGTTCGCAGCGTATATTGTAAAGCTTAGGCCCTCTGAGAGTATTCCTAGCGGGGCTAGGATGGAGAATGCGAGTACAAAGTAAATTGTGTAAAACACTGCGGCGGTCAGGATTAAGCTGGTGAAAGCAAATGCGAAGAATTTTGTTAGGACGATCTGAGTTCTGTAGACTGGCTTTGAGACGAAAATTGGTAGGGTGCCCTTGTCGCGTTCACTCGCAATGATTCCACATGTGAGAAGTGCTGTCACGGCAGATATTGGAATACCTGTATACCATAGTGTTGCAAAGCCAAACGATCTGAAGCCTACGCCCATGAGTTGTGCAAAAACGTCTCTGAAGGTTTGTATTGCCCCATTTTCGAGATATATGCCGTTTAGGAATAGGCTGATTTGTACTTGGTTAAAATAGAGAGGATACTGTGTGATTCCATATACTAAGAGGATTATCATCATGGGCGCTACCATGAATAGTGCGAAGAGTATAAAGAATTTTCCTCTATAGGAATTTTTCACCTCTTCCCAGAATAGTCGAAGGGATTGGCTTAGGATATTGGTTATTTTATCGCTTATGGGTTCTTCTATTTTTGATGGTTTTTCTGGAACTGTTTTCGTTTTAACTCTCTTCTTGCTTTTGGACATTTTTCGGTTCCCCCATAATTTGTAGGAAAATATCTTGAAGGCTTTCGCCCATGGGAGCGAACTTGATAAGTTGAACTTTGGCATCGACTAGTATTTTTGGCAGTTTCTGACCCAGCTGGTCTACATCCGCCGCCTGAATGAGTATGCGGTCATCGCTTCTGGTAACGCTTGAAACGAATGGTGATTTTTGAAGCTCGGGAATGATTACATCGGGTTTATCAACTATTAGCTCGTAATCGCGTTTTCCTTTCATTAATTGCTCTTTTTTGATGTCCTTTAGTTTGCCCTGTGTTATCAGCTCACCCCGGTTTATAATTCCCACGTAATCGCTAACAATTTCAATCTCAGGAAGAACATGGCTGGATACAAACACGGTTCTGCCCTCTTTAGTTATGTCCTTAATTCTCTTGAGTATTTCATTGCGCCCTATGGGGTCAAGATTGCTGGTCGGCTCATCAAGAATAACAAGTTCGGGGTCACCCATTACCGCCTGTGCTAGTCCAAGACGCTGCTTCATTCCTGCACTTAGAGTACCTATGGGTGCTTCGCCCCAGCCTCCAAGACCAACCCAATCCAATAGTTCTTCAGCATTTTCATCCACCCTAGCTGAAGGCATGTTCGATAGAATTCCGATGTAGCGTAAGAAATCTATGGCTTTAACTTCATCATGATAACCCATTCTCTCTGGTAGATAACCTATCTTCTGTCTAGCTTTAAATGAACCCGCCTTGTACCCGAAAACTTTGACTTCGCCTTTCGTTGGTGTGAGCAGTCCAAGTATGATCTTAATAGCGGTCGATTTTCCCGCTCCATTAGGCCCTAGTAGACCGTAACAGATTCCGTCAGGAACTTCTATATCGATTCCCTTGAGGGCTTGAAAATTGCCGAACACCTTCCTCAAATTATGAATTTCAATCGCTAACATAGCAACATCTCCTAAATTTCCCGTCTTAAAGTTTTAAGCAGGCTCCGAGTCCATTTTCTCCAAGGCCAAGGAAGCATCAGTAGGAAAATCACTAGTGATGGTATGAATAGGATCAGGAAGATTACACGCGCATAGTAATAATTGGAAATTCCAAGAGACACACCTAGCGTGGATTGCAATTGGTAAATGCTAGTCTGTCCTCCTTCTTTGATTTCTAACTGAAGCAGAAAACCACTATGTACATCGTAGTTAGCGATAATCGTTCTGTCCGATCCCGAATAAAAGACCACCTTTGTGTTCCTCACCAATTGTTGCACAGTTAACTCAGTTTCGCCCACAATAATACCAATGCTACCACTCATGTTTACAGGAGCCCCAATGGGCCACCATGGAGGAATCCACCAGAGAAAGTGTCCAGTAGTATTTGTTTCGAGTGTGAAAAGATTCTCCGTGCTGTATTGGATCGAACCAGTTAGGTTTTTCTCAGCTATAACAATCTCTGTTGCAGTACAGCCTGCAAACCAAATCAGGGGGAAGTCTAATCCGGTCAACATTGCAGTGCCGTTACTCTGTACAGTGTAGTCCTGTCTAAGATAGTACAGTACAAACGGTGTAGTATTGGGATAGGTGGGTACAGGCTCTGGTTGGAAATAAACAACAGAGGTAATCCCTAGAATCACAGCAAGTATGATGAGAAAAGTTATGATTTTGCTTAGCACATAATTTTTTCGCATCATGTACTACACCTCCTCAGCGCTTTCTTTCTTTAGTCTGCGCCTCTTTAGCCACTGATCCGTCAGAATCAATGTTATGGGTAACAGAAAGACCAAGAAAAGTGAACCATAGGTATAATAGTTAATCACCGGCGGCGTTTCGCTGGGATTAGGGAGCACTAAAGATACTGCAGGTACATCACTAGCTAAATAGATAGATTCACTTCCATTGGTTGTCTCTATGGTAACCCTGAGATTAAAAGAAAGTTGAGAAGGAAAACCAACGGTATCTGGAAGTAAATACACAGTTCCAAGCTTTGATGGAAATAGAGTAAAGTTATGATAAAAGGGAGGAAACGGATAACTAAAACCAGTCATGTTTTCATCAGATGCAAAGACATTGGAAATTGGAAACATAATTCCCGTATTTATTATAGAGTCAGTGTTTATAGTAATACCAGTGATATTTTGTTGTGGATCTAAACATGTGGCGTTGATGCCTAGGGACCAGCCTGCGATATTGCCCGCTATCAAGACTCCGATATTAGTGGTTACAGTGAAATTTACTTGCATAGAGGATATAACGGTGAGGTTTTTAGGGATTTGGTATGTTTGCGTGGGTGTTATGATAGGTTGTGTGTAAACTGGTTGGGTCTGGGTTAGGAATATTGGTATTGCTAGGCTTATTGTTAGAACTAGTATTAATAGTAGTGAGCGTTTTTTCATTCTTTTTCCCTTTTTCTTTTATTGTTTGAACTATTTACAGTAGTACAAACTACTGTATGTAGTTAAATTTATATGATGGGAGTATATAAGAATTATGGTAAAGGGAAAAAGATTCTGGAAAATTAATACAAAGTTTATAAATCAGTTTTTAGGTAGAAGGTTAAGGGAAGGATAGTTTTGGTTGGTAAGCCTAATGTTTATGAATTTAAGCCTCATGAAAAGGATTTGTCGAAGGTTTTAGGTGATCTGGAATCGGAAGTGATGAAGACTGTTTGGAGACTTAAAAAAGCTTCTGTTCGAGATATTCATGAAGATATAAAGGCTAGGCGTCCCGTGGCTTTTAACACTGTGGCTACGATACTCGACAGGCTTTATAAGAAAGAATTCTTAAGGCGTGAGTTGATTAGAGAGAAAGGGATATACTATGTTTATTCCCCCGCCCTGACTAGGAAGGAGTTTGAGGAGTTGGTTGCAAGGCATGTTCTGAGCGGACTTTTCGAATCTTTTGAGGACTCTACTATAATGTTTTTGCTCGAAAACCTACATATAAATAACCCCGAGTTAATAGAGGAAATTAAAAAACAGTTGAAAAAGATAAAGAATCAGAGCGGGTCCAAGTGATGAATTTATTTCTTGAAATTTTTAGAATAGTAAATGCAATTATCAGATTAATAGGAGATGTTGTGGCCTCTCAATTCGGTGTTTCGTTCTTTTTTAATTTGTATCAAGTTACTATTCCTTTAGAGAAACTGCAATCGTTTTTGGGGGTTTTAGTTCTCTCAATGCCCCTCATATCTCTTATTGTTTGTAAAATTGTAAAAGAAGATGCGTACTCTATAAAAACTAAGGTTTGGCTGTTTACCCTTTTCTTACCAATCATTTTTATTCCATTAAGGTTTTTTATTTCTCAGGTTTACTTGTTTGTTTTAGATAATCCTATTAGCCCAATATTACAAATTAGTTCTACCACAGAGTTTTTGACGTACTGTGTCATACAGTTAATCATTGCGTGTTTTGCGTTTCTTTTCACATTCAAAGGAATAAAGCTTGTTGGCAATCACAACAGTGCACTAGCATCCAAACTAATCACACCATACAATAAAAGTGTTGAAGAGCGGAACCAGCTAAGAAACATTGCTACAAATCTTGTTCGACTGATGAAGGTGAATATGCCAGAAATCTTAGTTTTGAAGCTTGAAAACCCTATAATATTCACTGTGGATGCGAGCAAGAAAAAACCCTTAATAGTTGCTTCAAGTGGTTTGATCGAATTGCTGGACACTGAAGAACTGGAGGCTTGCTTGGGTCACGAACTAGCCCACATAATGAATAAGGATAGTTCTGTTAGAAAGGTATCCTCTTTTCTTCGGGCAATTATGTTTTACAATCCTTTAGGATACTTCATAGAGTCAACGATTTACTGTGAACGTGAATTTCTGGCGGACATGATATGCTCCCGCATCACCAAGAAGCCCGAAGCCCTCGCATCAGCCTTAATCAAGATAGCCGAGAATACGAAAGACTCTGGTGGCTTATCAGTAAGACAGAAGGTTCTGTGCCTTTTCAAAAGCTACAAATTCTTGCTTAAGAAGCATCCACCCCTCGAAGAGAGACTAAAAAGATTAATGCGACTGGTCGAAACCAGAGTTCTTGTAAGAACATAATTATAACTTTTTATCGTCTCCTTTCCTTTTCGAAATCCTTATTATAGGACTAAAAGTAGTTTCAACGGAGGCGCTTAAATGAGTTCAGGAAATGTAACCTGCCCCAAGTGCGGGTTCACCTTTAATCTCTCCTACTCAAGAACGTTTGCCTGCGGTCCCTGCCCCAGCGCGGCTCTAGGAGACTGCGGCTACATAAAATGCCCCAAATGCAAGAACGAATTCCAATCCCCCAGAGGCCAACAGATGCGGAGATGGAAATTCTAAATCACACCACAAAATAAATGGCATCCACATAATAAATGATATTTAATCGCGTTGCTACTTCCTTTTGTATATAATTTTAAATATGGGCACGTTTAATTTTTAAGATAAAGTAAAGATTCTAAAAGTGATAAAAACTAAAAGAAGTTAATCTTAGGAGAAGATTGTTATGGGCGGATATCTCGAAAAAATTCTGAGAGTAGACCTTTCAAAGGGAAAAATAACAACCGAGAAACTAAAAGAGGAAACTCAAAAGAAATATTTAGGCGGATCAGGACTGGCAGCGAGAATACTTTATGACGAGCTTAAACCGGGAATCGACCCCTTGGGACCAGAGAATAAAATGGTTTTCGCCACAGGACCCTTAACAGGCACAAAAGCCCCCTCCTCGGGAAGACACCTTGTCGCCGCTAAATCCCCCCTAACCGGAATCTGGGGCGAAGCCACATCAGGAGGTTTTTGGGGTGCTGAACTCAAATTCGCGGGCTTTGACACTATCGTTGTTGAGGGTAAATCAGAAAAACCAGTATATCTCTGGATTAAAGACGGTGTAGCGGAGCTAAAAGACGCCAGCAAAATCTGGGGTAAGGATGCTTATCAAACAGAGGATATGATACGAGAAAGCCTCGGGGACAAGAAAATAATAGTTTCCTCAATAGGACCCGCGGGAGAGAAACTGGTTAAGATAGCGTGCATTATGAATGATAAGGACAGAGCGGCTGGCAGATGTGGATTAGGAGCGGTTATGGGCTCCAAAAAATTGAAAGCCATCGCTGTGCGCGGAACACAATCAATACCAGTAAAAGACCCGGAAAAATTTGATGAAAGCGTAAAAAAAATACGTGAAGCACTAAAAGCAAACTTTTTGGTTGATGGAGTTTCCAAACAAGGCACAAATAGCGCACTCTCAAGCCTCAACATGATGGGAACTCTTCCAACACAATACTACAGAGAGGGAGTCTTTGAAGAAGCAAACAAGATTGACGGAAACGCGTTAATGGAGATAACAACCAAAAAATTTGCCTGTTACGGATGCTCAGTGGCTTGCGGCAGGGGACACGTAGAAGTGAAGTCCGGACCCTTTGCAGGCACATCTGGCGCTGGACCGGAGTACGAAACAGTCGCCGCATTCGGCTCACTATGCATGAATAGCGATTTGGGAACAATAGTTAAAGCTGGTATAATCTGTGACCAACTCGGAATAGACACCATCTCAGCTGGAAACATTGTAGCGTTCGCTATGGAGTGCTACGAGAAAGGAATACTAACGAAAAAGGACGCCGAGGGAATGGAACTAAAGTGGGGAAACCCCGAAGCCATAGTGAAGCTGGTGGAAAAAATAGGCGTGAAAGAGGGAATAGGAAAAACACTCTCAGAGGGCGTGAGAAGCGCCTCAAAGAAGCTTGGAAAAGGATCAGAAGAATTCGCAATGCATGTCAAAGGTCTTGAAACACCGATGCACGAACCAAAAGGCTACAAAGGCCTAGGATTAGGCTACGCCACATCAAACAGAGGCGCATGCCACCTAAGACCAGCATCACAACTGGTCGAAATGATGTCCCAAGCAAAACCAGAACTAGGATTCACCAAAGTAGCCGGAGCATACGAAGTCGAAGGCAAAGGACCAGTAATAAAAGGATTACAGGACTTCAAAACCATGGTGGATTCCCTAGTCTCATGCAACTTCATCTACGAATTATACGCTTATCTCCCAGACGAACTAGCAAAAATGCTCACAGCACTAACAGGATACGACTTTAAAATAGGAGACCTAGTAAAAATAGGCGAACGAGCTTTTAACCTACAAAGACTATTCAACTTAAGAGAAGGTATATCAGGAAAAGACGACAACCTCCCCAAAAGATTCCAAGAGGAAAAGACCACCAAGGGGCCCACCGCAGGCCAAGTGGTTGACCTCGAACCGATGCTCAACGAATACTACGCAGCAAGAGGCTGGGACGAAAAAGGAATCCCCACAAAGAAAAAACTCACAGAACTCGGACTCTAAAACACAAAAGCAAACTAAAATTTCAAACTCCCTTTTTTCTCCTTTTTAACAAAAAATTTGGTAAAACAAATGATAAAGGCTTCTGCCCCTGAAAATTATGTATCTACGGGGCGCTTAGAACCTTCAAAATAAGAGAAGCTGCCTCACCAAGAGAAACATGGGATCGAGAACCATCCAGAGAAACAGAGTACTACTGGTCTGGGAAAAGCTGCAAGTACCCACACTAAAACTCCAAGACAAATACTAAACCCAATAAAAAAATATTCAGAGAAGCCAAAGAACAAGGAAAAGAAACACTAACACACGAAGAAAGCATAGAAAAAGCACTCCAAGCCTACCAAAAATACAAAGAAAGCAGCGGCGAAATAACCTACACAAAAACAATAAACAGAGAATACGTGGAAATGATAATAGAAGAAGCAGAAGAAGTACTCCTAATAACACCCAAAAAAGAAAACGGAGAAACCAAACACCAGCTCAATCACCAAATCCTAAAAAACACCACCACAAACTAATATACTCCAAAGACAAGTAGAAAAGCAAAAAAAAGGCGCTCTGCGCAAAAAAAATACAGTTTTAAGCGCAGAGGACGGAAGCCAATCTAACATAAAAAAAGGGAGAGAGAGCAGCCACTCCATGTGATTAGTGAAATATTATTTATTAAATGAATGAATTATTTATTCAATGTGATACCTAAATAAATCCACGTCCCCAGGTTCCTTCGGCACCTCTCTTACTAGTACCTCAATAAACTCTCTGGTTGCGCGTTCTATATCTTTCGACTGCGTTATGTACCGACCTACGATTAGAATATTGGCTCCAGCTGCGAGGGCCTCTCCGGCTGTTTCTGGTGTTATACCGCCGGCGACTGCGAAAAGCATTTTGCTATCTTTGGATATCTTACTTTTAATCTCTTTGATGAGATGCCATCGAGGCTTCTCACCGGTTGCCTCCGTATCTATAGCTCTGTGGAGTATAACGACATCTGGCAACGTTTTCAGTTCACCAAGCTTCTCTACGGGGTCAGGTACTTCCATCATGTCAACTATAGAGTAAATGCCCAGACGACGCGCCTCATAAATGAAACGGTCTATAGATTCGGTCGAAGCCAAGCCTGATACAACCGTAGCATCCGCGGTTTCTTCGTAGGCAATGTCCACTTCAACTTGAGCGGTATCCAGCGTTTTAAGGTCGGCTATTATGAATATGTCTGACGCAATCTCTCTCAGTTTACTCACCGCACTCACACCGTACCTCTTAATCAGAGGAGTTCCCGCCTCGAGTATTATCCTGTCACTCTTCGGAAGCTCCTTAATCACTCTTGCAGCCTGTTCCATGGAAGGATTATCTAAAGCAATTTGCAAGTATGGTGGACGCCAAAGACGAGGCACTTTCAGTCCAGCCACCGGATGAGTGGCCCTATCCTTATCGTAGAGTATCTTCTCCAGTGATGGGTAGTTTGTCATTGCTCTGTTTAGTGCTAGTTTTGTGGCGCTGTAGTTGTAGTGGTAGATTTTTCGGTAGTCTTTGGCTTCGGGGTGGATGAATACGCTGGCGATTATTACCCAGGTGTCTATTTTGTCTTTGGGAATCATTCCTTCCTCAACCGCGTCTGCTATCGCCTTTGCGACTGCGGCTTGGGCTGGTCCGAAGATTTTGTTTGCTTCTTCCATATTTTTAATGGTGACCTTTGGCACAACCAGTACGTGTGGTTTGGGTGGAAGGTTGGGCCTTATGACTCCTAGTAGGGGGGTGTGTCCTGCGGATAGGTTTGTTAGCCCTTGGGCGAAAGCTGTGCCTACGGGGCCTTCTTTTTCTCCTATTAGCAAGTCGACGTGTGCTACTTCCTGTCCTTTGCCAACCAATGCTTCTCCGATAAGGTATGTCATCGTTTTCACACCTCTTATTCAGCAAGAGGACAATGTAAAGTCGCTTAATTAAGCTTTTTCTGCGTAACGTGTGACGTATCTTTGAATTTTTTCGGTAAATGGAGTAATTTGGTTGGTTACATGTTATTTTTCGATGTTTGGATTTTTCGATAAGTGGATTTAATATGATTCGTAAATCTTGGTGGAATGGAATTTTATTGGTTGTCTTTGAGTAGTTTTTCTGCTATTTCCAGGTCTTTCTTGCTGTTTATGTTAACGGCGAATTCTTTGAGGTTTACTGTGTAGTAGTCTTCTTCTAGGGTTTCTCTGGTAGTCATTTTTTCTCCTCTAATCACGTTAATTCCTGTGGGTACCATTTCTGTATTGTTGATTTTCATTATGGTTGTGGGTTTCAGTCCTAGGCTTAGTGTTAGTTTGAGGGGGACCACGGTGACGAGTGAAGGTTTACCTGCTCTAAAAAATTCTTTTATTACTAGGTCTAGTAGTTCCCCTCTTAGTAGAGGGGTGTCAGTTGGACAAATCAGAACGTTTGACAATTTAAAATTATTAATGGCGTATCTGAGGTCTTCTACGTAGTCTATTCCGGGTGTTTGAATTATTTGGAGTGGGTAATTCTTGATTTTTTTCAAGTATTCTAGGGTGTTGTTTGTGTGTGGGCTTATGGTTACGTATATTTTTTTGATGAGTGATGCTTCTGTCATTGCCTTTTGTACGTAGTCTATGAGGGGTTGGCTGTGCAAAAGGATCAGGGGTTTTTCGCCGAGTTCTTTGATTCTGGAGCTTTTTCCGCCTGCCATTATGAGTCCGTTGATTTTATGCATAGAGTTTGACCACCATTACGATTAGTGCTAGTATTATGAGCCGGGAAATTTCGTGTGATGCACCTAGGACATCGCCTGTGACGCATCCGAAACTTCTGTTGGCTGAGCGTGCTATGGAGGTTCCGATAAGGATGGATATGGCGGGTGAGGTTAGGAGGAAAATTTTTATTTCGCAGGCGATGCTGAGATTGAGGAAGTGGGCATAGAGAAAAATTGCGGTGATCAGGAATGCTACGGAGATGAGTGTTGAGGCTAATAGTTTTTTCTTTCCCATTCCTTCTACGAATAGTTTGCCTATACCTGATTTGTGGGGTTTTCCAAAAGTGGCGCATGCTAGTAGTGAATTTTTACAAAAAACTTCTATGGAGAAAACGAATAGGAAAAGTTGGGCATATGGTATTTTACCGTAAAGCGGCAGGGTGCTGTAAAGCGATAGGGTTGCTAAGGTTACTAGCAGTGCAAGGGTTAATCCGCCGGCTCCCACTTTTGGATCTTTCATCGCGGATAATTTCTTTTTCTTGTCTCCAAAGGCGGCGATTCCATCTCCGAAATCAATAAGTCCATCCATATGCAAAAAACCATTCAACAAGTATAGGGCTAGAAGCATAATTGCCGCCGAGGGGAAGGGTGGGAGTACAAAATTTAATCCGACAAGAAGTAGCCCGGCTAAAACCCCGTAAAAGGCGCCGACGACCGATGTTAATGGTAAGTATTTTGCAGTCTCTTCGGAGATGGGGGCTCCTCTAATGGGAATTATTGTGAAAAGAGCCAGAAGTGATTTTAGGCTTCTTATCGGTCCCATTTTAATTTTTGTCTCCTTTAGAGTTTTGAGTAGATATTCGACATGATTCCCCCGATCAGTGACGCTACCACATCATCCAAAAATGGTTCAAGTGAAGCAATTATACCAGGCTTCTTCCTATCGTATCTTATGTAGTTAAAAAGACCCTTAGTACCGGCGATGTACTCGGCAATAGCCATGCCAATCATCTCGTCTGCGAGAATATGAACAGCATCCTTTTTGAAGTCATCAACACTAAGCCCGTAAATTCGCCCACTTGAACCAAGGTCTTCTAGAAACAGCGCTGAGGAGACCAGAGAGTTAATATTAACATCGTTAATCAGTTTGTTCAGCTCCTCCACGAAACGTTTCTCAATTTCTTCGACCTTATGTTCAGCATCAGGAATGTGAAGTGCCATAGCGGTCTCTAGCAACTTATCCATTGTTATACCCCGTTCTCCAAGTCTTTCTAGGAAACTTCTGCTTTTCACTTCCTCGGCTTTGGTTAGTGATTCTATAACAGCGTCCCTAACAGCCCGGGATAAGAGAATCCCTATGTCCGTACCTGTCCCAGCATATTTTAGCTTCTCTCCCTCGGTGGGGCAAACGACAACTACACTGTCTGTGGTTGTCCCTCCGGCGTTGAAACCCAGATTTCTAAGAGCCACACTCTTTGCTTCCGTTATGGTGATGACCGCGTTTACCAAAGCCCCATCTGTTAACGCTTTGTTGATGAAGGCAATAATGTTTATGGTTCCAGGCTTGCCTCTCTCCTCTCCTTTTAAGTTAAAGGGGTTTTCTCCGGCTACCAGAGCGTTTGAGGTCCCTGCAGTGATAACCGTGGTTACATGTAAAGCCTCGAGAGTCTGCTGGGTAACGGTTAGTACCTTTCTTAATTGTGCAGCGGTCATTAATCCTACGGTTTTGTTTCCGAGTTTTAACTCATTAACCAGGTTTCTGAGTTCTTCTTCTGGCTGTTCAGAATTGTAGTCTTTGGGAACTTGGAGAATCAAAGCATTATCTACCCCTAGGATACCGAAACCCAGAGGCGCGGAGCTTACTGCTCTACAAGTCTTAGGTAAACTCACAAGTGCGCAGTCGCCCATACTTGATTTAAGAAATTCCACTTTTATATCAAACAACTTAAAACCCATCCTAAACCGCTTATTATGAATTTTATTAGGAATTTTTCCACAAGTTCCTGCAAAAAAATTCCCAAGAGTATGGCGATTGGGGATACCGCCAGTAAGAACAATAGACAGGATGCTTTCATTATTTTAATTGATTTATCGGTTTCCTCAAATCCGGGAAAGGGATATTCTTCGCCCAGTCGGTGGTAACCAATCTTTTCGAGACGAGTATTAAGGGCCCCCGCCATAGCCGCCATCGGCCACCCGCTGTTGGGGCTCTTTGTTTTTTTGTGATCTCTTCGAGCAATCTTTAGACAGCTTCTCCAGTCTGCTCCTACTAACTTCGAGGCTAACGCAATAAAAGGAATACTTATTCTTGCTGAAACCCAGTTTGCTAAATCATCAAGACTCGCTGAGAACCAGCCGACATTTATATGTTTTTCAGTCTTGTACCCCACCATCGAGTCCAGGGTGTTTACTGTTCGGTAAAAAATTGCGCCCGGAATCCCCAAAAAGGCGAAAAATAGTAGGGGAGAAAAAAATCCGTCTGGTATGCTTTCAGCAACGCTCTCCACAGTGGCGGACAGGATATGTGACTTGTCCAGTTTGCTTACATCCCGACCAACTATGCGGGAAACCTGTTGTCTGGCACCATTGAGATTTCCGTTCATAAGCTCATTAGTAATAGGATATATGTGTTTCTCCATATCGTTTAGAGAGAAGGCGCATTTAAGTAGGTAGGCGGACAGCAGCATCCAGGCAATCTTACCTAAGAAGAACTTTACGAGGAATAATACAATAACTGTGGAAAACAGAAAAATCGAAATGACGAACACAGTTAGAAGGACACCCGACAATTTTTCGATATGGGGTCTTCCACGCGGTATTCTTTTATCAATCCAGTAGATTACGTTTCCCATCCATCTGGTGGGATGAATTTTTCTGGGCGGCTCCCCGATGGTGAAGTCTATAGCTAACGCCACTAAGATGATTCCCAGATAGTAAACAAGATCAATTATTTCCATCTAGAAACCTCTGAACCCCGTCAAGGTTTGAGTTAAAACCTGCCTATGGGTTTTTCAGCTGTTTCAAATCTGCTTCTACCGCTGGAAAGCTTCTCCTCTGAAACTGTTTTTAACGCTTCTAGGAGAATAGCGTTCAGGTCTCGGTTTTTTACGGCTATTCGAATGTAGTCTGAGAAACTCTCACCGAAGGAGCCGCAGTCTCTAATGAGAAATCCTTTATTCATCATAATTTTCTTGAAAGCAGTGCTATTGACTTCCAACTGCTTGATTTTAATAAACATAAAGTTGGCATCGGGTCTAACAGGTTCATAGCCCGGTATACGAGATACTTGTTCGTACAAATTCCTTTTTTCGGTCTCAACAAATTTTACTGTTCTCTTCAAGTAGGGATCGCAATTTCGAATCAGTTCGGATGCTATAATCTGGTCTAATACTCCAACATTCCACGAAAGACGAGCCTTATCCATATACTTTATGATTTCTTTTCCGCCTACTCCGAACCCTACTCTAATGCCGGGTATGCTAAAAATTTTGGTCAAAGAGCGGGAAACGAACAGATTGTCGTGGTTTTGCACTTCAGGAACACAGGAACCGCTTCTACCCTCCCTCAGGAAACCGATGAATGCCTCATCGATGAAAACCAAAATATTACTAGTCTCGCACTCATCTACCACTTCTAAAATCTTACTTTTGCTTTCAAACCTACTGGTAGGGTTATTCGGGTTACATATAAAAACCGCCTTTGTACCACCATCAACTAATTCAAAGAGGGATTCGGTTTCTAGTTGGAATTCTTTGTCCTCCTTCAGAGGAATTCTATTAATAATCCCTCCCATAAACTGGCAATAAAAAGCGTACTCATCATACGTTGGGGAACAGACTATTATATGGTCATTTGGTTTTACGAAGGTTTCAGCGAAAGCCTTGATTAATTCGGTGGATCCACAACCCGCAATTATGTGCCCTAGTGGTATGTTGAGATAGTCCGATATTATTGATATCAGACGGGTGCACTGGTCGTCTGGGTAATGGATAATATTGTCTATGTTTTCTTGAATTACGTTAATGATTTCATCAGGGGAACCGAGGGGATTCAGATTGCAGCTAAAGTCTATGAGATTAGTATTATGCTTCCACACTTCCCCGCCGTGCTGAGGTCTTGTTAGATTCAGTAGTTCTCTCCTTACTATTTTTCTTATCAAATACACCACCGTTATTTGAAGTTGATAGTGGAATTATTACCAGTCCTACGTTTGGAATGTTCTGGATGATTGCTTTCACCCCGTAGACATCCTCAATGAGTTTTTGTGTAACTATGTCTTCGGGTTTACCGCAAGCTACGACTTTGCCTTTATCAAGTACTATGAGCTTATCACAATACTTGACTGCAAGATTAAGTTCATGCATCGCAGCAAGAATCGTTACACCATCTTCGGATAAACTCCTCAACATTTCCATAATTTCCATTTGGTATCCTAAATCAAGATGAGCTACGGGTTCGTCTATCAGAAGTACTTTCGCTTCCTGAGCTATGGCCTTAGCTATTAGGGCCCTCTGCTTTTCTCCACTGCTTAACTCTCCGAGTTTTCTATTTCCAAAATCTGACACATTTAACTTTTCCATAGCATTTAAAGCAATTTTTTCATCTCGCTCTTTTTCCCACCATAAACCTTCGAGATAAGGATATCTGCCCAAGAGTACGGTATCAGTAATTGAGATGTTCATATCCATAGGAAATTCTGAAGGCACCACCGCATAGATTTTGGCACCCTCCGATTGTGACAACTTTCTCAAATTATGCCCATCCAACTGTATACTGCCTTCTTGGGGAGTATATAATTTGCTCAAGCATTTGAGGAGTGTGGTTTTTCCAGAACCGTTCGGACCCACAAGTCCAACAAATTCGCCTCTGTTAATCTCAAACGTCAATCCGTCCAGAGCTTTCACCGAATTATAAGTATATACCAAATCTTCAACCCTAATAATTACATCAGTACTACATGGCATATCTTTTACCTCTACTAATAAGTAAAAAAGCGAAAAAGGGCACACCAATAAATGAAGTGATTATTCCTACGGGAAGTTCTGAGGGGATCATAGCAACTCTGGCTACGATATCCGCAACGAGTAGAAGATTCGCACCAAAAATTGTTGATAAAGGAAGCAGGAGCCTATGATCACTACCAAGAGCTAACCGAATCATGTGAGGGACTACAAGCCCCACAAATCCTATAATTCCCGTGAAGGCAACACAAAAACTAGCAAGGAGCGCAGCAACTATTAACATAATCCTTTTAAACCATTTGACTCTGAGCCCTAACTGAGCCGCTTGCTCGTCCCCTAACAATAGAACATTGAATTCTCTAGCATAGAATAAAGATACCAAAATAATTACTACCACTACCGGTAAAAGAATCCATACAACATTCCAAGTAACATACGCTATACTCCCAAAAAGCCAGAACATAGCACCGTGAAGCTCCTTCGGAGAAGTGACAATAAAAAATGTTGTCAACGAAGAAAAAGCTATACCTACTATTACTCCCCCTAAAACAAAACCGGTAGGAGTTTCACCTGCACTCTTATATATAATGAAAGTTATTCCGAATGCTCCAAGACCTCCGATAAAAGCCGCCAGAGGAAGAGAAACAGTTTCAAAAAACCCTGTGAAAAAAGAAGTAAGTAAAACAAGCACAGCTCCAAAAGCCGCCCCAGATGACACACCACTAATATATGGATCAACAAGAGGATTTCTTACAAGGGCCTGCATAATGGTTCCAGAAACAGCAAGCCCCGCGCCTATAAGAATAGCAGTAATCGTCCTAGGAATCCTTGAATAATACAGTATAGTATCCAAACTCCAGTCAATATAACTGGGCAGAGTAATTCCATAACTTTGAAGTGGTCTACCAAAAATCCAAAGCCTGTTAAGAGACGCAAAAACATCCCCCAAAGTGACCACCTTTGCCCCAAAAATAAGAGACGCAAGTATAAGCACCGCCAGTATAGCCAAGCCAATAATAACGGATACAGTTAGCAGAAAAATTTTACGCCTAATTAAAACTGATTTGCCAACAAAAAAAAGAGAGGAGAAAGTTTTAACCAAATTTCATCACCCTACTCCAGTATAAATGAATCTAGGTATCCTTTATAATTGTCTGTGTTCAATATATGGGGGTAATCAAAAGTTGCATTGAATAAAGCTGGAAACAGTATATTGGCTAGAAGTTCAACCCCCTCTGCAACTCTCGGCCCTGGTCTTGTAAGCAAGTTATCTGCCTGTCCTTGAATGAAATATATTTCACCAGATATATAAGCAGGTGTTCCACCAAGTGGAGAACTGCCAAGGTTAATAAGAGTTTCAACAGGATTCAAGAATGCATTGTGGTCCAAAATAATTATTTTACTAGGATTTCTCGCTGCTGCAACAGCCATTGTTAGTTCGGGCCAGGGAAGGGAACTATCGTAGAAGATATTCAGGCCGCCTGCTTTTTGAATGATTTCGCTAAGAAACGTGTTATTTCCGCAGGTTAACACTGTTTGTTGATCAAAATCAATCCACACGCACATAAGTACATTGACTACTGTTTGATTTGATACGTTTCCTTGAATGGTGTTTATTTTTGTGTTCATTTTATCAACGAGGGCTTGAGCCATTGAGTTTCTTTTGAATAAGCTTCCAATCTGTAAAATGGATACCTCTATTTCGCTGATTCTTGTACCTTGGGAAACTAAGAATGAGAAAATACCTTGGCTTATCAGAGAATAGTACAATGATACTTGACTAGGTACACCTGAATCTACAAGAACTATATTGGGATTAAGATTTACCACATCTTCCACACTTGGAGCCCACCAGTCTATACCGTTATATATTTTCCCGGATAATATTAGTTCAACAAGTCTAGGTAGATAAAAGTCTCTCAATTTGTATCCTAGTCCATAAGGATCATGATTTGTGCAGCCAACTATGTATTCTTCAAGACCTAAACCAAGAAGGATTTCATCTATATGTGGTGCCATTGATACTATTCTAGGTTGACCCAATTGAAATAATATAAAGCCAAGTATGTAGCTTTGCTGAGCAAATCTTTGGTTGTTCATAACTTGATAAGTGGATAATCCGGTTACTGAAACTGCTACTATTACTATGAGTATTGCAGCCAGTACTCTCTTGCTTCCCAGAATTTTTCCCATGTTTTCACCTCTCATTAGCAAAAAGTTTTTAAATCATCTCGTAGGATAACTTAACCTACAGAGGATAACTTAACCTATATAAATGTGATGGGTGCAATTAAATATTATACCCTTTGAAGGTATGAAAATGAAAAAACATAGAGATATCCTAATAGCTCACTGCGAAAAAGAGGCAGGAAACTTTCTGAGCAAAATAGAGAACCTAGAACCGTTATTCATCTGCACCATAGGGAACACCGAGACCGCTAAAATACCGGAAATCTCAGCAGCAGGAAAATATCCAGAAATCACTGATTACACACCCGCAGCAGATGTTGAACTTCTATTTTATGGAGAATGCAAATGCATAGACGGAGTCCCCGCCACACCAGATGGTATTCCAACTCCAGCCCTGATAACTCTATCAGCCTTAAACCTAGCAGATATACCAGTCTTTGCGGTTAGTGGAGGAGTGAAAGTTAAGCCTTACGCACCCTTCATCAATCTCAGAGGTGAGCCAGGGGAGGATATCAGAACTGGTAAGGCGGTTAAGAACGTAGAGGAAGTTATTAGAAGGGCGGAGATTGTGGGAAGTAACTTTTCCAAGATTGCGGACTACCTTGTGATAGGTGAGAGTATTCCTGGAGGAACTACTACCGCGCTGGGAGTTCTTCTCGCTATGGGGGTGGATGCCGAATTAAAGGTAAGTAGTAGTATGCCGGTAAACCCTCATAATCTCAAGATACAGGTTGTAGAGGAGGGATTGAAGGCAGCTAAAATAAATTTTGGAGATCTTAAAAGTGACCCTGTTAAGGCGATTGCTTCTGTTGGTGACCCGATGATTGCCGCTTTCTCAGGGCTTGTTATAGGGTCGGCGTCCAGAATTCCGGTTTTGATGGCGGGTGGTACTCAGATGACTGCGATTTTATCTGTTGTTAGGGCTTTAAAGAAGGATGTTCTTGAGAATGTGGCGATTGGTACTACGAGGTGGATAATTCAGGATAAAAGCTCGGATATTAGGGGTATCGTTTCTCAAATCGGCGATGTTCCGATATTGGCTGCTAATCTCAACTTTTCAAATTCAGAAATTGAGGGATTGAAGGCATACGAGAAGGGAGTGGTCAAGGAGGGTGTGGGGGCTGGAGGGATCTCGATAGCAACTTTTCTTAAAACTGGAGGTAAAGTTTCCAGCGAAGCGCTTTTGAGAGAGATAGAAAAGAATTACAGAAAATTGGTAGGGTAATCCCGTTTTTCAATGCTTATTTTTGATTTGTTTCATTACTTTTTTCTATCGCTTTTTGGATTTTTTGTACGATACCATTAAATATTTTTACAGTTTGTGATTCCGGGTCGTTTATTATGAAGGGGGTTCCTTGGTCCGTGTTTTCTGTAATTTTGGGATCTATGGGAATTTGGCCCAGGAAGTTTAGATTCATTTCTTCGCTTATTTTTTTGCCCCCTCCGGAACCTAAGATTTCGTATCTTTCTCCGCAATTGGGACACACAAAGCCGCTCATGTTTTCTATTATTCCTATTATGGGGATATTCATTCTTCGGGCCATTGAGACCGCTTTTCTAACCACGTATTGTGAAAGGTCGGAGGGGGCGGTGATTATTATTGCCCCGTCCATTTCGGGCATGAGTTGTATTATGTTTAGGGGTTCGTCTCCCGTGCCTGGCGGCAGGTCTACTAGTAGGTAGTCTAGTTCTCCCCATTCTATGTCTGATAGAATTTGTCTTATGGCTTTCATTTTCAGCGGTCCGCGCCATATGAGTGGTTTTTCGCTGTCGGATAGGAGGAGGTCCATGGAAATTACTTTTACTCCATGAGGGGTGGTGACGGGGTGGAAGCCGGTTTCTGTGGTTTCGGGGTGTTTTCCCTGTATTCCCAGTATTTTGGGTATTGAGGGTCCGTGTATGTCTGAGTCTAGGATTCCTACTTTGTAGCCTTTTTTTGCTAGGGCTGTTGCTAGGTTGGCGGTTACTGTGCTTTTTCCTACCCCGCCTTTCCCGGACATTATCATAATTTTGTGTTTTACCTTGGTCATTTTTTCTTGGACTTTCTTTTTTTGGGCGATTTTTTCGATCATTGGTTTGATTTTTTGTTCCACCACTTCGTTGGCCGATTTTTTTTGGTTGGTCAAATTGATTCACCTTCAGTGATGAAAGGTAGTTGTCTCTTTTCTTATTTGGGGGGGGTGGTTTGAATGGGTCTTTTTGGGTAGGTGTTAAGCAAGGGTGGAGGGGGAAATTTGCTGCGTTTAGAAAAAATAGGTTTTTTCGTTTGGGGTGGGTGTTGTTTGGTTGGGTGAGTTTGGTGGTGTGTGTTTTTGGTGTGGTGTTCTTGTTTTTTAGGGTGTTATTTTTATCTTTTTATTTTTAATTTTTTCTCTCTCATCTTCTTGACTATTCTTCCTACTCCTTCCTGAACAAACTTGTTTTCGTCCTTTAGTGCTTCTATTGTGGATTCTAATGCTGGTTCTCCGAATTCTGCGAGGATTTTCAGCAGCTCGAATTGGACATCCGACCAGCTATCTTTTAATATCTGTATTATTGGTTCAATCGCTCTTTCGTCCCCTATCTCTGCCAGAATTTCTGCCACCTCTATTTGAACCGAGCTGGATACTTGCTTCAGCGATTTTATGAGGGGTTCCACAGCCACCTCTCCCATATTTACGAGGGCTTCACGCGCCCTTAATCGAACATAACTGTGGTAGTCTTCTAGTGCTTGGACTAGGGGCTCTACCGCTCTTTCATCCTTTATTTCGCCCAGAGCTTTCGCCGCTTTCAATTTGACCAGCAAATCGTCACTACTTAATGCCTGTATCAAAGAATCTACTCCCCTTTCTCTGAAATCTTTGAGAGTTTTTTCTAACTTGAGTTGAACATCCGATTTGCTGAGATGATTTTTTTTCATTATTTGCCGTAAAGCGTATCTTGCGGCTTGTCGAACATCCTTCTCCTCGTCGTTTAAAGCTTCGGTGAGGAGTTCCACCGCTCGTTCATCACCAATCTCTCCCAGAGCCCACGCCGCGCAGGTTCGAGTAACATAATCAACCTCAATGAGTAGAACGTTGATGAGGGGTTCCACCGCCCGCTTATCTCCTATTTTTCCCAAAGCTGTTATTGCCTTCACTGAACTGCCTCCCCACCCTCCATCAAGTGATTGTATCAGGGGCACCACCGCTCTCCTATCACCGATCTTTCCAAGAGCTTCAGCAGCTGAACTCGAGACAATATTATCTCTGCTTTTTAGAGCTTGAATGAGGGGCTCCACGCTCCTCTCGTCAATAATCATTCCAAGCGCATGCGCTGCAAAACTTTGAGTAAAGTTATCTGCGTCATTTAAAGCCTTGATAAGTGGTTCTACTGCCCTCCTGTCCCCGATTCTTCCAAGGGCAAGTGCTGCACTTCGTCGAACCTCCGCATTTTCGTCAATACTAAGAACCTCAATAAGTGGCTCCACCGCCGCCTCACCGTAGTTAACAAGCTCCTCCGCTGCCTGCCCCCGGGCTTCTCTATTTCCACGCCTCAACTTATCAAAAAGCACCTCCATTACTGGCACCCCTAATTTACGTAGCATTGATAAAATTTATCACTTCATCATTTATTATTACACCTTTCCTTATATACGTACCACTTCAGGAATAATTGGTAAATTTAACTAGGATACGGTGGGTACAAAAACAATCATAACTCTATAACAGCAAAAATTTTCTTTTATTTTTTATCACCACATTCCATACACGTAGTGTGTTATGTAGTTCGCTATGTAATCGTATCCTCCGAGTCCGAAACTGGGCAGGTACTCCAGTATTGGACTGAAGTCCAGGGTTACGTCCCACATCCATGGTAGTCCTATTATGTTGTTCACCCAGGCGTTCTCCACCGCACTAATTCCGGTCATGGCTACCGTGTTTGCTATCGCGCTTCCGATTACTGATGTTACTCCTCCCATCAGTGATGCTCCTATCAATAGTTTCGCCGCGGGCCATATTTTCTCCTTGTAGAACTGGTCTGCCTGTGGCAACATGGATACCAGTCCGACTGCCTCTGTGCCCAGGCCTCCTATTATTGCGCCTAGGGGTCCGCCGTACTGGAATCCGGCTAGTGCTCCGAACACTCCGAGGAATGGTTTCATTAGGTCTGCCAGTGTGTCCTCTGATACGTATCCCATTCCCAGCGTCATCATTCCGCTCTGCATTCCTTGCAGTATTACGTTTACCCAGTCCATGTCTATACCGCACCTTACGCTCTTGAACGCTCCTTCTCCGAACTCCATATAGTCGGTGAGGTAAACAGCAGCAGCCATCAGAATGGACATCATAATATTAGTATCAGGGTTCATCATGTTCCAAGTTATGCAGCCTCCCCAATAGTAGTTAGAAAGGTTGGAAAAGTCATAATTGCCACTGGTGAAGTCGAAAATTGGACTTAGTGTACACGCCTCCAGAGCAGCAACCAGAGTGTAGCCTACTGCCTGTAGAACGGGTGCGACTATCGTCATGAATGGTGCGACGTGTGCTGCCCCCGTGATTCCTCCCAGTGACATTTGTCCCCCGGTGCTTATGAGGTTCATTGGAGAGAGCATGCTTTTGAAGGTCTTTAGGGTTGGTCCTTGGCAGATTTTTTCGAACAGGGTTAGGGTTTCCATTTCTACGTCTCCCTGTTCGGTGATGTGGTTTTCTTTCAGGTATTTGTAAAAGTCTGTGTGTGCCTGTTTGATGTCGTCTAGGGATAGTCCGGTTTTTTTCGCTATTTCGTTATCTTCCATTCCTGCTTGATACCTGCACCAGGCTACGAGTTGCATGGCGTACTCATCGTTTATGTATTTGGTTCCTGATAGTGTTTTGAGCTGGAGTTTTGCCATGAGGGAGGAGTCCACCACTTCTTTGATGGTTTCCAGTCTGGGTTTTATTTGTTTGAGCATCTCGGTCACGTACATCGTCTTGGCGAAGGGGTTTACCATGGTTTCTGGTCTTATTTGGTCTAGGCTACGTGCCATTTTTCCCAGTTTTATCATTGCGCGTAGCATTTCCCCCTGTACTTCGAAGTCCTTGGTGTTGGCTAGTTTGTCTGAAATATATTTTAGTGCTTGCTCGAAGCCTTGGCTTACCACCTTGAAGACATCGCCCTGCTTGATGCTTTTAATTAGTTTGTTGTAGTAGTTGCCGAACCAGTTCAGGGCGCTTTTCTCGGAGTCTTCTGCGTACGCTTCCACGAGGAAGTAGGTGTCTACGATTCCCAGGACTGGTATGAAGTATTTATCTGCCAGTTTTTCGCGTAGCTCCATGATTTTGTAGACGGGGTTGGTAACGAATGTTCTAACGGCGAGGCTGATGAACCCCATTTTTTCGTATCCCTGACGGTTGCCTGGGTCCAATTTGAGTTTGTCAAGAATCCACTCACAGAACTGGTAATAACCGGTCTGGGGACCGGGTTTACCTGTTTCTTCGAGATTCCACTTTGTTACCTTTTCAAAAATTTCAGATTTCATTTCAGGAGGAGGCACATTTGAAATTCTTCCGTGGAACACCTCCCTTAACTTATAGGGGGTGATATATGAATGAAGGTTTATGCCTTTAATCTCATCAAGGCGTCCCTCTTCCTTGAGTTCTTGGAATGTTTTATAAACAGTACCATACTTTTTGAAGAGGTTTCCCTTCTCATCAACAGGCGATCCAATCGAATCTAATGATTTTAAATCATCGAGGTTATTTGGGTCGAATTGGGCGCTTCCTACTTTATACTTCAGGGCTCCTTCGCTCGTATGTATCATTGGAAGCATAACATCTTTTTTATAGCCTAATCTTTGGAATCCTAGTATTGAGAGTAGGGCGATATATCTGTCTGTGGAGGTGGGTAAGTATCTCATACCTTTTTGAATGTCTTTGTGGGTTTTTGCGTCGGGATACTTCTCAACTAGTTTGTTGAAGCCGGGGTAGTCTTTTTCAATGAACCAGCCTTCTACTGCTATGTTTGAGCTAGGCGCTATGGGGTAGATTTCTCTTATTTGGTTTAATGCGTCTAGTATTCCCAGTTCTTGGCATATTGTTATGGCTAGTATTGGGTAGCTGTACAGCATGGCTTCCAGTTGGTCGCAGAGATTCTTTGGGGAAACCAAGAACTGTTTGCCTGTGTATTTTGGTCCTTGGGAGTCTGGGTTTACGTAGCTTGTTGTTCCTTCGAAGGTGTGGGAGAGTAGTCTTAGGAATTTGCCTAGTTCGGCGATGCTTGTGGGGGTGTATTCGTTCTTGAAATATTCGTTATTCATGGCGAAGGGTTTGGGGATTTGTGTGTATTTTCCGTCTTTGTATTCGTATAGTAGATAACTGGCTACATTTGACCAGAGTTCGTTCTCCTTGGAAACGATGGAAACGGGGCTTGAGGAGTAGATTCTGGAGTTGAATTCGTCGGGGTCAACACTCTGGTCGTACTTACTGTTCTCTTTAAACACGGGTACAACCACAATTGTTTTACCAGTGAGCGTGCTCTCAATGTAATCGATGAAGGCTATGGTTGGTTTTTTAACGTCAAATTCTTCGGGGTCAACGTCATATGGTTGTATTTGTGGTAGCTGGCCCTCAGCTATTCTGAAGAAGGGTGTGTTTGCTCTTGCGAAGCCGTTTAATGGGTGTGTTACTGCGGATAGTAGTGTGGGGTCAATATTTATGGAGGTGAAAATTTTTCCCAGTCCGGATTCGGTTATGGAGTCTCCTAGGAGGGATAGTAGGGTTATTCTATCAGTCCATTCCCTATCGGGGCTGGTTTTAACCTCAAGGTTCTTTTGCGCAATTTTTTCATACGCGTACTTGAAGGTGTCCCAGGCGGGGCTTACAATTGAAAGGATATTATTTGGAGAGTTGGGGCTTAAAAATGCTAACATAATCTCTATACACGTGACACGTTTCATGTCGCCAGCCTGTGCAACGATTGTTTTATAACAATTTTTCACCGTGTCGGGTGCTCCGAAAATCGACATCAAATTATCCAGAACATCTTCGTAAGAAGCTTCCCCGGGCACATCATGTACGTACTGACCCTTTTTGAGGGTTATCATGGGGAGGAACATGTTTTTGTATTTGCCGCCGATTATTCGTTCAGGTATGTTGCCCGGTAATTGTGATTGTACTACTGGGTTTAGATAGTCTAGGTTTTTGTGCACTATTTCTATGCAGCTTAGGCGTCCGTTTGAAGAGGTTTTTTTGTAGATTACTCCGTGTTCGAAGTTCTCAGTTATGAATCCTTGGTTTTGGTCTGTTATGTAGATTATGCATTTGGGTTTCCCAGTATCGTCGTAACCCATTTCGTGTAGGATGACTCCTGTTATTTTGCCGTCTGGCTGGATGAGTTTCTCAATGTTATCGTCAGCCCATTTGGCTTCGCCGGTTTTTTGGTTATCTTTAATGTACGCCCAGCCCATTCGAACCAGCCATTCATTGTTCAGTATCTTAACACCGTTAGGATTGGTTTCGGTTTCTGTGTTATCGGTTTGTTCAAGCAGCATTCTTCGAATATTCATTGATGTGGGGTCGTTTCGAATGGTTAGGGATTGGCTGAGGTATCCGCAAACCGCGTCGTTAATGCTGGCTAGAGAGAATTGGCAATCCACACCCATGTATATCTGGGCGGGTAGCTGTTCCTTATCATCCAAATAGGCTATTGCTGTGGAAGTGGCGTCATAAAATAGACTTACACTGTCGAAAATAAACTCCCTAAGGGCGTACTGAACATCTAGACCTGGCATGCGCATAATTGTGGTTCTCTCCCTTCCATACTTACCATTTAAATCGGCAAGCATAGCACGAGAATAGTCCGGGTACTGTTTGCTTTCACTTGTTCTGCTCCTAAAGGTTTGCAACATCCTGTATATTAATGCGGGAGTTTCGTGCATTCTTTTATAGCTAAGCTGTTTATGGAAACGTCATATTCCGTTAATTATGATTAATTATGATGAAAATGAGGTACGCATAGAAATATAATTGGGTTTGTAGGCTAGTTCAATAGTATTGATTGTAGGGATTAGATTCTCTCCGTCTCCGACTACGACGACTTTGAAGATGTTATTTTGTGTTTTACCTTGGTCATTTTTTCTTGGACTTTCTTTTTTTGGGCGATTTTTTCGATCATCGGTTTGATTTTTTGTTCCACCACTTCGTCGGCCGAGTTTTTTTGGTTGGTCAAATTGATTCACCCTTCAGTGATTAGGAGGTAGTTATCTCTTTTGATGGTTCAAAGAATACGGTTTCAGTGCAAATATTATAGCGATTGTAAAAATCCAATCAACCAGGCTATCCAATTCCACGTAGAAGCTGTAGTCCACCAATTATTCAGCGATTGTAAGAAGTCAATCCACCAAGGTCTTTGTGTCAGAATTGCTGCCGCTACAATTACTAGACTAACCAGAACCAAGGGAGCGAGTATCTTAGGCCTGTAAGGCTGAAGTCTTCCAACTTGTAATCCCAAAAAAACGAAGAATACTATGACAAGGTACACTAGCAGCAAATAGCCCATATGGATCAAACCTATGTTGTTTATTCTTTTCTAAATAAAACAATTATGGATATAGCTTTTTTGGTCGAAAATCTTGGAATTAATTAAACGCAACTCATCTATTGCAGTAACAATGCTAGTAAATAAGAAAAGTTATTTTTTATGTTTAATCCATTAGTTTTTTACGCTAATTCCGATTCAAATTAAAAAGTTCATTATACCGTTCTTTATATATGTTAGCATATTTTAGTTTAACATTCGTGTTTAGAGTTTTAGGAGTGTTTAAAAGTTGACAGAGATTCGAAGGGATTATCTTGTTAACAGATGGGTTATAATTGCGCCTGAGCGGAGGAGACGCCCTTCTGACTTTAAGTTTGATAGGGGTCAAAGGGATGATGCGGAGGAGTGCCCTTTTTGTCCGGGTAATGAACATATGACTACGCCAGCTATCCTGTTATACATTCCCAAAAACGGGGAGATTATAACGGATAGGGATGGAGATGATATTAGGCGTAAGGGATGGATCCTGCGGGTGATTAAGAACATGTATCCTGCCCTTAGTCCCTCGGATAAGTCTGAAGAGTTTAGTGAAGGATTAAAGTTTTGGAGAAACGGAGCTGGTGAACATGAGGTTATTATTGAATCTCCAGAGCATAATGGGCATATTCAAGTTTTGGATGAAAAGCAGCTTCATCTTATTTTTAGGGCCTATCGGGACCGCTTTAACGCTTTAAAGGGATTACACTTCGTTAAGTACATTTCACTCTTCCGTAACTATGGAAAGGCGGCGGGCGCTAGTCTTACACACCCTCATTCGCAAGTAATAGCGGTTCCCATGATTCCGGAACGCATGGCTGAGGAGGTTAAAGTTTGCGAAGATAGTTGGAATGGTGACACATGTATTTATGATCAGGTTATTGAATCAGAAGTCTCTTCTGAGAGGTTTATTTCGGAAAATAAAAACGCTGTTGCTTTTTGCCCATTCGCTTCTTGCACATCCTTTGAGGTTTGGGTTCTGCCCAAAAGACATCTTCATAACATCACTCAGCTCACGGAAATGGAACTGAAAGATTTTGCCAATCTTACGCGGAAAATTCTAAGTGCATACCACAGGATACTCGATGACCCGCCATATAACTACGCTTTTCAGCAGACCATTAGCAACAAAGAATATCATTTTCATCTTCGCATCTACCCTAGACTAATTACTCATGCCGGATTTGAAATAAGTACGGGAATTATTATTAATGCTATAAGCCCGGAAGACGCGGCAGGTTTTCTTAGAGAAGATTTATGAACCAAAATCAAGGCAACTAATTTAGGACATAAGGTAATTAGCTTTGAATACTTTTCAGTATCTAAAATTACCTTTTAAGAAATTTATTATTCTATTTATCAAAAAATGGGAGGAGGTTGTTGTTTAGGATGACACAAGTGTTGTGGTTTGTTCAACGCCTTCTAGTTTTCTGATGCTTGTTACCAATACATCCAACTGTGATAGTTCGTCTAGAGAGGCGCGAACCACCACGTCCCAGCTTCCATAAACAACTTTAGCCTCGGTGACATTATCATAATTGGCAACGGCTTCTGCGATTTCGTGCTCCTTTCCTACTGAGGTCAATAACATAATATAAGCTATAATGGCCATTTTTTCATCGTCCCAAGAGTCCATATTTATTTTTGGTTATACTATACGTTTACACGGTAATTTCAAGTTTGCGGAAGTTATACATTCTTAACTCTATACTTTTAAGGGAGATGCTACAGATTTTTTACAATAACTTTCTGGTGTTGTGTTTTAAATGGCTTTGTTCTCGGGAATATTTGACCTGGATAAGGAAAATTTCCTGTTGAGTGGAGAGATTCATTATTTTCGTGTTCCTAAAAGGGAGTGGCGTGAAAGGCTTGCAAAGTTGAAGAATGCGGGTTTGAATGCGGTCTCCACATATATACCATGGAATTGGCATGAGTTAAGTCCAGGTGTGTTCGATTTTCAAGGAAGCCCCGTTGATGAACGTGATCTTGAAACATTTTTGGAATACGCCCGGGAGGAAGGACTGGGTGTTATAGCAAAACCGGGTCCTTACATTTGTGCGGAGTGGGAAAATGGAGGTATACCAAGTTGGTTTATTGGAAATCATCCTGAAGTTTTGGCGCGTAACTCTAGAGGGAAACCGACATTCTGGTTTTCTAAAAAGTTTCCTGTATTAACATATCTTCATCCCATCTATTTGAATCAGACAAGAAACTGGTTTGAAAACGTGGCTTCCATACTCTCAAGGCACCAGTACAAGAAGGGAGGGAGTGTCATTCTGGTTCAGATCGATAATGAATCCTCTTATGGTTTCCATTTCTGGCCTTTCGACACGGATTACAACGATATTGTGATTGGTACCGGGAATGATGAAGGGCTGTATCAGAAGTGGCTTAGGGAGAAGTATCAATCAATTAAAGATTTGAATAGAAGGTATCACTTGAGTTTTGATTCTTTTTCATCGGTTGAACCTCCGAGAAGGATGGTTAAAGATAATCGATTTTTGCCTTGGATTTTTGATTGGATGGAATTTAAGGAGGAGATGATTGCTAATTTTCTCAGCGGGCTTGCTAATGTTATCAGAAGGGGGGGAGTTGATGTTCCCCTGTACACGAATGAGCCTTACAATATTCTCTCACCCGCAAGTATATCTAGGAAAAGTAAAGTGGTTTTTGACACAGTAGATTTGTATCCTCAGCTTATACAGGATCTAGAATCCTTAACCGAGGTTGTTAATAATATTGAACGTTTGAAAGCTGAACAGCCAAATTCTGCACCTTTGACCCTAGAATTACAGGCGGGTTGGTTCGTTTCTGGGGTTCCAGATAATATGGTGCACCTTTTAGAGCGCTTAGCGTACATTCATGGTTTAAAGGGTTTTAACTTCTACATGTTTTCGGGAGGAGTTAATCCGAGGGGATATGGAACCACTAATAGAATTTATTATCACGACGCCCCTTTAGATGAGAGGGGTGGCGAAACCAACAAATACTCTGTTGTTAAGAGATTCATTGATTTTGTGAATTCTTCAGAAACAAGAACCAGAAAACTAGCCGAGTTCGGTTTAGGTTACTATCATCCCTACGTATATGCGCGACTCGTAAATTCAAGAAGTAATCTTTCAACGGGTTACAGAACCTTATACAGGTTTATGGAGAAATTTATGAAAACAGTTTTGGAAGCGGGGTTTAACTTTGAGTTAGTAGACCTTAGACAGGTTTCTTTAGAGAAACTTATCCAGATTCCTCTTCTCTATGTTTTTAGCTTTGATTTTATGGAGAGCACCGTAGTTGAGAAACTAGTGGAATACGTGGAGAGGGGTGGATTTCTTGTTGTCCTTCCGTATCTTCCAGAGTTGGATGAGAACTTTGAGAGTTTAGAATCAATGAAAGAGGTTCTTAGAGTTGGGGAACAAAAAATTTACAGGGAGGGTTGGATTGATATTGGTGAGTCAAGGTTTAAATCACCAATAGTTGTGACCTTTGAAGTTGAGGATGTTGAACCTTTATTTCTTTTTAGGGGTGAGGTTTGTGGTTTTCGAGTTAATTATGGAAAAGGCTTCGTGGTGCAATTAGGATTTCTTCCGAACGCTGAGCGGTTACTTTTTATTCTCGAAAAAATAGGGATAACCAAAAAATATTGCTTTTCCTCGGATAAGGTTTTCTTATGCGAGCGAGTGGGCGATAACACTGGTTATTTGTTAGTCTCCAATTTGGCATGGAAAGAGCAGAATTGTGACATAACATTTAGTTCTCCTTCCGACTTAAATCAAAAAATTCTGGTTAAGGACCTAGTCGTCCCGAGAAGAAGCGCCATGATATGGACTGTGGGGCTAAAAATAGGGAACTCCAAAATTAATTACATCACTTCTGAAATCTCCAAATTGGAGAAACACAAATCTATGATAACACTAGAATGTTGGGGTTATAAGAACAGTCAAGGGCGTATTTCTCTAACACTCCCAAAAAAACCAAAAAATGTTTCAGTCGCTTCGGTTTGGAACGAAGAGAACAAAACATTACTCATCGATTATATTCACGGGAAAGAAAATGAGATACGAATAAACGCTGAAAATAAAATGATAATCAAAATAGAAGGAATGGAGCCCCTAAGTGAAGCCTCCAAATTTAACCAGCAGACTTACCAACTGAAGAGAAAAATAATAAAAAAACTCTTCGCATAATGAACCTTATTAAGTTTAAAGTATCAGAGAAAACTAATGCTTATAAATCGGGATACTATTTCCGCTTTCTCTTTGCCTCCGCCTTTGCCTTTGTGGGTTCTGCGGCTTTTTTCTTTTTCGCCTTTACAGGTTTTTCTTCCTCTTTAGACACTTCGGCTTTAGCGGCTTTTACTGGCTTCGCAGTTTCCTTAGGTAGCTTTGTCAGTTTTTTCGCTTCTTGTATCCAGACCTTGAGCATGTCTTGGGGAATATGGGTTATTTCTGCTATATCCTCTACTTCCTCCTCTTCAGTCAAAGCGAGATCTTCCACCGTGAGAATGCCTATTTCTGCTAGTTTCTTGGCGTCTTCCCTCGTTAAGCTTTTAATTTTTGTCAAGTCAACTGCTTCTTCTTTCACAATTTTTTCTGCTACTTCTTTAGTCGGTTTTTCTACCTTCTCTGGTTTGGGTTCGGGTTTAGGTTCGGGTTTGAGTTCTGGTTTAGGTGCTGGTCTGGGTTTGGGTTTTATTTTTCCTGTTAGTATTCCTGCGTCCTCGATCCAAAGTGTTGCTCTGATTTCGCTCACCCCTATTTTTTTGGCTAAATCTTTTGCCTTCGCGGAGGATAACGCGCCAAGTGAACCAATTTTTAGCTCAAAGAGTTTTTTGGCAAGTTTTTTGTTTAATCCTTCTATTTTTGTTAACTCAGAAATGGCTGCTTTTTCGGCTTCTGTGGGTAACTTCTGAGCTTCTTCCTCTTTCTTCTTTTTCCCTTTTTCTTTTCGCTCTTTTATGTAGGTATTAATAGCGGTTACATTTTCCTTGTGGGTTGTTTTTCTTCTTCTGTCTATTCGGAGTGAAAGTCTTTTAGCTTCATGTACGTTTAATCCAGCTTCTTGTAGCTCGCCTAGACTGAACCCTTTACCGGCTTTGAGTTTTCTACTATCCTGGCTTTGCATAACACTTGGTTCAATTTCTGACATTATTATTGTCCTCCAAGTATGCTTTTGCATTAACAGTGAAGCAATATTAAGCTTTGCCCTTACGGAATATTTTACGCATAACTGATTATTTTGATCTAGGAAATTTTCCTTAGTGTAAGGATGAAAAATGCTTCTTAAATGTATTTACTATCTATGTGATGGTATTTTTTCTAATTGCCCCGTTGTATAACCAATTAATTCTTCCAGAGTGACTATTTTTACATTACAATCCATTAGGATTGATGTGGAGTATAAGTTGTGGAAGCAGGTGGGGCATGCTGTTACCAAGTATTCGGCCCCCGCTTGGGACGCTTCATCTATTATGCGTTCGGACATTTTGCTTCTTATTTGAGCATAGGGGACCCTTATTGTTCCCCCACAACACTTTGAAGATTTTTTGGAGTTGGAAAGTTCAACTAGTTTAGTTCCGGGAATGTTTTCAATTAGTTTTCTTGGTTCTTCGAATAATCCTGAGTAGCGCCCAAGGTGGCAAGAGTCGTGGAAAGCTATTTTGGCGTTTAAAGGATTGTTAAACTTGATTTTTCCCTCGTCTAGTAATTCTGTGTAAAGGTTGACTGTGTGTTTTATCTCCATCTCTTTTTGTGGATAGTCGTGTTTGAATGTCGAGTAGCACATGGGACATATTGTAGTTATTTGATTGATCCCTCTCTCTTTAAGTGAGTCTATTTGCTCTCGACTATAGGAATCAAAATCGTCCTTATAACCGATCATTTTGAGGAAACCGCCGCAGCATTTTTCCCCTTCCTTTAGGACAGTATAATCATTTACAGCGTTTTTGAGAATTCCCAAAGTCACCTTTGCTATTTGTGAATAGGAGTACAATGTAACACATCCTAAGTATATCAGGTTAGGTGCGGTTTCGGAAAAGCTTTTTATCACCGGGCCTAAAAGTGAGTCTAATGGTTCAATTTTTTTACCCAGAACATTCCCCACTTGGAGAATGTTCCTCCGCAGTTCTTTCTGCTCCTCGGGGGGAGCTAAACCAGTCTTTACCAGCTCTTCTCTGGCAACCTCTATTATATTTGACACATTCACACCGGGAGGGCACTGATAGTTGCAGTCTCTGCATAAAGAGCAGGAGTATATACGGTCTACAAAGGAATCTGTGACTGTTACATTATGGTCTAATAAGGCGCGGAGCAAAATAATTCGTCCCCTAGCATTCCAGGACTCTACCCCCACACTTTCAAAAATGGGACATGTAGCCCTGCAGATGCCGCAGCGATAGCAGCGAATAATTTCATCGTAGATTTCCCTAAGCCTTGGATACTCGGTCAAACCATTAATACCTCTAGAATGCTAAGTTTGCCATAGTAAGATTAACTACAAGTCTAAAGAGTTTATGAATTTATTTCTTTTCTAATAGTTCCATCCGCTATAAATCAAAAGCATCCGATAAAATTTAAATGCTATTCAATGAGTAGTACTTCCGCGAATGTGAACTGGTTTCTCGCCTCAGAGCCAGAGCCAGTATGACTTCTGGGCGATAACATTCATTATGATTGTGGACTACTCTACTGGTCTTTAGCTGGTGTATAATGTGGATAAAACCATATCGGAAAAAATTCTTAGTAAAGCATCAAATTCTGACGCCTACGCAGGGGAAATAGTGGTGGCGAGTGTAGACTTCGCTATGGCTCAAGATGGTACCGCTCCACTCACTATCAGAGCATTACAGGAAATGGGCCTTGATAAGGTTTGGAACAAGGAAAGAATAGCTCTTGTTTTTGACCACAATGCCCCAAGTCCAAACGAAGGCGTATCAAAGCTCCACACATTAATGAGAGAGTGGGGTAAAAAACAGGGTGTAATTCTTTACGATGTTGGCAGCGGCGTCTGTCACGTACTGCTTCCGGAACAGGGACATGTTGCCCCTGGGGGGTTGGTTGTGGGTGCTGATTCTCATACTTGCACGTATGGTGCTTTAGGCGCCTTCGCCACCGGATTAGGATCCACTGATATGGCTGTTGTTTTTGCCAGTGGAAAATTATGGTTTAGGGTTCCAGAAACCTTATTGGTTTCGGTGAATGGAAAGCTTCCCAAAGGGGTTTATTCGAAGGATATTGTTTTAACGGTGATTGGGAAAGTGACTGCTTCGGGAGCGAACTACATGGCGGTGGAGTATGCAGGAGACACTGTTGAAGAACTGAGCGTAGAGTCGAGAATGACTCTCTGTAACATGGCGGTAGAAATGGGAGGTAAAACAGGTATCGTGGCGCCAGACAGGAAGACCATAGAGTACGTTGAAAAACGACTGACCAAGAGCCAATACCAAATATTCTCAAGCGACCCCGACGCTGATTACCTTTCCCGACTAGAAATCGATGCTAATGACCTAGTCCCTGTGGTAGCGTGCCCGCATGAAGTTGATAACGTTAAGCCTGTGACTGAAGTGGAAGGAACCAGCGTAGATCAGGTGTACATAGGGACGTGTACCAATGGTAGGATTGAGGATCTTAGAATAGCTGCTAAGGTTTTGAAAAACAAAAAAACGAAACCGATTACAATCATAGTACCGGCGTCCAGAGAAATTTATCTTCAAGCTTTGGAAGAAGGACTAATCGAAATTTTTGTGAAGGCGGGAGCAGTGGTCTGCAATCCAGGATGCGGACCCTGTGTAGGAACACATCAGGGAATTCCCTCTCCGGGCTACACGGTGGTCTCAACAGCCAACCGTAACTTCAAGGGAAGAATGGGAAGCGACGAAGCAGAAATCTACCTAGCCTCCCCGCACACAGCCGCTGCCACAGCAATCAAGGGAGAGATAACGGATCCGAGGTAGTAAAGATGATTAGAGGAAAGGTTTGGAAGTTCCCGAACGACGTTAACACAGATTACATTATTCCCGGCAAGTACAAGTTTAAAACACTAGACATGAAGGAACTCGCACAACACGCCATGGAGGGTATAGATCCCGACTTCGCTAAAAAGGTGGAGAAAGGAGACAGCATAGTAGCTGGTAAAAACTTCGGCATGGGCTCAAGCCGGGAGCAGGCACCCCTTGTTTTAAAATACGCAGGAGTTTCACTTGTTATAGCCGAAGACTTCGCTCGAATATTCTATAGAAATGCTTTCAACGTAGGATTGCCAGTACTCATCTGCAGAGGAATAAACGAAAAAGTTGATCAGGGAGACCTCTTAGAAGTTGATTTAAGAAAGGGGAAAATAGTAAACGTAACCAAAAAAATAGAGATTTCCGCCTCACCTATCCCAGACTTCCTATTGGAGATGGTTGAATCGGGCGGATTGACAGAGTATTATAAAAAATACGGCCGGTTCCCCTGGGAAAAATAGCTATCATAAATTAAAATAATGAATTATGTTTGTTTAGAACTACTCGAGTCTTTTTATTATTTCATCGGTCATTTTATCGTTTGTAGCGGTTCCACCCAAATCGTAGGTCACTACCTTTTTGTTCGTCGCTCCCTCTAAAAGCACGCTGTCCACAGCCTTCTCTACTTTTTCAGCAAGTGCATCTTCACCGAGATATCTTAGCATCATCACCGAGGATAGAATCATTGCAGTGGGATTAACCTTCTTTTGACCAGTATACTTGGGAGCTGAACCGTGCACCGCTTCAAACATCGCAAAATTATCACCCATATTCGCTCCAGGCGCTATTCCAAGTCCACCTATCAAACCAGCCGCAGCATCACTCAGAATGTCACCAAAAAGATTGGACGTCACTATAGTATCGAAGTAAATTGGGTTCGTTATCATGTACATGTTAGCCCGGTCCACGTATATGTCCTCGTGCTCCAAGTCTGGATAGTCCTCAGCAACTTTGTTAAAAATGTTGGTGAAAAATCCGTCTGTTAGCTGCAATATGTTTGCCTTGGTAATAAGGGTAACCTTTTTACGCTTCTGTCTTCTCGCCAATTCGAAACCGAAACGAGAGATTCGTTCACAGCCCTTCCTAGTAAATACTCGTAGCGAAACAAACTCGTCATCACTCATTTTGTATTCTATTCCCTTATAGAGACCCTCAGTATTCTCCCGCACTATAACAAAATCAAGGTTAGTAAACTTTGTAGGCACAGATACTCCCGGTCTGCTCTTACAAGGTCTAACATTAGCATAGAGGTCAAGTCTCTGACGAAGAGTAACAGCAACACTCTTCATCTGACTCTCACCCCCACCCATAGGTGTCGTCGTGGGTCCTTTAAGAACACAGTTGCTTTCCCCAATAATTTCCCAAGCGGAATCAGTGACCTGCTTACCAAATTTCTGAAAAGCCCAGTAACCCGCCTCTATTGGAACCAACTCAGCATCCAGTTCTGCTGCTTCCAACACTTTCCTGGCGCAGCCTATTACCTCTGGTCCTGTACCATCGCCCTCAATTAGGGCTATCCTGTATTTCGCCATAAGTCTGCCTCCGAATCTAGTTCTCATATTCTTTGTATAAAACTTCTTATGTTAAGGAATAAATAGGCAGAACTAAAATTCTGAGATATATAAACATGTTCCAAGAATAATTTTTAGTGTTCTTATATTGATTCTTAGCTCCAGTTATATGAATGAGTCAATGAGAATTAAGTGTAAAATATAAAATGTGGAAATAGCTCTTTAATTTATGTTTAGAGCATGGAAAGACCACTAAATTGAATGTATCCTTCTAGTTAATTTTTAGAGAATGAATCTTCACGAAAGATTTAATATTTATCGCCACGATGTCAGAAGAATGTAATCCGGTTAAAATTTTAAGAGGCAGTGAAAAGTGAACAAACCAAATACTCGTAAAACAGTAATAGATCCCTGGGGTTCCACGTATGTAGCAGACTACGCAAAACTCTTTGAGGAATTTGGAATTGAGCCCTTTGACGAGGAAATAATGAAACGTATCCCAAACCCGAGCAAGTATATGCGTAGAGGCATCGTGTTTGGTCACAGGGGATTCCAAACAATCCTGGAAGCAATCGAAAAAAAAGAACCATTCGCAGTAATGTCCGGGATAAAGCCGAGTGGTCCTTTCCACTTGGGGTCCCTTCTCACAGCTTCGGAAATTGTATATTTTCAGAAGGAGTTTGGGGCTAAGGCGTTCTACTGTATTGCGGATATAGAGTCATACGCTGACAATCGAATTCCTTATGAGGAAGCCACAGGTACGGCGGTGGACAATCTGGCGGATATTTTGGCTTTGGGATTGGATCCTAAAAATGCCTATATATGGCGTCAATCCCAAGAAAAGAGAGTGATGGATTACGCTTTCATCTTTGGAGCCAATGTCACGACTGCAACTATGAACGCGGTGTACGGCGAGCAGACTAATTTTGGACTCTATAATTCAGCCCTTATACAGTGTGGAGATATCGATCTCCCGCAGCATCCTGACTTTGGGGGTCCTAAGCCGGTTGTTGTGCCTGTGGGGCTTGATCAGGATCCTCATATTCGTTTAGTTAGGGATTTGGCTAGGAGGTTGCAGTCTACTTATGGTTTTGTTCTTCCTAGTGCTACTTTTCACCGTCTTATGAGGGGTTTGGATGGTTCTGAGAAAATGAGTAAGCGGAATCCCATGAGCTACTTCGATCTCGACGAGGATTTAGACAGTATAAAATCGAAGGTTATGGACGCGCTTACGGGTGGGAGAGCGACAATCGCCGAGCAGAAAAAGCTGGGTGGGGAGCCTGAGAAGTGTATGATTCAGGAGTTGTGCATATTCCATTTTGTGGAGGAGGATGAAAAAATAATTGAGGCGCATCAGAACTGTAAAAACGGTACTTTGTTATGTGGCGAGCATAAACAAGAAGTTGTCGACATAATTTTCTCATGGATAAAGAAGCATAGAAGGAAGAAGGAGAAAGAGATAGATACTGCAAGGAAAATATTGAACGTTGGATAAGAAGTAGAATTGTGCAAGAATTTTGTTTATAGAGTAGTGGTATAAGAAGTTAGAATAGTTTAAGACACTTGAGAAACTTTTATTATAGATTTCCCAAGTACGCCACTTTTTTTAAGGTGTCATATTCCTTTTTCCAAAACGCTCTCCAGTATTTTTATACTGAAATTGGTGTCGCAGCATCCATTCTTCACTAACGGGACGCCTTGAGATGGTACGTCTATTGCTTTTAAGTAATCACGGCCTAGTTTTATTTCGTCGCAGCAGGCTACTCCAACAACGCCGTCGTGTCTTTTATTTTCCATTATCTTTCCTATACATGAACCTCCTGGCAGGACGTAGACGGTGTAGCCTTTCTTCTCCCCGAGGGTTGTTGCCTGGTTGACTTTGCAATCGGGGGAGCAGTGCATGCACCTGTATGAGGCTGTTTCTGTGTCGAATGTGGCGTTGCATCTGCTGTCCATGTACTTTCTGGAGCAGTGTGGGAGGAGTAAAGCTCTCTTTTTTGTCCTTAAAAATTCATTTCTATGTGAGAGATTTTCGGCATAGTTGTCCATGATATCCTTCACAATCTTAACAGAGGCAGAGTTGGGCACTCCGGTAAGCTCGGGCACATTTAATTTTTCAGCTAGATATTTTGCCTTTCTTCCTATTCCCTTATGTGAGTCCCCCTCGAAGGACTTTGCTATTTCGTAGAATAACGGTTCAGATATCTTTGTGATGTCGAAATTGAATCTGTATGGCATATGATGCCTTAAAATAGTGGCATTAATAAATGTTGTTGATAAACAATATTCGCATCCGCTGGAGAGTTTACGTGATTCTATTATTATTTTGGTTGTAAACTTTTTAAAGTGTGGTGGTTTACAGGCTTAGGATAATTAGGGTGACGGTTATGGTTAACGCTATCGTCCATAGGGTGAGTATTATTATGTGGGCTTCCGTGTTTTTTCTGGTCTTTTCTTGGATTTCTAGGGTCTTTTTTTCGTAGTTTTTTTTGGTTATTCTTTGAAGGTCTTTTCTGAGGCTTTTTATTGATTTGAGTGTTGTTATCAGGATTTCGTTCTTGTCCTCCGCGATTTTTGTTTCCAGTGATTCGTAATTTTTACCGATGAGGGTGTAGCATTTGTAGTCTAAATCTTCAATTTTTCCGGTTTGTAAGAATTTAACAGGATCGATGACGAGAGCTACGGCTCGGGGGAACATTTTTTGATATTTTTCTTGGGTAGCCGTATCTGTTCTGGACATGAATCCAGCTCCCATTCCGGGATGGCTGTGCCACCATCCAATTATACTTTCGTTCTCTCCCCTACTGCTCAATTCATCTGCTATTTCCGCCATCTCAGTATTATCCACAACGACATGCCCAGCGGTGCCCGTGTGCTTGGTCATTGTGCTATCGGTTACTAGGAGTTCTTCTCCAACAATTTTCCCTATCAGGAAACCGGCAGATTCTCTTCTTAGTTCAATTCCTGCAAAATCTATAATTTTTGATAATGTGGAGGGATAAATTACCACCCTCATTAGTCTTCCTCATGGTTTCGTTTGATTTAAACGTGTTCTGCTAAATAAAAAAAAGTTTCTATGTAGGAAAGGTTTAGCTTGAAAAAATCTTACTCACAATGGGTTAGGATTCTACCTTTTTTACTGAAAATCAGTATATGAAAGCTTCCTTGTGTTTGTATATGGTATCGAGCACTGTTTGGTATTCTTTTAAGAATTGTTCGAAGGCATCACTTTTTGATGAGATTTTTGGGTATTGTTCTATGATGGTCCAGTCGGGTTCGATGTTTTTTCTGGTAAATTTCTCTAATTTTTTAGTATCGGCTTTAAGAACCTTGGTAAGTTCGGATTCGTGAAATTTACGTTCCTTTAATCCTTTTGCTAGGGGACCGTATACTGCTCTATGCTTTCCTCCAAGGACAAACCTCGCCCTATCTACACCTGAAACAAGGCGTACTTTTGATTTGATAAGACTTACTTCGCGTCCCATAGTGATAGGTAGGGCGGCTCGGTGTTTAATTTTGGTTAACTCTTCAGGAATTAGTACTTTACCTTTTTGAACAGATATATTTTCTATTATTCTTTCTATTTCTTTACTGTTTGAAGTTTCAAGAGGGTCAAATACTTCGGGGCTAATTATGTTAACTAGGGGAGTTGGATCATCTAATCGCATTTCTGTGGGATCAAAGATTATTATTCCTATTCGCTCTTCCACACGCACGGGTTTACCTAAAGCCTCAGCATTACCCAAAACTATTCCAGGTCCTATTAGACAGGATCTTACTGTGGAGCCCCTTAGCAGAGACCAGAGCTGTCTTGAGGTAATTAGTGCATTACCCTGAAAATTTGCTTTTCCAAATTCAAAGTTTAGATCGGGAATCTGCAAATCCATGAGCCAAAATAATACGTGTTCTTCCAACTATTGTTCCTTCTCTTCTAGTTCCTTCTCCTCTATTTCCTTCTCCTCTATTTGTATGGGCAAAACTATTTTATCCCACAGGTAATCGGTAATTATCTTCTCTACCCATTCGGAGAGATCTCCTTCATGGTTTTCTAGTTCTTTCTTTATGTATTTTAGAGCCTCCTCAGTTGTTATCGGAGTTAGATTAAAATCTTGAGATACTTTGTAAAGTATCCGAGCGCCACTTTCTTCTATTCCCTGGCCCTTATTTAGTAACGCTTTATGCACTTTTCTTACTCGTTCTCGTAAAAAGTTGTCTCTGACCGCTATCACTCTTCTTTTTGCAAAAACAATATCCCTTTCTAGAAAATCACAGGGCTCTTTAAGATCAGGACCCACCATGCCGTCTCGCATTATGGGAGGAGTCACAATCAAATAGTCTGAAACTCCAACCGTTGGCTCTGCTGCAATGGGTTTCGGAGTAACTTCTAAAATTATTTCAGCTACGGCATATGCAGACATTGCTTGAAAAGACTTTTCCAAATCATCTATGAGCACATAAATTTTTTCTAAGGGGCTCGCAGCATCCTCAGATATCATTTCTTTTATTAGTGAAGGTTTTCTAAGTTTAGTATCAGAATCAAAAATGCTTTTATCGGGAGAAAGCTCAAAAGCTTCTGAAAATTTTCTGAGTATTCTTATTAATCTTCTTTTTGCTTGCTGTAAAGCAAGAATCGCCTCCGAGTGGGTGGATTTAAGAATTGCTGCGCAGAAATTAATGGCTACGTCATTGTTATTGGAGGCTTCGTGTGTTTTTTTCCATTTAATTATTACAGGTAGCAAGTGAGTCTCGGCAAGCTTTTTTCTCTCTTGTAAAACATGCATTACCTTCTCAGCGGGGATACTGCCCTCTCCCTCTATAACTTTTTCTAAATTGTAAAGCTCTCTGGTGTTTTGTATTTTCCTAAACAGGTCGCTGTAGAGGTATTCTATCCATCGGCCTTCTTGTGCAGCAAAGTCCAGCTCATAGGATAGTACTGGTACCACGGGGCTCCCTATCTGTTTTCTTCTATCATATTCCCATAAAATTAGCTCCAATGCTTTTTCGGCGCGTATAACACCATCGAGTTCCAGTTGGTAAGCAACTTTGCATAAACTGACTGGACAATTGAAAATCTTTGCCAACTCTGCTGGCTTGTCTTCGGGTACCTTACTAGCCCTCTCACCTAGATCCCCGTAGGTGAGTTGGAATTCCTCTATGACCTCCCTGCTGGCATTTTTTGATTTGCGGAACCAGTGCAAATTATTTCACCACTTGATTAGGAAAAGCGGAGAGCGCTCTTAGTTTTTGTAATGGAAGGCTTTCCCAAAGATATGTGAGTCTTGCTTTAGTAAATAAAGAGAAATTTAAATATTAAAGGATTTCGTGTTAGTGCTACAAAACTATAATATAAAGGACTAAACACCCTCGAAAGTTAAGTAGGAATGGGGAAAATTAAAAAATATATTAAGTATCATTTGCTTTTTCCAAAACCTAAATAAAACTATTCTATCCTTGAAGTTTATTTCAAGACGCGAAGCTTGGGACAAAATTAGTTTAACTCTTTATATAGGGCTTGTCCCTCAACCGAGGGGTTAGAACGATACCCTTTCACTCTGCATCTCGGCGTTGCACTCTTATAAAGCCTGCTGCTACTTTTGTGTCCTCCGCACGCCGTGATGAGTGATTACACTCCCGAAGCTTACTGGAAACGAAGCAACCAGAGCCTACAAGGAAAGCAGCAACCCTTATCAGAAATCTATCCTTGTGGGTTTAAACGAAGGTTTTATCCCATCAGGCTTAAAAGGCTAATGACCAAAAAAGAGTTAGTGAGCAAAACCGAAAAGAAAAACCTGGTGCATGGGCGGTGTCGGGGACGACGGTAACCAGAACGGAACGGATCCACCTCAAGCCAAGCGGCAACCTAAGCCAGCTATGCCACCGCTCCAAGAACCTGTGTAACGAAGCAAACTACACTGTCAGACAAACACTACTCAAGACCGGAAAATGGATACGGTATAACGAACTCGCAGGGATGCTTAAGGGTTCCGAGAACTATAAAGCCCTCCCTGCACAAACCGCGCAGCAGACCCTAAGAGTCTTAGAAAGGAGCTGGAAATCCTTTTTCAGAGCCATAAAGGATTGGAAAAAACACCCAAAAAAATACTTCAACCGACCCAAAATGCCCAGATACAAGGAGAAGAGCGGCGAGCACTTGCTGGTTTTCACTAATCAGCAGTGCAGAATAAAAAATGGAGAAATCCGGTTTCCTGAAAAAGTGGGTCTTAAGGTTGAAACGAGGCTGGATGAGAAAACAGACCTGAGGGAAATCAGGATAATTCCCAAGGGTGTGGGTTACTTCCTTGAAGTGGTTTACCAGAAAACTGTAGAAACGCTAAGATTGGATGAGAGCAGAATTGCGGGTATTGATTTGGGATTGAGAAACATCGCAACCATCGCAAACAACATCGGGGAGAAGCCGATTGCTGTTAAGGGCGGTGTATTAAAGTCCATAAATCAGTACTATAATAAGGAGCGAGCGAGACTGCAAAGCATTTATGATAAGCAAAAGATTAAGACCCGCTCTAGGCTACAAAAACTGACAGAGAAAAGAAACAGAAAGATCCACGATGTGTTTCACAAGTTGAGTCATGAAATAGTAGAATGGTGTATTAAACGTGACGTTGGTACAGTAGTGCTTGGTCATAACAATAACTGGAAGCAGAACTCAAATCTGGGGAAGAAAAACAATCAGAACTTCGTGCAGATACCATTCAACAATTTGATACGTCAGATCAAGTACAAGGCTGAGGAAGCGGGAATAGCGGTGATAGAGCAGGAGGAGAATCACACTTCAAAATGCAGCTTCTTAGACGGCGAACCAGTGGAGCACCTTGACGAGTACGCTGGCAGTAAGGTGAGTAGAGGGTTGTTCCGGAGTTCTAAGGGGATAATAATTAATGCGGACGTGAACGCAGCCTACAACATTATAAGTAAAGCATTCCCGGATGCTTTTGCGGACGGGATAGAGGGTGTTGGGCTTCACCCGGTTAGAATGGGTTTTGATTCTAACAAAGGATTTTTAAGAAGGGGTAACTAAGTTTGTCCCAAAGCCTTTAAGTCTTCTATAATAGTTTTTTCAGAGTTTTCTTAAATCAAGTGTGGTCATTGAGGATTTGGCCTTGTCTGAGTTTCTATTTCCAGAGGAAAAAGGGATTTTAAGAATAGAAAGTGGTAAGTTTTTAAATCTCATCACTAAGTTTGGTGAGGAGTCATTAAGAGAGTTATTCCAGAAAGTTTTTGGAATTATGATTACAGACGAAAAATGTAGACTCTTCTTTCTTATGAACCCGAAGCAAATATCAGTTGCTGAACCTAGGTTGCTTATAAAAAGGGGTGAGGTAAATCCAGAAGACTTCTCCATATACCCGATAGAGTCGGGGTTACTGGTAAGTTTAGAATCAGGATTCACCGAGGAGGAGTTAATGAATGAAATGAAAAAATTTTCCCCCTCAGGGAGTCGTATTCTGAACAATTATCTCGCAGTAATTAAAAGTATTCAACAGGGGCTATCTAAACTTTATGGGCGAGACTTGACAATTTACCAAGCGTCTAGGGAAGTATCAGAAGTCGCGGAAAAAATTGGACAACAGGTCTTCAAACCAGTAGAATATGGTGTATTTTGTATAGAATGTGGAAGCTATGCTATAAGTCCAAATAAACCAGAACCACTAAATCCCTGTTTTGGAAAAGATCATCGTATTGTTAAAACTGCGGTGTATAAGCTGAATGAGGTTTTCCTAATCGCCTGGGAGGAAGGAATGATGTTAGAGGGCTATGCTTCTAAGGCACTTATAGAGAGTGGGTGGAATGCACTTTTTAGTGTAGAAGTTCATGGCGTAGAAGGGGGCAGACATGAAGTTGATATTATAGCCGAGAAGGATAATAACTATTTAATTATCGAGTGCAAACATTTAGCTCCTTATAACCTAGTGGTATACGATGACGCGATAAAAAGTATAGGCAAAATGGCGCTAATAGAAGAAACTATATTAAGAGCCTATCAGAAAAGAAACGAAAAGCCCGGAAAAATAGTTAAGGCAATAATCACAACAGGCGAGGCTACAAAATCCAGAGAAACCGATATAATGATTTCAAACATCGAAGATTTCTTAATCGCATCAAAAGAAGACACCCTAAATGGACTCTCGGAATTCAAAAACAAATTAAAGACACTATTGGATAAAACAAAATCTAACCCACCTTAGGGTAGGGAGCATGTCAGAATCCAGAAGAAGTAAGTATAATCTGTAATCCGAATCCGAAAAAGAAGGATAGCAAAATGACTGCTACAACAATTTGAAATTTGGAATATCGGGGGGTATATTCCACGGTTAGGATTAACCAAATTACAGCTATAATTCCCAGGATGAGTAATATGTATCCTAAAGTGGGCTGCAGAGTCCAAGGTTCAATGAACATGATTGTTCGCCCTTCAATTTTGTAACCGTGCTTTTGTTCTTCTTATAGTTAATGGTTCTTTTAAATTGAACGGATTAACCCCGCTTTTGCCATTATTCCTTCGATAAGCATAGCTCCTCCAAGGAAGGCCATGGGCAGGAGAGAATATATTGTGGCAAGGGTTATGTATCCGCTGATAGTTAATAGTGCTCCTCCTATTGTGGGGGTAACATGAGCGCCCTTAACCCTTTTCTTTTCTTCTTCCTTGTCCTTAGATAAGTTGCGTGTTAAGGCTTGAAGTTCAATATTCTTTAGATTCAATTTATTGGAGATGATTTTTACTATTTTATCCTTTTTCCATTTCATGGAGACTGGGGATATAGCGTTTTGTTTTGCTAATTTATATAATTGGAATCTCGTAAACTGGTATAGTAACTGTTCTTTGGGATTATAAGTGGTTGTTACAGGTTTTCCTTCAAATTTTGAGGATATGGAGATGTAACACGCCATTGCCGCTGTACTGAGACCGGGTACTGCAAGAATTGAATTCCACCATACGATGCCTATGGCAATTGCTATTACAAGTGTGATTAGGCCGTATATTAGTAAGTCAATGAATGTGTAAAAACTTGCTTTTTTGAATGTGTAGCTGAGGCCAATGATTGATAAAACTGCCCCAGCAACTGGCACGTAAGCGATCCCGCCAGCTAGAAATATTCCAAAGAACTGTATAATTAGACCTACTATCAGAAAAATCCACATCTGTTTAAGATGGGATATCTTAACCATCGGGAATTCACCTCGCTTTTACTCTCAATTCCCTCGTTTAACCTATCGGAAATATTATCACACTAATTTTTAAAGCTTTTTATTAATTTATAAGTGAAAAAAAACAAAATTTATAATAATTATTTAATATTATGTTTAACTAAAATTTACATACATGTAAGATTTCTTAAAAGTAAATACTTGTCTTTAACACACAAAAACTAATTAAAAAAATAATTTTATAGATATTAAATAATAAGTTTTTAAAGAAGTAAATAAGTTATCAATAAATTAAAAATGAAATCATAAATTAACGTTTTAAAATATAATAAAAAATATGGTAAAATGAATAAAAGGAATTTTGCTTAGTCAGGCTTAACAGGCTGATCTGAAAACGGTTCTTCTTTTTGTAGCTCCCATATAACGTAAATCACTGTAATAATAGTAAGAATAACTATTGCAAAAATGTAGCCTCCTTCATAGAACCAGACCGCAACCAAACCTACACGTGGGATTGTTAGTATCACTTTTCCGTACACCTGCCAATCAGCCGTCCAACCGGGATCAGGAGTAGGATTTGTTAATCGATTATCACCCCAAGTTTGGTACCAAAAGTGACCATATTCAAACGTCACATTAACCACTCTATGCATCACTGGCGCTGGAGGAACAGGGTAACCATAAAGGGGCCAGTGGTAAGCATTAAACACTATAACGTCACCGATACCAATTTCATATCCAGGCACATGTTTTATTACACCAATATCACCATAATACATGATTGGTTCCATACTGGAAGGTTGATTGCTGATTATTCTAAAAGGCGCATCTGTATTGAGATACATTCTTAACAGCTGGAACCCGCCTAATATCACTCCCGCGACAATCACAATAGAAATTATTGTCACAGTAGCTTCTCTCTTCCAGTTCTTTTTACTCAAGAATATTGCCTCCAAGCAATCAGTACCACACAACCGTAACAATGAATAGCTTTCGGCGTTTTAACATCCAACTTTTTGATATATTAACTCTGCTTTGGGACAGAAATAGTTTAACTCTTTTTCTATAGGGCGGGTCCCTTCACCGTGGGGTTAGAACGATACCCTTTCACCCCGTATCTCAGCATTACACTCTTATAAAACCTACCGCTACTTACTTTTGTGTCCTCCACATCGTGATGATTACACTCCCGACGCTCACTGGACTGGAAACAAGCAACCAGAAAGAGCCTATAAGGAAGAAGCAGTAGCACTATTTAGAAATCTACTTTTGTGAGTTTAAAAGAAGGTTCTGTCCTAATAAGACTTGGTTAACGACTAAAAAAGGTTAATGAGTAAAGCAGGAAAACTTGGTGCACGAGCAGTGTCGGGAACGACGGTGACTAGAACGGAGCAGACTTCAAAACACAGATTCTTAGACGGCGAACCAGTGGAGAGCCCCGACTGGTACGCTGGTAAAAGAACGCGTAAGGGATCGTTCAGGAGTTCAAGGGGATAATAATTAATGCGGACATGAACGCGTGGTACAATATGATAAGAAAGGCATTCCCGGAAGCTTTTGCGGAAGGAATAGAGGGTGTCGAGCTTCACCCGGCTAGACAGAATTTTGATTCTAACAAAGGTTTTTTTAAGAAGGATTAAATACGTTCCAAAGCCTTAACCCATTGATTCTGATTAATATTTGTACACAGGGGTATCTATCTAAAGAGTTAACTCATAGTATGGAAATATTAAATAGCTTCATTTCTTTTTTCTCAATTATAAAGGATAAGGAGTTAGTAATTTGTCCTGGGAAAAGCAAAAGCAGAAATATGTGAAAATGGCTTGTGAATTCATTAAACAGACAGAAGCTCTGAAATTCGGTGAATTCATACTAACCTCCGGTAAAAAATCTCCTTTCTACATTGATATGCGGCTATTCATATCCTACCCCGATATTTTCGACAAGTTATGCGAAATCTATGCCCGAATAATCCAGAAAGAAATTACAGAAGTAGACAAAATCGCTGGAATACCTACCGCCGGTTTACCAATAGCTACTCTCACCAGTTATAAACTCCATTTGCCATTAATCTATGTAAGAAAGGAACCTAAACCTCACGGGAAAACAAGAATGATTGAGGGTATACTAAATCCTAACGATAATGTAGTGCTTGTGGACGACTTAGTTACCTCGGGGAAAAGTCTAATTAGTGCTACTAAAGCCATTCGGGAGGATGGAGGAATAGTAAAACACGCCGTCACGTTGCTAGATAGAGAACAAGGAGGCAGAGAAAATTTAGACAAGGAGAGAGTTAAATTACATACAGTCGTTTCTATTAACCAACTTTTGGAAATACTCCGGAATTTGGGATATGTAGATGAAAAAAATTACCAGTTGGCAAAAGAGTACGTCAGGAAAGAAAAAAGCACAGTGGATTGAGCGTATACAGCTAAATTAGATAAGTATTAGGATAAACGGATAACAGTTTTATTTCTCTGCGTATTTGAGTTCCATTAAAATTTATCGTTAAAATACGAAAAAGTTCTTATATTCTCATACCCTTAAAAATATTATTAGATAAAGGTCATAAATCCTTCAACCGCACCTTCAGTGGGAAAGCAGACAGCCGAAAATCAAGGAATTAGCATAAAACACAGAAAAGCATTAAAAATTTTAAATATTCGAAAGTACCAATAATAATCCTAACGTAAAAAAATAAAGGATGTTTGATTATGCCTTTCGGAATAATTATTGTAAGGTGGGACAACCGTCTCGGAGCAGTCCTAGAAGCAAGATTTCCCGAACACATACGAACAACAGACGACCAAATAATGAAAATATACACCGCACACGCAATGGGTGAGGCCGCCGCAGGATTCATGTCAATGAGACTCGGAAACCTAAACGTCGCAAGCTACTATGGAGGCTGGGAACTGAACTACTATGTCGCGCTTCTTCTTACGTTGGAGGAGAATGCTGATGATTATGAGGATGGATTGGCTGAGATTGCTGCTCACATTTTCTCAAAATTGGAGAATGAGGCGTACAAGGCGGAATTAGAGGATTTGTATAATAAGTTGACCAGATTCCCAACCTTGAGTGAGGAGCAGAAAATGTCTGTGATTCTGTCGGATCCTGTTAGACTGAGTATTATCGAGCGATTGATAGAGGAAGGGAATACGACTATATCAGATCTGGAAATCTGGTTGAAACACAAGTTGGAAGTCAAAGCAATAGAACTCTACTCATTCTTAGCGCCTCTTATTAAGAATGGTCTTGTTACTACACAGTGGGTTGAGGGGCTTCCCAGTCAATGTGTCTTTCTGATAAGAGATGTTTTCATAGCCAGAGTTCCTGCTAGAATAATAGTTAAAAAGGCCAAATCGGGAGAGCTTGGTCCCGAGGCTGCTTCAGATTATCTGGATGAGGTTAAAAACTTTTTCAGGGATTACGTTGTATCGCCGGAGGACACGGAAACGATAACCAAGATACTTGCGGATCCAGATGCTTACGATGTCTTGGTTGCACTGAGGGAGAACATTCTTCCTAAGGGTGAGATTCACAAATTGCTTGATAAAAAGAAATCTGTTGTGGATAGTATTCTGGATGCCTTCGATAAGGCGGGCTTCACAATGGAAATAAAAATTGAGAAAAAGGCGTATGTAGCACTGAGAACCGATGTTAAGATTATGACATTCTTCCCTGAATACCTAGTGGAGCAGATAGGTCAACAGTATAATGATCAGGTTAAGCCTCCTCGAATGTTATTATGGCATTTGAAAGCACTCAGAGACAGTTACCCCATGTAGAGGAAAAAAGAAATGATTAGAGAGGTGTCCATTCTAAATTCCAATGGAGAACCCATGTTCCGTAAAAGATATGGACAGACCAACGTAGCATCCGAGATCCTCAGCATATTCGTTAGCGCCTTAGCCATCCTTGTGCCAAAACTTGGACTAAACGGAAACATAGAATTTATGAACCTGAAAAACACGAGAATATACTACTCCAATTCCGATGGAATCGTATTTACTTTAGAAGCGGATAAACGTGACACAATACCGGAAATGAAAGAAAAGTTGCAATCACTAAGAGAGAGCTTCTTAAAAGGCTTTCAAAAGGAGATATCGGAATGGAAAGGTGAAACTTCATCTTTTCAAAGATTCGAACCCCTTGTCGACGACATAACTCTAACCTACCTCAAGATAGCTCTGATAGGCTACAGCGGTGTAGGGAAAACAACCATTCTAAGGCTCTTAAGGGAGGAAGAACTCCCAAAAGACCACATTCCCACAATCGGTGTGGGAATAAAAGGTGTTAAAGGAGCAAAAATCGGAAACACTTCTCTAATATGTTGGGATCTCGCGGGGCAGGAAAGATTCGAGTTAACGTGGGACAAGTTTATTCGGGACTCTTCTCTGATCATTATAGTTACAGACTCAACCTTGGAGAATGTGGTTAAGTCTCGATATTTCGTTCGTTTAATTAGAGAGGCTGAACCAGAGGCTAATATTTTCAGTATAGCTAATAAGCAAGACTTGCCTAACGCTCTGCCCCCTGAGAAAGTGAGCCAAATCCTAGAAGCTGAAACTTATGGCCTTGTAGCGATCGATCCCATGAATCGAATGAAACTTTATGAATTAATTAGAAAAGCCGTTATGGGTATGTAAAAGAACCGGAGGTTGTATTTAATGGGTATAATAGAAAAAGTAGTAGCGTTCTTCAGAAACCTTTTTGGTGGCGGACCGACCATCGAAAAAGTGAAGGTTACATCTAAGGAAGCACAGGAGATAAGCGCACTCAAAAATGAGATAGACCAATTAAAAGCCGAGAAGAATAAGATACAGGAGCAACTCCAACAAATGGACGTGGATTTCACGTACGGAAAAATTACTTCAGAAGCCAGAGACAAAAATTATGTCCAATTTATGGTTCAAGCAATGAAGCTGAATCGAGAAATAACAAGCAAGAAACAGAGAATCTTTGCTCTAGGCGGCGTTATCACCGAGATCTGATCCATCTTCATTTTTTCTAATATGTTTTAAAAAACAAACAGCAATCCACCGTCTGAAAAATAAGCCTCTCACTTAGTACTTCAGCCTTCGTTATTAGAATTTTTAAAACCACTACCTAAAACAAATTTATTTAATCAGCAGAACCTAACCCGCACACACATATTGTTCATCTTCAAAAAAACCTAAAAAGGTATACTAAACTTTTAGAAGCCCCCATTCTAAAAGACAAATTATTATTTTATACATGCAAGGCGGCTTAAAGGAACCACCATCCGCTGTAATCTAGATTTTTAATCGGTTTTGCAATGATTGCAAAGCTGGTTTCATTTGCTTTTTCTCTTTGCGTCGTGAAAATAAGTGACAGACGACGTTTTGATGGTGGAACTGATGTATGTTTTTGGTGAGTTCAAAATCTTAATTAGTGTCGTTTTTACCATATCATTAAATATAAGCTTAAAGTTTCGATGAGCCGTCTATTGTTGAAGTAAATATATGAAAAGGGTATGTAACTGTTGAAGGGAAAAGTGTATAAATATATATTTTTCCTGTAATGAAGAAGCCCTCGATACAAGTATAGAAGCCGCAAACAAGCAAGAGGAAGAGAAACTCCCCTACATATATGTACCTTTAAACGACTATTTTTTCCAGATTAAGCTTAAATCTCGTATTACGACTTTTTTAAGTGAAACCCTCCCAAAGAAGAATCTAAGGGAACTGCCCGCCATTCGTAGCAAGCAAGCTCACCCTCCGGCAAGCTCTACGACACGAACACTCAAAAACAAGACCAAAAAGTGGTGGAAAAAGAAAATGAACAATAACCACAAATGGGGCTCCAGCGGCGAGAAACGTACCATCACCTGGGAGTATGAGCCGCCGCCAGAACTCCTGCAGTACCTCAAGGATATGCAGGAAGCACTACGCTACGCGTTACAGGCAGCATACCTAAAAGCAACCCGAAACAAACAGCATAAAATACCCTCCCCCATAGAACTGCGGCGCATGATCAAAGAATGGTTCTACTCACGTTACCAGTACGCCCGCCACCACATCAACCCGGTTTGCAAATCGGCGGTAGCTCTGCTCAAATCTTACCGTAAAAACCACCACGGACAGCTCCGCATCCCCACAGTGAAAAAGTTAGCCGTACGCATCGACGCTGAACTCTTCAAACTGGTCGAAGGTCAGCTCCGCGTCACCCTGCAACCCTTCAGTTACGCTTGGATACCAGTAAACACCGTCCACAAAAGGTACAAGGACTACTGTCACGGACGGGTCTCCGAGGTGCTGCTTACCGAGAGAAAAGTCTGCCTCACCTTTGTAATCGGCTCCGGGAACAAGCCCCTCGGCGCACGGTTTGTGGCTTGCGACCTCAACTTCACCACCATAGACTCCACAACTGCCGTAAAAGACGCCCAGGGTACCGTTCATCTTGAAGCAGCATCAACAGAGCCGCTGCACAGAATTACCCAGATCCAAAACGTTTTTTCGCGGAGAAGACGCCGACTACAGCTTCACATCCCGAATCCGCAGAAACGGGCGCGAAAACTCAGGGAAACCAGAAACCGGCAGCGACACCGCGTGATAGATGCGCTTCACAAGCTGACCACTCAAACAGTGCGCAAAAACCAGGACACCGCCTTCATTTTCGAACGCCTCACAGGTATAAGGAAAAATGGGCGAAGAGAGGCTAACAGGGGCAAGAAGTTTCGAACCCAGCTGAACCGCTGGCCCTACCGCTTGTATCAGCGGTTGGTGGAGTACAAGTCTTCTCAGCGGACTCTTTACGTGAACCCACGGGGGACTTCCTCCCGATGTCCCGTCTGTGGTGAAAACCTGAAGCACCCAGCGTGGGGGATAAGTAGCTGCGAAACCTGCGGCGTGGACTACCACCGGGACAGGCTCGCCAGTCTGGCGATACTCTGTGGCGGTCTGCGTCTGTGCGGCTCCCCGTTTACCGTGAGTGCGGACGCCTCTTGGCCGATGTTGAAGAATGAATACCTGTACGCTGGCGGCGCGCCTGACGCTGCCAGAGCGGGTTGGACTGAGCCGGCTAACGCTCCGAATGGAAACGCCGTATAGAAATATACACATTTCCAGAAACGGCTGTTTGAGGATAAGAGACAGATGGTAAGACCCAATTTTACCAAGGAAATATGTGTGATTTGTAAGGGTTCAAGGCTATTATGTGGGAAACCGAAATGCCCAATCCTGTTAAAACAGTATGCGGCTATACCGATTAAGCGTCTTACGTTTTCTAAAGAAATATTGGGTTCGTCTCCTCCCTCCTTCTTTGTTGGTCACCAAAAGTATCCTAATGTACTCGCGGGGCCAATGATTCCTCCGATAACCGGTGAAGACAGCGCAATTTTGGATGATGTGGACCGGCGATGGTTCGGAAAAACCATAGATGAGATAGTAAACTATAGGATGATGTTGGTCAGAACCTGGTCACCAAAACTTAACATATCTTCACATGGAAACATGGTAAGTTGGTTTTCAAGCTCTCCAAGAAGGAAAGCCCCCGGATACCAGGAATTTCCAAGTAGCCTCCATTGCACGCGACGGCAACTTCATCGTGCACCAAGCCTTTATCCTGGTGCAGGGCGGTAAGCCCGCTTCCCGCACTTAGCCTGCGTCTCAGACTTCCAACGCCCTCATTTGACGCGACACCGTGTGGGAAACAATTCTCATCCAATAAAGAGGATGAGCTTAAAGTTTTGAAGCCCTCGTTATCTAAGACTTTGAGCGCAAAAGCGGCGGCGGCGCACTTGTGCACATCCAGCCCAACCTTTGGGGAGAGTTTCTCGCCGAGCTTTGTGGTGTAGGCTTCGCTGCGCTCCACAGCGCCGCACTTAGCTTCCAAAATTGAGCCGAGTTTGCGGTGGGGGATGCGCTTCACCTTCCGGTTCGCACGGTGATATTTGGAGCTGAAACGTTGCGTGTTCAGCTTGCCGTAAACAACACTTGCATGGTAATGTTCAGCGATGTTTCTTACCTTGTTCGCGGTTTTGTACAAGAGGTTGTTCGTTTTGTTGGTTGAGGCGTGCTGCACCTCGTGACAGTTTATTTTCCCCACTGCCAGAACGCGGTTCTTTTCAGCAACAGCGAAGTCTATGTGGCCAGCGTTCACGTCCAGCGTCATAAAACGCTCCGGTTTAGGTTTTTGGGACTGTTCAGCCTCCTCTTCTGCAAGTAGCTCGACGGTTATCCGCACATCGTATCCCCGATTGTCGTCCCTCCGCTTGAGCACAATAGTGTACGGGAACCTTCCGTCAAGAAGCAGTTGCTCATGCCGCTTAAGATACTTCTCAGGAATGAAGATTTCGGGGTAGATCCAGCGTTCGTTTGGCCGGTCTACGGTGGGAGTGTTTATGCGGAGTGTGAATGTGTTTCCCTCTTTTGTGATTCGGGTGTTGAGGTTTCCTTTCTTTGTTTTGTCGCCTCGGGAGATGATTAGTGAGTTTCGGCGTTTCTTGTACTCTTCAGCCGTGATTTTGCCCTGCTCTCGTAGTCGCTGGAGTTTGAGGCCGCCGAAGGTTGCGTGTGGGGGGAGGTTTTCTATGGAGTGGTGTGCGTCTTTGGCGTAGCGGGAATTTAGCCCCATCTGTTCCTGAAGCAGGCGTTCAATCTCCGCCTTCGGGGCGTCCCTCTGTTTTAGGGTGTATGCTCTGCGTCTGGCGTTGCCGAAGCGGCGGAAGAGGTTCTTGAGTTGTGTTTGGTCTTTTTGGTTTATTTTCGTGATGATGGCGGGGATGGTTAGTTTGGACATGGGTTTCTCCTTCGTTACCTTAACGATTTTTTGCCCTCTGTTTCTCTTTAGTGTAGTATCAGGTATTTGAAGCGTCCTTCAGGTTTCATCGGCTTTAATTTGTGAAGCTTTTAAGATATATAGTGTTATCGGCAACTGTTGCGTACCTCCTTTAGAGTAAATGTAAAGAAAACTTATGAAAACCGACTTTTGGCAACGGGTCAGGAGATAGCTATGGCTGCTAAACCCGTGGATGCGGAAGCGGTTTTAGAAAAAGAACCCAAAATAAGGATAGAGTTTGACAGTCACTCTCAACCCATGGGTCCCACAGCACCTGTTAAGAATATATTTTTGGCGAGTGAACCCTTCGTCCCCAGAAGAGTTGATTCCATAGTATCAGGTACTGATCTGAAAGCCGTGGATGCGGTGGCTGAACTTTATTCCAACGGTTTTTCGGTAAACTACATTCATAGGCTTCTATCATCTGGTCTGTTGGGAGTTTCAAAGAGTAGAAAACTTGTACCGACAAGATGGTCCATAACAGCAACGGACGATATATCAAGCAAAGTACTGGTCGAAGAAATAAAAGACTATCCCCAGTTAGGGGAATGCTTGGTTTTTAGGGAAAGTTATCTTGACAACCATTTCATAATACTGATGATGCCTAGAGTTTGGAGTTTTGAACAGCTAGAGACGTGGTTCCCAGGCAGTGCGTGGTTATCCAAGGGATACAAGCCCGTTATTGTACAAGACCACGAATTTTACAATGGCAGAAATAGTTACGCCTCAAGGGTTGCGGGTGCCTACTACGCCGCCCGCCTAGCTGTAGCGGAGTACCTTTCACGAATCAGACGACAAGCATCAATCATAGTTTTTAGAGAGGTTCATCCGGGGTACATATTACCGCTGGGCGTTTGGGTTATAAGAGAAACTGTAAGAAACGCCGTGAGGAAGAATCCCTTAAAATTTACCAGCCTAGAGGAGTCTATTCAATACATTAAAAATAACTTGCAAATACCTTGGAAAAAATGGGAAAGGACCAGCCAACTCTTAAAATTCCTCAGCACTCAAAAAACCATAGACAGCTTCCTCTAAAAATTAGAATCACGCGTAGTTATTTAATTGGTTGTAGAACCTTTTTGTTAGAATAACTTTTAATTAATTTTGGATATTTGTATTTACTAGTTTTCGCAAAAACGGATAGAATATTGGGCAAAGTAGTAATAAACTCTTAAAGGGCGCTGTGAATGACTAAGATTTCTTTGAATTACGGAACTAAAAAGATAGTTGCAGAGATTCCGGATAGCAACTATTCTGGAATGCTAGAAGTAAATGAACCAAGTGGGATGAAAGACCCAGAAGCCGGGATACTTCGATGTCTGCGAAAGCCCATAAATTGCCAGCCGTTGAATCGTATGGCTCGCCCCGGAGACAGAGTAGCAATTGTTGTCAATGACCATACAAGACCATCCCCCACCAGAATCATTCTCCCACCAGTTCTAGAGGAGTTAAAAGGGGCGGGAATCATTAAAGATAATGTAAACATCATTTTTGGATGTGGAACACACAGAAAGGTAAAAGAACAAGAGGCAAAAAATCTATTGGGGGAAGCGATAGCTGAGGAAATCGAGTGGACGAGCCACGACTGTGAAGCTGAAGACCTAGTTTACTTGGGAACCACATCTCGCGGAACTAGAGTCGCAATTAACCCTCTGGTCTCTAAAGCAGACCTAAAAATATTAACCGGAGACATATGCTATCACTTCTTCGCCGGATACGGAGGAGGGAGAAAAAGCATCCTTCCGGCAGTTGCATCTAAAGATGCGATTATAAAAAACCATAGCATGATTACGGATCCTAAATCGGAAATAGGGGTTCTTGAGGGAAATCCAATCCACGAGGACATGGTTGAAGGCGCCAAATTCGCTAACCCTAACATCATAGTAAACACAGTTCAGAATACTGGAAAAGAGGTCATAGGGGCATTCTGCGGAGAATTGGAAGCCGCCTTTTTGAAAGGGGTAAACCTTTTAGATAGAATATACAGGGTCAAGAGCGATAAAGCAGACATTGTAATAGTGAGTGCGGGAGGCTACCCTAAAGACATAGACTTGTACCAAGCCTACAAGGCGATTCACAATGCTTTACCAATAATCAACAACCACGGCATCATAATTTTCGTAGCCGAGTGCAGAGAAGGCGCAGGAAACAAAGTATTCGAAGAATGGATGAAAAGGTATGCCACAGCCGAACAGATGAAGAAACAACTCGAACAAAACTTTATTATGGGAGCACACAAAGCCTACTACCTCACGAAAGCCCTCCAAAAAGCAAGAATTTACATGATTACAGAAATACCTTCAAAAGAGCTGGAAAAAGTTTACAGAATAATCCCAGTAAAGTCTGTAGAGGAAGCCCTCGAAGATGTATTCAACACGATGAAAAAGGGCGCTAAAATAAAGGTAATACCCTATGGCTCATCAGTTCTTGCAAGTTAACGTTTTGGAATATTTTATTCTATCCACCGCTCATGTATAGAAGAAGTTTTGCATGTGCATCCTTTTGGGAGTGAGGTTTCTTAATTTATTTATGAACTAATAAATTAGAATAATGAGAAATTCCAGCCTATGAGGGGAATAGTTATTGCAAGTATAAACATCATAACTATGAATATTATTTTTCTAGAAGCTGTTAGGGGAGAAACATCGTCCAAAGCTCCAGGATGTCCCGCCCTTCTAAGTGAAACTAACGCTAATACAGCTACAGCAATAAATATCCAGCTAATAGTTATCATTATAATTACTACGATTATGGAAGCAATATAATGTGCACGTCTACTCAGAAACGCACGAAACATGTGTCCGCCATCAAGCATGCCAGCTGGAGCCAAATTTAGAGCCGTAACAAAAAAACCTATCCAAGTAGCCAAATACAGAGGATTAAAGGCAAAGTCAATAAATGCGGTTTCCGGTCTTAACAGAAGCCTGAGAATCGAAAAGAGTAACGGTTCTTTAAATAGACTTTGACCAATGAGTAGGTAAGGAAAATATCCGGAATTCAACAAGAGTTGACCGAGTACAAACGCTATTGCTGGTGAAGTATTATATACATTTAACAGAAAATTAAGCACGAATAAATTAAGCTGGAACTCCAATTGGTACATCTCATAAAGTACGTTTGGGTAAATTAGTGGCATAAATTTAATTGATAAAACTGCCACAAAAAGAGCGATTATAAAACCAGATACAGGACCCATCAGACCTAGATCAAATAAGTTATCCCTGTTGACGGAAGGGCTTCTCTGAAATATCACCGCCCCAAAAGTGCCAAAAGGAATAGGGGGAGGAGCGGGTATGAAAAAAGGTAGAGAAGCCTCAATACCTCTTTTTTTGGAAGCAAGGTAGTGCCCCAATTCATGGGTTCCAAGTATTGAAAGCAGAGCTACGGTAAAACCAACAATTAATAGAGAAGGGTCGGTGTACCATCCATACCAAGGTCCAGATATTGAGCTTACTAGTACACCAAAAGAATTGTAATCGTTTACCCACCAGTATCCCGCATAGGTTACCGTGCAAATTGTAGCAATTAGAAAAGCGAGATTCCACACTGGTCCTTTACGTTTACCCTCCTCCATCTTCGGAAAAACTTTTAGGGCGAGCAGCTGTTTTCCGTTTTCATCTTCTGGAGAGGGAGTCAATTTATATTCGCGTTTGAGCTGGGATGAGTAGCGTAGAACCGCAAAGATGTTATATATTTTCAGCTTTTCCACTAATCTCTGGAACGGGGCCTTCGTTTCTTGGTTTGAGGGTAGGAGGAATACTGGTGTTCCATCCACGTCCATGTAGTATTCTGAGACTGTGAATTCTGTTTGAATTATTCTTCTTAGTTCTTCCAAGCTTAATGGCAGTTCTTCACTGTTAGCCGTCGTTGCTCCGACCTAAAAGATTTGGTTGTCTACAAGGTTGATTTTATTTAAAAAAGTTTCTTAAAGAAAGTGTGTAGAAATGAGTGACAGCCCATTTGAGTTTAGAATAGGTAGCCCCAGCCCAGCGGAGGTATTGTAAGTGCGGCGATTATTATCATGCCTGCAAAGACAGCTATTTTCCATTTTGCTATTGGTGAAACATCATCAAGTGCTCCGGGGTGACCGCCTCTCGGACTCATAAGTAAAACCAAAATTGCCATAAGAATATAAGCATCGCTGATAAGTATCATAGCTCCCGCAGCTATAATGGATGCGATAGCATGTTGCCTCTGACTCAGGAAGGATCGAGCTATGTGGCCTCCGTCCAGCATTCCTATGGGAAAGATGTTTAGCGCGGTAACCAGCATACCTATCCACGCTACCCAGCTCAGCGGGTGTATGTATATGAGAGTAAGGGGTGGAATTGGTCTTAATAATGACATTAAGAGTTCATAGAGAAGAGGAAACGGGTAAGGGTTTTGGGAAAATAATTGGAATACGCTAGGATAGCCGAGATTTAAAAGAATATAATAGATATTCGGCCCATATGTGGATAGTATCTGTAGTTCGACGCCAACCTGGTAATATAACACTGGGGGATAGACGAGTGGGGATAAGTATATGGATAATACTAAAACTATGAGAGTTATTATGAAACCGGTTAGTGGACCCATTAAGCCCAATTCAAAAAGCCTATCACGGTTAATAGTAGGAGTTCTTTGAAAAATCACCGCTCCGAATGTTCCAATGGGTGGAAACCCGGGTATGAAGAAGGGCAGCGAAGCCTTTTGACCTCTAATCCTAGAGGTAACATAGTGGCCCATTTCGTGTAATCCTATAATTGCTAGCAGACTCGCAGTAAATGCGACTATTAGTAAACTTGGGTCACCATACCAATTCCATACGTGGCCTACAAAGGCGCTTAATAGTACAGAGGGGTCACCATACAAAGCATAAATGTAGCCCGCGAAGGATCCATACGCAATTCCATAGTAATTGTAGACCTGTGTTCGTCCAAGGCCTGTGTATGCTATGGTGAATATTGTGGCGATTAATAATAGAACGTTTGTTATTGGGGGTCTGGTTTTTTTGGGTTCAGGATTTGGGAATATTTTTAGAACTAGTTCGGTTTCTTCCTTTTCCAGAGGAACATAATCGGTGTATATCTGGTATCTTTGTGGAACCCTTTCTGCTCTTCTCAGCAATGCAAGCAAGTCATATTCTCTGAGATCTTCTATGAGTTTTTGAAACGGTATCTTGGTGTCTTGAGCTGATGGTAAAATAAATGTTGGGCTGCCGTCTAGCTCCGTGTATGCCTCGAAAACTATGAAATGCCTTTCGACAATTCTACGCAAGTCTTCCAAGTTTAAGGGTGGTTGTCCTTGGTTGTCCGTTTCGTTTCCTTCCTTTGTGACTTTTGTTCTTCTCTTAAGAATAGTGAGTTAAAAACCTTTCCAACTGGGTAAAATTAATGTCTCTGGTTAAGACTTGAATTCTATTTAACGGAAGTCCGCCTATTTTTTATATTGGTTTTTGATTATAGGTTCTTTGCTGGGGGAAAAATTGTTATTTTATTTGTTACGTAAAGATTAAATCTGCTATTTGGTAAGAGATATATCATCTCTTATAGGTCTAATTAAAAATATGATTATGGTGATTCTTTGGCAAATCAGGACGTTGCTATTAGGTGTGCTGAAATGGAAGATGTTCAGGAAGTAATGAGAATTAATCACACAACTCTTCCAGAGAATTATCCATATCCCTTCTTTGTTGAGATTCTGAGAAGATATCCTAAATCGTTTATTATTGCTGAGAAGGATGGGGAAATAGTGGGCTACATGATGAATAGGATAGAAAAGGGACTGGCAGGCATTTTTACTACTGGCCTTCACCGGGTTAGCAAAGGACATGTGGTTTCTATAGCAGTTTTGCCAGACCATCGTAGAAAAGGGATAGGTAAAAAACTCATGCTGGAAGGTATGAAGGCAATGAAGGAGTACGGAGCTGAGGAATTTGTGTTGGAATGCAGAATCACCAATGAATCTGCTTTGGCTATGTATAAGAGTTTAGGATTCACAGTGGTTAGGGAGCTGAGCGGATACTACCACGACGGGGAAAGCGCATATCTTATGTCTAAAAAAGCGGATAATATGTAAAATTCTTAAAAGGATTTCAAACTATCAAAAATTCCCCCTAACGTGCAGAGTATTGTTTATTAGTTATTTGCAACTAGTATTTATTAGTAATAAGGAGAGGGAAGACTAATCTATGAGCTTTCGAGTATTTGAAAACTCTAAAACAACTCTATCCAAGTGTAAGGTTTGCGGTAAAAAAAGTCTGCTCATATCGGAAAATCTGGGTGTATGCGGAGAATGTATAGTTGATAATCCCGAAGCAGCGCTCCCCCACACCCTTAAGACTCATAGGTTAAGTAGGCTCAAATTCAACCTTCCAGAAACCCCTCCAAACGATAAGAATGGAATACTCTGCGGAATGTGTGTAAACAACTGCAAAATACCTCCCCGGGAAAAAGGATATTGTGGACTCGTGACAAACGACGAAGGGAAACTAGTCCGACTCGCAGGTACCCCCGAAAAGGGTCTATTAGAATGGTACTATGATCCACTTCCCACCAACTGTGTGGCTGCTTGGGTGTGTCCAGGATGCACAAGCGTGGGCTTCCCAAAGTATACTAATACACGAGGACCGGAATATGGAAAGGTAAATCTAGCCGTTTTTTATGGAGCCTGCTCATTCGACTGTTTATTTTGCCAAAACTGGCACTACAGGGAAAACACAAGAAAAATCGACCCAATCCTAAGCGCAAAAAACCTCGCAGAAAAATGTACAAAGAAGGTATCCTGCATATGCTACTTTGGAGGCGACTCCGCGGTTCAAATGCCACACAGCCTAAAAACAGCTGAACTCGCCATAGAAAAAGCGAAGACGGAGTGGAACGGACTAATGCGAATATGCTGGGAGACAAACGGATCCATGAGCTGGCCCCTCCTTGAAAAAGCCGCACAAATAGCACTAAAATCAGGGGGAAACATCAAGTTCGACATCAAAACATGGAGCGAAACCCTGAACATAGCCCTATGCGGAGCAAGCAACCAGAGAACTCTAGAAAACTTCAAAAAACTAGGAAAACTTTTCAACGAAAGACCCCAAGTCCCACTACTCGTAGCAAGCACATTATTAATACCAGGATACGTAGAAGTAAAAGAAGTAGAAAAAATAGCAGAATTCATAGCAAGCATTAATCCCGAAATACCCTACTCCCTCCTAGGATTCTACCCAAGATACATAATGAACGACCTACCAACCACAAGTAAAAGACTAGCATTCGAAAGCTTAGAAGCCGCCAAAAAAGTAGGATTAAAAAACGTTAAAATAGGAAACATCCACCTACTCTCAGAATAATAAACAAGAAAATAAAAAATCCAAAAAAGAAAACATCTAAGAAAAGATACTCTACTCCTGATTTTATGGCTACTAACCCTGTAGGGTTGCCTTTCGCTTGATTCTACCTTAAGCCTCTTAAAAGAATCGATAGAAATAAAGGACAACTTAAGAATTCGTAAAATTTATATAGAAGTGCTATAACATTGTCCCGCAACAAAAACAAGCAAATTTTAACGCATAAAACCAAAAAACTGAGGAGGAAAAATCATGTCAGCACAATTAGGCGGAACACCCGTACTAATATTAAGAGAAGGATCAGAAAGAAGCCAAGGAAGGGATGCTCAGAGAACGAATATTATGGCAGCCAAAGTAATCGCTGAGGCGGTTAGAACATCCCTAGGCCCTCTAGGAATGGATAAGATGTTGGTTGACAGCTTCGGCGATGTGGTTATAACGAATGATGGTGCCACGATTCTGAAGGAAATTGATGTACAGCATCCCGCAGCGAAGATGATGGTGAATGTAGCAAAAACTCAGGATGACGAGGTTGGTGATGGCACAACTACCGCTGTTGTTCTTGGTGGTGAGCTTCTTAAAAATGCGGAGTCTTTGTTGGATCAGGAGATTCATCCTACGTTGATTATTGAGGGTTACCGTAAGGCTACTGAGAAGGCTTTGGAGGTTATTGAGGATATTTCAACTAAGACTTCGATTGATGATGAGGAGATGCTGAAAAAGGTTGCAGTGATTTCGATGAGTAGTAAAGTGGTTGCTGGTTCTCGTGAGTATCTAAGCGACATTGCCGTAAAAGCGATAAAGATGATTGCGGAGAAAGTTGGCGGTAAGTGGACGGTGGACATTGATAATGTAAAGGTCGACAAGAAGGAAGGAGAAAGCTTAGAGAGCACCATTTTGGTCAATGGTATTATTCTAGATAAGGAGATAGTTCATCCGGGAATGCCTAAGAGGGTGGAGAATGCGAAGATTGCACTAGTAGCTGCACCGTTGGAAATTGAGAAGACAGAGTTTGATGCGAAAATAAACATCACAAATCCAGAGCAGATGAAGGCTTTTCTCGATCAGGAGGAAAGAATGCTTAGAAACATGACGGAAAAGATTATCAACGTGGGCGCTAACGTGGTTCTCCTTCAGAAAGGCATCGATGATATTTCCCAGCACTATCTTGCTAAGGCGGGTATTCTTGCTGTTAGGCGTATTAAGAAGTCGGATATGGAGAAGCTTGCTAGAGCTACTGGTGCCGAGATAATTACTAACATCGAGGATTTGACTGAGGAGGATCTTGGTGCGGCTGAAGTGGTTTACGGAAAGAAGATCGGTGACGATGACATGGTATTCGTTGAGGGTTGCAAGAATCCCAAGTCTGTTAGTATCCTAGTTCGGGGTGGCACTGAGCTCATTGTTGATGAGGCAGAGCGTGCACTTCATGATGCCTTGTGTGTGGTTCGCGATGTAATTGAGGACGGCAAAGTTGTGCCTGGTGGCGGCGCTCCTGAGATGGAGGTTTCTAAGAGACTTAAGGAATATGCAGACACTCTTAGCGGTCGTGAGCAACTCGCAGTAAAACAGTTCGCTGAGGCTCTCGAGGTGGTTCCAAGGACTCTTTCGGAGAACGCTGGCTTGGATCAGTTGGACATTCTTGTGGAATTGAGAGCGAAACATGTTAAGCCAAAGGACTACGTGTACGGCGTTGACGTTTATACAGGCAAGATTCAGGACATGACCAAGATGAATGTTTGGGAACCAGCTGCAGTTAAGAGACAGGCGATTAAGTCGGCGAGTGAAGCGGCTCAGATGATTCTTAAGATTGACGACGTTATTGCCGCATCCACTAAAGGCGGAGGCGGAGGCCCTGGCGTTCCTCCAGGTGGCGGTGAGGAAGGCGAAGGCGGCGAAGATTAAGACCATTTGCTTCTAAGACACGGAAAAGACTTAAAAAGGTAAACGGTAATTCAGTGTACACTGTATTCCACTCCCTTTTATTTCATTAAAACTGCGGGGGCTACTACTATAGATCAGATGGAAATCAAAATCGGACCGCCTCGACTCACCAAGTATGAGAAGTCAAGAATCATAAGCACTAGGGCTTTGCAGATTACTATGGGTGCGCCGATATTGATTGACTTTTCTGATAAAGTAACTGACTCCATTGTTATTGCTACTACGGAATTAGAGTCGGGCATTTTACCACTAGTTATTCGTCGCACTCTACCTAACGGCCAGTTTCAGGACATTCCTATTAAATCACTTCTGTAGGAAGATTGATATCTTTCCAGATATTCTCTTTTTGCTATGAAAAATCTGAAAGGCTTTCCACAATTTGTTTAAGACATGCAGCTTATGTAGGTTTATTTTGATTTGATTGGCGGTGTATGAAACGACTAAAGCTTTCCCTCTTAAAGATGGTTCAACTGTCAAGATTCGAGAAGCTACTCCAAAAGACTTAGCGGATATATGGAGAGTTTTTCGTTCAGTTATCGAGGAGAAAAAGTGGATTCCAGTACTTTTTGTGGAAGAGGGCGAGTTTGAACGCCTATCCTGGTTTTCTCACCATAAGAGCGTAGGAAGCGTCATTTTAGTCGCTGAGATTGAGGGAAAAATTGTTGGACACTGCCTAGTTGAACGCGATGATTGGGATGCTGCGGAGCACGTAGGTAACCTAGGGATAATGGTTACCGCTGAGCAAAGAAGGAGGGGGATAGGAGACGCTTTGATAACAGAAGCGCTCATTAGAGCACGCGAAAAAGGGTTTGAAAAAATCTGTTTGAGCACATTTAACACTAACCTAAATGCCATAAGACTTTACGAAAAACACAAATTTCAGATAATCGGCGTCAGGAAGCGCCAGTTTAAAATGGAGGGCGAATACAAAGACGAGGTACTAATGGATCTAATACTTGATTCTCAGTAATATGTTTTAAGCTATATTTTTCTAAGGGCACCATGGTATAGATTTATTATCTCTTCCTGTAATTTTTTTTCAATTTTGTTCCAATGCTCTTCGGCCTCTTCCACTTTTCCAGAGGACAACGCCTTAGCAGTCTTTGCGAGTTCCAAGTGTTCATCCTCTAAATTTCCCATCCCGCAAGCGTTTAAAGCTTCATCTGCAAAATATTTTGCTTGAGGTATGTCGTCAGCAATAACCGCGGTGAATGAAGCCAGGGTGAAATAATCGGAAGCCGAAGCATAGTCCTCAGCTTTTAACGAGTCTTCTGCATGCTCCCTATAATACCGCATCCACTGATCTAGTTTTGACATTCCTTCACCTACGGTTCAATTTGACACCTGTTTTTGGTCTTTTGGATTTTACACGAAATATCGTAGAGGAATTATTTAAGTAATAGATAATTAAGATTTGGCATCCACAAAAACCACAGAAAACAAAAAACCGTTCTGTTTATTTAAAGAATTTGAATAATATGAATTAATATCTGAAAGGTTGTTGATTCCATGAATAAATGGCAGGAACTGGACGAAAAGTTAAACAAGTATCTTAGACTAGCCACCTTTCCTATCGGAGTGAAATTACTTGAAAACAAAGAAGAGTTAAAAAATATAAGTAAATTGAAAAGACCAGAAAAGAAGCTAGCACTTTGCCAAATATTCAGCTATTCCAGATACTATGGGTGGACGATGGGACTCACGGAAGAAGAGAATATATGCCCCCTCGCTGAGATTGCCGTAGGGTTCGTGAAGCCCTATGACATATTTTTGGAAGGATATTTCTTCCTCGGAAGATACCATGAAACCCAAGAAGCAGCTAAGAAGACCTCAGAAATGATACCCAAAATGCCTCACGAAAAGTTTTCCGCCATAGTCTCGGGTGCTTTGGAAAGAATAGATTATGATCCGGATTTAGTAATTATCTACGGTAATTCAGCTCAGATTTTGAGAATAATTCAGGGCGCCCTATGGAAGGAAGGGGGCCGGTTAACTATATCCACCTTTGGCGACGCGGTTTGCGCGGACACCATCACAAATGCATACCTTACTGGAAAATTGCAAGTCGCTTTGCCCTGCCTCGGTGACCGCCGCTTTGGACTAGCTATGGATAGTGACTTGGTAGCGTCTATACCATTGGGAATTATTGATTCGGTGATAGAAGGCTTGGAAGGTACGCATAAGGCTGGATCCCGTTATCCGATTCCATACGAGATATGTACACCAGAGTTCTTTGCTAAGATGAGACCCCAAATTGAAGAAGCTAGAAAAAAGTGATTTTCCAACATTATTCGCGTTGAATGTTGGTGAGGATTTCTCTGAGTCTTTTGGTCATTAAATTAAATATTTTTTCACCCTTCTCTGCGGAAGCTTTTCGGGGGTCGCCCATGACTCCGGTTTTCATCCATTCTCTTCCAGAGGGATACACAAGAAACGGGGTGCCTGACGGGTATTCTTCAACAGCCTTATTCATTTGAACCGCTTCTGGTTTCAAGTATAGCATGAGAGACGTTTCCAGTTCACAGGCATGCTGGGGAGGTGTTTCCAGAATTTTTAGTAGATCTTGTCCCCCTAAATCCATGCTCGAAACTAGGTATACCTTCACCTTTTTATTTTCTTGTACAAAATCAAAGGCCGCTTCTTTTAACGCGACGAGATGTGTTGAGCTTGCGTGGAAACTGAAGAGCACAATTTTTTTGAAACCTTGGTTTGTCAATTCGAATAGAATATCTTTCACTAGTTGCTTAAGTGTTTCAAATCGAAGAGAAATGGATCCGGCGAATCCCCTCGTGGAGCGCTCCAAACCATAGTTTACAATGGGCGCGACGAGAAAATCAGTGCCCTCTGCTCCTTTTTTTACAATGGCGTAGCAGAGATCGCTGTCTGTTGATATTGGGAGATGGGGGCCGTGTTCCTCAACTGAGCCGAAAGGAACTACTACAAAATTTTTCTTCTTTAAGGTTTCCTCAACTTCAGTCCAAGTCATGTCTTCAAGGAGATACTTCAAGGACACTCCTCCTCGTGAGTTAATTATTTTTAGGCTATTGAATAGCGTTAGTGATCTTGGTGATGAAGATGGTGGAATATGTGTGTTTATTGCCTTTGGGGGGGGTTGAATTATTGGATAACGGAGTCAAGTGTTTTGCCTAGTTTGGAATGTTTTATCATAGAGTTTCGAGAATTCCTTTCCAATCAACTTCGGCTTCTATTGTCTTTTTTAGTTTTTCAATTCGTTCTGTGTTACCAGGTTTCAGTTTTCCAGTTAGTCCTTCCAGCTTGCTTACCGTGGTGTAGGTGTCGTAGGGTACTAAGATTACTGGAATGTTTTTTTCTCTGGCTTTTGATAGAACTCTAACGTCTGGGTATAGATTACCTGTCAGGATTATCACCGAGGCACTTGTTTCAAGTGCAGCCAAAGCTATGTCATCTCTATCTCCCCCCATTATAACCGCTTTGTTTATACTACGTCTAAAGTACTTGATAGCGCTTTCGCAAGTCATGGAACCCACTAGAAAGTCCTCCACTAGGATATTATCCAAGTCCAAGTTTTCAGGGGCTTCGAGTATTTCGCCTTCAAGTGTATCTTGTATATCGGCAACGGTGGGAGCTGTGAGTTCTCTATTTTCTCCGATTATTCCCCAGACCTTTAGACTATTTTTTTCAAGAATGGGTTTAATTACGCCTTTTGTTCTTTGTAAAGAAATTCTTGGAACATTGTTTATGACCACACCTATGCAATTTATGTTTAATAAGTCCAGTACAGCTTTTGTGAAAATCAAGTCATCAACTGGAAGATCACTACGAATATTGCCCACTATAAGAAATTTGGTATCGAATTTTTTTGCCAGATGATATGTGGATAGTTTTCTGCTGTAAAAAATTTGGGGTATGTGACCTCCCTCAATAAGTAGTACATCAACTCCCTCTGAAACCCTTCTGTAGGCTTCTTCGATTCTTTTTTCAAGGCCTTTATCGGTTTCCTTAGCCATTGAAGTTAGATAATTAAAATTGATTAACACGGGAACAATATCTTCTATTGGTTGATCGAGCTTAAGAACTTCTTTCATTAAATGAACATCTGCGTCAATGAAGTATCCGAGTTGTTTTCCAGAAGGGATGCGCTCCTTTACAAAAGTTTGCCATCCGAGTGGTTTGAAATAGCCGACTTTAAGCCCTTGATCTCGTAGTATAAGTGCTAAGGATAAACAAAAGGCGGTTTTACCGCTATGCCGAAAACCCGAAATCAACAACTTTTTGGGTGTATTCATTTTTTTCAACCTTATTCTTTTTTCTTTTTGTTTAGTTTTATTTTTCACTTCTTTTCGAGTGTAATTTTAACATCCAGTGCTAAGCACCCCTCGTCGTAAGCAAAGAGGGGGTTTATATCCAACTCATCTATTATTTTGAAATCTTGCGAGAGTTGCGAAACACGCAGGATCACATCTACTATGGAATCTATGTCAGAGGGTTTCTCACCACGCATACCTTTCAGTAATTTATAAGCTTTAGTTTCAGAAAGCATCTCAAACGCCTGCTTCCTAGAAAATGGGGATATTCTGAAAGATACATCCTCAAGCAGGTTTACATAAATTCCGCCGAGACCTACTGCAATCATTGGTCCCCATGTCAGGTCTCTAGTCATTCCTATGATTAGTTCTCTTCCCTGGGGAACCATTTGTTGCACTGAAATTCCATAAATTTGTGCTTGTGGAAAGTGTCTAAAGACATTTGAGCTTATTGTGTAATAAGCGTTAGATACCTCTTCGGGGGTTTCTAGATTCATTATAACTCCGCCGATATCTGTTTTGTGTAATATCTGTGGGCTTGACACCTTCATAACCACTGGGTACCCTATCTTTTTAGCTATCTTTACTGCCTCTTCGGCGCTTTTAGCCAATTCAACTTTAGGAGTCATTATTCCATAAGCCATAGTCACAGCAGCCGCCTCGTGACCAAGTAAAACCACTCTACTATCATTATAAACATTCGTAAAAATCTCATTTACTTTGTCCTTATCCACATCGAACTTGGATACCTCCTCATCCAACTCTGCTTTTGTTAAAGATGCGAACTTAACTAAACCAGCAAGAGATTTCACACCGCGTTCTGGAAATCCAAAACAAGGAATACCGTGTCTCAGCAAATTTTTCGAGGCTTCTCTAACACTTTCCCCACCCATAAAAGAGGCTACTATTGGCTTATTTTTGTATCCTTTAGATATCTCAATAATAGACTGCGCAGTTTCTTTAGGTTTGGTCATTGCTTGTGGAGTCAATATAACCAGAACGCAGCCCACATTGGAATCGGATAAGACTGTGTTCAAAGCGAATTTGTAGCGGTCTTCGAGGGCGTCGCCCAGAATATCGACCGGATTGTAAATCGATGCTGCCTTCGGAAGATTGGTTCTAAGCTTTTCTATAGTCTCCGCCTCAAATCCAGCTAATGGTAGACCTTCCTCTTCACACATATCAGTTGCGATGATGCTAGGTCCACCCGCATTGGTTATTATTGCTACTGAATTAGTTTTAGGGATGTTTTGTAAAGAAAATGTTATCCCATAACCGAAAAGCTCTTCTATGTTACGGGCTCTCAGTACTCCAATCTGTTTAAAGGCGGTTGAATAGGCTTTATCACTACCCGCGAGTGCACCTGTATGCGATGAGGCAGCCCTTGCACCAGCTGAACTTACCCCGGATTTTAGAACCACTATGGGTTTGGTACTGGAGACCTTTTTGGCGATTTCAAAAAACCTCAGGCCATCCTCAACACCCTCAAGATATAGCAGTATTACTTTTGTATTAGAATCATTGACCAACGCTTCAATCGTATCGCTTTCATCCAAGTCACTCTTATTTCCCAAACTTATGAATTTACTGAATCCAACTCCTTCTTCTACTGACCAATCAAGGATACCCGAAAGAATGGCGCCACTCTGGGAAGCGAATCCAATATTTCCTTTCAAAGGAAACTTGGATGTAAAAGAGGCATTAATGGGGGTAAAGGTATCAATAAAGCCTAAACAATTTGGTCCCAACACACGAAAATTATACTTTTTGGCCTTTTCAGCGATAGCATTCTCCAACTCTGCACCTTTGTGGCCGGATTCTTTAAATCCTGCAGTGATTATGACCATACCCTTTACTTTTTTCTGGCCGCACTCTTCAGCCACTTGGGGTACTAATTCGGCGGGCACCGTTACTACAGCGAGGTCAATACTATCATTGACATCGAGTATGCTTTTATATGCTCTGTAACCCAAAATCTCATCCGCTAAGGGGTTAATAGGATAAATTTTTCCTTGGAAATTACTTGAAACAATGTTTTTGAGAACATCATAACCAACCTTGCCAGCGTGCCTTGAAGCGCCAATCACGGCAACAGAAATGGGTTTGAAGAGAAAATCAAGTGCGGCCATTTTCTATCTTCCAATTTACTTTATTCATAACCATTATGTTTAAGGGAATTTAAACTAGTTGTATTTTTCAAAAGACATCTTTGATAGAAAAATGGAAAATATAAACAAAAATGAATATTTTTAAAAGAACCCCGAATCTGTAGGTATATCTCCTTTGATTACCTCACCTCTGCAACCGTCTAAAAACACTTGGTAATTTTTACCTTTGTATTTGTAACGCATAATCCAGACCGGAGCATGAAGATAGTATGCGTCATCTATCTTGAACTCGGTTTCTATTTCTATAATTTTATCCACTTCCTGTTTTGCAAGAAACTGATGATCGTTCTTTATCTGCTGCTTAGCAATTTCGATAGCTTCATTCTCCCCTATTTCACTATTCAAAACCTTGGCGCCTTCGGGAATCTTTCGGAAATCGTAGGGCATTCTACCCTCAAGTGGAATATCAAATTCTCTAGTCGGAAACTCTGTTTTTCTTTGAGTAAAGATTACCCAATTATACCGTTTGTTTATAGTTTCTTTTTTCTCTATACGGGGGCCCATGCGCTCGAATAATCCTCTATATTTGGAGGTGGCGGTTAAAGGTATAATCCAGAAAGGTAATAAGTACAAATGAACATCGGTGAATTTCGCCCTAAGCGCCATACCTGTAGGAGCTATGAAACTAGAATTCATCCAACTTTTAACAATGTTTATCGCCTTTTTCTCATCGAAATTACTGGGAAGAAGAGAATGCTCTAGGGTGAAAGGCTTACCAACATCGATAACAACTGTGTATCCGCAATAAGGGCAGGTTACGACTATCTCACCTGAAGAATATTTCAGCGGCGCATCGCAGTGCTGGCATGATATCTTTTGAGTCGCCATTTAAATACACCACACTTAAAGTTCTAGTACAAATCAAACAATTAAATTTATTTAGAGAGATATATTTCTGTTGCATAAAGGGAAAGCTTAATTTTAATTTGCATTATATATATTAAAAGAATTTGAGAGGAAGACTGAAGAATGGGAAGACTGGTAAATCTAAAGGCGAGAATGGGAGTATCAATCGGATTAATGTTTATAGTTTTATTAGGTTTCCTGCTGGGTATAACACTTCTGATCTTCTATTTCTTTAACTGGATTAATACACTATTTGGAGTAAACATTTTGACATTCTTTATGATTTCGCTAGTCTTGGCAGGAATTACTGGACTGTTTATACTGTTTCAATGGGCGATCGGCCCATCCATAGTGAGGCGCTCAATGAATCTGCACTACTTAGAAAGGGGTGAGAATCCCTGGCTTGAATCCGTGGTTACGAAAATGGCTGAGAAGAGTAATCTGCCGAAACCCCCAATCGCTATAGCACCAGATGAGGAACCAAACTGCTTCGTGTTTGGAAGGACTGCAAAAAGTGCAAACTTAGTGGTAACTAAAGGACTTTTAACTAAACTAAACAAAAAAGAGATTGAAGCGGTAATAGGACATGAAATAGGACACATAAAGCACAAGGATCACTTGGTAATGACTTGTCTTGCGGCCATACCAGTATTTTGCTTTTTAATAGCAACGTTTGCCTTCCAGAGTTTAAGATTCGCTAGACCGGTTGGTCGCAGAAAAGAAGGAGGAGCGATATTATTATTAGTTATGGCGGTTGCCATAGTTTCGATGGTGGCATACATAGTAGGTTTATTGATTGTTAGAACTCTAAGTAGGATGAGAGAGTTCTACTCCGACGCCTACTCATCCTACATCACCGAAAATCCGAGAGGATTGAAAAGCGCCCTCACAAAAATCGCCTACGGATTGTCCGTAACTCCGAAGGAAACTCAGGGAGTAAGAGCATTCTTTATTGAAGACCCAGTAAGAGCGAGAAATGAAATACAGAACATTGTAGAGCATGGGAGCGAGTACGATCTAGATAAGGATGGAACAATTGATGAGAAGGAGCTCGAGCTAGCAATGGAAGCGGAAGCAAAAAAGAGCAGATGGAACCGCTTTAATAATCTGTTTTCCACGCATCCTCCAACATACAAACGTGTACTTCTTCTCAGCCAGATAGAGAAAGAGATGGCCTCTGGAAGATATACGACGAAAAATATATACAAGTATGTTTAACCCGAACATTCGGGTCTGAATTCAACATTCGGCTTTTTAAATCTCCAACCACTTCTACAGAAATTTTATATTCTATTAGAAAGTCTTAAAAAAATTTAAATTAAAATTTTCTTTATAATTAATAGAACTTTTCGAGCTTAGAGTAAAGCTAATATTAGGGAATTTAAAATATTTAACCATCAAAAAATAATTTGGAAAGCAATTGAGGTATCTTGCTTTGGGCCGACTGTTTATGCTGAAGGCTAGAATGGGTACATCTGTTGTACTTATGTTAGTGGTGCTATTTGCTTTTATTTTTGCTCTAAGTCTGCTAATACTATTTTTGCTCAATGAGATTCCAGCTTTAACTCCATCTTTGAACCTCGAAGCATTAATTCCGTCAGAAATTGAGATAGATGAGTGGACAGCTTTGTATTTATGGGCACAGTCTGAAATTTTGACGTGGCAGTTGCAAGCATATTTCCTACTCCAGCTTTGGCTCCCATCCCTCGACTATCTCCGTATGATTTTATATGTATCAGTGTTTACAGCAGTTTTCGTATTGTTTCAATGGGCGATTGGGCCCGGTATAGTAAGGCGTTCACTACATCTTCAATATCTTAACAAGGGTGAAAACCCCTGGCTTGAGAAAACAGTGGGTGAGTTAGCGGAAAAAAGTGGAGTGCCCAAACCCAAGATAGCTATATGGTCTACTGAGCATCCGAATGCTTGTGTATTCGGCAGAACCGCAGGCAGCTCCACTCTGGCTGTTTCCCAAGGGCTTCTGAATTTATTGAATAAAGAAGAAATCAGTACAGTGATTGGGCATGAGATTGGACACTTGAGGCATAAGGACCATTTGGTGATGACCTTCCTCAGCGCAATACCAGTTATGTGCTACATGATTGCGATGTTTGCATTCTATGGTTCGAGAGGTCAGAGACGAGGAAAGTGGGCAGTAATTCTTTTGGTAATAGCAGTAGTAGCGTTCATAGTATACATAATAACGTTGGCGGTGGTCAGAACTTTAAGTAGGCAGAGGGAATTCTACTCCGATGCCTATTCAGCCTACTTAACTGAGAATCCGCGAGGAATGCGAAGTGCACTCACAAAAATAGCCTACGGGTTATCGATAAACCCTCGAGAAACACATGGAGCTAGAGCATTCTTTATAGAAGACCCTGCAAACGCAATAGACCAGGTGCGACGTATCGTGGAGAAGAAGAGTGTATATGATCTCGACAAGGATGGAACGCTTGATGAGAAGGAACTAGAACTGGCGATGGAGGCGGAGGCGAAAAAAACCAAGTGGAATGGATTAAATAATCTGTTCTCCACACATCCACCAACCTTCAGGCGTGTTCTTCTTCTGAGCCAAATAGAAAAAGAGATGTCGAAAGCAAAATATTCAACGAAGAACATTTACAAAAACATCTAAACCAGAAAGACAAGTTATTGGTAAACTTTTTTTATTTTCTTTTCACATCTGTGGCGAAGACGCTCGCCGTTCAAAAAACTTCACTACTTCCGTAGCAAATATGATTGAACTCGAACCTAGAACTACGATTACTAGCTCCAAAAGGGATAATGGAGTTGTGTGAAACAGGGTCTGAAGTTGAGGAAGATATACTACTGCTAATTGCAGAATTAAAGATATTACTGTTGCTAATATTATATACCTGTTTGAGAAAGTTCCGATTTTAAATATGGACTCTCTTTGGGAATGGACGATAAACGTGTGAAAGAGCTGAAGAAAAACCATGTTCGTAAAAGCGATTGTTCTTGCAGTATCCAAGTTCGAATAGGAAATTCCTAAGGGGGAGAACACGCCTAACGCAGAACTGTATAGGAGGAGGGTGGATACACACATAACTGTTGCGACAACAGTCATATTATAAATCATCTTTCTTGTTATTACAGGTTCTTTGGGATTCCTTGGAGGACGAAGCATAATATCCGCTTCTGCGGAATCCACTGAAAGTGCTAGCGCGGGGAAACTATCAGTTACAAGGTTAATCCACAAAATTTGGACTGCAACAATTGGTATTGGCAGACCTATAATCAATCCTATAAATATAATTAGTATTTCGCCAATATTTGTGGAGAGAAGGTAGTATATGGCCTTTTTTATATTATTATAAATTATGCGCCCCTCTTCAACAGCGGCTACACTGGATGCGAAGTTGTCGTCCGCAAGAATCATTTCCGACGCTTCTTTGGCAACATCAGTCCCAGTAATCCCCATTGCGACACCGATGTCCGCTTTCCTGAGAGCCGGTGCATCATTAACTCCGTCACCAGTCATGGCTACTATATGATTTTTCTTTTTTAGGGAGTTAACTATTCTAAGCTTATGTTCGGGAGAGACGCGTGCATAAACAGTGACTTCCTGAACTATCTTATCAAGCTGTGCGTCACTCATGTTTTCCAGCTCGGCTCCGGTTAGTGTCTTTCCATCTCCTTCGAGAAGCCCCAATTCCTTTGCTATGGCCTTAGCGGTGAATTCGTTATCTCCTGTTATCATAACCACTTTTATGCCCGCCTTTTTACACTTTTGAACAGCAGATACGGCTTCTTCTCGGGGGGGATCCAACATACCCATAAGGCCTACGAAAATTAGATTGTTCTCTACATTTTCCGGGGTATATTCTTGGTATGCGTTGGGTAATTCTTTGTAAGCCACGGCTAAAACTCGTAAAGCGTCACTAGCCATTTCTTGGTTAATTTTTAAAATTTCTTCCTTCTCTTTACCAGTTAGTTCTCTAATCTGTCCATCGGAATATATAGCGTTACTCAGGTTAAGTATTACTTCTGCTGCTCCTTTAACATATGCTACCTCTGTTCCTTCAGGTGTTTTATGTATGGTGGACATAGCCTTTCTTTCAGATTCAAAAGGTATTTCTCCAATGCGTGGATATTGTTTGGTAATTACTTTCTGTTTTATTCCAGCCTTCTCTGCCGCAACAATAAGAGCACCTTCGGTTGGATCACCAATTATGCACCAATTCTCATTTTTCTCTAATTTTGCGTTATTGCAGAGTGCGCCGATAGTTAACGTTAGACTGAGACTTGAATTTTCATTGGGATTAATTTTTGACCCGTTATTGTAAAATTCACCCTTGGGTTCATAACCCACATTTGTTACCTCAAAAATGTTGTTGTTTGTACATATTTTGCGGACAGTCATTTCGTTTCGAGTAAAGGTTCCAGTCTTATCGGAACAGATAACGGTGGCGCTTCCCAAAGTTTCTACCGCAGGCAGTTTTCTTATAATAGCGTTCCTCTTAGCCATTCTCTGAACCCCGAGAGCGAGAGTTATGGTAACTACTGCGGGTAAGCTCTCAGGTATTGCTGCCACAGCTAAACCCACGGAATTCAAGAACATATCGAAGATGCTACCTTCTCTAAGAATTCCCGTAAAGAATACAATTAAACAAATGATTATAACAATATAAGTCAACTTTTTAGCCAAATCCCTTAGTTTTACCTGTAGAGGGGTTTCCTCGCTCTCAACAGTTTGAATTAACTCCGCGATTCTACCAATTTCTGTTTTCATACCGGTGGATACCACATATCCCCTTCCCCTCCCTCTGGTTACTATGGTACCCATATAGGCCATGTTATTCCTTTCAGCAACAGATAGAGTTTTAACCTCTAGGCGCTCCACCCTCTTTTTAACCGGGACAGATTCTCCAGTTAATAAAGATTCATCTATTTCTAGACTTGTGCATTCAGAAAAGCGAATATCTGCCGGCACCCGCTCCCCTGTCTCCATCAGTACCAGATCTCCGGGAACCAACTCGCTGGCCAGTATCGTCTCCTCGCATCCTTCACGTATCACAACTGCTTTGGGCGCTGTTAACTTTTTAAGAGCTTCGATCGACTTTTCAGCTCTATACTCCTGATAAAAGCCTAATATGGCGTTTAAAATGATTACCACCGAGATTACAAGAGCATCAGTGAAGTCTCCAAGGAAAAGGGCTATAATGGTAGCAGCGACAAGAATCAGAATTAAATAGTTCTTAAACTGCTCCGCGAAAATCCTTAAAGCGGAGGGCCCTTTTTTCTCCTGTAAAATATTTGGGCCGAATTCCTGCAACCTACGTTTAGCCTCTTCTTTCCCGATACCGGACCGCCCAGTTTTTAGAGAGGCCTCGACACTTTCAACGCTCATTGTGTGAAATGGTTGTTCGCTTTCCAAATTTCATCAGCCCAATCAGGAAATAGTGAAGACGGGTAGCATATCTCATAGATAAAGTTAACTCAGATAGTATACAATTACGGTTTTTCAATAGCTCAAACAAATATATAACAATTTTTGTGAGGATCACTAATCGTGAATTACCAAAATTATTAAGTACCAATTGAAGAGTTTTAAAATGTTGATCTCTAGAACAAGAATATGAATACATATATTAAATCTTTCCGAAAGCTTAGTAAATTGTTTCATTTTAAACCGTATTTGACTCAAGATAGAAATAGTAAAAATTTAAAAGGTTAAATTCCCTTGGTTTCAAAAACAAAGATATTTATCGAGAAATTTAATATTATTCTAACACAAGTGTTTCTAAGAATTATCGGAGGAAAAAGATATGCCAAAGAGAACCAAAGCAAAAGATGAGACAGAGGAAATAGAAGAGAAGGAAATAGAGGAAATCGTTGAAGAAATGGAAAAAGAGGCAGTAGAAGAAAAGGAGAGAAAGAAGAAAGAAAAAAAGGAAGAGAAAAAAGAAGAAAAGAAAGAAGAAAAAGAGCCGGAGAAGGAACAAACAGTCCCGGTGATTCCTCCCCATGTTCGCGGCTTATCTGTTTCTCTCAAAGAGGAGAAGGAGGAAAAACGGGAAAAAAGAGCACCTATAATTAGGGATGACCTCTCTGAGATTGAAAACCGGATTATAAATATTATAGGATATGAGCCTAAAAGACCAAGAGCTATTACCAGAATGTTAAGGGGTAAACTAAATCAGAATGAAGTGGTTTCTATCCTCAGACAGTTGGAAGAGAAAAAAGTCGTCAAAAGGGAAGGGACCAAATCCTGGAAAATGGCTTAGACCGCTTATTCGGGTTTTTGTAATATCCTTTTTTACAAAACCGTTGGCGAGAAAGCCCCCGACTTAAGTCGCGGGAATGAATCGCCAAAAAAAGTTTATTTGAGAGTAGAGTGTATTAATGGTTGTCGGTAGCTGAGGAGTTTGGCTTGGGCTCAAACGGCTAAACAAGACGCAGCCCCTGTGAGGGTGCCGACATAGACGCCGTTCCACCCCGTGTGGAAGGGTGTGCTAACTGGGTGGTGGCACACCCATTGCTTCGAAGGCTCACGCAAGCCAGAAGCAAGAATCCCCCGAATTTATTCGAGTGGAGTGTCAAATACCCAATTTTCCCGGGTTTAGAATGCCTTTGGGATCAAATACTTTCTTTATCCTTTTAATGTAGTTTAATCCCAACCCTTGTATCCTGTCCATCCAATCGGCTCTTAGAACTCCTATTCCGTGCTCAGCGCTTATGTTTCCGCCTAGAAACATAGCGGTTTCATAAACTTCACGTGTTAGATTTTTGAGTTTTTGCCATTCTTCTTGGTTTCTTACGTCTATTAGTATCCCTGAGTGAATGTTGCCGTCTCCCGCGTGGCCATAGAGGCAAACTGGGATTCCGTACTTTTTTGATATTTCTTGAAACTTTTTCACCATTTCTGGTATTTTGGAAATGGGTACGCATACATCTTCTGCCTCATAGACTCGTACAAGTCTTTTGTCCAGAGTCATAATTGCTCCACCAGCGGCTTCTCTACCCTGCCATAGCATTTGTCTTTCTGAAGGGTCGCTTGTCCATTGGATGTTTCGGGATTTGTGAGTTTTACATGTTTCAACTATGAGATCAGTTTGTTTTCTAACTTCTTCGTACGTACCGCCAACTTCAAAGTAAAGTATGGCGTCAACTTCGGGTAGATTTAATTCAGGCATGTAAGTGTTCACCGCCTTAATACTGCCGCTGTCCAGCATCTCAATTGCTGTGGGTATTGTATGGCTTAGAACAGTATTAACTGCTTTGGTGGCGTCGTTAATATCTTGGAATGGAGCTACTATCACGGCGGTTTCTTCTGGGAGGGGCTTAATTCTAAGCAAGGCTTCTGTAATTATGCCAAGAGTTCCCTCGGTTCCCGCAAACAGTTGTATCAAGTCCAGACCTAAACTTCTTTTCAGAGTTTTGCCTCCCAGACTCAGCACCTCACCAGATGCTAAAACAACCTTTAGACCAAGGACAAAATTCCTGGTAACACCATATTTTATTGCAGTCATTCCCCCGGCATTGGTGGAAATCATGCCTCCGATTGTACACATTTTTTTGCTACCGGGAGTGGGCGGAAAAAAGAAACCGTATCTATTTAACATTTGGTTAAGCTGATTCTGAACTACTCCCGGCTCCACCTTAACGCAGAAGTTATCCAAATCAATCTCCAAGATTCTGTTCATCCTTGTAAGGTCTACTACTATTCCTCCCTCAATAGGCACAGCGCCTCCACATAGGCCAGTTCCAGCCCCTCTAGGGGTTACCGGGATTTCTTTAGCGTTAGCGAACTTCATTATCTCAGAAACATGTTCAGTTGATTGTGGAAACACGACCACATCAGGAATCGACTTATAAATGGAGGCGTCCATAGAGTAGCAATACCTATCAATAATGTCCGTTTTGACATTCTCCTCTCCAATGATACCAGACAAAGCCTTTACAAGATAGTCTTCCAATACGTTAACACCTCAAAGAAAAGAATCACCAACAGCAAGGATAACTTATTATTCAAGAAGGGCGATAGCAAATAGAAGTTAAATATGTTATTATCAAAAGAAATCTCTCTAATGTTTTAAAAAAGTTATGAGAAATTATGCAGAAGAAGATACTATTTATCTTACCCAGTTTTCATTTGGATACAAAAGTAGGTTTTTCGATTCTCCCCAGATATTCATTTAGAGATCTTACAGTTAGTGATTTATTTTTCATGGCATTTAATGCTTTAACAAGGGCTTTAGCCATCTTTAGATTTGTTACTACTGGAATATTGTATTCTGTGGCTTTTCTTCTTATGATGTACTCGTCGGACTTCATCTCGGCGAATTTTTCGAGAGTCCCGGAGCTGACAATGTTTACTACTAGATCAATTTCTCGACTAATGAGAAGGTCTCGGATGTTTGGTTTTCTCTGAGGCTCTCTCATCTTGTAAACCGTTTCGACACTCTCTAGGCCTTCTCTTCGGAATGATTCGGCGGTATGCTCTGTTGCGAATATCTTGTAACCCATACTTAAAAATCTCCTTGCTATTGGTAGCAATTCATTTTTGAGTTCTTTCCCGCCTACGCTAATCAGCACATTTCCTCCGTTCAAGGGAATTTCAAATTCCGCGGCTAGCAAGGCCTTCAGGAAAGCGTCGTCGAAGCTTTCACCCAAACAAGCCACCTCGCCAGTGCTCACCATTTCAACTCCCAGCACGGGATCAGCTCCATCGAGTCTCATAAATGAGAATTGAGGAACCTTAATTCCTATGTGATGAATTTCTGGAGCGTTTAGGGCATTTATATCCTTGAGTTTCTTTCCCAACATAACTGCCGCTGCCTTTTCCATAAGGTTAATACTCTTGGTTTTACTTACAAAGGGCATGGATCTTGAGGCTCTCAAATTGCACTCAATGACGTAAGCTTCTCCCGCCTTAACCAGATACTGAATGTTAAAGGGGCCTCTTATGTTCAGAGCTCTCGCGATTTTCTTGCTGTACTCCTCTACCTTCTGTATCATACTCTTTGATAAGCTGTGAGGAGGTATACTCATTGTGGCATCACCGGAGTGAACACCAGCGTCCTCCACATGCTCAATGACTGCTCCGATTAGAACATCTTCTCCATCGCATATACCGTCTACTTCTACCTCCCTAGCTTCTTCGATAAATTTTGATATAACAACTGGATGCTCTTTTGAAACCCTTGTTGCCATAACTAGGAAATCCTCTAAATGTTCAACACTATAAGCCACTCTCATAGCTGCTCCTGAGAGAACATAGCTCGGTCTGACTAGAACCGGGTATCCCACTTCATCAGCGAAGTTTTTTGCTTCCTCAATTGAAGTAAGTTTTTGCCAGGATGGTTGAGGAATACTAAGCGAGTCTAGAAGAGCGCTAAACTTGGCTCTATCCTCAGCTCTATCAATGTCCTCTGCTCTTGTGCCTAGAATTTTTGCACCGGCATTTGCTAGTTTCATAGCTATATTATTTGGTATTTGCCCTCCCACGGAAACGATGATTCCCAGTGGATTTTCTTTTTCGTATATATCTATTACCCGTTCAAAGCTTAATTCTTCAAAGTAAAGTTTGTCGCTCATATCGTAGTCGGTTGAAACGGTTTCTGGGTTGTAGTTAATCATTATGGCTTCATCTACATCATGATTTTTAAGTGCTAAAGTTGTATTTACGCAGCACCAGTCGAATTCCACGGAGCTCCCGATTCTGTAGGTTCCGGCTCCCAGAACGATAACCTTTTTCTTCCTATTCTCAATCGTGATATCATCTTCTTCACCACCATAGGTGGTGTATAGGTAATTTGTTTGAGCCGGCCACTCGGCTGCTAGAGTGTCTATTTGGCTAATAATGGGCAGTATCCCAAATTTTTTCCTCAAAATTCTTATCTCGCTTTCACTCGTGCTCAGGTAATTTGCGATTTGCTCATCAGAAAACCCTAGCCGCTTGGCCTCCTTTAGTGTCCTCCTAAATTCAGGGGAATCAAGGTTTAAATTTTTTAAAAGTGCCTCTATTCTAATTACGTTCTGAATCTTATACAGGAACCATTTATCGATGCCAGTCAGTAAGTAAATCTCATCAACTGACGCCCCTCTTTTCAGAGCTTTTACTACTTTGAAAATTCTTTCATCAGTAGGATTAGCTAAGAGATACTTTATGTGGTCTAATGGCTCTGGCTTAATCTCGTCCACATTCCCTACCAATCCCACAGCACCGATATCCAGCATTCGAATAGCCTTTTGAATCGCTTCTTCGAAGCACCGACCAATAGCCATAACCTCCCCCACACTCTTCATCTGCGTTCCAATCTGCCGATTAACATTGACAAACTTTTGAAGATCCCACCGGGGTATCTTAACTACTAAATAGTCCAAGGCGGGTTCGAAGCACGCCGTAGTTATTCCGGTTACTTTATTGGTTAGTTCTGGTAGAGTGTACCCCAAAGCCAGTTTGGCGGCTATGTATGCTAGGGGATAACCTGTAGCCTTGGATGCAAGTGCGGAGGAGCGGGATAATCGCGCGTTAACCTCAATGGCATAGAAATCCAACGAAGTTGGATGCAGTGCATACTGAATGTTACACTCCCCCACTATTCCCAGATAGCGAATAACGCGAATGGAAGCCTCTCTTAGGGTATGGTACTCCTTATTTGTAAGAGTTTGACTAGGAGCAACTACGATTGACTCCCCCGTATGTATTCCCATGGGATCAAAGTTCTCCATATTACAAACAGTTATACAGTTATTCTCAGAGTCACGGACAACCTCATACTCGATTTCCTTCCATTTACCTACATACCGTTCTATCAAAACTTGGGAAATCATACTTTGAGCTAATCCTCTACTTACAATCTCTTCCAGATCATCTTTATTATAAGCAACTCCGGATCCCTGACCCCCTAGAGTGTATCCCACCCTGACCATGACTGGATAACCTATTTTCTGAGCTATTTCAAAGGCTTCATCTATAGAGCAAGCAGCAGCGCTCTCAAGAACTTTGACTCCTGACTCTTCCATCGCTTTTTTGAAAAGTTCTCTGTCCTCAGTAGCCTCGATGGCGCTAATTGGAGTCCCCAAAACTTGAACATTGTAGTCGTCAAGAATTCCACTTTTTGCGAGTTCCACACCACAGTTAAGAGCCGTCTGACCCCCAAAACTTAGTAAGATTCCGTCCGGCTTCTCCTTTTTGATAACTTCCTCAACAAAGTAGGGAGTAATGGGCAGCAAATACACCTTTTCGGCAAATCCGGGGTCTGTCTGAATTGTTGCTATGTTAGGATTTATCAGAACGGTTTCAATTCCTTCCTCCTTCAGTGCCTTCAGAGCTTGACTTCCAGAATAATCAAACTCTCCAGCTTGGCCAATTCTCACTGCCCCGCTACCCAGAATTAGGACCTTTTTTATCCAGTCAAGCTTAGGCATCTTAGGCACTCTCCAGCATCTTGAGGAAAAGTTCAAAAAGATATCTAGTGTCTACGGGTCCGGCGGTATGCTCTGGATGAAACTGCACAGAGAAAGCGTTGCTTCTTTTGTGTTTGACACCCTCAACGGTTTTATCGTTTACATTAAGGAACCACTCTTCTAGACCTGTATCTTTAAGTGACTCCTGACTAACCGCGTATCCATGATTCTGGGCTGTAATATAGCACCTCCCAGTTTTCAAGTCAATGCAAGGCTGATTCTGTGAACGATGCCCGTATTTTAATTTGTAGGTATCCCCACCGCAAGCCAGAGAAAGTATCTGATTACCAAAACATATGCCCATCACTGGAATATTATCTTCTACCAAAGTGTTTACGGTTGCAATTGTGTCTTGAACTTTCTTCGGATCGCCAGGACCATTCGTAATTACTACTCCGGAAGGCTTATACTCCGTAAGCTCATCCGCGGAGAAATTATACGGAACCATTATCACATCGACTCCATAAGCTAAGAGCTCACGTAAAATGTTATTTTTTACTCCGCAGTCTATGACTACAACACGCTTTCGCCCTTCATTATCGTAAATGATTGGTTCTTTGCAGGTAACATCAGCTACAAGATCTAACTTATTTGGGTCAGGAACTTGCCTAGCTTCTTTTATTAATCTATCCAGATTGGGTTCTATACCTTCAGCAAAAACCTCCAAAACGCCCAACATAACACCGTGTACCCGAAGCTTCTTTGTTAACATGCGGGTATCTATTCCCTGCAAGCCGGGAATATTCTCCTTTTCAAGCCATTCACTGAGAGTCTGTGTTGATTCCCAGTGGTGCGGTTTATCACAACACTCGTGAACCACAAATCCATTTACCTTAACGCTGCCAGACTCGAAAAATTTAGGAATCTTCCAGCGATCAAAAACATTCAGAGAAGGAACTCCATAATTTCCTAGTAGAGGGTATGTGAGAACGAGAATTTGACCGTGATACGACGGGTCGGTGAGGACTTCGGGGTACCCAACCATACCAGTGTTGAATACTATTTCACCGTGTACCTTTCCCGTAGCACCGAAACCGGTGCCTACGAAATAGGAACCGTCTTCAAGTGCCAGTACCGCCTTTCTTTCCGTTTCCAATGATTCATTCTTAGACACTGCAACCCTCGGCAAACTCACCATTTAAAATATTTAAACCTTATGAAGTAAATGGAACAATATTCTAAAAATAGTGTTCCATCGTCACGTTGAGTAAATAAAGAAAATTAACGGTCAAAAAAGATATTCTTCGAAGTAGCTGAGAGAGGAATGCCCAGAATATAGTCAGCTTCAATTAGATTCAAAAGCTTCGCAGCGACACCGATTCGGTACATTATGCGGTTATCCACACTTATTAAAGCAGCTGTTTTGACCGCTGATCCTATTGCTATTCCGAGGTCAACAAGTTTAAGGTTGCAAAAAGGTCCCGGAAAAGGTACACCCTTTTTCTCTTGTTTTAGAAACTCTTCACAGGTTGCAAAACTACAGGCACCACAATTAGCCTCAGGTGTATCAGTGTTTTTAATGCCGAAAAGTAGAACCGTTAAAGCTCGCTCCACACCCCTGGCGTCTCTATGAAAATTTTCTCCAGCAACGTCCGCAAGTTTATGCATTTGTTGAGCTATTTTTTCCTTCTCCTCATCAGAAACAAGCGCTATAACAACCGAATCCTGACCCAAACCCTTGGGTGCGGTTTTCGCGCTTATCATCATTTGGAGAGCAACACTCAACACCCCTTCCTCTTTTATATCGTCAAAATACTTAACCATCTCTTACCTCTCCGACCAAGTTAATGAACCTATCAATTTTTTGGAAGATTAAAATGTAATCATTATTCGAGAACTAATTTAATTTTTTAGTGATAACCTTTAAAATTAAAAATTTTGGAATAAACATTACTCAAGGATTCTTGCTTTGCTCTTAAGCTTTTTAAGAGTTTCATCTAAGGTTTCCACTATCACTCTAGTACTGTTTATTGTCTCCATGAAGCCGATCTCACTATTATACCGGGGTACAACCTGAATGTGGAAATGCTTTACACTAGCGCCAGCAGCCTCACCCTGGTTAACACCTATATTAAAGCCTTGAGGATCGTAAACCTCCTTAAGCAACTTCACCGACTTCTGTGTCAGTAGAAATAAGCTACGTATCTCCTCTCCACTCAGTTCCTCAAAGTCTTCAACATGCCTAACCGGGAATATCAATAGGTGACCGGGATTGTAGGGGTAAATATTCAGAACCACCATGTTTTCATTATTACGATAAACAATTTTCTGTTGAACCTTTGGATTTCCTTCTGCAATAGAACAAAGAATGCAATCCACAGTGGGCCTATCCTTACCTCTAGCATAACTAGCCTTGCTGGGAACGCTAATATAAGAGCGGAACTTCTTCATCAAAGGTCCAACACTCCAATTCTCTCTTGGTAGTACTCTGACTTCATTTCATACCCATTTAATTATTAGTGTGTTAATTAAAAATTGCTGAAAACTTATTTTAAAGGATTATGCCTTGTATAGAGCAATCATAAACAAAATAATCGCAATGACCCCCGTAGTCTCAAAAACAAACATGTTTTTAACCGTAATATCAGCTAATAGTGTAACCGTTATATTAGTCGATAACACATTGAAAGTAAACCCTCCAAATAAGTAGCCTAAAAGATTACCATCAAAGGGGTGATAAGCTCCAGCTACACCTCCATATAAATTCATGAAGAAGAGTGTAATAAAAGCTCCCAAAAATATCAGAAGAGCCTTAGAGCCGGATTGCTTATATGAAAAGAAAGCTACACCAGCCAAAAGTATGTAGCCACAGCCTGAAGCAATCATCAAAACAGAAGCCACATCAAACAAGAAACTCATTTTTTCCCCTCCTTACTCAGCTCACCCCTATTCTTACCCGCAAGAAGCATAGCCACGCCGAATACTGCTATAGCAAGAAAATTTAATGATTGAAATATAAGCCAGAACTCCTGCTGAGCGAATTTCATGTAATCCAAACTAAATTTCAACCAACCAAAATTTGCAACAAGATAGTAATAAGACCAATCTAGTGTAGGAGGCTCAAAATAAAAAGAACCAATTTCAACCACCATCAAAATCAAAAACGCACACGCAAGAAGAAGAAGCAATCTTCGTCTCCTCCTGAAAAAAATCGCCACAGACAAGCCACAAAGAGCAGCGTATGCCACAATCATAGATAAACTCAAGTAAAATAAAAGCGGATCAAACAAAACAGTAAACGCATCCATCAAGACCACCAAACTTGGAAGCCGTACTCCTATACGAGGATTACCTCTAAAAACCTTTCGAAAACAAAGAAAGAAAAACCAACAGCAAGGAAAGCAAGTCAAAAAATAAATAAAATAAGAAGAAAAAGAGGCTTAATTACATCATACCCATTCCACCCATTCCGGGGGGCATTCCAGGTGGCATACCTCCCCTGCCAGGCGGACCTCCCGCGCCAGCCTCGGGTGCAGGGTGAGCCCTCGAAGCTATGACATCATCAATTCTGAGAATTAGCTCAGCAGCCTCGCTCGCTGAAACTATAGCTTGCTTCTTAACACGCAGCGGTTCAACAACACCCATCTCCAACATATCAGAGACATCACCAGTACTAATGTTAACACCCATCCAAAGACCGTCCTTCTCATGAGCCGCACGAAGCTTCACAAGGACATCTAGCTGATCGTGACCAGCGTTCTCAGCAAGAGTCTTGGGAATGATCTCAAGAGATTCAGCGAAGGCTTCAATAGCAAGTTGCTCACGGCCACCAATGGACCCGGCATAATCCCTTAAACGCTTCGCAAGCTCGGTCTCGGGTGCGCCGCCTCCGGCCACCATCTTTTGGTCTTCAATTACATCCCTAACCACGCTGAGGGAATCGTTCAGAGCACGCTCACCTTCGTCCACAACGAGCTCGGTACCGCCTCGAACTACAATGGTCACAGCTTTGGGATTTTTACAGTCACGAACATAAACCACTTTATCGTTCGCAAGCTTAACTTCCTCAACAATACCCGCCTCACCCAGGTTTTCAGCTTTAAGCTCCTTCAAGTTTGTAACAACAGTACCACCAGTAGCCTTAGCCAACTTCTCCATGTCAGACTTCTTAACCCTGCGAATCGCCGCTACGCCTACCTTCGCCAAGTAATGCTGAGCAGTATCGTCTATACCCTTCTGGCAGAACATGACGTTTGCTCCACTGTTCTTGATGCTTTGAACCATTTGCTTAAGTAAGCTTTGTTCTTCGTCGAGGAAAGCCTGCATCTGGGTTGGGTCGCTTATCCGGATTTCTGCGTCGAATTCTGTTTTTTCAATTTCTACTGCTGCATCCAATAGTGCTATTTTCGCGTTTTTGATGGTTTTAGGCATAGCTGGGTGTACCAATTCTTTGTCTACCACCATGCCTTGCACCAGTTCTGTCTCTAGAATACTTTTACCCTGTTTTTTGATTATGTTAACCATGTCCCTGTTTGCTTCAAGCTTGCCTTCCTTCTCTTCAGCGATCTGCTTCATGGCTTCCACAGAAATTTTCGCAAAGTGTTCCTTCGCCCCGAGCACGGATTTGCTGTTCATGGACGTAACCGCGATTTTCAAAAGAGTTTCCTCATCGTTAGGATCAACGCTGATCGCTACCTCGTCCAAGATTTCCTTCGCCTTATCAGCCGCCTTTTTGTAACCACTAACTATGAGAGTTGGATGAATTTTTTGATCAAGAAGCTCCTCAGCCCTCTTCAGCAGTTCTCCAGCTATAACCACAGCGGTAGTAGTACCATCACCAACCTCGTCATCCTGAGTCTTTGCTACACCAACCAGCATTTTCGCCGCAGGATGTTGAACATCTATCTCGTTTAGGATTGCTGCTCCGTCATTTGTTATGGTGACATCACCCAAACTGTCCACCAACATCTTATCCATTCCGCGCGGGCCGAGTGTGGATCTTACTGCTTCTGCTATGACTCGGGCTGCCATTATGTTTGTTCTTTGTGCGTCTCTTCCTCGGGTTCTTTCTGCTCCTTCTTTTAGGATTAGTACGGGGACTCCTCCGAGTTGAGCCATTTTTTTATTCCTCCAAATTATTATATTATTTTTAGTTTTTCTTTTAGATTGGTTTTTTTATTCGATTTTTATTCCGGTTCCTTTTTTTTCTTTTTTAGGGATTTTTATTTCTAGTATTCCATTTTTGTAGCTAGCTTTAGCTTGTTCTGGAATAGTTACGCTGGGGAGTTTGACTTTTTTGTAGAATTTATCACCTGCTGTTATTTGCAGTTCATTTTCTGTGCTGTCTAGTTTGATTTCGTCTTTTTCTATTCCAGGTGTTTCAGCTACGATTATTACTTCATTCTCCGTTTCTATTACATCTGTGAGAGGTTCTCTGGTTTCCGATACTCCTTCCAGTAGGGAGCCTGGTTCGCGTGGACTAGCTTCTTTAGGTAGGTTGCCGAACTCTCTGATTTCTGGTTTTCCGTCAGGTCCTATATTCATGCTCCATCCCCACACGAATGGCCCTGTTACTTCTGTTCCGTCAGAAAGTTTTCTTTTGGGAAGTTTTTCCAGTTCTCTTAAGTCTAATTCAGGGAATTGGAAATCCGATAAAAATCTTCTTTCCATTTCTTCAAACATACTCCGTATCTCATCGAATATGTCTCGATATCTTTTTCTCCTGCTGTCCCAGAAACTCATTTTTTTCCCTCTCAAATTTCTCTATAGAGAACGGAGAACATCTTTCAATTCTAGTCGGGGTGTACCAGCACTTCTATATAAATATTTCGACTATCGTATCCGAAGAGTTTTGAATCATGTTACCAAGGCACGGCCAGGGCTGAAGGATATATTCTCTGACCAGAGTAGTTACATTCTCAACTTGAGAGAAGACCTGACCTTCCCAAAGGTAGCTGTACAACATAGATTTTTCTCTTTCATGTAAAAAATAATGAAGATATCTTTAGACCTATCTAGCTTTTCTTTGTTGCCGGGTTTTTGTGAAGAGGGGAAAGATAAGCATTCTTTGGTTAAGTGGGTTTTGGGTTTTGAGGGTCCTTCCATTGACTTGGCTTTTCTTGTTTTCGTTGTTCTTGCTGACTGGTTCTTTTTGGTTTTTTTGATGCTTCTTTTCGGGTTTGTTGTGGTTGTGATTTTTGCTTGTTTAGGTGGAGGTACCAGACGGTCATAATTATGTTTATGAAGGGGATAGTGATAGCAATTATGGTGCCTACTATTAGTGCAAATCCGATTATGGAAGGTAAAAAGCTAACAAGCGAGGTTATGGAGGAAGTGCTGAAGTAATCTGCCGGAGTAATGACTGTTGGCACGGTTGGTGCGAATATAGATTCTATAAGATAGACGAGTAAGAGAATTAGAATCATTAATGCAGTCCCGAAGGCTACCAGTTTTAAAGTATCCAGCCTTTTTCCACGGGTTAACTCTATGCTTCTCGAGATGGCTTTAGTTATGTTCGTTCTCTCAATTATTATTACCTGCAGAATCAGAGACAGGATTACAGCTAAGTAGATTCCCGGAACCACGAAAACTACCAACCCTGCAATCAGGATCATGGCTAGAATGATAGATGCGCCTAACAATTTTCCAGAATATCTGGCAGCAGTTTTCAGGCTTCCTTCGAGAGACGCTCCGCTTTCGGTTACACGATCATAGGCGTATTTTATTACAACCCCTTCTGCTATTAGAGGTAATAGGCAACTGAAAAGAACCACTAGATAATAAATGATAGGGGTGCTAAAGGCTACGACCTGTAGGAGTAAATAGTTCCTATGGAGTGATGAGTAAATCGGATTAATTATCGAATTTAGTTCAAAAGCTACTAGCTGATTAACATTTCTCGCAATTGAAATAATGATCATCTGAAGAGCGATCAGAATGGCGAAGGGTAAGGCGACTCTGGAAAAAACTGATTTCCAAGTTGCAAACGAGGTACCGAGTATTTCTGAGAAGCTTCCATAGAGTTCCGGAGATTTGGACTTTTTATTTTCCATTTTTGTTTCAAAAAGGCCAACACCAAGGACCAGTAGGCCAATAGCAATTAGTCCGATGGCGAACATGAAACTGGGGTTTGAGGGTGTAAACATAGGGGTAATTGGATCTACTGCCAAATTCTTCCCAACCACGATAAGAGGCACATTATTACTATTTTCCCACTCTATTTTAAAGAACCAGGGAAAGTATATGTTAGGGATAAGAAAACCCATAGCTTGAACGTTTTGCGCTCTAAAAATTACGGGACTGCCTGGGAGAAGAGAAGTTATAGTGAAGTTAATAGGGCCACTCGCAATGAAGTATCCACCAATAAAAACACTGCTTCCAGCAGGACCACTGAAGAGCGAAACATCGTACGGATATGGATAATTAGGAAACTGCACTTGGGAAGTGCCGGGTGCAGAGAAAACAGCGTATCCATCTCCGATTGAAACGCCCGGGAAAGCCAACGAAACGCCACTCGGCGGAGTACCAACGTTCATTATGAGACCCTTAATCGGCGCCTGCCTAAAATATGGAGAAAAAGAAGAAACTACAGCAATAAATAGTCCCAAGCCTAAAATAACAACGCCAATTAGCATCAACCAGGACTTTTTAATCAAATCTAAAACCCCAAGGAGGTTTTAAGATACAGATATTGACTTTAGTAGAATTTAGTATAAATAATTTTGCCTTCCACAATCACAAAAAGGAAGACTTTTTTATATTTTGCCTCAAATAAAAAATAGAGTTAACCGGGAGAGAGAACAATGACCGATAAAAAATATGAAAAAGCCGTTTTCGAACCCATAGGATACATTGAGTCAATTATTGACCCTGAACACAATTACAACCCAAGAGAAGTCTTAGCGAAAATCATCATAAAACCAGAACTTGAAGAGGCAGTCGGAGGAATCGAGGACTTCTCGCATATAATAGTGATTTTCTGGACTCATAGACTCTCAGGCATACCATTTCCCCTGAAAGTGCACCCGCGACGCGACCCCAACCTACCCTTAAGAGGAGTTTTGAGCACGAGATCCCCTATTCGTCCAAACTGTATAGGTCTAGCGGTAGTAAAACTGGAAAAGAGAAAAAACAATGTTCTGGAAGTTAGGGGTTTGGACGCATTTAACGGAACACCGGTCCTAGACCTCAAACCCTATATCAAGATTTCAGACTGCGTTCCTGAAGCTGAGGCTCCAGAATTTGTTAAAGAAGAAGGGAATTACCTAACGCGGTAATAGTTCTTGCCAGTCGCACAAGGAATACATAAACGCTTACCATTCTTAACTAACGTCTTTGTCTCCATGGTCATCTCTCCGCACTTCTCACATTTTATTGACTTTCTAATTTCAGCCATAGGTGGTTCATCGATATCCACTACACTTGAGTCAAAAACCTCATCGTCGGGCAAATCTCCGAACCGCTTGGCAATGGTAGCAAACTTGGCCATTTTTATCTCTGGATTCTCTTCGTGCATAGCCTCACTCAAATCTTCTCCGTTAACCACCTTCCCAAAACTCTCAGGTTTAAAAACAAGCCTAATAGTCATATTCCTTCTTCGAAGATAAAAAGTAGCAGCCATCTTGCCATAGTCTTTAAACGACAAATTACCTTTCCCAAATGTAACCCCAGTAGTAACCTGTAATCCGTCTAGTGCACAGCTATCATTTTCAACAACCGCGTAAATTTCCTCATCAGAAGCCCGATCTACACCCAAGAGATTCATAGCGGCAACACCCATCCTAACGCCAATAAGCAAGCCAGGACAAATATGCCCATGAAACTTCACAGCTTCCTCAACCAAGCTCCAAAAATCAGCCATAACAACAACCTCCCAAAAAGGCACGCCTAAAAGGTGAACCTAGAAATTATCATCGTACAGTCGGGATATAATAGGAAACACGCCTCCAATAAGGATCCTCAACGCTGATGACACAGACACTGTCACAATTCACAATGCTGTGGGACTAATTGAGGATTCCAAAGGAAGGAGGTAGATAAAGGAGGCGTGCCGTTTCTAAGAATGTGTATTTTCATGTACAGCATTCTTATTCGGAGCGTTGGCATTCTCAGTCCCACCCGCTCCGGCGTCTTCAGGCCAGCCGCCGGTTTACAGGTGCTCATTCCTCAGTGTCTGCCAAGAGGCATCCGCACTCACGGCAAACGGTTGGCCGCACAGGCGTAGACCATGAATGAGAATCGCCTTGCTGGCGAGCCTGTTCCTCTCATGGTTCACGCCGCACATTCTATCTTTCTCGTCGCCCAGGCTGGGTGCTTTAATCTTTCACCGCAAACGGGATACTCTTGTGAGGTCCTCCCTGGGGTCATACATATGATTATGGAAATTACGCATTTATATGCTTTCTCTTGGTAACCGTTTAAAAACCCTTTTGCTTCTGAACATACTCAGAAACCCGGTGAGCTGCAGCAGCACCTTGAGAGATTGCTACAACCAGAAGCTGTAAGTCGGTTGTTAAGTCACCAGCGGCGTATATTCCTTCAAGGTTAGTTCTCTGATCCTTATCCACTTTGACGAAGCCTCTATCATCAAGTTCAATGCCCAGTTTGCTATAAATCTCGGTATTGGGTTTCATTCCAACCGCGAGAACCACTTTATCAACCACTAGTTCAAAGTCTTCATCCTCACCCAAATCATGCAGAACAACTTTCTCCACAGTATCGGTGCCCTCAATCTTCACGAGTTCCGTATTGGCTAAAAGTTTAATTCTATCCGACCGTTTAACCGTTTTAATGGCCTTGTCTGAGCCCACAAGATTTTTCTCTTTATAAGCAAAGGTAAGCTTATCAGCGATATTCTCCAGAGCCTGAGCGGACTCCAGAGCCTGCTCCCCATTACCATAAACTAGCACCCGTTTACCCATAAACTTCTCTGGATAGGTCACATAATAGTAAACGCCCTTATCACCATCACTAAACTCTGTCTCCCCAGAAATACCGCAAGCCAAAGGAAGAGTACCTGTAGCGATAATCACAGCCCTAGCATGATACTCGCCCATCGCAGTCTTAACAACCTTATCCGTAGAAACCTCGTTTACAAACTCATTCTTCAACTCAACACCCAAATCACGTGCCTGCTTCAACAAAGAAGTCACGAAATCTCTGCCCAAAGTGTTCTCAGGCAACCCTGGAAAATTCAGAATCTTCTTATTAGGATATAGAGTTGACAAAACCCCGCCCCAAGACTTGCCCTCAAAAACCACAACACTTAGACCCCTGCTAGCAATCTGAATGGCAGCGGTAAGACCCGCAGGACCTCCACCAATAACAATCACATCATAATTGAAAGCACCTTCAGCCTTCGCCCTTGGACCAATCTCCCCACGCTCTTTATGCTGCAAGTAATCCTGGATAGCAGCGTGTAAAGCATCAGCGGCTAGATTACTACAATGCATCTTAATCGGAGGCAAACCCTCTAACTCATCCGCAACATCCTTGCGAGTAATCTTCAAAGCCTCCTCCAGAGTCATACCCTTAGCCATCTCAGTAATCATACTACTAGTAGCTATTGCACTTCCACACCCGTACGTTTTGAACTTTATATCCTCTAATCGTCCGTCTTCTGAGACTTTTATGCTCATCTGCATCATGTCGCCACATAGGGGGTTTCCTACCATTCCCACGCCGTCAGCGTCTTTTATTTCTCCTACATTTTTTGGGTTTTTGAAGTGTTCTTTTACTTTTTCAGTATATTGTGTTGGTTTCAATTTTTATTCCTCCCATGATTATCTAATTTTTGTGTAGGTTAACCTTAATTTGTTTTTTGTTTGTTTTTCCCTCTCTCTTTTTTTGTTTGTGTTTTTTGTGGTTTTGTGTTCTTATTTTCTTTTCGTTTTCATGATTTTCTTTACAATTGTTAACTTACAATTTAAAATATTGGTGAGTTCCTTATAAAGGTTATCGTGAAGTTTCAAAAAACAACCCCATTAAAAAATTCTCCGACTACCCCATTAAGATCCTTAAAGACCACCCCCTCATAAAAGCGGTTTAAATCTATTGCGTTCTCACTAAAATTTGTATACCTTTAACTGAGACAAAAACGGGCAGAGTAGGAGTTGAGCAAATGTGCTGATTCTTCTAATTGGCGATAGGAGTTACAGTTATTTCAGAGAAGGTTGAGTACTTGGGTTATGTTGTTTATGTCTGAGCCTAGGTTTACCGCCTTTATTCCTGGGCATCCTTTCATTACGCTTCTAGTGTTTAGCTCTTGGTCGTCGACAAAAATTATTTCGGGATAGCTTATCTCGATTGCCTCTTTTTCCTTAAGTAGTTTCAGTATTGTTTTTATGTTTCTGTTTTTGCCTTTATGGTTGACCTGCGGGTAGATGAAGTAGTCGGAGATTCCGAAGAGTTTGAGGCACTCCGCTACCATATCGGGTTCGGGGTCGTTTAGACTGGCGATGGACATTAGGACACCTTTCTCCTGTAGACCCTTAAGAACCTCTCGGACACCGGAAAACAGTTTGACTCTTGCACCTACTGAGTCGCAGAGTTCACTGGTTCCGATAATTCTGAGGGGCGGTTTGAGGAAAGATGTGTACGTAACGCTAACTCTCCAGATGGTTTCGTCGACATCAAAAACGACTAGTTTAATCGGCAACGCAGCGCCACTCCAAGAATTATAAATCAACGTAGCAATACTGAGAAATTTAAGCTTAACCACCTTCAAACCTAATCTGCAGACTTGAACTGGAAATGGATCAGAGTGCTGCGAAAAGGAAAAATGTTTGATGAATGAAGGAACAATTAATGAGTAACTAAATTTGGGAAAGGTTTTTTACTTTTCGTTTTTGGGGGTTAGTGGGGATAGTTTTCTGAGCCGGTCTATTACTTGTGGTAGAACTTCTAGTACGTAGTCTACGTCTTCTTCTGTGTTGTACTTGCCTAGTGTGAGTTCTAGTGACCCGTGTGCTTCTTCTTTTAGAAGCCCTGTGGCTAAGAGTACGTGTGAGGCTTCTAGTCTTTTCGCTGCGCAGGCGGAACCGGTTGATACGGCTATTCCTCTCATATTTAGTCCTAGGAGTATCGCCTCCCCTTCTATATAGTCAAATCTGAAGTGCGCGTTGTTGGGCAGTCTCTGCGTAGGGTGTCCATCAAGGTATGAGCGGTCTATTGTGTCCAGTACTGTGTTTATTATTCTGTCTCTCATTTTTTGTATTCTGGCGCTGTCTTTCTTCATTTCTTTTTTGGCGATTTCAGCGGCTTTTCCCATACCTACCATGCTGGGTATGTCCTCGGTTCCAGATCTTAGCCCTCTTTCTTGTCCTCCTCCCTGTATTATGGGTTCTATCATGGTGCCGGTTTTTATGTAGAGTGCTCCCATCCCGCGTGGTCCGTAGATATCATTTGAAGATAGTGTTAGCAGGTCTATTCCGTCTTTTTGAACATCTATGGGTATCTGTCCTTCGGCTGCTACGGCGTCCATGTGTAGGAGCACGTTATGGTCGTGGGCCATTTTCGAGATTTCTTTTACGGGTTCAATGGTTCCTATCTCATTGTTGGCGTAGTTTATGGATATGAGAAGTGTTTCGGGTTTAATTTGTTTCTCCAATTTGTCAAATTCCACAATTCCGTATTTGTCTACTCCCACTTGTGTGGTCTTGAAGCCAAATTTTTCAAGATATTTGACGATGTTTATGATTGATATGTGTTCTATGGCAGATATTATAATGTGGTTTCCCTTGCTCTGGTTTCTGAAGGCTACTCCTTTTAGTGCTAGGTTATTGGACTCTGTTGCCCCCGAGGTGAAGACAATTTCTTTGGGGTCTTTGGCACCTATTAGGTCGGCAACCTTTTTTCTTGCATCCTCCATTGCCTCAACCGGTGGGTCGCCAAAAATATGTAAAGAAGAAGGATTACCAAAAATTTCCCTATGATATGGCTGCATAGCTTCCAATACCCGCTCATCTACTGGCTTGCCAGATACGTAATCCATGAAAACAAGTCGGGTTGGTTTCTTCTCTTTAAGTGATTCCAAATCTGGTACTTTACAAGAATCATTTTTTTCCTCCAAAGCTTATCCCTCTCAAATTTTTTTATATTATTCTGAATGCTTCTAGTAGTATGTGGCTTATTACCTTCACGCTAATTATTTTATATCGAGTCTTTGTAAGTAAAACAGTTGTCAGGAGGTTCAAACATCCGAGAAACTTACGTAAGTCTAATATTTAATTCATTATCTCTTTTAGAGATAACTAGATTCCAATTTTTATTTCTTCTTCTCAACTTTTAGTGTTATCGAATACTCAAATAAGAATTATTAATATAGAAAGTTATGCCTATACAACTCATTAATATGTATATAATGGATACATAATATTTAGAGAAGAATTTTAAGTGTTGTTTGTATTATGTTCCTCGAAGAACGGGTCTTTTTTACTACTTTTTCAGGTATTCAATTTATTTTAGTTTTTTTACCAGAAATCGGAGTGTGCGTCCATCTTTTTCAAATTTTAAAAGTTGATTTCCAGTTCTTTTGGCCCATCGGGTAATATCTTCCTCGGCAGCTGGATCGTCGGCAAGAATCTCTAAGACTTGGCCGACTTCTATTTTTTCGATCTCCTCTTTTGTTCTGAATATTGGTTCTGGACAGTAAAGTCCGATTGCATCCAATGTACGATCTGGTTTAATATCCTTTCCGCTTTCCTTCTTTCCAGGGCTCGGCATATTAAACATACCTCCTAACTTTCAATCATTTTTTTAATTTTTCACGTCTCTTCCTCTTTCTACAGAGATTTAAAAAATCATAAACCTTTCTTGTAGCAACATAAGTATATGTGCGATTCAAGTAATTTTCTCTACTTCTTTTTATAATACTTTTTTCTATGTTTGTATTAACAATTGTTAATTTTTCTACACTTTGGAAATAACTAAAGCCTTATAAATATTTCCCGAAAAACATGAATTAATTTAAGCTATGGGATTTGAGATGGTATACTCAACTTTTAAAAACCGGGAACACGCCGGTAAGGAACTCGGAAAACGGTTAGCGGAGAAATACAGGAATAAGGATGTAATAGTCCTCGCCATTCCTCGCGGAGGAGTACCCGTTGGTGTCTATGTGGCATTGGAGCTTAATTCGGAGTTGGATATGATTATCACCCGTAAGATTCAGATTCCTTGGAACCCAGAGGCGGGGTTTGGTGCGGTAACTGTTGACGGTACAATTGTATTAAACGAACCCCTGGTAGCTCAGCTGGGTTTGAGAAGGGAAGAAATTAAAGAACTAGCAGAAAGGGTTATCGATGAGATGAAACGGAGAACGAGGGAATTCAGAGGTGATACTCCACCCCCGAGGATAAGGGATCGGACTGTTATAGTTGTAGACGACGGTTTGGCTTCGGGTTACACCATGGTTGCCGCAGTTAAATCCATACGGAAGGAAAAACCTGAAAGGATTGTGGTTGCTGTTCCAGTTTCTCCTAGAAGATCTTTGAAAATAGTAGAAAAATTTGCAGATGAACTAGTGTGCCTCGTTGTTAGTGACGCTTACATGTTCGCTGTTGCGGACTACTATGAAAACTGGTATGATCTGACAGATGACGATGTAAAAATTTATATGGCAAAATATAGAGAGGCGAAGGGTGGGTAAAGCGAAATCTTTTCTGCAAAAATGTTTACATTTTTTTATTAATTTTCACTTGTATGATTTTAGAAAGGTTATTTGATAACTGATATGAAAATTATTGTTTTGTTTCGGTTCGGCGTATTGCTGATTAACTTGTATGAAGAAGTCCGAGTTTTTTCATGATGAACTTTAACTTTTCCAGCTGTTCTGCGTTCAGCTGAGGCAGTGGGCTTCTGACTGTTGTGTTAATTTTTCTTCCATTAAGTTTCATTGCGTTTTTTATTATTGAGGGCCCAAACTCTACGGAGGCTATGGTCATTACTTCGATGAGTTTTGTTGCTTCTTGCATCTTCGCTTTCGCTTTTTCTATATTTCCTGATTGATGCAGTTTGTAAACCTCACAGAGGGGTTTGGGATCTATGTTGGATGTTCCAAAGATTGCACCCTTTGCTCCCGCCTCCAAGGCCGCCTGTAAGGTTATTTCGGAGCCGGGCATTACCACGAAGTCTTTGGGAACTAGCTCTAAAACTCTTCTAGTATGGTTGCCGTCTAGAACGGTGTCTTTTAAGCCCACAATGTTATCGATTTCCGCTAATTTGGCAATTGTTTCTGGACTTATATCGAAGTGGGTTAATATTGGGAAATTATAAATGAAAATTGGTAGATTTACCTCCTCTGACAGTTTCTTGTAATGATTGTAAATCATTTCTTCTGTTAGGGGAAAGTATGGGATAAGAAGGGACATTATAGCATCAGCACCTAGCTTTTCTGCCTCATTGGAAAGTTTTACGGAAACTCTGGTGCTGAAATGACTTGTTCCCACAACAACTGGAACTCTACCAGCGGCTTGATCCACTACGATTTTAACAGTTCGGTTCCGCTCTTCTTCCGACAGGTACGCAGCCTCACCCATGCTGCCAAGAATAAAAATGCCGTGCACACCGTTTTCCACCAAAAAATCTACTTGGGCACGTATAGCGTCTTCGTCTAGTCTCTGCGCTTCATCAAAAAGAGTTACCATAGCGGGAATAATGCCTTGTATTTTAATTGGTCCAACCTCCAAAATTATTTTTAATCCGTCAAAATATTAAGATTGTTCTTTAATCTATTTAGTTCTAATTTTAATGGTAGTTAAAAAAACAGTGGGGTGAAAGTTAGCTTATGTTAATAAAAAGGGGGGAGTGTTTAGGTTTAGGTCATGCTTAAGTGTGCTTCTCGCCACGCTCTGAATTTTTCTGGAAAGTCCAAGTCTGCAACCATTTTTGTGGCTTTGAATCTTGAAGCTATACCCTTAACTGTTTCGTAGTCTTTTTCATCAGCTAGAGTCCAGTATTTAAAGGAAACTTTTCTTCTACGAGCGGTTATGTTTTCAATGAATCTCATTTTTTCAACTACAGTGTTATATTCCTTCGAACCAACACTAGGCAGAATTGGAGACCACGGGTTAACACTAACTAATAAGTGTCCCGATACGCCGGATAGCTTCTCTACGTCCTGTCCGAACTGTCTGAAAGCACCCTTCTCATAGCCTACCTCAGGATCTATATCAACGCCCACCAAGAAATCTAAGCCTTCTTTCTTCTTAACCACATTATAGATTCCAGAAATGGCGTTGTACATTTTCTCAGCCCTCCAATCCAACCACTTGGAGAAAAGTTGATCGTTGTCCCGCAGCCCATCCCAAGTGAACGAAACATCTATTTGCGCAGCTTCCGAGAATTCTTTTCTACATTCTTCACAGAAGCAAAATTCCTGCCTCACAAAAGTATTCCCTAACAGTATAACACCAGATATAGGATATTTGACCACTTCTTCGGCAACGCTTTGGAGATACTTCCAGAATGGTTCACGAGCAGGGCAAACAAAGTTCTCATTAGCAACACCGTTAGCATTATAGGTCTTATATGAAGGGTCAACACCATAGTAAGAATCTACAAACGTGTAAATGACCGCATAAAGCTTGATCTCCGCGGCATCCGAGATATTCGCAATCGTGGAAAAAAAGTCGCCATACTTCTCATGAATAGGCGCCACACTACTCTCGTACAAAGCAACCCCAGAGTCATGCTTAGCAACAGCGGCTATTTGCTTCATATAGCCGCCGAAGTCGGCTAAAAAGGAATCGGCGGTCTGTCCTATACTTACAGGGTCTAATATGGGTAGAACATTTCGAACCAATAAGTTGCGAACTTCCATTGTTAAGCCTCATAAAAATTTTTTTATTGTTACTATATTAAAGCACAAGTATTTGATAAATAGTTTGCGTTAAACAGAATGTTGTGGTGGAACAAGAATCCACAAGTATTTATGGCAGACAGCTAACGAAGCAGTTCTGGTAATAGGTTTGGTTTAAATAATACGTGGAAAATTAAGCATATTATAGGAGATTTAAAGTTTCATCTATGAGGAGAAGCAGAGAAAAAGGTTTCACGAAGGAAACCGCCACACCCCTCCACTTACATGGATCCATTTTTTTGAATATTCAGTGTTTTATGTGTGAATCTCTTGGCGTTTGGTCCGATATATTCAGCTACTATGTTACCTTTACCAATAAGTAGATATTTGTAGATAACTAAACCTTCTAATCCGACTGGGCCGCGTGCATGTATTTTGTTTGTGCTGATGCCAACCTCTGCCCCCTTACCGTATCTGAAACCATCGCTGAAACGGGTTGACGCATTATGCATTACACTGGACGAATCAACGAAGTTCAAGAATCTACGGGCTGCTTCACTATTCTCTGTGACTATGGCATCTGTATGTTTAGAACCATAATTGTTGATGTGATCGATTGCTTCGTTCACACCGTCAACTATTCTCATTGATACTATCAGGTCGCTGTACTCTACATGCCAATCTTCCACTGAGTCGATTTTGAAGTTTTTCAACAGTTTTATCGTCTCTCTGCATCCTTTGATTTTGACTCCTGCCTTAGTGAGTCTATCAGCAATCTTGGGCAGGAATACTCCCGCAATCGGTTTATCAACAAGTATAGTTTCTACAGCATTGCATGCCGCAGGATACTGAACTTTAGCATCATAGCATATGTTTTCAGCCATGTCTAGGTCGGCATCTCTGTCAACGTACACATGGCATATCCCTTCTGAATGGCCCAAGACTGGGATGCTGGTATTCTCTTGGATGTACTTCACGAATTTGTTACTTCCCCTGGGAACCAGTAAGTCTATATGTTTGTCCAATTCCAGCATCTGCTTAACATCTTCCCTTGTCTCAGCCAATTGCATCCAGCCTTCCGGAATGCCCTGACTTGATGATTGGAGGATGTCAAAAAGAACTGTGTTGGAGTTCCTTGCTTCGGAGCCTCCTTTCAAGATTACTGCGTTGCCCGATTTCAGGCAAAGGGAGGCTATCTGAACTAAGGCATCTGGTCTTGATTCGAATATCGCGCCAATCACACCGATGGGACAAGAAACTTTGAAAAGTTCTAATCCTTTGTCTAGTTCAATGGCAGACAGCGTTTTTCCAACAGGGTCTTCTAACCCTGCAACACTTTCCAGGCTTCGTGCGATATCATCGATTTTTGAGTCATCCAACTTTAGCCTGTCGACCAACGCTTTCGGCAGATTCTCCCTATTTGCGTTCTCCACATCCTTTCTGTTGGCTTCAAGTATCCTGTCCTTGTTATGTTTAATCGATTCAGCCATTCTAAGTAAAGCCTCATCCTTGTCCTCAGTGGGAGTGTTGGCTAGCTTAATTGCAGCGTTTCTTGCTGCTTGAGCTTTTTCAATTATTTTATTCAGTCCCATTTCTGTAATCACCAAATCATTTCTGGGTCTGATTCTGGCTTCATTTTTCTTTGGCAGAAATATCGTCCCAATCGGTTCGCCGCTCATAACTCTCCTAATGACAGCCTTTTCCTCGCCATTCGCAATAATCATTGGAATGCCAGACTTCATAGTTATCTTGGCTGCCTCAATCTTAGTCATCATCCCACCCGTTCCTCTCGACGATTCATTTCCACAGATTCGCTCAAGTTCCGGTGTTATCTCCTCAACTGCTGAGATCAGCTTGGCTTCCCTACTTGTCTTAGGATCACACGTAAACAAACCATCTATGTCAGATAGGATAATCAACAAATCTGCGCCAAGATTGCTTGCTACCAGAGCGGACAGCTTGTCGTTGTCACCTACCTTAATCTCATCCACTGCTGTCGTGTCATTCTCATTGATAATTGGTATCACTCCTGAGTTAAGCAAAGTAATCAAAGTATTTCTAAGATTTAGATATCTTTGCCCATTTGAGAAGTCTTCGTATGTTAAAAGTAACTGAGCAATTGTCTGATTGTATTTGCTGAAATACCTATCATACGTATTCATCAAAATGTTCTGCCCAACTGCCGCAGCAGCCTGCAACGACTGCATATCCTTGGGCCTCGACTTTAAATTGAGCCTACCGATACCAGCACCAATAGCACCAGACGTTACCAGAATTACTTCCTTGTTTTGCCTTCTTAACTCCATTATTTCTTTGGTAAACTTTCTGACCTTACGTGGGTCAAGCCTAAACGTTTCATCTGTAAGGCTACTCGTCCCAATCTTAATCACAATTTTATTTGCACCAGACAGGTTCCTATTGCCACTAATTTTAATCACCGTGCCATCTCAGGCGCCAAGCCAGTAATTAATCTTCCTCAGTTAATCATAAGGTCTGTGATGGAAACAAGTTGATAAAGCTAATCCATCAACAAACATCCGTCAAAAACAGGGAGGACGTGATAAAAAAATTTGCGTAAAAACAGAACATTTAACAAGAATAATAGTATAACTCCTTCAATTTAATTTTAACTAGATAATCAACAAAATGCCTAAATTGAATTCAAAAAATATCCTTAACATAAAATAAAACCCATTTTTAACCCGACATCCAGCTTTCGAGTTTTGTTATCCCCACAATTCTATCAAAACTGATACCTAGACTATCTAATATTTGATCGAATGTAGATTTCAAATATTCCTTATATTTATCAGTATCAATCTCCTCTTTAGAAGCAAGCTCAACCGGTCGCACCCCATCCTTACCCCTAACCTTTACGAAAGAGATTATATCACCGGGTTTAAGCTCTTTCCCATTTTTACTCAATTGCCTAGCAGCCTTCACATGCTGCGGAGTGGTCTTGTAATACGAAGAAAGGCTCTTGCTCAGCATTACGCGGAATGCGAATTCTTCCAAGCTAAATTCCTTGTTCTTTATTTTGTTGTAGCAGGTCTTAGCTATTTCTTGGATTTCGTTCTTTGCCCTCTCAAAGTCTTCCACCGACTGAACTCGGCTTATGGTTTCTACCATTTTGCGGAACGCCTGCTGAGCGAATTGTGGCGTATTCCGCTTCTTCCCAGTAAGACCCTTTATATCCACAGTTCCATCCTTGAAGACACCTAAATAGTTCTTTTTGCGAGTTGAAAAAACAACGAAACGAAAATATTTATCGGTTTCAAGGTCTACTCTGAGTTCTTGTTTGGTCCAGTTTCTTAGTTCTGTTATGGCTTTTTCTGGAGGGTTCTTTATGAAGACGCTGTCTGTGTCGCCGTAGAGTATGTTCATTCTTAGTGATTTTGCTTTGGTTATTGCTTGCTGGATGGCGTATCTTCCTATGGCTGCGGTGCTTTCGGCTACTGGTAGGCAGTAGAAGGGGAATGGCTCGTTGCCGAAGACGCCGTAGCTGGCGTTTAGGTAGACTTTTAGGGCTCTTTCGATTATGGAGTTCCATTTTCTTTCTTCTTCTTTGAGTGTGCTGGATTTGGATTTGGGTTTGAACCATTTTATGCGTATGTCTCTTAGGAAGCCGATTATTATGGAGGTTATTCCTTTTCGTTTTTTGCATACCCAGTGGTTTGTTTCTGGTACTATGTTTGTTCTGCATTCGTTGTGGGGGCATCTTACGGTTTCGTAGCTTAGGTTGTATTCTTTTATGATGCTGGGGTATAGGGAGGCGAAGTCGAGTACTGCTACGTCGAAGTGGACTCCGGCTTCTGGTTCGACGACTATTGCTCCTCTGAATTTTTTGTCTTTGATGATTGCTTTTGTTTCGCCGATTCCTTTTATGCGGTTTATGTCTTCTGGGAGGGGTATGAGGTAGTTTCTTAGACGGTGTTCGTAGTAGAAGAGGTTTTTTATCCATGAGGAGACTCCCTGTCTTGTCAGGTCCTCCATTGAGAGGCGGGAGATGCGCATAAGCAGAATTATTAGTTTCATGACTAGGTTATCGTCGAACTGAGTTAATCTCAGGGTAACGTAAGAGTCCCACCAACAATAATAAGCTAGATCAAATAGTGGCAACTCGTGAATTGATTTATCAAGACTAATTTTTCCGACGTTTAAAAGAGCTTTGGCGACGGCGTCTAGTGTTTCTTCTTTGTAACGGTCTGAAAAGGCGTAAACCTGAATAGATCGGTTATGGAAGAACCGGTACAAATCAATGTGGATGGAGGTGGACACATAGGCGAATTCTCTGGTTAAAACTATGGGTATCTCTTCGTGTTTAATGCTGAGTTTAATAGCCCTATTGTAAAGGTATCTCAGGTCGAAGTTGTCTCCGTTAAAGGTTACGATGATGGGGTAATCGCTCATTGCCTTGAAAACTCTTGTTAACATTTGAGCCTCGTTTTCGAAGTACTCTATCTTGGCATCTTTGGGGAAGTTTTTTGGCTTGTCTCCAGTTTCAACGTCTTTCCTTTTTAGGAGAAAAATTGTGTTCTCATTTTCATTGGAGACTAGAGATACGCATATTACTTGGTTCTCCGCTGTTGATGAGTCAGGTATCCGGTCTCTGATGGGGGAGTGAACTTCAATGTCAAGGGCGGCTCTTTTAATGTCAGGCACCGGTGTTAGAAACAGGGGTAGGAATTCGTTAAGCACATCTTCAAATTCGGGTGCTTTTCCGAGGGATAGTTCCAATTCTTTTTTTAATGAGCTAGGGATTTCAAAGGGCGTCGAAACGATGTTCCCTTTTTCTATTCGGTAGGAGAGTCCGGGAATAAGGTCTTTGTCGAAGATGAAGTTGTCATGGTATCTGATTCTTGCTTCCCATGCTTTGGGCAGGATTTCTCTTATGGAATTACTGGTGCCACCTATCGCGAGGGGGTCTGTTGCCAGAATTTTTGTCATTTTTTTAGGCTTATCGGATAAGAGGTCGTATTTCTCAACTTCTTCTAAGCCTAGAAAACCTTTATGGGTTACTAGTTTTTTTATGGATCTTAATTTTTCTTCGTCAAGATCGGAATAGCAGTAAGGATGGTGGTTTGTGTTATCGTACCAGCAGAAGAGTCTCTTGTTTTTAGGATCATATAAACGTGCGAAGGCGAGATTATTTTTACCATCATACTCTACTGATAGCAGTGATCCGGGTTCATAATTTTCAGGGCAAAAGTAGGGTAATCCCTTAAACTCTACTTCTACTTCTTCTTCACCGCCCTCCTCTTCCTCGTCGCCCTCTTCAAGACCCGCCTCTGCTTCTTCTGCTTTTTTTAAAGGCTCTTCTTTTTTCTGGGCAGAGTCGTATTGCATATATTTTAGCAGACCTACCCTTTCCGGCATTTCTTTTCTCCCAGCTTCTACCTCTTGAACGGATACTATTTATAAAGGATTTGTTTGAATTTAAAAGACTCAGTGAAAATAGAACTCTAAAACTAAATTATTCAAGGCTAAAAACATAAATAAGCCTAACCGAATGGTAAAGAAATTGTTCAATTAAAAAAGTAGAAAGTACCTAAAAAAGATTGATTTGTATCCTGAATTGCGAAAGGTGAAACAGATGAAATCGATGGAATCATTCGGTAAAAGAATCATTGTTGCCAAATTGGAAAAGGGAGAGGATTTACTAGATTCTCTTGTGGCGTTAGCCAAAAAGTATGAATTGATTTCTGGTTTTTTTAGCGCTATTGGAGCCTTATCCGAGGCAAATATTGGCTTCTTCGAGAAAGGCAAGTATAAATCCGTAAAATTGGAGTCTGATTTGGAATTGGTTTCCTGTATTGGTAACATCTCTTATCGAGAAGGGGAGGCAACAGTCCATACCCACATGGTGGTGGGTGATAGGGAAGGGAGGGCATTTGGCGGGCATGTTTTAAAGGGGTGTATTGTGTCGGTTACTTGCGAAATATTTTTGATGGAAATCGATCGAATAATTAAGCGTACCGAGGATGAAGCCACGGGGCTTTTTCTTCTAGACCTTTGATTGAGATTCATCATGAAAATATATAGATGTTAAAATAGTAAAATTTTATTAATTATAAGCTTTAAAATAGTCTACATGATTCTTAAAGCCCAAAAAGAAAAAAAGGTTAAAAGGTTGTTTTCTAAAATATTTTTAGAGCTTTTTGAAAAATGTGTTGAAAATGTTTTACTCATTCGATAATAGGAGGTTTACCGTTGGCTGAAATTAAGTGGCGTGTCCTTTTTGATGAAACGCAAAAGGAACGTGGACGTATCACAACGAGTTATTCGGCTGTAAAAGGAGTATTGGAAACCGAGGGTATTCAATGCATAAGATTTGTTGATTTTCCAATCACCTTGGATAAATTGAAGGATTTCAATGTGGTAGTTTTTCCTTGCCCAGACCAGTCTAAGATACAACCCTCAGAAATTCGAGCCGTTTTAGATTACGTTTCTAGGGGTGGTGGAGCCGTTTTATTAAGCCATGCGGGTGGTGATCCTGGACTGAGAACCAATCTTAACGAGTTAGCCGAGAGTTTTGGAGTATCTTTTCAGAATAATCAGATATTTGATGAGAGACAAAATCTAGGTATGGAAAACCTTCCCAAAATTACGAAATTTAAGGATCATCCTGTAACCGAGGGAATAACAGAATTAGCCTATTCCGCGGGCTGCAGCATAAAAATCGTGGGAGAAGCGGAAGCATTAGCGATCACAAGCAGAAGCGCACAACCGCCTGATTCTGCTATTTTAGCCGTTTCTAATTATGGGAATGGAAAAGTTGTTGCCCTGGGATCGTATGAAATTTTCAGAGATCGAATAATGGGTGGACTTAACACTTCCCAGAATATGGTTTTATTAAAAAATATATTTAAATGGGTTGTTATACCCTCGAAGCCTAAAGCCGCTCCCACCGTAAAAACCGCTAAAAAGCAAGTTGAAGAGGAGGTAACAGAACCAAGCGTTTCCCAGGAGGCTGCCTTGGTTGAGGAAAGAGTAAAACCGGTTCTGGCTACAAGACCTTTGGAAGGCAAGTCAAAAGCGACGCAGCCTATAGCTGCTGCTTATGAGCCTCAAATTGACAAGTTAATGAGTGAGGTTGTTACCCTGAGAAAGAGATTCGATGTCTTTATCGATGAATTTAGAGACTTTGCAGCGAGGATGCTTAGTCAGGGAGGGAGGCCTTCTGAAACAGTTCGTACAGTCACACGTTCGATACCAGGAACCTCACCTCTACTAACTGATGCTGCTAAACTCGAAGAGTTGCAAAGCTTGGAGTCGAGGACGCGGTCACTTCAGAGCCAGTTAGACTACATTACTAAGAGGTATCAGGCTGGAGCTTTACAGAAAGCCGAGTACGCTGCACAGAGAGCAAAACTTCGTGGAGAAATGAGAACCATTCAACAACAGATAACCGCACTAACTGGAAAAACAGAGGAAACCTCGTCTCCGGAGGATAAACTAGCAGAGGAGTAAAGACCAAGTCCTCTTTACTCTCATTTTTGATATTAAAGGAAGTTTCAGGTGAACTACTACCAGCTTTCACATATGGTCTCTTCTTGCGGAGAGAAGATAAGTTTAGTGGTTGGATTCGTTTTTCATTAAATAATGTTTTGTGTTTGGTTACTCTTTCATTTTTTTAAGGGTCTCTTCCCTTTCGAAAGCCTTTACTTTATTCCTTATCCAAGTATTTACTACTGCCTTAGCTTCCGGCATAAGTGTTTTCACTTTATCAAATAGTCCGAGTATAAAGACTATAATTTCATCTTTCTTCCATCGGTCTTCTTGCTTGAAAAAGAATGTTATGTCGTAACCCTCTTCTGGTTCAATAAGGTTAAGCTTCTGCCGAGTTAGCTCGCGAACCAATTTGCTAACCACATATTCCTCGAATGTGTCCCTTTTTTCGAAATTTAGGGAGAGCATAGAACTATTAATTGTTTTTAATCCTTTTCCCCGCATAATCTTTATTTCTTGACATTTCCCCACACTACATTTATTTTCGCAGAGTATACAGGGATAGTCGCTACCCCGGATTTCACAAATATGTGGCTGCAAATCCAAGATGAATTCTAATGCATCAGCTAATTCTTCTAGTTCAATTATTGTTACTTCTTCAACCCTATCGAACTGCTTATCCAGAGACAAGCTATCAACAGGCTCTCGCGTTGAAGGACTGTCTTTATTTGATTTTTCAGGCAAATCAGTTCACCACAAAAATGGGTTCAGAAATTGCTCCTTATGAAAGTAATTATATCCTAGTTATTTATTTTTTCTTTAACAAACCAGACGCCAAGAAATAAAGTATATTTGTTAGTAGCTCGATTTATTTCTTTAAAAAAAGAAAATTTCTGAACGATTTTATTACAAATAACCAAAACCTAAAAATACAGCCAAACGTCTATTTTAATTGTTGATAAAGAATCAATCATTGCCTTAGGTACTAAACCTTACATAGCCGAGTTTCGCAAGTAATCTAATTCTCAATAATATAGCAAATAATGAAAATGGTGAATTGAATATGCCGATGTTAAAGTACTTTGGCCATGCGGCGTTCAAATTTTATTCCCCAAAGGTCAGCGTCGTATTCGACCCAGGTATACTAAGTAATAAAGCACCTGTACCAGAATCTGAAAAGACAAACATTATCTGTGTATCACATGAACATAAGGATCATTTAGGGAACACAGCTAAACTTTCTTCAAATCAAAAGGCGTTTGTACTCGGAAATGAATACACCATAAATGAAGCGCTGAAGGAAGGCACCCCAGAATGGCTCGTAAGAAAACTAAAAAACGGAGAACATTTTGAAAGGCCGAATGTAAAAATCACAGCTCTGGATCTTAAACACGGCCCGTCTGTAGAACCGATTAACATACAGAATCTGTGTTTCATAGTGGAGATAGAAGGTGTACGTGTAGCACACCTTGGGGACGCCATGACTAAAGGATTTTTAGAAAAGTATCCAATTGATGTTTTACTGATTGGAGTCGATGAAACAGAAGCCTTCAACAGTAATCAGTCCTTGTCCGCTATTGCAGACATTAAGCCACAACTGGCTATACCTATGCATGTTAGAACTCAGCATGAGATGGATTACTTCTTTACCCATGCAGAAACGGTAGCACCAGGCACCAAGTTTAGGAAAATGAAACCCGGTGATGAAATAAGTGTTAAATGGTCAGCGGGAACAGAGTTTAGTATAGATTAGAAGCCCAATAGGTAATATTTGAGCGCCAATTTCTAATCACAGAAAGTAACAATCGAATATGGGTAAAAAGGTTAAAGAATCTTGAAGTATAATAATTTATACAAACAAAAACCAAGTAAATATGGTTATGCCTTAAGAATTAGGTGAGGGAAAAGGCTGTGAGCACAGAAGGTTTAAAACTTAACGTAGATATGACAGAGAACGAAGACTGCATTTTAACCGAGAAACATGAGATTAAAACCCTTAAAGTAAGAGGAGTAATTTCCGTTAATAACGGGAGCTCGAAAAACAGGATATGGAACGGTGAAATTCGAGTAGGAGGCATAGAAACCACCTCATTGAAAGAAAGCGTCATACCAGTCGGTGCAGTCTTAGCAGGAAACAGATGGACGAAAGAATACAATGTACCGGTTGAGGAAACTGTTCTCAAGTTGAAGGAGATAGTGGACACTTGTGATGAGGATGATGAAGTTAACTGGGCGCTAGTCTACAAAAGACCGATGCCCGTAAGTTGCAACATCACAGTTAGTAATCCAACTGATACGTATATAGACAGTATAAAAGTTCGAAAAGTTATACCAAAAGGTTTCGGAGATCCTGAGATAGAACCGCCGAATACAGGGACAGCTGAGTTTGAACCGGAATCAAGAGAGGTTGTATGGAAGAAATTTGAACTGTCACCCGGAAGCGACGCTACTCTGGTCATTAAATTAAAAATAACCGCCGAATCTATAGAACCAATTGGTGCAGGTAAAGTTATAGCAGAATACCATATTAAGGATAGAACCAGATCACTCCTAAATCCGGACCTTATAGCCATTTCAGATAGTAGATTTGCTACAGAACCAGCAGAGTCGCCTTCACACCCATCAACATGGGATTGCACAATCGAGTTTTTGAACACGAGTGAATTTCTACAAAGGCTTCTAAAGGTGGAAATCTTCCAAATTAAAGGAGAAAAGAAAGACCAGCTTCTTTCTTTGGAACCCAACAAGGATGTTCCCCCCAGACAATCGTGGGAGTACAAGTTTACCCTCAAAAGTTCCACGATGCCCGTTTTCGAAACGAACATCGATTACAAAGCAGTTAAAGAGGTAACTCGCCATGTGTACTCTAAGATTATCAAGGAAGACACTATGCTCCCTGTAGAGAGAATTCTGGCTGAGAAGACTTTCACACCAGCCCAAGTAGACGCCTATGATAAAACACCGATAACTGTAACGGTTTTAATATCAAATATCGGAAGCGCTCCACTAGATCAGGTAACAATATACGATACTATTCCAGAAGACTTTAAACCACCAGCACATGAACGTGTAAAAGTTTCTTTGAATGAAAAAGAGTTATCTCAAGGAGTAGAAGTAATCACCAATCCTAACGACGATAACCCCGCAGTAAGACATGGACTCACGGTTTTCGCCAAAAATATGAAAAGCCTAGTGAAAGGTGTGAATCCAGGGCAAACCGTTAAATGTGTTTACCCCATTATAGCTTGGGAGCCGAAACCCGAAAAGAGTTATCCAACTCCATTAAGAGCCACTGGCAACACAACACAACCGGGACCTGATGCGGAGTACTTGGAGCTAGAAACTAATCCCCCAAAAATTGGAATCAAGTACACTCGCCGTGCAGTCAAAATATACAAAGAGGCGGTATCTCCAGGAGCAAAAGCAGGACACCATGTAGTTCCACTAGTTATTGTAAACACTGGTGAGGTCAGCATGGCAAACGTTACCGTGAGGGACTTTGTCCCACCAGGTTTTAGTTTAGTTGAGTGGAAACCAGAAGAAATACAACCCAAGGTAACGGAGTCCATTAACGGGTTGGTGCTTACATGGAACTTCCCGAGAATAGAGCCAGGACAAGAGATTTCGTTATCCTACACTGTTGAAGGCGAAGGCAAGTATACCAGAAAAGAACCCCAACTCTCAATCGGTTAAAACCCCCTCCTTCTTTTTTTTATCTGCTGCCGAGTTTTTATAAAATTTATCTAAAAACCAGTTTGGAATAAAAACTTCGGATTCGTTCTATTTTCGGATTTTATTGAAAAAATTGAAGTTTTAGGGTATTATTTTTGCTCCTCTCTCGCGGTGACTGCAATTATTTCCGCTAATGCTTTAAGCGTTTCTTTTACACTCCGATCTACCCTTGTAGAGGACTCTTCGAGAGTTGCTTGGAAGCCTTTTAAAATTTCGCCCACATCCATCATGATTCCTTGAAGAGATTCCCATTTTTCTTTTTCGCTCTTGGCTAACAGTTCTAACTGGTTGCTAACCTTCTCCAGTTTCTGTGACATCACCTCGAAGGAAACTGTTTCTTCTGCAATTAGCTTACGAATGTTTCTGAGTTCTTTATCCATAGCGGATATGTTTTTTGCTGCGTCCGCATTAAGGTTAACCATATCGGAGTTCAGTAGGTTTAAACCGTTTACTACTCTTTTTAAAGATTCCACAGTGGGAACATCACCTAAAGGCGTCTTAATTGAATCGATTTGGATTTTTACTTTATCTTTCTGTTCTGGCAAAGGCGTCGGCCCCTGAATCGCATTCTTAACAACTTTTTTATTTTAATTTTATTTTAGGATTTGAGCAGTCTAAGCCTTGCTAACAAGCTTAACCTGTCTAACTAAGGTTCCCTAACGGGTGGATTAACGGTAACTTATGGTTTTATTTAGGCTTCTACCTCTAATAAAAGTAATCTACAATATAAAAGGGTTTCATAGATAATATTCTGAATTGAACTCAAGGAATTTAAAAGTGTGAATGTCGCAATCAAAAAAATTATAATCATAGAATACTAAATATAGCATAAATACAGTCTAAATAGAGGTAATGCAGGTGCAGGAAGCCCACTCTTACAGATTCATAATATCTGATGTCAAGGTCATAGGCACTTGGGACTTTACAAAGCCTGCAAGATGCATAGTATGTAACCTGAAAATTAGGGAAGAAGAGAAAAAAGTTTACTGCCCATTTTGTGGACTTCCGGCACATCGCGACCATCTTTTGGAATGGTTAAAGATAAAGGGCTTCTGCCCTAATTGCTCAAAACCACTTGACATTAAAGAAGTTAGAAAATGGTGAAGAATAAAATGATAGTGAAAATAGTTTCAGCAATCGGCGGAGAGGTTTTAGAGTTCGACGTTAGTGCCGACGCCGAGATAGAGAGCTTAAAATCTCAGGTAGCTAAGAAAAAAAGAGTACCTGCCTCAACTCTAATCTTGGTATACAGGGGACAACAACTCGAAAACGATACGACACTAGAAAAAGCAGGTGTTCAACCCTACGACAAATTATATCTCGTTACCCGAACTGAGGGAGGATAATACGCGTTAAAACGCCGCCGTTTTTTATCAGAATACAAAGAAAATCGCCATTTTTTAAACTAGTGATGAAATGCGGCTTCTCCCAAATATATTTTTAAACTTCCAATCTAACATAACTATCGGGTAAAATACTCTCCTATCTCTAGAGAAAAAGCTGATTAAACGCATAAGAATTAAACCCAGTCTAAGATTGAAGGCCCCGCATGTACGTATATCTTAACGAGCCGGCTAGGTGTCCGTGTAATAGTGAAGAAATGAACCAGCCCGAGGTCTGAGCGAAAACCTCTATAACTGTCCACCAGAGATACGAAAACCTCTAAGCAAAGGTTCTCTCAAATTTTACGATTAAAAGAAAAAAGGAGAAAGTCGCAACGCCCGTTGAATATAAGTTTACAAAACACTTTCCCCTATTAATGGAACATCGTTTTAAAAAATTTATAAATACAAGGCAATATACCCTTTCTGGAACTTGTTAAATAATGTGCACTCGGTGGGATCAAGATTCTATCAGACGAAGAATACGAAGCAAGGCTTGTGTACGAAGCTAAACAAATGGAGGAAGAAGAACCTTCCTTCCACCCAGTTGATGGAGACTTAAGAAAGTGGACCGGATTTATTATAGGGACGGGAATATACGAGTCAGGCGTATTTGAGATAGAGATAATCCTCCCAAGAAATTTTCCATACGAGCCCCCCAAAGTAATTTGGAAAACCAATATTTGGCATCCCAACATTTTTCAAAAAAACGTATGCGTAAACATTTTGGGTAAGGATTGGTTACCCAGCATGAGCATAACGGGTATAATAGAAACCCTAAGAAATCTTCTCAACTACCCAAATCCCAACTCCCCTCTTAACACAATAGCGGCTAGACAAATGACCAAAAACTTGGAAGAATTCAGTAAAACTGCAAAGGAATATGTCAAAAAATATGCTACTTGGAACCATCTCGGAAAGTAATCTTTTTTTAACTGCTACTCCTTAGGCTTTGGGACAAAAATTGTGGATCTATGTTCCCTTCGCTAGAACTTCGAAATCCGCTTCGCTTCGTTCTCGCTGGGTGAAGCCCGGCACCCTCTATCCCGTCTGCGAAAGCTTCTGGGAATGCCTTCTGTAACTACTAGAAGTCAAACCCTTTTTTTAAGCTTTATTGGGATAAATCATTCTTTTAAAAGTACCAGGGAGGGGTTCCTTTTCGGGGGAAGTTGAGTTGCTTCCGCTTCTTTTCCCTTTAGGCTTGACGCCCGGCTTGTCCATCGTGCATGGTAGAGTAAAGAACGCAAAAATAAAAAAGGAGGTAGAACTTATAAGGGAGTAGCGATGCCAATCCCGGTAAGGGGCGCTGTTCAAACCCCCAGCGGCGTATAGGATAGGTTCTTTAATAAAAAGAGTGAAACTAATTTTGCCCCAAAACCTTCTCCTTATACCCTTTTGAGAGGAATAACCTTGAAAAAAGTTGAAGGTAGGTATAATCGACAGGAAATGCTTGAGGGGTGGAATCAGGAGAAACTCAAGCAATCAACTGTTCTCTTAGCTGGCGTCGGCGCGTTAGGATCAATGGTTGCAGTTTTCTTAGCGTTAGTGGGAGTGGGAAAGCTGATACTTGTAGACATGGATACTATTGAATTATCTAATCTCAATCGTCAGCTTTTGTTCACAGAAAGTGATATTGGCAAATTTAAAGCTAAAGTAGCGGCGGAAAAACTTGGAGAAATTAATCCAAATGTCCATGTTACGGCCCGGAACGAGAGTGTGATTAGCGTTCCTCGTAAATACTACGAGCAAAGTGATGTAATTGTGGATGGACTTGATAGCTTTGAGGCTAGACGTTGGCTGAATTCTTTATGTGTTAGCCTTAACAAGCCCCTAGTTCACGGCGGCATGTATGGATGGTATGGTAATATTCAGGTCATAATACCTTTTGTAACACCATGCCTTGAGTGCCAGCCGCTTCTCCCTCGTGAGAGATTTCAAAAATCATGCACACCACCAGGCAAGAAGAGAGAAAAAGTCGAAGTTGAAACACCAAAATTTCCCGCCGTTTCAACTATTACAGCTGTTCTTAGCGGCATTCAGGCACAAGACACTCTTAAAATACTACTTAATTTATCTCCACTCATTGATAATTATTTGTTTTACGATGGAATGAGCCAAAGCTTTACAACAATTAAACTCGAAAGAAATCCTAAATGCATGATCTGTAGCGATAAGTACAGACTAGAAGGTATCGAATACGCGATTGACAAGCAAGAAACCATTAGGGAACTTAAGGACCGCCTTATAGCAACTCTAGGATTAAGTGAACCCATAAGGGTGATTCACAAAAGCAAGTTCATCGAGGATAACACAAAAATTGGAGAGATGGAACTCAATTCCGGCGAACTACTCTTCGTATACGACAAATCCCTTGGAAAACCCCTCAAACTAAGAGCTAAAATATCTTAATTTAAACCAAGCTAAAAACCTATTACCCAATAAATTTAGGATGTCTAAAATATTAGAGAGCTCTTTTTGCATACTCAACTCATCAAACATAAAAAAAGAGAGAAATTGTAATACTGTTTGTTATCGTATTTTAATCTGAGCCTCTCTTGCTTCCTTAGCCTTTTCCATTTTCTGGGAGCACCGTACGCATAAATGTTCACAGTTGTTGTCATCTTCAGAAAGAATCAGTTGATAAGTGTAACCGCACTCTGGACATTTTACTGTCTTTAACTTGTAAGGCAAGGTTTAACCTCCGAAATACTTGGAAAACCACTAATAGCAAGTATATAAGAATTGGTAATACAGAGTAAATATAGTTAACTCCTTTGAGATTAAGAGTCTAGCATATAAAAAAATTTTTGTTAGGCTGGTGATTAAGATAACAAAAAAGGCTAGGCGTAAACCGAGCAAGGTTCCTAGTCAAAAATCCGGAGATACCACGACCAAGGAAAAAGAATCGAGTCTTTCCGCTGCTGAAAAGATTAAAAATTGTTCCATTTGCCGCAACATCCCTCCCAGCTCTTCAGAATTTTGGAAAGGGGGCGAACTG